>Ga0187888_1000987_pt1 | contig 28295 bp, 30 predicted proteins | sample June2016WEW_7_40_FD_132987 | JGI IMG/M metagenome (GOLD analysis project Ga0187888, IMG submission 132987) | Peatland microbial communities from SPRUCE experiment site at the Marcell Experimental Forest, Minnesota, USA - June2016WEW_7_40 | ecosystem: Environmental > Terrestrial > Soil > Wetlands...
CAACACCACATCCTGATTGCGGCTCCAGCGCTCGTATAACTCGCAGAAGCGGCTGTAGCCGTAGCCGTCGGGCTGGGTTTCGCGGTACTCTTCCCAGACCAACTGCAAGGTCAGGTGTTTGTGAATCTGCAGCTGCCGGCGCACTTCGGCAAAGTCCGGCAACGGCCGAATGGTTTGGCTGGGACGCCCGACCGCCGCCGGGAACAACAGTTCCTCCAGCCGGCGATCATCGATCTCTTCCGGCAGCGGCCAACTCAAACCGGCTGCGGCGGCTTTGTGTAAATACCGATGAACGGTCGCCTGACCGATCGAACAACTGCGGGCGATCTGATTCTGCTGCAGCCTCAGATCGAACCGCAGACGCAGGACCTCTTTTAGCTTTCGCATGGACACACGCTCCTGGGGCACGAAGTTTCCTCCACGTCTGTGGAATCGACTTCGCCCCGCTGGTGTCCAGCGCCGCCTGCTTCGATTAAGGGTTCTTCAGAAAATCATTCCGGGATGTGAATAACGATTCCGGACCAAGCCGTTTTGCGTTCCACATCCCGCCGGAATCCGATTTCAGCATTTCCCGGAATCCGTATTCACCATTTCCCGGAACGCTTATTCACATGCCCCGGATTCCGCAACAACACGCGAGGCAGGCAGCGGAATGGTGCGAATATCTGGAGTCTCACGCGCGACGAATTTACTCCGGCATCGTGACTCCGCAACTGCGGGCCGCACAGGAATTAGCGGGCAAGATCAAGTCCCGAAAGGTGGGTGCGGACGGCTTCTTCTCCTGCCGTGGCGTGTACCTAAAGGGATGGAGCGGTTTAGATTCGCCCGAAGCGGTGAAGTTGGCGGTAGAAATCCTCAAGGACGCGGGATGGATTCGGCCAGTGGGCAGCGAACCGGGACCCTCCGGCGGGCGCCCGTCCGACCGGTATGCCGTAAATCCGAGAGTGTGGGAATGAGCACGACCGCGACCAACCTGGTGAAGCGAAGCCGATGGATGGCTTGAAGCCGAAGGCGCGAATCTTCGCAGATTCAGCGAAGAGTGAACCTACAAAACCATCAAAATACGGTTCTGTACGTTTTGAAGGTGCCATTCTGGCGCAGTCTTACAACATTGAAGTGGTCGTAACGGGGTTTGCCATGGACCGGTTGAAAGCGGCGTTGAACAGGCTTTACCCAGGCGCATTATCGAGTAAGGCAAGATGGTGGTCAGCCGAAGGGCTTCGCAGCAAGAAACCGAATGCGATTGGTAAGAACCTACTGGAAGGAGCAACGAATGATTGAAACGGAGAAATCTCCAAAGCGAAAGGCCAAAGACCGCGACGGCGTCTACAAGCGCCGTGGCCATTGGCACTTCGATTACAAGGACCCACAGACAGGCCAGTGGCGGAGCAAGACCACTGGCAAAACAAACTACAACGATGCAAAGGAATTCAAACGCGATTTCCTGAAGTCGTTGAACGGACAGTACAACCCTAGCAACGACCGGCTGAAGTTCGCTGAGGCCGCTGATGCCTATATGGGGCATCGCGGCGTGGCGGCGTCCGCCGGGACCGTGCGTCTGGAAAAGGAGCGATTGCGAGCTTTGAAGAAGCTGCTGGCTCAAATCGCACCTATCGATCTGAAGCTGAAGGACTTCGAGGACATTCGGCTGATTCGCACTTACCAGCAGAAACGCATTGGGGAACGCGTCGGCCCGCGCACGGTCAACATGGAAGGACAACTGCTCCGCTCCATTCTGAAGCACCACGAACAGTGGAAACTGGACGGCAAGTATCAACCGTTGCCAGAACCGGTATCAGAGGCTGGCCGCAGCCTCACGCCAGAGGAAGAGGTGAGGCTCATCGACACGGCGAAATCGCGCCCAGAGTGGACAGTGGCATACCACGGAACCATTCTGGAGAACGAAACCGGGATGCGCGGAGTTGAGGTCCGCAACCTTCAGATGAAGCGGGTTGACCTCATGGCCGCAGAGATTCGTCTGCAAAAGAGCAAGACCAAAGGAGGCGTTCGTACGATCCCTTTGAACGCCGATGCCTTGGAGTCTGCAAAGCAATTGGTCATACGAGCACAGAAGCTCGGAGCAAACCAGCCCGACCATTACCTCATTCCCGCACTAGTCAAGGCCGTGATTGAGGGAAATAGCGGAGCACTCGTTCGTGTGCGTCGTTACGATCCGGCAAACCCTACGAAGAGCTGGCGGACTGCATGGCGCAATCTCACGGAGAAAGCAGGACTGAAAGGCCTCCGTGGTCACGATCTCCGGCACAACTGGATAACCAGCCATGCCGAGATCGGAACACCCCAATCCGTGCTGGAAGCCCAAGCCGGGCACCTGTCGAAACGAATGTCCGACCACTATAAGCACATCAGCGAGAAGGCCGCGCGCAGGGCTTCCGATGCACTGTCCCGCGTTAAAGCAGAGCAGAGGGCCGCAGTTAGGGCAAAGACGCAAGAGCAGGCCCGAGCAGACACCGTCTTGATCGATTTTGATGGCATGTCTATTGCAACAGATGCCAGCACCGGCCAATCAGCGGTGGTTCACTAGATGTCGCGATTAGCTGTCAACAAAGGAAACTGACGTCCTTCCGTACAAGTTTCCGTACAGCCGGAAAAAGGCAAAGCGATGCGTGGTACATCACCTTGATTCTATTGGTCGGGGCGGGGCGATTTGAACGCCCGACCCCCTGCGCCCAAGGCAGGTGCGCTACCAGGCTGCGCTACGCCCCGACATGTGGTGCTCTCTTGATTTTAAACCACTTCCTGAATTTGCGATACCGTCCAGCCTGCCCAAATGGAGCCAAAACCGCTCCGACCGTGGCAAAACCGTGACAAAACCTCATCAGCTAGTTCTCTCCGTGCCAAAACCGAGCAGGCCCTCATTTGCCTTCCGGTTTATCTTCTGCAACGCCTCGCGCTTCATCTGCAGTTTCATCTGTGAGAACTTCTTGAACACCTTCGCATCACCCTGCCGGAGCAATTGCGTCACCCACTCGTCGGCCACACCACCCGCACTAAGCGAGTCGCATAGGCAACGTCGGCAAAATCCTACCGGGCATCAGAAGACATTGAAAACGGTGTGGCAGGCCACTCTGCGAAGATTCCGTGCCGCCTCCATTTGCGGAGTGTAGTAGACATGGTGGACTCGCGCGCCGTCCCTTCCAGCATGAGGTAATTGCGTCCCGAGGCCTCCTCTTCACCGTGGACCAAGATCCTGCCCTCCAATGTCGTCAAGCTGCGAAGGTCGAGTACCTCCAGTGGGAGCCGCTCATCGGACATCAAGGCGCCATGCGCCGCCAGCGTTTTTTGACGGTCACCGCTGCGTTGCATGGCTCGGAGGAAATTGGATCGAGGGCACGCGCGCTAGCGTCGGTTGGCAGACGAAGGACAACTGCGAATTTCGTTGGGCCATCTCAATCCGCTGTACAAGGGCACGGATAATCTCGCGCTTCGTGGTCCAGTCTGCATCGCTCAGCTGGTTCTGAACGTGGCTCGAGATTTCAGTAAGGCGGTCCCTAACCGATCTTAAGTGCGCCTGCCGACCTTCATCCGAAGTTTGAGCGGCGATGTTCGCGTCGATCTCCGCTACCAGGTGCGGGCGTGACATGAGAACCATGGGCGGCATGGTCGCGTTTCCAGCCTTTTGACACGCGACCCATTATAGTTGAGCGGACCGTTACGCACCGCGGCTCAAGATGTTGAACAAGCCGAAAACAACCGAGCCGATCTGCCAACGTCGCTATTCGCAGAAATCACGAAGCCACTCCGCCCCACGCCCGATTGATCAGGGTTGCCCTTCAACGCTGACGTTCTGCACCAATTCCCGTCCGAGACAGATATCCTGCTACATCGCTAACGAAGCTATGAACCGAAACCTCGGCGATGCGGCGACCGACGATCGCGTTCACTGCTTTTCCCACAGAACCAAGCGGTGGTTCGTAAAAGCCCGAGAAATCCAACTGCGTTTCGGTGCTAGTCAATGGATAAATCGAGAGTTCCGCCTTCATGAACGGGAACAGGCCGGGCATTTTCGCCGACTGCCATTCAAGCTGCAACCGTGTAATGGGCCCCGTCATCGCTTCGTGTGTCTTCTCTTCGATGTTCTTGACGGAGATAATGATCTCAGCTTTGACCCCGATTCCGCCCATGTCGACGTGCAGTGAGGAGGCGATCGATTGCGCCCGGGAAGCAGCGGCATTAGTGGCCGACTGGAACACCGCAAGGGCGTCTTTGCTCAGCACATCGCGAACTTGCTCATAGGGATGATTGACGTAGTCATAGCAGCGAATCTCACGACCTTTACTCATTGGAATCTCCGTCCTCGGGTCAAGCTAATGTCCAGCGCTCGTACCATATTTGCGATCTTAGCCGATGTTGTAGATCGAACGCACCTTTGCTGGTTCGTCCGAGACAGCTTGTCCAACGCGCTGGCGGGAATCAGCCCTGCGCAGAAACAGCGTGACAGAGTCGCCGACTCCGCCTTTTTCTGGCCGTCTCAGTTACATTTTGGGAGATTCGGCGTGTTTACCGAGATCGCGCTCAATCACCCCAACATCGTGGTGATCTAAGCCGCCGGCTCGCAGGATGGTGTGTTTTACGTCGCCACGAATTGCTGGAACGGCGCGTTAAGTTCGCCGGCGATGCCCCGGTGCCGCGCGGGGTGACAATGGCTTCCTTTCTGCGCCCCAATTTTGCCCCGTGGCTTGTTGTCTGCATCCGACGTGAATCTGATCGGTGCCGATCGGGCCAAGGCCCAGGGTTCAAGAGCGACGCGCCTAGTGATAACATCCGCCTTCCCAAAGAATGGTGCTATTGGTCCCCGGCTGCGGACTTGGCACGCAGCATTCGAGGGAGGACGATCAGGGCGCCACCGTAACAAAGAAGCGAAACGACCAGAGGGAGGTTGTGTTCATTGATGAAATCCCGTGTCGCGAGCTTGTAACCGCCGAGGGCCATGAATCCGTATAGCAGCCACACCAACTCGGGCTTCCTCCAGCGCGTTGCCACCCAGGCAAGCGTTAGCGATAGCCCCGTTAGCACTAAGGTCGCCAGGGTATCCGCCGGAACGCTGCCGCTCTCTCCGCCCACGACTGTGCGCCACATCGCCAGGACGGCGTACGCAGCCAATCCCGCCGTGATCCAGACGACATGAGCCGCAAGCGCCAGCGAAGTAATCTGGTTGCGCCAATGGCCGGGCGCGCCGGAGGAAATTCCCATGATCGCTACCCAGGAGACGGCCGCAGCCAGAAGTACACCAACGGATGCCAGCCATTCCACCGGGCCGGCGCCGATGCCGAACAATACCGGCAAAGGCTGGCTTGTCGCGCCCGCGACTGCGGAGCCCAGCAACAGATAGACCGCGCCGTGCAGCCCCAGAGTGGGCAGAACGAACGCCCGCGCTACGCAGCAGCAGGCCACGGCGGATGCGCACACAAGAATCCAGAATTCGGAACGGGAAAAGGGAAGAAAGATCCCTACCAGTACGAGGAAAAGGCCGAAGGTGGCGAGGGCACGGAAGTTCCTCTTGTTATCACGCTCGAATAATAGGAACGAGACTGCATAAAAGGCTATCCCGGCGGCCAAGGTGGCGATCCCGAGGCCGAACATAACCGCACGTTGTTCCTTGAAAACCCAAACCGCGCCTCCGATTCCGATCAAAAGAGCCGCCCCTGTCTGCGCCATTTCCGCGAAGGCGAGGGTCCTGCGCCGCACGACCGTCTGGCTTACGGCGGTCCCAATATAGATCAGCGCCAGCGCGAGTTGCACGGTAAGCACGGCGTGGGGTGATACGGGAATCCAGGCCTCCGGCATGCCGCGCGGACTCGACATCAGATAAGAGAACAGGAGAACCGAGGAGTCGGCTGCGAGGGCGGCGAAGGCGCGCGCGCCCGGCTGCAGATCGCGGCATGCGGCGAATTCCATTGCGGCCGCGATAACCAGCAACGCCGTTGTGAAAGGGACGATGTCGTTGCGGACCAGCAGGAGCGCAACTACCATGACGATCGAAGATACGCCTGCAATAGTTCCGATGATCCTGTGCTGCGTCCTCGACCCGAGCACAAGTGCCACGAGAGCAAAGGCGGCCAGCACTCCGGAACTCGTCCCGGCTGACATGACCTTGAGGCGCCCGGCGGCTTCCCAAACCAACGGCGCGATGATGAGCACCGAAGTGGAACAGCTCAGAGCGGCCGCGAATTTCGCCTCGACGGGCGAACGCGCGGCGACCCAGAGCCAAATGAGCCCGTAGATCAAGCCGATGGCCACACCGGTGGCTGCGGGCAGCACTCCCCAATCGGTCAATGCGCGGAGGACGTAGGCGCCAGCGATCGCGACGAGCATCCTGCCCAGCACGGGCACAGTATTTGGCGGCAGACCGAACCATGCGGGAAGTGGAGGCGGCAAGACAGGTACCTCTGGCGCCGCGACTGGCCCCTCGCGCGCCGCGGCCGTCGACGCCAGACGCGCTTCCAGGTTCAGAACCCGTCGCTGCAGGTCCTGAACCTGAAGGATCAATTCGCTTAGGTTGCCCGATTCGGGAACCGGACCCGATTTGGTGGATGGTGCCGACATAGCCTCCTCCTAGCCTCCATCAGACTTTCTGCTCCGCCCAAGGCGGAAGCAGTTTCAGCAGTCCCCATAGAATCAAGAAGGGCAGGATCATGAGGCCAATGGCGGGCAACAAACCTTCGCGCGCCGCAAACGCCATCTTGTAGGTCGTATAGCCCAGGAAACTCTTTGAAAAGAGTTGCCCGCCGATGACCACATTCCAGCGCATGGCGAAGATGCCGATCAGGGTCAGAGCGGCGGCCAGAGTATAGATTCTGCGGCGGAGTATTTCGCCCAGTTTCACCACCTGAACAAGTGCGAGGAGAGCGACGGGAACCAAAGTCCCGAGGATAATCTGCAGAACGATCTGCGACATAAAGAGCTGCGTGTGAACCATGAAATCCAAGGTTCGAAACGATTCGCTGGCTTCGTACATGCGGTGGACAAGATCCAGCATCTCGAGCGAGAAATCGATGAGGAAGATGTAGAGCAGATACTTGGCTACCGTATCCAGGCAAGCCATGTCGATCGGGCGATTCCGGATGTAAGTCACGGTCTGGTAGACGAGAAGAACGACGGCGATGCCGGAAACCATCGCCGAGAAGAGGAAAACCACCGGCATGAGGGGCGTGGACCACCAGGGATTCGCCTTGACGGACCCGAAAATGAATCCTACGTATCCATGCAGGAGGAACGCAGATGGGATGCCGATTAACGTCACCATCCAGCCCACGCGATCGTCCACGTGGAGGGACTTCGCATCGATGTTCCGGGAGCCGAGGGTCAGAGCCGAATAGATCCACTTCATCACGCCCTTCCGGGAGCTCGCCGAAAGGACGATGTCCTTGCGATAGTCGAGCCAGATCTCGAGCAGGAGAACCACCAGCAGGTACCAGAGATAAACGAATCCGAACATCGCCATGGCAGACGTCCGGTGCGGCGTCATATACATTTCAAGCGAGCGCTCGGGGTGTCCGAGGTGCAGTTGCAGGGGCAGGGGCGCCACCAGGAGAAACGCCAGCGCGGTGAGCAGCGACAACCGGTAGATGGGTTGTACCGCTACGATATGGAAAACTCGCGCCAGCGAGGCAAGAATGAAGGCGCCCGCCACGAGTCCGGTGATGAACGGATAGAGAACGATCAGGACGCTCCACGTCAGTTGCACTTCATTCGGATACATGAAGCCCTGGACCACGGGAGGAAGGGTGTGCATAATCCTTACCTCACCGACCCGTCGAGGTCTTTGTAGAAAACCTTGGCGCCCGTGGCCATTTCTGGTTTGAGGACCTGAACGGCATTGACGCGAAGGAACTCGTGTACCGGATCCCGGGGATTCTTCAGGTCCGCCAACCGGCGGGCGCCGGTCGGGCAGGCTTCGCAGCAGGCCGTCGTCAGCCCTTTGGTGATGCGGTGATAACACAAAGTGCACTTGTCGGCGACGTGTTTGGTGGGATGCAGATAACGGCATCCATAAGGGCAAGCCTGAACGCAGTAGCCGCAACCCACGCAGTACTGCTGATCGACCAACACGACGCCGTCCGGCGACACGTACGTCGCGCCCACGGGGCACGACTGGACGCAGGGGGAGTGGGCGCAGTGATTGCACAGTTTCGGAACGAAGAAGCTCTTCACTCCGGGCGTATTCCGGACCGGGAAGCCCTGCATGCCACCCGCCGGGGATTCCACGTGTGGATGCTCCATGTCCTCGCCGTTGACTTCATAGCGCTCCACCCAGGTGCGGAAGAATCCCTCCGGCACGTCGTTCTCAAGCGCGCAAGCGCGGACGCAGTTACCGCATCCAATGCACTTCTGGATGTCGATGGTCATGGCCCACCAGTGGTCCGCCATTCTGTATTTCGAATCCGCTGCCAGAGCGCCCGACGGACTTTCGAACGCTTCCAGAGCGGCTCCCGAAAGGACGATGAACTTTCCCGCTGCGGCCAGCAATTCGCGTCGACTTAAATCCATGGTTTCTCCTCTCAGATCATGGGCTGATGGGGATTGTGGCAAACGCCGCAAGCGGTATCCCCGGCGTGCTCGCGCGAGACGACCTGCGGGAACGTTTTCGGCTTGGCCGAGTCCGCCTCGTGGCAAATCACGCAGAGCTTTGCGGTGTCGGGGAGCACGGGTTTCTGACTGGTGAAGTCCTGCGCGTGGCGTCCGAGCGGCCCATGGCAGGCTTCGCATCCGACATTGGCGTGAGGACCTTTGCTTTTTGCTGTGACGATGTCGTCGTGGCAGGCAGCGCAGGCCTCGCGGCCGGCGAAGACGGGAGTCCGGGCGGCGATTTCATCGAGAGAGCCGGGGCGGTAATGTCCATACTTGCCGAACTCCGGGGGAACCAGGGCATGGCGAATCGCGAAGAAAACCAACACGACAATAACCGCTACGCACGCCAGCCGGATCAGATGTTCCGAGCCCTCAAAGATTCTCCTCATGCCGGTGGTTGAGAAGCAAATGCCCCACCGTTCGTCGCCGCACCGATCAAGCCGCCTCGGCCGCTCAGGATTCAAGCAGGCAAAGAGGTTCTACGGCGTAATGTCGCCACTTGCGGTCGGGAGTAGAAATAGAGCCTGTGCCAGTTCGCGCCGACAAAAGTGAGGTTCTGCGCTAAAGCGCGCAGGCTCTCAGGAATCGAGCGAACAAGGGGTTTTGAACGCTTCGGGCACGCGCCTGCGTGCCAGCTTGTCGTCACACACCGCGCGTCGGCGAAGCCAATTGGGCATGGCCGGGATCCTCCATCATCTATTGCTTCGCCCTGCCACAAATCGACCGGCTCGATTGGATTACCGCAAGTGCCCAACGCGCAAGATGGTTTCCGTATGCGTCGTAATATGGGCGCGAACACGTTTGGCGGAAGAGAGCGCGCACTGGACATCGTGCGCTATCGTTCGTTCTATTCGGTCACAGCAAATCCGTGCGTGAGGTGAAGTAAACTGGCAGCTCCCGAGCAGCGTAAGAACGCGTAAGAACCGGCGCCAGCAGCAATCCTCGTATGGGATGCTGCCTCACTCACGGCGTCATCTGGTCGGCCACCAGCCACGGGTTCAGTCCCCATGGAAAACGAGCCCGGGGCGGGCCAGGCGCTCATGTGGCGGGGAGAGACCACCCTGGCGTGCCTTACTTGCGTGAAACGTAATTCAGATAGGCCGCCAAATCCGATATGTCTACGGGCGAAAGGGTGGGCCAGGGCACAGCCTTGTCCCAAATCTCCCGGTGCATCTGGCGATTCGATCCCCACGCGATTGCGGCCATCGAAAACGGCGTGAAGACCTTGCCGGAACGGGGGCTTGCGACGGCTCCCATCTGCGCGTCGCTGTGGCAGCCGACGCAGCCCTTGGCGGCGAACGCTCGTTGACCACGGGTGACGTTGCCCGCTGGTCCGCGATACTGCAGGTCCCAAACATAGGCCAGGATTTTCCGCAGATCTGCTTCCGGGACGGTGGGAAACGCTCCCATCAGCGGCACGTGGTTCCAAACGCCCGCACCGATGTCGAGAAACGTCTTGTTGGCGAGCCGGGCTTCCAGAGCAAGCGGGCCTCGATGACATTGCTGGCAGTTATGCTCGAAAGGGAGCTTGCCGGTGGATGCTTCAGGCAGCGAGAGCCGAGGCTCTGGCGCGAGCTTTTGCACATACTGAACGTAGGCGGCGAGATCCCCGAAGTCCCGCCCGTCCAGCTTGGGCCAATCCCGCTTACGGGCGGCAAACGTCTCTTTCATCGAAGAAGCGTGGTTCCACATCTGGCACACCAGTGCCGCCGGATCATCCACGCTCTTCCAGGCGGAAACGGGCGGGCCCGGACCGCGGCTTGGCATAGCAAGGGAATGGCAATCGGCGCATCCTTTCGAATTAAAGACCTCTTGCCCTCGCCTCGTCTGCGCCGGGAACTGGAAGATCCGTTCCGAGTACAGATACGCGAATACGTCGCCCCACTCCGCCTCCGCCAGCACCGGACGGGGCACACGCTTCGCTGAGATTTCGCGCCACATGGCGGGAGTGTGATTCCACAACGCGCTGGCGAAGGCCGAGGGCGTAAAGGCGGAGACGGAATTCACCGCGAGATCAGGTGCGATGGCATTGGCCTCATGGCCGCTGCCTTGGGCGTTCACGGTGTGACACTCCAGGCAACTCTGGTCCTGCACCACGGTCGAGCCGTGTTGCGCGTCGGCTGCCCACGCGCAGGCGGTCAAGGCAAGAAGGAAAATTCTTTTCATACTTCCTCACGGCATCCAACGGCCCAATAGAAGATCGCTTCAATCCCTTGCTTCAGAGAATCTATTTTTCGCGAGACTCAACCCCTAATGCTGTTTAGCGCTCGATCTTGAACCCGACTTTCAGGGCGACCTGAAATTCCTCCACCTTTCCGTTCACGATCCGGCCGCGCTCCTGGACAACCTCGAACCAATCCATATGGCGAAGGGTTTTGGACGCTTCGGCGATTGCGGCCTGAGTTGCCTCGGCAAAACTCGTTGGAGAGGTCCCGACCAGTTCAACGACTTTGTACGTTCCTGTCATCTTTGATTCCTCCTTTACAGATGATCCATTGTCCGGCATTTTGCAGTGAAGGGATGAGAGTGTCAAATTTCGACGTCATGATGATCTCGCGATTCGACCTCGGTCCAAGGCACGCCTTACCAGAGTCCACCTTTGCACAGGAACGAGTTCATGATCTGCACTGCTCACTATCCGAAGCGTCATATTGATGGGTTGGAAGCGCGATTCGTGCACGCTGGTCCGAAATGCAAGCCGATCCCAACACCGCTCATACACTGAGGACCGGGCAGGGTGACTCGCCAATAATAGAGTAAGCGTTCTGGTGTAGGCGCCCGGCAAGTCCCGAGCCGTTGTGCCGACCGATGACCAATAGATCGGCAGACCACTCTTTGGCCGCACAGGTAACGACGTCTGATACCTTGCCTTGCGCCATAGCAACGTTGGCGCTAGTACCAGCCGCTCCCTGGAGTTCTGCAATCCGAGTTCTTGCCTCGGCAGCACCCGAAGCGGCGAACTCTCGATCAAGATATTTTTCTAGAGGGCCCGCTTCCGCCTCCGCTGCGTGCACGATTCTTAGGTCAGCCTGGTGTTCGCGCGCCAGCCAGCCAGCCCAGTCTAGAACGGCTCGGCTCCGTTCCCCGAGGTCGAGTGCACAGAGCACCTTCTTGCAGGCGATCCTCGCAGAGGTTGGCGTCTCTTGCGAGTGAATGTCGGTCCAAACGGGACACTCTGCGTCATGTAGCACCTTCGCGGTGATGGATCCCAGAAGAAATCGACGGTAACGACCAAGCCCGGAAGTCGGCATCATGATCAGGTCGGAGCGCCATGAACTCGCCGTCTCTACAATTTTGGTCTCCGTCGCGCCTATGATGCAGTTGCTGAGCGTCTGGAAATCGTGAAACTCATCGATGAGGAATGCAGTTAAGTCCCTTTCAAGATGTGGCTGGGCTACCTCTGGGTAATAATGGTCGCCGGTTTCGACGACGTGAAGCAGCATGATCTCGGCTCCGAACTGACTGGCAAAAGCTCTCACGTATCGTGCAGCGCCGATGCAGCGCTTTGAGAAATCCACTGGAAATAGGATCTTTTTGACGACGGGCACGCGGTATTCCTTATTCTATAAGTTAGGCTAGCGGCGTCCCGGAACCCAGATTTTGTCCGGCATCATCACTTCGATATCGGTGATATTGCTTTTGACCGTTACTTGCTGAAGCGTGCCGGTCTCACCAGGGTTCGCGAGGAACTCCAACAAATACTGATTGGCAAGATGGTCCGCTAGATCGGCGAGGAACGGCGCTAGAGAAGGCAATGGCCCATAGTACAAAAAATAGGCCTCGCCGCCGCTTTCATCCGCAACGTGTGCGAGCTGGATTTGCCCTGCATGGAGCTTAGAAAAATCGCTCGCGAGATAATCGGCGCTTGGATGATAGATCACATAAACGATGACGCCCGCGCGTTGAGCTGCTTCAAGCGCTGCATCCGCGGACGGGTCTTGAAGCGCGTCCGTTGACGCTGGATTGACTCCGTTGGAGATCATCAGCACCACACGTCGTGACGAACCCTGCGGCCAGCCCCTGATCAGATCTGTAAGTGCGCCAAACGGACTTGCGGGTTTGCTACCTGCGGGAGGGTTGAGAGCCCGGACCGCGCGTTCATGATCCAGCGTTGGATTCTCGGCCACCTGCAAGCGCCCGTCTTGGATGTACGCCACCCCAACAGTGGTGGTCGATGGTTGAGAACTGATGAAGCGACGCAACTCCTCGAACTTTGACCCTGGCTCGCAATTCGAGTAGTTATCTACGAGCACAAAGATTTCGAGTCCAGCATGGTCGCCGCGTAGCGGGGCCAGATTAGTGATTAGCAGCGGCTCGTAGCGCTGCGTAACGATCAGGTCATCTGGCGTGAGCGTCGGCGGTACATGGCCATAGTGGTGGCCAACCGTCACTACCATCTGCACGGGTATGCCCGCTGGAGATCCAGTGTGAGCCCAAGTAAACAGCGGGCATGCGAATGCCAGCGAAGCAAGCTTTGCAATCTTTCGCATATCGTCCTCTCAGAATTCTCCGCCCTTTAATTGGCATTCATCTCGCCAAATGACTAAGGTTGCAAGCTATTGACCCCGAATCAGTTTGCCGTCATAGCTGCTTCGAAAGCAGGTCCGGGCTGCGTTATTTCACCCATTTGGCTCTCGCATCGGGACCGCCCGGCTTCACATCGCTCACGGCCACGCTCGTTATGCCCAACGCAATGGCCGGCGTAGCGGACGGATGAGGCAAAACGAAATGGTCTGCCACAGCACTCTGTCGCGATTTCAGTGAGCGCGTCAAGAGCAGGACGATCTGACGACTATAGGGGAGATCGCCGACTACCAGCAGTCTGACAACTGAATCCGCAGCCCTGTATTTCACAGTGCGGCAGGTCTTGACATTACTTGATGGTGTCAGCGCTAAGAAAGGATCTTTGGCCCACATTTTTTGAAGCGTGAGCTTCGAGATCGGCGCTTTAGCTAGTGTTTAGTGAGCCGAGTCTCCAAGGGCGTTAAAGGGAAATGCGAGTTCCGCTTGGTGTGCGCTAATGGCGTTCTGGCACTTGGGTTCCATCGGTTTGGGCATCGTAACCTAGATTGCCGCTATGGCAGCGTTCACGCATGGACGCGGCCGATTCCATCGCCAGAACCCTCCTGGTAAAACTCGATGGTAGCCCAGCCCTCGCCAATAGATTCTTTCATAGCTCCGCATCCAAAGCCTGGCTGAAATTCCGCAGTTCGACTGGGCCCTGAGGCGCAATTCCCGCAGAATTACGGATTTAGCCCGAATACGAACGGTAGCTGATTGCAGCTTGGTCTGGAAGAGGCCGAGAACATGCGAAGCATGATAGAGCAACCGTACCTGGAAACGAAGCCCATTCCATCCGCTGGTCCGTACGAGGGGGTGATTCAGGTCCCTTCACTACGATTTGCTGAGAGACAGGAAGGAGGACTCATGTTTGAACAAAGTGTCATATCGAATGGCAAGACGCGCCGGACGTGGACCGTTCTGGTGGCGTTTGCCGGCCAACTGCTCGCCAGCCTGGCCTAAATTACTCGACGGCCGTACCCGCCTCTCCGATTTGCGCTTGCAGGAACCCTGCGCAAGATCAGAACGACTGCCACCACGGTTGCAGCCAGAGTCAACGCTCCCACAGCTGCATGCACCATAGTCACGACAATTACTGCCTCGGGGTCGATATCAGGCGCTAAACCCATGGAGAACAGCGCGAGTCCTATGAAGAATTGTGCGGCCGTGATGATCAGCAATGTAACCCCGGCGGGACGCAGCGGCTCGTTCTCGGGACGGTAAAGCAACACCATGGCTAGCGCTGCGACGAAGATCGCAACCACCAATGCTCCCAGAACATGCGGGATCACGTCGATGATGCCGTGACGGAAGGCGACACCCAGCGCGGCTTGCCCCAGCACGATTGCGGCGGTGATCATCGCCAGGATCCGCAGCGATGGACGGCCGCCGGCGATGATCGGGACCCGCACCCCAGCGCTCGATGTGAACACAGCGATGGCAGTTGCGGTCGCAAAGAAAAGCTGAGCCAGAGAGGCATGGGCGAATCTCACCGCGGGTGGTTGGGGCACGGTGATGAACCCCAGCAAGGTCTCGACGATCACGATGGCCAAGGCGATCCAGGCGAGCCGCCGCATCCAGAGGCGCCGCTCTGTTTGTAACAGCCAGATCACGAGACCAACCGTGAGGATCCCCGCGGCCATTCCCACCATGAGATGGCTTTGTCCGAGGGAATAGAGCGGCCGTTCTTCGTTGGTGGTAAATGCGGCGCCCGTCACTATGGAGACGAGAGCGGCGGCGGCAAGGAGAAAGGCGTAGCGGTGCAACCACTGGCTGGCGATTGGAATCATTGCCGCTGGCCAGATTCGGCGTTTTGAAGTTCGAGCCCCACCCGCTCGCCATTGATGAGTACGAAACCGGCATTGATTAACTGCTGGCCAGTGATGTCGTACTGTTGGTAGCGCCGAAGTTCAGACATCGGGAAAAAGAACTCGACCGACTCGGTTAGTGCGGAATCCTCGCTTTGGCCCGGCAGGTGGACGGTAGAACTGAAGACAATGCCGTCGAACTGAGGGCCCTCATTGAAAAAGGCCAATGTTGGCCGTAGGAGATGGGACACGTGACGGTCGAACGCCAGCGCCGCGATGCGGTATTGCGAACCGGAATCGGACGGCGCGAGCGTGGTGGTAACGGACAACTGCAGATAGGATGCATTGCGGAAAGCGATCAGTGTCGGCGGCGCGTACGAAATGAAATGCGCCTGGGCGTCCAATTCGCGCACCATGCGGTCGAGCAGGGTTTGAAAGGATGCCTGCGCTTGCTGCAACGCCTCTGCCGAAAGGTCGCGCGAGGGCAAGGGCGACTTCACTGCGGCGGCTACCGGACTCGGCGCCGACGGCTGTTTAGCCGGCAACTGCGCCGCCACCTCAAGTTGCTCGGGCGCCGGTTCTCCCCACAACGCGGAGGGCTCGCCGTCCACATACTCACTGCATTGGCTCAGAACCGCGATCTCATCCTCGGCGCCTTTGCTCGCCGCCAGTTGTGCCGCGACCTCGCGGGGAACGATCAACACCACGTTCTCCGGCCTTTCCATCCCAATTCCCATAACCTGCTTGCGCACGTGATGCGATACTTCGATCGCCAGAGCGGTCACTTCCGGCTCGTTCTGAAGAACGGGCACAGTGGCGCGAAGTATCGGCAGCATCACATCGGTGTAAGTGCGCTGGAAACGCTGTCTACGATCCATGGATTGGTCCGAGTAAGCGGCGAAATAATTGCCCGTCACTTGCAACACCGTGTGGCCTTGGAACTGGGCGAAGCGAATGGAGCGCTGATCGGTTTGTAGCTCCTGCTTTTCGGTCACATCGAGCGTTCGGCTCAAGTAAAATTTGTAAGGATATTGATGCGCGGTGATGTCCACTGCCGCGGCCTTCAACTCCTGGAGGTACTTTTGCTGGAGCGCGCGCAGGGCCGGATCGACAATCTCGGCCGGCGATAGCACTTGCGAGCGGATTTGTGGAACAGCAGCGATCAAAGTTGCGACGGCAAGAACAACTTTACCGTTGCGCATAGACAACCTCCCTGGATTGGTATGGCGGATCGGCGACGGCCCGAATGTAAGCGGCGAGCGCGGCGATGTCGGACTTGTTCAAGGTGTGTTCGTAAGGCGGCATTTCAGCCGACTTACCCAGCGCGGGTCCACCGTGCGAAATAATTGCGAGCAGATCTGGATCACTCATCTTATTCAGGAACGCGCCATCGTCGAATCCGTGAGGTTGCGCGACCAGATTGTCGTGGTTGGACACGCGCTCCGGCGTCGATTCGGAATCGTGACACCGTCCGCAGTAGAAGTCGCTCAGCTGGCGGCCCTGATTCTCTTGGAATCCAAGGGCGAGTTCGGCGATTCGAATCTCGACTGTCTTTCCGCCGGCCCCAGTTGTAAAAGCTGCGATCTGATAGCGGCCAGCCAGGGTGCCGATCGTCACGGCCGTCGTAAACTGGCCATCTGATCCCGTAACGCCGAAGTCGGGCTCGAAGGCCGTTCCATTGACGGCACGGAACCAAACGGAGGCTCCGGCCGCGGGCGCTCCGTGTCCATCGTTTACTTGAACCACGAGCGGTTGGTCCAGTGGTGTTCCGATGGTCGCGACCTGCTTGTCGCCGCTGACTGCAACAATGGCCGCGGGCGGCGCCGAGGGAGGTTTCGCGGCCGGTTGCGTGCCAGGGCGTGAGCAAGCGAGGGTGAATGCGAAAAACGTGGCGACGAATCCAGCCAGAACCTTTCTCATTTGCGAGAGCCTTTCTGTGCCATCAAAAAGGCGGTCAGCGACGCGGCATCGGAGTCGCTCATTTTCCAGTCCGGTTCAAGCGTGCCCGGGCGCAGTGCCTGTGGGCCTTTCAACCATTGATAGATCCAGGCGGCGTTCAACCGGTCGCCCACCTGCGTCAGAGTGGGTCCCACATATCCTTTGTCCTTCTGGGGATCGACGATGTGGCAGGATTGGCAGGCGTACTTGGAATAAAAGAGCTGGCGTCCTTGCTCGATTGAGGCAGAATCCGAGGCGGGCTGGAAGGAATCTCGGTCGAACGCCGGCGTCTGATATGCGGTCAGAATGTAATCGGTGAGAGTGACCGCTTCCGCGTCGGTGACGTTGAACTTGGGCATGCGCCGAATGAGGGCGGGTCGCAACGTGTTGGGATTCTTGAAGAAGTTGAGCAGCCATTCACGCTGGATGGCGCTGCCCTCCCAAGTCAAATCGGGCGCCATGTCGCCGCCCCGCGCGTTGATGGTGTGGCAACTGAAGCAGTTCAAATCGCGCATCAGCCGCCCGGCAGATCCCGCAGGTTCATAGTTGCTGGCGGGGCTTCCGGCGATCCGCAGGCGAGCGGGAAGAGCGGTGGCGCGATCCGTCTGGGCTAATAACGCGGTGACGAAGTTGTCCACCTGAGTGGTCGACAGATTGAATTGCGGCATTTTCAGTGCGGTTCCGAAGCTGCGCGGCTGCTTGATCTTGGCCGCGAGATAAGCCGGCAGCGTCTGCTCCATGCCTGGCGCGAAGACGATTTTGGCTAACGGACGGGAGCCAACCGTCGTCAGATCGGGTGCGAAATCTTCGGGCCGGCGAATCCCGTTGATCTGATGACAAACAGCGCAACCCATTTCGGTGGCGAGCTGCTTTCCGTGCGCGATCTGCGGCGCGGTGGCCGCTTCCAGGTGCATGTTCGCAACGAAATCGGGCTCGGTCTTGGTCCCGAGAAAACCGGCGATCAATGAAAGCTGCTTGTCATCGAACCGGTAATGCGGCATGAGGGTTTCCGGATCGTAGGCTTTGGGATTTCGAATCCATTCGCGCAGCCAATCCGGTTTCACTTTCGTGCCGATGCCAGTCAGTTCGGGACCGACATTGCCGCCCACCAAGGTGCCTGCCGCATTTTGCATGGCGTGGCAGGAGGCGCAGAACGATTCGCCGTAGGCGCTGGATCCGGCCTGCGTGTCTGCATCCGACGGAGCGGTCGGGTTATTCCTCGCGGGAGGCGTGCCTCCTCCTTCCACTGGCGTCGACTGCGAGATCAGAAAAGCCGAGATGTCGCGGGCATCGTTGTCGCTCAACTGAAAGTTGGGCATGGTGGCCGTGCTCGAATACGCCTGGGGGTTTTTGATCCAGGCAAAGATCCATTCGCGCGTGGTCTTCTGGGAGACGTGCTCGAGCGACGGGGGATGATCGGCGGGAGTGAGCCGCGCTCCATGGGGCAGTGTCAACGCGTGGCAGTGTACACAGCCGTAACGGGCCAGCAGCGCGCGTCCGGCATTCAATCGCGGTGTTCCCACCAGCTTGTCCATGTGGCATTGGCCGCAAGAGGCTTCGAAATACCGCGCGGGGAGCAGCGGCTCCTCCCAAGCCTTGGTGCTGCTGTGTGCCTCTATCACGGTGGTGGCGACACCCTGGCCGCGATGACAAAGGGCGCATCCGAACTCATCGAGCGAGTGCGGAATGGGCGGGTGCGGCCGGAAGGGTTGCGTGGACACGTTGCGGAGGCTGGTCTCCTTCATCGCGAGGTGGCAGGAGGCGCAACGATCGACCACGCCGAGTTCCGGAATCCAGGTCTGATGGACTCCTCCCTGAAAGCGGCGCTGGAGCGTAAGGGCGTCGTCGCGGCCCCGAATCAGCCCGAGATAGCTTCGCTGATAGCGGTACCATTCGCGGAAATGATCCCGGTAGGGAACGATGGCGAGCAACAGCAGTAGCAGCAGCCCTAAGGTGCCGAAGGCGCGAGCACTGTCGCCAAACAGAGCTTTTCGGATTGCGGCCAGCCTTAGGCGAATGGTCATCTCATGCGCTCCAGGGCCAAACCCACGACCATCCGGGGCCGCGGAAGAACGTACCGATCGCCGTGAGCAAGGTGGCGGTCACCAGGAACCACGTCATGATCCAGAACGAGAGCGGATGCGAGGAGAGCCAGCGGTGGGCGCGGCCCGAGTGCTGAGATTCCCGAGCCGCGTAGAGCATGGCCACGCCGATGATGACCGTGGGTGCGAGCACGGCCCAGACTTTAAACACCAGCAACAGGGCAATCAGCGCCAGTGAAACGACGGAAAAAACCTGAAGCCGATTGCGGCGGTTGCGGGACCACACGCCTTCGGCCTCAACGTTGACGTTGAAATACGGGATGACGATCAGGGCGATGACCACTAGCGTAGGGATCAACACGCCTCCCACCACGGGAGGAAAGTAGTGCAGCAACTCCTGAAGGCCCAGAAAATACCATGGCGCTTTGGCTGGATTCGGCGTCTGCATCGGATCCGCCAGGCTTTCGAGCGGTGCGTTCCAGAACAGTGCCATCAACACGAGCACGATGGTCAGCACTTCGCAAGCAACCGCAGCCCGGAAGAGGCCCTCGGGCCACGTCATCACGAACGGATCGCTTTCCGCTTTCACTTGAGGCGACGTTCGACGTGTTAAGAATGCAACGCGAACGGGCGTCTTGCGGCTGTCGGATTCCACTACCGCTTCGAACGCCTTCGGCTCATTCATGAGGCGCCGCCTTGCCGGTGTGCAATCCGCCGTCTTTGCGAATACGCCAGAAATGAATGGCGATGAAAAAGGCCGCGGCCAGTGGCAGCACTACGCAATGCAGCACGTAGAAGCGCAGCAGCGCGTTCGCGTTCACGGTGTTGCCGCCCAGCATGAGGAATCGTACTTTCTGGCCGAGCACAGGAACCGCGGACATGATATTGGAGCCCACCGTAATGGCCCAGAAAGCCAGTTGATCCCACGGAAGCAGGTAGCCGGTGTAGCTGAGGAATAGCGTGATGATCAGCAGGACGACGCCGATCACCCAGTTGAACTCGCGCGGCGTGCGATATGCGCCCCGGTAGAACACCTTGAACATGTGCGCGAACACCAGGAACACCATGGCTTGCGCCGACCAGCGATGCAGATTGCGCAGAAACACGCCGGCCGAGACGACGAACTGCAGGTCCTTCATGTCCGCGTACGCTTGCGGAACGGAAGGATGGTAATATAGCATGAGCAGGATTCCTGTGCCGGTGAGAATGAGGAAGGTGGCAAGCGTGAGAGTCCCCAGGTACCACGTGACGCCGAATTCCAGGGATCGGCGCCGCATCTTCACGGAGGCCAGATGCAGGAAGACATTCTGCTGGATCGACAGCGCGCTGTGCAAATTGCCGGCGCCCGAGCCGCTGCGGAACACCGAGCGCCAAACCTTCGTACCGCGCAGATCGTTCCAATAGCTTTCAATAGCCTTGGCCATTCGTTAGGTCCTCAAGAACTGGTCCGGCGTCACGATTGTGGATCGATCTACCAGCAGGTCGCCTTCATCGCTGATCGAGATTTTCAGCCAGGGGAGCGGCCTGGGCGCGGGCCCGGCGATCTTCACGCCGAGCGTATTGAACTTGCTACCGTGGCAGGGGCAAGCGATGATGCCGAGTTCCGGCTTCCAGGCGGTGAGACAGCCCAGATGGGTGCAGGTGGCCGACAGCGCGTAGAGGCCCTGGGCTGCGTGTACGATATAGATTCCCGCTGTTGTATCGGGAGTCACCGAGTCGGGAGGGAATCGATCGGGCGGGCCGGCGTTGGCAATGGGCGAGGGCTCATACAGCACGTTCGGCGAAAGGAATTGATAACCAAACGCAGCCGCGCCGCACCCCGCGACCGCTACCGAGCCCAGTCCGATTTTGATGAGCGTATCGCGCCGCGTGACCTCGCCAGTGTCCTTTGGTTCCATGGCTGCTCCTTTCATTGCTTCTGTTCCGCCTCCCGCCGCGGATAGAGCGATTGCGGCGGAATCAACCCAGTAGGACTCTTCACCACCCAGTGATAAGCCTCCATCGTGATCACGTCCACCGGGCAGCGCGCAGCGCAGAGCCCGCAACGGATGCACTTGGTTTCGTCCTTCAACATCGCCGAACCGGTGATGACGCCCAGTTCGTCGGCGGCCACGTCGTCCAACTCCACCGCGTAGAGCTCGACGTTGTCGCGGATGTGCCCCAGCGCCGCATCGGGGAAATGAATCTGTTCGAGCGGCACCAATTCGAGGCAGCTTTCCGGACAAACGTCCACGCATCCGCCGCAAAGGATGCAGCGCGAACCATCGTCTTCATTGCCTTCAAAGATGGTGTTCGTCCAGCAGCGCAGGCAGCGCCGAGCCTCGCGCATGGCGCCCTCTTCGTCGAATCCGATCTCGACTTCCGTCATGCCGGTACGCCGGTCGAGCGGCAACATCGGCACCGGCTGGCGGGAGTAGTCCATGAAGTCGGCGAACATGTGATGGCGGTCCAGCACTTCGACTTCAATCTCCGGGTCCGGGTGCCGGGCGCCGCGCAGATACTCGTCGATGCCCATGGCGATCTTCTTACCGTCGCCGACGCTGTCGATGATGAGGCGCGGTCCGAAAACGCAGTCGCCTCCAGCGAAAATGCCGGGCGCCGTGGTGGCCAGCGATTTGGGGTCGGCAACAATCAGGCCGCGAGGGCTCACCTGGACGCCATCCTCCGATTGCAGAAAATCCAGCTTGGTGGTCTGCCCGATCGCGAGAATCACGGTGTCGCATGGGATGACGGACTCGCTGTTGTCGTAAAACACCGGGTTGAAGCGGCCATTGACGTCGAACACCGATTTCGTTTTGATCACTTCGAGGCCGGCCACACTGCCGTCCCGACTTACCACGCGCTTCGGTCCGAAACCGGCGTGCATCACGATGCCCTCGGCCTCGGCTTCTTCGATCTCTTCCAGCGCGGCCGGCATCTCGTGACGCTTCTCCAGGCAGACGATGTTGACCTCGCGCGCTCCCATGCGCAAGGCGGAGAGCGAGATGTCCATCATTTCGTGGGTAGCCACGGCCGCGATGTTGTCTTCAGACGGGACGGTCGCGTCCTGCTCACCCGCGTGCTGCCGCAGAACCTCGCGCGCCGCGGAGCGCGCCACATCCATGGCAACATTGCCGCCGCCAATCACCACCACGCGTTTGCCGATGCTGAACCTGTAGCCGAGGTTCGAGTTCAACAGAAAGTCGATGCCCTTGAGCACACCGTCCGTCTCGATGCCTGGAATCGCCAGATCGCGGCTGCGATGCGCGCCCACGGCGATCACAACGGCGTCAAATCCATCCTGGCGCAGGCCGGCAATGGTGAAGTCGCGCCCCGCCGCCTGATTGAGCTTCAGCGTGATGTCGCCCAGATCGAGGATCTCGCGTACCTGCGCTTCCACTACGCTGCGTGGCAGGCGGTACTCCGGAATTCCCAGGCACAGCATGCCTCCGGCTACCGGCGCGGCCTCGAAGATGGTGATCGAGTAGCCCAGCAGCGCCAGATCGTGCGCGGCCGAAAGTCCCACCGGGCCGCTGCCCACGATGGCCACGCGGTAGGGCAATTTCTCGGTGGTGCGCTGCACTGGCGTGATCGGATGGCGCGACTCGGGTCCATGCCGCTCGGTAAGAAAGCGCTTCAGCGCGCGAATGGCGATCGGTTTGTCGATCGCGCCCCGCCGGCACGCCGTCTCGCAGGGGTGCGCGCAAACTCGGCCGCAGATGCTCGCCATCGGATTCGGGTCGCGCGCATAGCGATAAGCCTCTTCGAACTTCCCCTCCGCGATGAGCGCCACGTACCGGCCGGCGTTGGTCTGCGCCGGGCACGCCATCATGCACGGAAAATTTGTGTTCAGCCAGTCGCTATCGACCTTTTTGTCTCGAAACCGTGTGCGCATGAATGGCGGCCCGTACAGGTGGGAGCTATTTGGTAAGCGTGAAATCCGCCGTCGCGGTTCCAGAGACGGTGACCGGCTTCGATTGCGCCTTCATGCCCTCTCGCCACGCGGTCACGGTGTAGCTTCCATCGGGAACGTTCTCAATCTTATAAGCGCCGGATGCTTCCGCCTCGGCATAGTATGGCGTAGGCACGACGACGATAAAGCCCGACATCTCGGGGTGCACGTTGCACAGCAGAGGAACCACGCCGGGCGTATCAAACTTGAACGAACGAATTTCGCCCTTCGGCCAAGTACCCATGTTGTGGCTCATCTTCTTGTTGCCTGAAACCGAAGGCCAGAAGATATTGTGCTGCACGGTGTCGCTGTTTAAAAAATCAACCGTCGAGCCGGCCAGAACCACGATGACGTGCGGTTGAAACAGCAGGGACTTTTGGTCCTCAACCACGTGCTTCTCTGGCGCCGGAAATGTCTTGCCGGGAATCGCGTCGATGTAGACCGCCGCCGCGCCCTTGCCGCCCGTGATGGTTCCGCTCAACGTGGCGCCGTGAGCGACAAGTCCTCCGGCCAAGGCAAGAATCAACGCCTTCGAAAAATGTGTTTGGATTGCAGTCATGTTTTCCTCAATGGTTGGTTGGCAAATGGATTAGTACACGAACTCGAGCGCGGTTAGCGCCGTATTCACCCGGAACGGGTTCATCGCAACCGGGTTGCCGTTGGGTAGGCTCCCCAGCGTCACAAACTGCTGCGGCCGGATCTGATATTCGAACGAAAGCTTGATGTTGGCGTGAATCAGGAACTGCACGCCGGGAGTGAATCGATTCCGGCTTGAATCGTAAGGCGCGAAATACGATGTGTTCGTCGCGAACAACAGTCCATTGATCCGATCCGCCGAAGAATTCACTTGATCCCAGCGCATGATCGCCATCACCCAGGGGAACACCAGGTAATCGGCCTGTGCGAAGCCTCCGCTGAAGGTGGCTGGAATGCCGCGCACAAAGCCGGCGGGCGTGGAGCTGCTCGAACCGAGCGGCAGCGGGATCAGCGCTCCCGTCGCATCCACTGGCAGGTTGTTGACGTCGTGACCGAACATATACAGGCCGTAGACGTTGAACGTTCGGTAGTTGAAGCTGAAGTCGCCGCCCACCCGGTAATATGGCTCTCGGTTATTGAGAATCGTGGTGAGGCTGCCCACCACGGCTCCAGGTAGCCTCTGGAGCGAGTCCCCATACATGTAGAACGTCCCGAGGTTCAGGTATGTGTGATCCCGCGGACCCATGGCGCCGGCGGCCTGAATGTCGTGCCGGCTTTTGGGATCGCGCTCGAGATTAAAACGGTAGGACGCACGGGCATAAATGTTCTTCAGGCCTGAATCGGAGCTGAAGCCCACTCCACCATTCGCGCTCGCGGTAGCGGATGGAACATATGGGAACAGATTCGCGGCCTGAGAGATTCCAGTCGTGTTCTGATCGAAAATCGCAACGGAGTAGTGATACCCGCCGTAGAGATGGCCGCCGCTGAGCTCGATTCCTCGTGCCACATTCGCAAACGTAAATTGGTTACCGACGTTCTGCTGCTGCGCCCCGGGAAGCCCTGCGCCGATGTTCGCTTGCTGATAGATGTCGTAGGGACTTAAGTTGATGGTCCGGGCCTGCGTGAAGGGCAGGTCCAGCTCGAACTGTCCGGCACGGAGAGACAGCGAGTCCTTCGGCAATTTCATCACCCGTCCGATGTTGACGAACTTTAGATAGCCGTCTCCGAGTCCACCGGCGCTGTTGTCGCCGGAGACGCTAAGATCGTCGTCCACCCACCACGCGATGTCACTTCCGAAGTTTCCCGCGGTAAAGATGCTGAAGAAGCCGGCTTCGAAATCGGTCGCAGGAACCAGACCAGGGACGGTGCCTGGCGTGGCCAGAGAATTAAACTGGTTACGATTCGATCCCGTGTATTGAAAGAACTGGTTGTAACGAAGTCCCACCGGCGGCATGCCGGGGATCTCGCCGGGCCAGATGGACTTGGGAAACTGGTCTTTACTCGCCTCAGCCCCTAGCATGACTGGCGGATTCTTTACGTACGTCTCGTCGTCCGCGGGAAACTTGAAGCCCGCGTCCTTGAATGCCTTGCCGAAATCGTTTAGCTTCGGGAAGTCAAGATGGCACGTGCTACAAGAAGTTTGGTATTTGCGGGAGAACGGCGGAATTGCAAACGCCTTCGGAGCGATCAAACAGAAAACCGCTGGCAGCACGACGAGGCTCGGCACAAAGAATCGCAGACCAGATGGTCGCATCAGTATCTCCTCTGGGGACATACAACTCCGGCTTACTAAGGCTTAAGAAAACCGAAATTTGTATAACTTCTCGCACGTCGTTGACCAGACGAGGGATGTACGCATGGGGCAAATTAGATGCTCAAAATGCGCGACAGGCAGTTCTTGGCCAGTCCGATGTGTAAAATCACACACTTCTGAGTGTTATGGCGCTCTTTCTCAAGTCAGAGCCACGCCAGGTCAGCTTGTTGGCGGGATGCAGATTAAGAAACGGTTGACCCTCCCTATCGCGGGCATGCAGAAGCGTTGGGTTACGGCTTGGATTGCACGGGACTAACGATCAGATGCTAGGAATATAGGGCTGCCGCCTACCGGCCGAAGAATCCACCCGTCTCCGGACCGACGGAACCGTCCGGGAACCGACGACGCGGCAGTGGTGGTACCGGCATTCCAAACCTTTCGTGCCATCGCCGCCAAACTTCCTTCGTAAATACTCCAACAGGAGCGTTCTCCAGGACCTTCCGGAACTCCTCCAATGGAATATATCGCTCGACCACCGCCACATCCGTTGAGGAGCCGTAAACCATCAAATGCGTCAGGAAATCTGGTAGATCAGCCAAGGTTTCTTCTGGACTGTCGTACCAAACTACCTTTCTCGCCACACGAACCAAATCGGCAGGATACGGAGCCACAAGGGTCATCGCTCAAAACCCCCAAGACTCAGACCAGGTTTCGGATGCAACTTCGGCAGCTTCTCCAGGTCGATGGCTTGTGCCCAGCGGATCAGATCACGTTGCATCGGGGCTGGAACACGATTGAGAGTCCCATCACCAAAAAACTGTAAGGCCCGGACGCTGATCGCGGGATCGAAGCTTCTGTCGATGGCCTTGGCTGCGGCTAAACTTGTCGCGACATCGACCCCATGCGATACGAGCGTGTGAATATCTACATAGTCCTTCCAGGTGGCCCGCACTTGAATAACCCGCATCTTCATGCCAGCCAAATCCGCTAACGAAGCGACCTGTACGCGTGATCCGGCCGCTTGCCGTGGGTCTTCTACCCGGCGCAACGTGTCCAAGCCACCGAAAAAAGCAACCTTCACAACACCTCCGCGGTTCACGAAGGCTTCCAAGTTGTCGCGCTTACGATGCACCCAAACATCTGGGTCATTAGGGTTCAAGTCCCGGAAAAACGGCAGTCGCGAACGCAGACGCTCCGGATCGAAACTTGACGACGAGAAGAAGTCGAAATCCTCGGAAATCCGGTGGCCCAGTTGCAGTGCAAGACCCGTACCACCATAGAGGCGAAATCCGATGTTATAGCATCCAGTTCGGGCCAAAGACGGCGCTGGGATTCCGGCAGAATGTCCAGGCGAGGCTCAAATGTTGCTAGCATCTCTGGAACTACAATACGGCTTGCTGGCGCTGATGTCATGTGACAGACCTCCTCCCACAGCCGTTGGTCGCCGCGTTCGGACCAACAGGATCGCTAGAGCTTAATATCGACTGGTGGTCCTAGATAGCATCACCGAACCGTGGCAAAACCCTCCCGTTGAGCCCACTTGGGTTGCCTTTGAGCGAAAAGCAGATTCCCGGAGGTAAACCAAAGCAAGCTTTGGAGCGGGCCGTCGTGCGCCCAAGGTAGGTGCGCTACCAGGCTGCGCTGCGCCCCGACATGTGAGCTCCTTTGATTTTAAACCACTTCCTGAATTTGCGATACCGTCTTACGTTAGCCAGTCTGGCGGACGTGCGAAGGTTTGCTGACAAAACGGTGTTCAGGTCGCGGGCGATACGCGGCCGGTAAGCGTGAGATCGATTTCCACTTCCTTGCCTACTCGAAGAATGAATGTGCTGGGGTCCTTCAGGCCCCATTTGACATACGGAACTGCGAAGTGGGCCTTCGCGGTGCAGATTGTTCCATCCATGTGAATCTGTGTGGGGACTGTCAGTTCGTGCGATAACCCGTGAAGAGTAAATGTGCCCGTGACCTGAATCGTTGCGTCGCCGCTCGGAGCGATGGTGCCTTGGTAGCTACGCGGAACAAATAAGATATCGGCGAAGTGGGGAACGTCCAGGATTTCTTTGCTCATCTTCTTATCGCGCGTTTCGTTGCCGCTGTTACCGCTGCCGGCGGCCACAACCACGGATCCGGAGATCTTCGAAACGCCAGGATCGAAGTCTACAACGCCACTCTGAACATGGAAGACTCCGTGAACCGAATGGAGGACATCACTGAGGCTGAAGGCGACTTCACTCGATTGTGGATCGATTTTGAAACTCTGTTGCTGAGCGAGAGCATGGGTCGCAAGGAAGAGCGGTAATGCCGACAGGAATAAGGGAATAAGGTTATTCATCGAGTGTCTGCGGGAATGTTGTTAGTGTTCACCCCTCAAAGATAAACGAACGCCCACCTTAAACCCGACGCCCGTCTGGACTTGGGTTTCGTTGAGCATCGTCTCCCCTCCGCGTAGCGCTGTTCATTTCGTGGAGAGCGTCAACGTGCACAGAGAGCATTTTCTTGAAAATTGCTGGATGGGAGGTCATAGCGCACATCGCGGCACGTCTGAATTGAGCGTGATCGCCGAGCGCGAGCAAAAGCCTTGCCATCCACTCAGGGCGCCGCGCGATCCGGCAATGCCTCCGCTGGTAGCTAGCCAAATCGCCACACTCGATTGCCTCGGTAAGCGCCATGGCTTGGCGAAACGCGAGACACAGTCCTTCGCCTGTGATCGCATCCACCGATCCCGAGGCATCCCCAATGAGCGCGGTGCGATCACGATAAACCGCTTTGAGTTTTCGTGAAGACGTAACGGCCCCACGCTCGGTGCTCATCATCGCGCTGAGCTTGAGACGCTGCTCCAAATCGGGAAATTCCCGGAGAGCGTCATCCAGGCGGAACTGAGAATCTCGCGAGATCGCGGCTACACAAACGGACTCGGGTGTCACAGGCGTTACGTAAACCTGGCAAGCAGGTCCCCAGTAGAGCTCCATATAGTCCGTCCACGGCTCGATCCGATAATGCCGGCGAAACCCGAAGCGGCGGCGATCGCGGACACATGCGTCGAGTCCCGCCCACTTTCGCACGAGCGAATTCTCACCGTCCGCACCTATGATCCAGCCGCACCGAACCGCGCTGAGGTCGACCCTGGCGCCCCAGCGCAGTTGAACGCCAACGGCTTCGGCCTGTTCGATCATCATGCGATGTAAAGTGGTGCG
>Ga0187888_1001004_pt1 | contig 28007 bp, 21 predicted proteins | sample June2016WEW_7_40_FD_132987 | JGI IMG/M metagenome (GOLD analysis project Ga0187888, IMG submission 132987) | Peatland microbial communities from SPRUCE experiment site at the Marcell Experimental Forest, Minnesota, USA - June2016WEW_7_40 | ecosystem: Environmental > Terrestrial > Soil > Wetlands...
AATAAAAAAAGCCAAAAGTAGTAATGATGTAATAAAAAAAGCCAAAAGTAGTAATGATGTAATAAAAAAAGCCAAAAGTAGTAATGATGTAATAAAAGCCAAAAGTAGTAATGATGTAATAAAAAAAGCCAAAAGTAGTAATGATGTAATAAAAAAAGCCAAAAGTAGTAATGGTGTAATAAAAAAGCCAAAAGTAGTAATGATGTAATAAAAAGCCAAAAGTAGTAGTAATTTCCAAAAAGTAGTAAATATGATACACTAAAGGATTCCGATTAGTATATATATATATATTGGTGCCTCATACAAAGAAATGATAGTTTGGTTGTCTTTAATTTTTCCAGTCCATCTCCTTTATCTATGAAAAAAATTCACTATAAAAAGATCATTCCTCAAATTACACAAACATCAACAGATGTTCATTCTCATCACACAAATTCTATTCTTTTCCAACATTAAAAAGAATATTTGATGACTTGTGGCACCATCCCAGAAAAATATATATAATAATCCAAATGATACTACTAACAAAAACAAAATGAAAATGAAAATGATTTAAATGATTTAAACCATTTTTTCTAATTAAATCATTTTCATTTGTTGTTTTGTTTTGTTTTGTTGTTTTGGTATGAAAAATAAAAAATGAAAATAAAAAAAAATAAAAAAAGTTAAAAATGTATATTATATTATTTTTATTTTTAAAAAAAAGGAAAAAAAAAATTATTTATTTGGAGTAACGTAAATTATGTGATCATATCTGTCAAGCATTTTATCTTCTGAACCAACATTGCCAAATCTACAAACATGAGAATATGGTAAAAAATTATAAATTGATTTTGAATTTGCTGAAAATGAATAACAATGAGAAAGAGAAGGAAATCTAAAACAATCACGTGAATAAACTTCCATATGTTTTCCAGGTGGAGTAATTGGATATCTGATTCCTTTATTAAAATCACCAGCAATAAACATTGGATATTTCCTTTCTAATTCATGAATCTTTCTTGCATAATCAAATGGTGAATTATAATTCATGTGAACAGAAGCAAAATAGAATCTTTGACGAGTTTGACGATTTTCAAATAATCCTACATAAGTAGCAGTGAAAACGATTTTAGGTTTTTCAGAATTTGTTTTATCAGAATTAAAATTGTATTCTGCTGGAAATAATATATTTTGTTCGATAAGTTTGACTTTGTTAACATTATAAACAATCAAATTACAATTGTCTATTTTTCTAGTGCTTGAATGTGATATACGTGATTGAATAAGTCCAATTAAAGAAGTATGGTTTGTTAAAAGTTCATTTAAAGATGATGATACTTCTTGTAATGCAATAACGTCATGTTTTTTAATCAAATCGATAACTTTTTCAACAATAATCTTTTCTCTTAATAATTGATCACTTTCAACTGTAGATACAATTTCTTTAATCCACCATAATCTTTGTTCATCATTTTTTTCAGTCTTTTGTAACCATTTTCCATATTTTTTATTATTCACATTCCAAGTTATAAATTTAAATCCATCATAATCACTTTCCATTTCATTTTGTTGTTGTTGTTGTTGATTATTGTTATTGTTTGTGGTAATTGGATCAGTTTCAGTATGATGTAAAAAAAGAGGAAGATGATCAGATAAAGAATCAATCCATGGAAATATTTTATCTGATTCTTTTAATTGTTTTTCACCTTCATTTTTTCTTCTTTCGTTTTCTTTATTTCTTTTTTCAATTTCCTTATTTATCATTTCTTTATTCATTTCAGTGATAACTGGATTTAATTCATTACAATATTCATGAACTGTTATATATTTTGTTTTTCCAATTTTCTTATTTTCTTCACCTTCCATTTTCTTTTTTTTCTTTTTAAATAAAAATAAAAACAAGATGCAAAAAGAAAAAGATAGAATTGTATTTTTAAGTGATGAATTAAATGAATATTGTTTATTTTATATACAAATTTTTTTAAACGAAAATATAAACAAAGAATGGAAAAATTATTTACATGAATATTTGGAATGTGGTGGATATTTACTCAATAACGATTTTAAAAAATTATGTTCATCATTCACTATGAAACAATTAATATTTGAAATTAAAAAGATGTTTTTACCAAATGTTTATTGGATTAATGATCATAAAAAATATTATCATTGTTATAATTTTTCAAATCTATCTGCTACAATTACAAAAAATGAATCATTGCCATCAAATAAAAAATTTCCCATCTTAAGAATAGGATTAAAAAAAAATTTAAAATCCATCAGAATAGAAATTTTATCTTTTTATTTATGGCAAATTGTTGATACTATTAAACTTTCTTAAAGAAAAAAAATGAGCAATGAAGAGTTTAATTTGGTATTTTTTGATAAAGAATTAAATGAAAAATGTTTATCTTGTTTGAAAAAAGTAGAGACAGAATATGGAGATTATATTTGGTCAAATAGTAATTTTTATCATATGAAACATGCGACGAGTGAAGAATTTGAAAATTTTTTTATATTTGTTACAATCAAAGAATTGATATATAAAATCCAAAAAATGTTTTCAGATAGTAATGTAACTTGGGAAAATAAATCTTTCAGATATATTTGCAAAAACGTTTCCAATGTATTTGATATAATTACTATCAACAAGACATTACATAAAAAGATTCATATATTAAAAATAGGAATAGATAAAGATTTTGATAGTTTACATTTAATGATTTTATCCAGATATGTATGGGAAACAGTTTTTTCAATAAGTCTTTCTCCTCCTCATACAATTTTAATCTATAATTTAGTTTCTACACAAAAGTCTATCATTTTATAAATAAAAAATTGTTTAAATATTAATTAAATTTCAAAAGTTAATTATAAAATTTGCAAAAAAACAATAAAAATGGGAGAATGGGAACAATGGGAAGAGATAGATGTAGAAGGAGATTATTTTCCAAAAGTTAAAAGTTATACAATAGTTATAAATGGTAAAAAGAGTGGAATTTCAATAATAAATGATTTAAAAATAAACAATTGTTTATTTGATATGATTAGACAAAAAAGTATTTGGTTTCAGGGTAAATATATCCATGCATCTGATTTATTTAAAGAATTGAAAGAAGATAATAATAGAACTTGGAAAATGGCGCCTGAAAAAATAAATAAAAACAATATCGTTTTTACCACAATGGCAAAAAATATAGAATATGTCATAGTTATTGAAAAAGATAACCCAAGAATAATACAATTTAAAATTAGTAATCTAAATATGGAAAAAAAAGTTATTGTTTGTGAAATTGATTATATACGGAGCACAAACCAATATTTATTTTGGACTTATACAATTTAAATAAAAAAACAAACCCCCCGAAAAAAGCAGATAAACAAATAACAAAACAAAAACAAAACAAAAAAATGGAAAACAAAAAAATGGAAGAAGAAGAAGAAGAAGAACAAATAATAAAAGATTATACAGAAATTAAAAATCAAATAATAACAAATGAATGCGGATCAGGGGCATTGAAATTTGTAATGTAAAAGGAATTGATGATTATATTAAATTGTTTATAGATAGTTTGAATTTTGTTGACGAATATGAAGAATGTCTACCGTTAAGAGGAGTAAATTATTCTTATGCCAGAGTAAAGACTTCTGATATAATTAGTCTGTTAAAATCAAGTATGTTTTCAGATACAACGTGGGAATTGTTGCAAGTTTCTGATGGCCATATAATTCATTTGACATTCAAAACTCGTATCAATATACAAATAAAACAAAATGATCACTGGGTTGATAAAATTGAAACAGCAATTCTATTAATCACATTTCCAACTATCAAATATTGTGCATATTTTAGATTTATTATTATTAAAGACCAAGACAAAAAACAACCTTTGTATTCTATACGAACAAAACGTATAGATAAAAAACATTAAAAATAAACAAACCTCCCGAAAAAAACAAACCAAAAATAAAAAACAAAACAAAAACAAAAGAATGGAAGAAGAAGAAGAAGACCAAATAATAAAAGAATATATAGAAATTACAAGTGAAAAAATAAGATATTTAGGTAGAGAAGTGACAAAGAAAATTGTAATGAATGTAAAAGGAATTGATGAATATTTTAAATTGTTTATACATGATTTGATGTTGAGAAATGAATATGAAACACTGAAAAACAAAAGAGTGAGAATTTCTGACGTAATTAATTGTTTTAAATTAATTATGCTTAATGATACAACATGGGAATGTAAACAAAGTTTGGAGGGAAATGAACTTTATAATCTTTCATTAAAATTTCCTTTTACATTACAAATAAACATAAATGATGAATGGGTCGATAAAGTTGAAACAGCAGTTATAGTAATTATAATTCAATCTGTTAAAGATGCTGTAGATGTTTCATTTTATGTTTATGAAATGGAAAATACACTTTCAATGTATTTTGGTGCATCTTGTATAAAAAAGAACATTTATTAAATAATAAAAATAAAAAAAGAAAATGGGAGATGAACAAATAAAGAAAATGGAAGAAAATCAAATACAAATAAATGCAATTGAAATGTCATCTACAGGAACAAAATTTAATGACGGTGCGTATTTAGAAATTAAAAGCATTATAAATTTTAAAGGAATCAATAAATATATCAAATTTTTTATTGAGAAGATAAAGTGTGAAGATGAATATCTTATATATTGTAATTTAGGGATAAAATATTCTGACATTTTTTATTTTTTAAATTTATGTATGCTTCCTGATACAACATGGACAGTTAAAAAATATAAATATCAGGACACACAAGATGAGTTTTCGTATATATGGTCAAATCGTTCTATCTCTTTTGATTTGATGCAAGGAAATCAATGTATTTGTTCAGTCGGGAAAATATCTATAAACTTTAACGTGCCATCTAATGGTAATTTTATAAAAATTGATCTTAGTATTCATACAAAATATGATAAGATATGTCTATTAGAAAGATATATTAAGACAAAAAACACACATTAAAAAATTTATAAAAAAAAGATTAAAAAACAAATAAAAAATCAAAAGTTAATTATAAAATTTGCATTCTTTTTATCAAAAATGGAAGAAGATAAACAAATAAGTGGAATTGAAATTTCATCTATAAAACCAAAAATTATTAACAATGTATATGAAGAAGGGAAAATTATTACAAATTTAAAAGGAATCGATAAATATATCAAAATGTTTATCGATAGGATAAGTTCCATAGATGAATATCTCACAGATGGTTATGAAAAGATAAAATATTCTGACATTTTTCATTTTTTAAATTTATGTATGCTTCCTGATACAACATGGTTAATTGTAAAGTATAAAGATATTAGAGAATCATATGGTTATTTTGATATACTGTCAAGCCGTTCTGTCCCCATTTTATTTGTTAATGAAAATACATGCATTGATTCAGTCGGGAAAATGACTATACAATTTCACATGCCATATTCTGCTTGTTTTATACAAATTAATATTTATCTTCAAACAGAAAGAGGGGATAAATATTTGTTAACAAGAATTTTGGAAAAAAATTTATAAAAAAAGATCAAAAAAAGATTAAAAACAAATAAAAAATCAAAAGTTAATTATAAAATTTGCATTCTTTATTATAAAAAATATCGAAAGAAAAAAAATGAACAAGGATAAAGTTATGGCCAATTATTATAAAGATGGATATATTATTTTTTCTGATTCAAATGGAATTGATAAATATTTGAATATAATTATAACTCATCTTTCTAATAGTAAAATTGGTTACATAGATATAATGGGGACGAGAATAAAAATCGAGAATATGATTGATATGTTATATTTGTGTAAGGATTCAAACACATTATGGGAATGTAAAAATTTCCCGCCATCTATTATTTGTTTTGGAATTACCAAGAATAATTTTCCCATCGCAGTATATGAAGTAGAACCTCTCGATCTTATTGACACAAAGACAATTTTTTCATTCAAGTTTAAATTTTCTTATATTAAGAATGTTTTATATGTTAGTTTTACGTTTAAATCTTCTTTAGGACCTTATAGTGCTGTCGCTTTTTTGACAATTAATCTAATTGATCATACTGTATTTCAATATGGGTTAGTTTGATTTTTTTTTAAAATAAAGTTATATCATTTTGTTTTATTTTCTTTTTTTTTAAATTCTTCCCATTTCCTTTTTAAATTCCTCATATATTGTTGGTATTTTCATCTTGTCAAACATATACAAAAAGAAAAACGCCAACAATCCATACCCCACAAACACAATTGGAAATACAATATACGCATTAATCACAACATTTTTCCTTAAACTCTTGTGAACACTAACACCAGTTGATGCACAAATGGTCGCCAACGCATCATCTACACTTATTGGCACGCCACCATTTACTGCAATGTATTCGATGTAAGTTGGGTAATGTTCGAAATAATAACATGCAAGTGTCACATTACTGTTTTTGCTCTTATTCGTGTATCCTTCAAACGACAACAACAAAATCTGCGAGTAAACATCAAATGTGAAATTCAGATTTCCGACCCCACTCACCCCTTCCACAATCAACGTCGGCAACAATGGTGTATTATACAGGGCAAAAGTGACCACACTTGTTTGGCTTGATGTCATATTCAAAGTCAGAAACGGTTCTCCTCCATTCGTTGCATGTGTAAAAATCTGTGACGTCAGATTCGAAAAACTCAAAACGGCATAATTGCATTTCGGCACATTCAACGTCACTCCTCCAATCAACAAATAGAAATTGTAAAACCATATATTCCCATACGTCGCATTAGAGGGACAACTTGCATTCATCGGCAAAAGTGCAACACTGGCATCATTTATCCATTTGAAATTGCTCATATTCACTTTACTGATATTACTAAACAACAAATCGAAATAAATGGGGTCCGCATTCCCAGTCGCATACACACTTGTTCCATTATTCACGCAATTCTCAATCTCAAATGCTATATACACTGGATTCGCCACTTGGTTATCTATTATGCAATCATACAGGCAGGTATTGTTTCCAAAGGGGACCCCGCATTCGTCAACACAACTGAAATCAGAGATATTGCAGTTTCCACATTGCGCATATCCAGTGTCAACCATCTCTATCATCTGCGTTCTTGCACAATTTCTCGCATCATATATGATAATCGTGTGCTCTCCAGTCGTCAGATTGTTTTCTCGCAATATCCGCACTTTACTCATCGCGTCATCCACAAACACTGTCACTTGCGCATTCAACACTACATCCCCGTCCATCACCACCAACGGCTCCACAAACGGATACTCGATCTCAAACGTCGCTTCCACTTTCGTCACGCTTCCATTCACAGTGCATGTCTGGCCGTCTGTCACATTAAAAACACTCAACGGCACCGTCTCATTATTCAATATCGCGTATGACGTGGCAACTTGGGGGGTCGAGATAATTGTCGTCCCCACCAAACAAAGGGCAACTCTCCATTCACCGACGGAAATGTATACAGTGAGGTCGGGATTTGTTATGTTGACGGCCCGCATTCTCCCATCACTGCAACTGGTAATCGGCGACTGTGTGTTGATTTCCCAAGTGCCAATGCCCGTGACGGTGGGAATTCCAGCGTTCCCGCCCGTAGAGAGTGCCACGGTGACCAAAGAGCGTGTTTGAGAGTAACAGCCTGAGGGAAGTGAGGTATCGACGAGAGAGACGCGTAAAGTGGGGTCAAGATTAGAATATACGGTGAAAGAGCAAGAGGTGAGTCCCGATGAATTGGCAAGTTGAAATAAAGAGTCGATGATTGTTGCGTAATAAATTCCAATGCCGACTTGTGTGCGTGTATAGGTGTAAGTATTTGTGTATTGTGGAGTGTTGTTAAAGTAGACTGCCTCAGCCAAATCGGCCCATAAGATGAAATAAGGCGGTTGACCACCAGTCATTGTGATTTGTAATGTTCCGTCGTAAGAGTAGATGGAGGAAGGAAGTAATCCTATGTTGCAAACCACGTGGACTGGAGTCATATCAAAGGTATCTACTGTGATTGTTGTTGTATCTTGGGTGCGTTTTTTGTTGTCCATTCTTGAATCAATTAATGAAACTTCAAATTTGCGAGAAGATTCGGCTTTAATGGTGCAAACAAACGGCCAATAGGGATCATCTGAAAGAGTTAAAATATGGTCTGATGATGGGATTGCACTCCATTTAAGTTCTGTTATTCGTATTCTCATATGTGGTAAATCTTCTAATTGGACATTTTTAACATATATATTGTATTTACCAGTTTTGGAATGTAATGAGTTATGTCGACTGGGGGTTGAAAAGGATGGAGGCATTAAAATGTTATCTGGTTGAATTAAAATTTGTGGAGTTTCTTGTTCTTCTTCTTCCTTATCTCTTTTCATTATAGTTCTAGGGGGAGGTGATGATGAAAATAATAAATCCTTTGATAAAACATGATCATCTAAATTTAAATTAAAATGCAAATTTTCAAATTGACTTTGTAAATTTTGTTCTGTTTTTGCATTATAAATAATTTTTCTCACATTTCTATCCTTCCACACCCCATATTCATAATGTTCCATTGGAGTGTAAATCGACGGTAATGATTCTATAAACGTAGGAATAGTGATTGAAAGTTTTGTTTTGCATTCTTCGGCTACTGGGTGATTTGTTGGTCTATTGATTCCAATTTTTATGGTTTTCCCAGAAGGAATTCCAGTCAATTTTAACAAATTTGATCCTTTAAGATAACCAGCATTTCTATCTTCTGACGATAACATTGTTGGCGAAAAAAAAGTAAATTCTTTGTTTTTAACCGTTTTACTTTCCAACAATTCAACACTTCCATCCAATTGCACATTCATCAACGATTCAACAACATATCTATTTTTAACAATTGTTCTAATACTATCTTTACTTGTCCATTCAATTACATCACTATTTTCGCCTTCACCATGCACTCTTAATATAACCGTATATTCGCCAGTTCCAACTTCAACAGAATCAGGTAAAAAGACATAACCAAGACGCATTGCACCTTTAGAAACAGCCGCGATTTTTTGACCGTCTTTTTCCCATTCAATACTCATCCTTCTTGAATATTTTTTAGCCAATGCGCCATCATCAAAACTTGCATACAAAATACCATCGGCTTCTCCAACACAAAAGGGCTCGATACTTTTTTCTCTATCAATTCGTATACTTGGATATATTTTGTTCTTTAATATTGTTTTCGTCATTAATGCGTCATTTGGTCTTTCAATTGTCACCGATTCATTATATTCACACTTTCCAATCATTTGAGTTACATTCACACAACATATAGGGAATTTATCATCACCAAAAACTCTATAATTCCCGTCTTTATATTCAATTATTTTGGACTTGTCTTCATTTCTGATTATAACTGAATCCATTAATGGGAAATAAAAATCTACTAAATATTTGTTGGTATTCTTATCCAAATTAACATCAGTCACTTCAATTTTTAATCTTGATAATGACGGCATCGTTTGTTCCAACACAATCTCTTTCATAACATGACAACTATCACCATCAATTCCAAATTCAACAGTCAACGAAATTAAATATGGCAAATTTCTAATTTCAATTATTCCTTCTTCTTCTTCCTCTTCTTCCTCTTTCCCACCTCTTCTAACAAATGTTATCTTATTACAGGCGGATTCAAAGGGTCTTGAGGGGTCGACAAGAACATCGAATTGAGTTTTACAATTTGAAAAACGAGCATCTATTTGAACATTTCGTTGGGAAAGATATTTTGGGATAGTAAACCAAACAATTCCGTCTGCCGAGTTATCACAAGAAGGGAAAGAAATGATTTTGTGGATAAAATCGTTGTCTGAATATGGCGGTTCATGAATTGTATAACGGTAAACTGGAGTTTTGTAATTTCTTGGATCATATTGAATAATGTAAGTGCCTGGTGATCTGAATACGACTTTTGGCACTTCTGTTCGATCAAATGTTTCGTTATTCCAAATTGTTAATCTAGGAAATTGGTCGGAAATATGAGACGGGATAAAAAAGCGCCTGATAATATTTGTGGACATAGAGGGACAAATCATATAATCGTCTGAAATGAAATTTGTCCAAGGTGATTGTGGTGATAACGCGGATTCGGATTCTGATGGCTGTGGAATTGAAAAGGTTTTAAATGTTGAACAATTATCATAAATGTATTCTGCTTTAAAAATAAGATCAGTCATGGAAATGGCAGTTTCAAGATCAATATAAGCAGTATGTTCGATGAATGAATCCCGTGGAGTAGAAACCAATGAAATAGAATAATCTGGATTAGTGGATGTGACTTTTATAGAATTGATTTGAGAGGTTAAAGTCAAAACATTGATGATTCGATTATTGATTGTCCAAGGATATAAAGATAATGAAGGTTGTTCATAATATGGCGAAGAGGAGATTGTGTGAGAGGATAAAATAGAAACATGAATATAAAGTCCAGTTTGTTGTTGATCTTTTATGAATATTTCAGCCATTAATTGAGAAAGATCAACGTTGGAGGGAATCTTTATAATTTCACCATCAGTTAAAACACCAAATTTAGTAACTAGATTTATATATTTACGAGGTTGATGAACATTAAAATATCTAAAAGATTGATCAGGACATAATGACTTTGTTTGTTTTTGTTCTTGTGTTTCTGTTAAAAGAGGAAGATAATCTTCAATATTATCAATTGGATAAATAGATAAAATAGGATTAGCCTTTATAGTATAATTAGAACAAATTCCAGGTAATAAACTTATTGATAAGAAAGAAGATTGAGAGGATGAGGAGGAATAACCAAATAATCTAGTTTTTACAAATTTATCATAAATAGGGTTAAATGGAGTATCATTAAAAATATATTGATCAAATGGAGATTTATAAATTGTTTGAAATAATTCAATTTCTTCTTTTTTATCATCATAACCACTACCAATAGAATGCTTTAAATAAAACTCTTTTCTTACAAAAATATTAGAAATATCCAAATGTAAAGTATATGAATTAGTTGCGTCTGGAAAATCATAAATCAAATCAAAAATAGAAGAAGAAAAGGATTCAATAGTAGGAATAGCATATTTGATAATTTTTGTATTTAAGGAATCCTTTTCGTAATCATCAGAAGTTAAAAAGGAAGAAGAAATAAGATGAACTGGTGTTGATTTTTCATTTTTAATATAAGGGATAGGTAATTCTGAAATCAAATCGGTAGAATAAATGACTGATAAAAAAATAAATCTTTCAGGACATTGTATTAATTGAAGTGGTAAAATAGGTTCAATAATCAATGAAGAAGGAGTTAATAATTGAACTGAATCTTCTAAACACATAAAAGTAGAATTCCAAAAGGCAAATCTTGCTTGATATTTCGTATTTGGTTTTAATTTGAATGTAAGACTTGATTGCATAACCCATTTATTTAAAGAATCTTCATTATCATCAATAAATAACATTATTGCAGTAGTCAAATTATTATTATTGGAAATGGTAGAATGAAATGTTGCATATGCATTATTATCTGTATCAAATAAGGGATATCTTTCTACATCTAGATGAACATGTATTAATTCATTACAGGGAAAATCAGATATTTGAAGATTGATAGGAGATATTTCTTCTTTTGTAATAATAATAGGACGAGATATTAAAGTTTGTGAGTGGTGATCTAAAAGACTTAATTGATATTTTCCAGGGTCTGTTATACTTATAAATATATTTTTACTTTCCGAATATGATAAAGGAGAATAAATTGTATAATCTTTCATTAATGCTATTTTTGATACATTTGAAGATAAACATAAGAAATCTGGTATAATAGGTTCAATTTCAATTCCCCAAAGTAATTTATTTGTTGGAAGATATCTTTTTACTAATTTTAAAGGAAATACATTCTCACATATTTGTTTTATAACATTATTTTTTTCATTTATTTGGAAATCATCATCATCATTTATCTTTTCTTTACAATAACAATCATTTGATAAATTTCTTTGATTACAAAACCATGAAGGATTAAAATTAAATGAATGTTTATCAATAAGAGTTGTTCTATATATATCAAATGTATCAATTTCCAAAATATAATCTCCAATACAATCTTTTATTTTCAATTCATAAAAATTTGGCAAGTCGTCTTCTTTTTTAATTAAAGCCAAAGTATCTATCATTTCATTATTTAAAAAAATACTTGCTTGAACATTTATTAATGAAGATTCAATTGTTGGATAATATTTAGGATAGCTTATTTCAAGCATTGAATTTTCATTCATATTCATATATAATCTCAATTTAAAATATAATCCATTATTATTTTCTAAACAATTTGTAAATCTTAATAAACTAACCATTAATAAACTAATAATAATAATTAACTTTAACATCCTCTCTCTTTTCTTTTTAAAAGGTTTTTTTTTATTAATTAATCTTTTTTTTTCTCATTAATAATATATGTGTTTAATTTTTTATAAAATAGATTTTTTTTGATTGATTGGCTTTCTTAATTATTTAGACCAATATTGACCTCTTCCAAAATCAAAGAAAGGAAATTCTGCTTCAATTGATTTACGTTCATGTAAATCTTTTAATTCCTTTTTAATAACATCATCTAAATTGGAATTATTTTCAAAGATTTCACCAATAACTTCCAAATTAAGTAATCTTTTACGATTATTATCAGCAAGATGTTTTGCAACTTCATATGATAATTTTGAACAAAGATCAAATTTAATATCTGCTGCACTACGAGGCTTTTCAACTACTTTTTCTTTTTCTTTTTCTTTTTCTTCTTCTTGTTTCTTTTTCTTTTTTTCAATATGTTTTCTTTTTCTTCCAATATTTGAATCTTTATCTTTTTCCTTTTCCTCATCATCATCATCACCAACATCTTCATTATTATTATTATTATTATTGGTAGTAGTAGTAGTAATTGATTTAGGGGGAGTTGCATAAACATGTTCAAGCATTGCATCAAACATTTGTTTATCATCTCTGTATTCTTTAATCCAAGTAGCACCACGAACAATATAAAACCTATATAAAGAAGAAGGAAATAAATCTGTATTTTCCATATCGGAAACTAATTCATAAAAGGCACTTGTTAATACTAAATCTCCAGTGAAAAAAATTCCTAATGCACATATTTTCTTCATATAATTTTTGTTTAACAATAATTTACACATATCAGACAATCTGGTTTCATCAAAAGATGCTTCCAATGTTAATGTTTTCAAAAATTCACCTCCTTCTTTGACAATTGTTTCGATTTCCTTTAAACGACATTCAGATACTAATTCTGGTTTTACTCCTCCCAAATTGACACCCCAATTAAAACTTTCCAATGTATCCTTTTTAGCATTCAATACATTCTTTAAAAAGTTATTTCTCCTAACTTCATCACTTTCAATGGCACAACTAACAATATTCATAGCATCATTTCCACTTGGTTCATCTGCAACAAGTTGAGTTGCAATAGACAAACTCTTTAATTGAGGACAATTACAGACGAAATTCAATAAAAGATGAAATGCCATAAAGGAATTAAGACGCAAATCCAAAATAACAAGATTTTGACTACCTCCTTCTCCTTGACCAAATAATTCAACAAGATATAATCCCAAATTTCCATGCAAGTTGTTAATGAAATTAGGATAACTGACCACATCATTTTCACTATCTAGATCAGACTTTTGGTTATAAGCACAAACATCAATTCTTAAAGATTGAACAAAAGGTAAAGTTTGTTTTAAGATTACCAAAGAAAGTAAAGGATTTTTGTAAAATGATGGATTTGCTACTATATCCAAATTGACCTCACGAGAAATGACAGTTCTAGAAATTGCAGATGCCAATCTATCAACTACATGAGTAATAACATTTCTGTCAGGGAAAATGCAAGATTCACCAAACATAAGCTGTCCATTTAACATAATAGGTTTAAATTCATTACCATTCAACTTTTCAAAATCCATAAAAGAACGATTCAAATCCAAATTATTAATGGTTACTCTTTTACAAACATTGTTTAACTTGCTTATAATTCTAAAAATCATATCAAATTCTTCACATCCACATTTCCATGCATTTCCAGATTCGGATAATACAATAATTTCACGAACATTTGGAAAAGAAACAAAGATTTCACTTATATTGTTTGCTGACCTTAAAAGATCAATAACTCCACCATTACTACTACCATTTTCACTTTCTTTAACATACAATTTTAAAGTCACGGCTTTATTTTTAAATTCACGTTTTCCTACTTCGTCATTTACACCTCTGACTTGTTCATAACTCGAAAAGAATGATCCATCACCTGATAATGCAATACCAACTTCAAAAAATTCATTTTCATTTTCATTTGTATTATTATTATTGTTTTCATTTTTGTTTTCATTTTCATTTTCATTTTCATTTTCATTTTCATTTTTTTTGTTAACATTTTCTTTAGTTGCAATACATTTTGTTAAAATTATAGTCATTTTCACAAAGTTAATTATAAAATTTGCGTTTTGTTTGTTTTTTTACTTGTTTTTTTGTTTTGTGAAAAAAAATAAAAAATGAAATTAACAACAAAAAACAAAACGGAAAAACAAAAAACAAAAAACAAAAAAAGGTTTATTTAAAAAACGACATTATCTCATAAAAATAAAAGTTAAACCAAACATTACTGAGATAAAAAGAATGATTGAAAATATTACCCAAAACATTGTTGAAGATAATTTTACTTCTTCTGCTATTGGTGGTGGAATACATACTTGAAATTTTTTATCTGGTGCTGGTAAACTTAATAATCCAACTGGTGAAAATCCAGCATTAAAATCAGGATCAGTGCTTATATATATATTTGAACATCCAGAAGGTGGTGTTTGTGCCATTATATAATATTCAACACTTCTACATACTCCTTCTACTACTCCATATTGTGTTCCATTAATTATTGCAATTGAACTAATATTACTTTGTGGTGTCGTATTCTCAAATAAACTCAATATAAATGGTGGTCCATACTCTCCTCCACTAACTTGAAAATATATAAAATCTACACATGCACCTCCCAATTGTCCATTCGTGGTTCTTGTCACTGGATTAATAACAATTTGCGGCTGTGCACTCATATTGAATCCCTTTTGACTTGTACATCCAATCAAATTAGTCACCGTAACCACCAAATATGCACCCGCAACAATATTCGTCAATGTGCATGCCTGTATATTGGGTATCACGACTCCAGATGATTGCCAACTACAACTAATAGATTCCGTCGACGTCACCACAATCACTCCATTGTTCAAATTGGGACAACTAGGCGTTACACTCGAAATAATGGGCACGGGTCCAGGGTCTGGTAATCTAAATGTGATATTTTCGGGATTTATGCATCCTGTTCCATCCATCACATTGAATATTATCGTTTGGTTATAAGTCGCCACAATTTGTGCATTAATGATTTGTCCCGTTTGAATCGAATTCGCCGCCTGCAACACATAATAATTTCCATCTCCTCCACTCACATTGAATTGCGCCGTCACATTATCTTGACTTTGACACACTCCATTTGTTGTAATAGAATGCACCACAATCGGCGGCAACGTCTCCACTGTAATATTCGCTCCCAAACAACAACTATTCCTGTCACATGCATACAACTCGTAATAACCAGGCAATTGGTCTCCTGGCACCAAAAACACTTCAGTGAAATTCTCGGGGTTTGTCGGTGTTTTCCAATACGTCGTATACTGTTGCACATACGTGATATTACTTCCTGGTGGTGTGATCAATTGATAACACGAATCTCCTTGTTGACATTTGATTCCGCCATCAATTTGTGCAATTAAAGTCGATAGTCGATATGCACAATTAGTTCCAGCAGTCGAAAGTTGTATAAATAACGGTGTCACATACTGAATATAAGTTGGGAAAGTCTGCACACATCCAGCAGTACATGATCTCACAATCAACGTATAATTTCCATCTGGTCCTAATCCTCTATTTGCTGTCGGTAAAACAATTGAAAAAGTAGCCACAATCACTTGAAATGGTCCATAAGGCGTTGGCGGTGGTAAAGGTGTTGTTGTATTTGTGATGATGCATCCTCCAGCACTGAAAAGAATATATCCTGTTTCGGGTTCTTGTAACACAATCGAATAAGGTCCATATCCCATTCCATTGGGTCCCGCATCATCAAAAATAGTGAAATTCCAATAATATTCATCTCCGTAACAATCTGCGGGCACATACTCGTTCAGTTCAATGATCAATCCTCCTTGCGTATCCAGAAATGTAGACGTGTTGAATTCTTGATATGCAAAACTCAATCCTGCTTCCAACAATTGAAAATTCATCGGTAAGGGGTTTTTACATGTGCACATCCCAGCATTCACTCCCAATCTACATCTATCATAAATCATCACCTGTTGCACTCCACCCACAATGCCCGTAAACTGATTATCAATTCCAAACGCCGACAAGTATGGCAAAAGAGTAGGTTGCGGCACATTCACTGGTAAAAAAAACTGGATTGGAACTTCATCGTCTGCTGCAAATTGGGGGCCTCTTCTTCCTGGCCAATAAAAACAAACAGGTGCTAATGTTCCTGCCAATGCGGGGTTTGTTGACGGATTATTATACAATGCATACATCGTGACTGCGCCAGTCCCCACTTTCGGATTACAATAAGCCTCTTTCGTTCGAATTGTCGTGATAATGGGTCCCAAAGAAGTCGGCATATAATTGAGATCAACTGTGCACAATATATTAGGAACCAACAATGTGATATTATAAACTTGTCCCAATGTAACCAAATATTGATTCGGTAATGCATTCCCCAAATAAGGAACCAATGTTGGATTCGAATAGAATTGAACACTTGCAGCATACAAGGCCGAATAAAATCCATCCACCAAAATATTGATTGTCGTGTAAAAGCATCCATTATTGGAAAGACAATTTGCAGATGTTCGTGCGACTTGTCCAAATGTGGCAGTAATCGGAACTGGTATATCAGATTTGATGGTGCTGGATGTCAAGCAATAAAGACTTCGATTGGTTAAACTGTTAAATGTGTCGGGAACTGGCGTCCAAACATTCACCTGCCACCATTCATTGTTCACCGCCGTAATCAATGTTCTACCATTTGCCTTTTCGTATTGAACTGGTAAATGCACACATCCGTTACACATCGGCATGGGAGGCAAGGCAACAGCACCGCACATTTCATACACTTGGTAAGCGGAAAAGTTTTGTAAAAGTAAGCATTGAGATGGGATATTACTGGAAATTTGGTTTGGATCGTAATCGTCTGGAGTCGAAATACTTACGGGTGACCAATATTCAATTCTTCCCTCTACTATATTGTTCAATGAATACGCCAGTTCAACTTGCTGTAAATTATATGTGAAATTTGATACGTTTCCATATATGCAAATGGGAACCTGTGGGAAAAACGATATGATTGTTGCATTAGGGGATACTGTCGAATAAGCCTCCGCAAACGCCACAGAACATCTACCTTGCACATCACATGACACCAATTTGATGATAGTATTTTGCGGCGCGGGAAACAGATACTGGTTATTTCCCCACAGCAACGGGTCTCCGATATTAGTCGTGTCATTGAAAACATTAAACCAAGTGTTGTCGTAAGCAAATTTTTGAGAATTCGGCAAGTAAAGCGGATTGGCAAGATCAATTGTCGCAAAGGGGATACCGCCATCAGTATAAGCATACATTGCAACGTCAACTCCAGGACATGTTGCACTTCCGACGATAATTTGCGTTTGTGGTTGGAGGGATTCTTGCATTGGGAAAGAAACAATGTTTGTGCAGTTATAAAGAGCAGACAAGTTCGCCTGACCACCTCCAATGATGATTGCAAGAGTGATGTTGTATTGGGGAGCCCAAGGATAAGGAATGTCAGTTGGTTGAAAAGCATACACAAGGTCCAATTCGCCCTGTTCGAATATTTGCATTGAAACGGACATCAATTCGCTCAATACTGTTTGACCACCAAGCAGATAAAAATAGACATAATTATCGGGAGCATTCACATCAACATTCAAAGTCATCAAATAATAATCAATGTAGGACGAATTCGGATAAGGAACCACTTGATACATGTTATATATGCCAGCAGATTCCGCCGTAAATGAAAATACTTCCGTGTATGCAATCCCAGTTTGTTTGTTTGCGCCGCCTTGATTCATCAAGAGATATTCCTGTGTCGTATCATTGGCCCAACGATTGAAAAGCACTTGAAAGACTTGACCTGGTTTCAGTAATATGTTCATGGGGAAATTCGCGATAAACGAGTAATTGACTGGCGTATATATACCACCGAATACCGTGCTTGCATTTGAGGCATAACCATTGTTGATATATACACTATTTACGGGAGTGAGAGTCGCCTGTGCATTTGGGACCTGAAAACATGTTTGGAAAAAAGAACGATAACCATAAGGATCAAATAGATTCGCTTGAAGCACCGCACAATAAAACCCTGGAATGTAAACCTTCACCTCATAAATCCCATTTAATATCAATCGTTGTTGTGGAGGGTCCATTTGAGCAAGATAAAGTCGATTTGTCAATGGTTCTGTCCCGTTGAAATACCCCTCATAAAGCACTTGATACAATACCAAGTCGGGAGAATTGATTATAAAGGGGAATTTTCTGTAATCCAAATACACGGATGCATATTCTAATTGTGTAAAGGCATTAGAGGCAGAAAAACACATTCCGTTAAACCCACCCGTATTTCCTGTTATGGTTGAAGAGTAAACAATTGAGACGTCTGGATGCATTTGTAAGGCAACAATTTCTGCGAGATCAAAATTAACTCCCTCAAACAAGAATACAGTGTTTGAATAAACACCATCCACTATATAAAACATAGGAGTTTCGGTGTATGGAGGTATTTGTTGCATTCCAGGGCCCAAAGAATTACAATCAAGAACATACGGTTTAGTGAAAATGCCCTCAAAGGTTCCCAGTGTGCTTTTCACGAAAATGGGGAAACATATGGTGAGATTGGCACAGGGGACATACGCAAATCCGATACCAAATTGAAAAGTGACAAACCCCGAAACAAAAGTGGCTTCCAAGACAGAACTAAACAATGATTCTGGTGCTCTTAAGGGGAAAGTAGCGCCACCTGCATATGTGTAATTTGTGGTTTCTGTTGTGTTAAAAAATAAATCATTTCCTATTACGGTGTCCAATAAGCCTCCAGCAGTGTCGTATATTTGGACAAATGGCATACGAGTTCCAATACCAGGACCGATATAATTGTAATCGTCTATTGATTTATTCCATGGCTTTTTCAAATACATACGAGCACCTCTATGTGTCGGGTCTAAATAAACCTCAATACCATTTGCATCAAAAAAGCCAGTTGTGGCATTGTAGGATGTGGGGCGAACAAGAGAACTGATTGTGATTACGGGATTAGGGATTGCGGAAAGTTGACAACCACTTGATCCAAAAAAGACGACTTTGTATGTTCCAGAAACCAAATTACGAAAATAGACGGTGGAAGTTGGATAATTAACATATCGTTGTTGATGGTAGGGAGTGTTGACATTTACGGAACCAACGTTATCAAGATAAATACGCAAAGCTCCACCACTAAAACCATAGGGAACAGGAGAAATAGTGACAACAAGCATGCCATCCTCACGTGTATATGGAGATAAAAAATTTGGAGCAAATGATGGATACGAAATGGTGGAAATGGTTAAATAATCACAAGCGGCAGAATATGCAGGAGTTAAAATAGTTCCAGATATAGTGGTGCAACGAGTTGTGGCTGGATCACAAAAAATTTGACTTGCATTTAACATTGGATTAATACTTAAATAAATTGAACAATCTGAATCTTGAATACATTGTCCAAATCCATAATTATTATCTTGAATTACATATGCAAATTGACCTTTACTTGAATTTATATATAAAATTGTAAATAATAATAATAAAATGATCATCTTCTTCTTCTTCTTCTTCTCTCTTCAACTATGTAAAATTTTTTTTTAAAAAAGATTATATATATATATAAGTATATTGGATATTTTAAAATTAGGGGTTTTTTTAAAGAGAAATGAAGAGATTATTATTATGTATTTCGTTTATTTTTATAATCATAAGTGTAAATGCAATAGAAGATGGTTCATTTGGATCAGCAGCTGGAAATAGTGGTGGTGGGAATAGTGGTAGTGGATTTGCACCTTATGATCCATATTATGATTATTTTGAATGTCCAGAAAGAGTTGTTAATTATGAAGCATTTGGAATGGAAGATGAAGATGAAAAAGAAAAAAGAAAAAATTTCGTAGCATCAATAGGAGATCATCCAAATTCAACTACATATTCAGACCTTGATTATAATTCCACTTTGGTAAATAGAGCCCTAATTCATATTTTAAAGGCTTTTTTATGTGCACCTCCCACAACAAATGATTTCTTTGATCCATCATACGGCACCAATCATTCATCCGCAGGGTTTTCAGAAAGCGGCAGACAATTAGTTCTTAATACCCTGAGAACATGGCCGTATGGAGATGTGGTTTGTGCTATTGCTACTCAGGCCTATTTTTTCGGAAACAGTTTTGTCTTTACTTCTGTTCTTAGGGTTACTGTTGCTGGTGAAGGGGAAACAGTGGATGATGTAATTCAAATATATGTAACTGATCCAACTGTTTTGAATGATGTCAGGTATTGGTCAAACACAAGTTTTACTGATGGATTTGGTGATGATGATGGTGGAATGTATACTGCTTACAATGAAAAGTTATCTGAAGTTGCCGTGTCTGGTCTTTGCGCTGGTCTCACTATCTATATCAATCAATCTAGTGGACTCATTGACGAATTAACACCCACTTACGGATTGGCGGATTTGATTGTTCCAGGTTCAACACGTGATGTTCAACACAAAGACGGAGATATTGTTAGTTATATGCAAACAGTGAGACCAGGATCAATCTTTAGAAATTATCCAAGATCGCCCCATTTCATTGGTTTAAATATGCAGTATTTTGTTCATTCAGATGTGGACATTCCTAGTTTGTATGCTGATGGATTTCTCACTTTCGCCAATTCCGTCTTTATCAATTTCGGCCCTTTACAACCAAATGGATTGGGACAGTTTGTGAGATACAGAATGGGAGACGGGATTGATGACGATGGAATATTGGGAACACTTCCAGTTGTTTATTCGACATATGCTTTGTTTGAAGAAGTGTTATATCCAAATAAATATCGAGTCGTAAATGAGGCAGGGCAAGTTGTGGAATCGATTGTGGAAAAGCCTACATTGGGAAGATTCAGATTTACTGTTTCTGGTTGCAATACAACATGTTTTAACAACGCAACTCATTATTTGGCAGAAAGTGATACATTTGATATCAATGATGTAATTCCAAAACAACAACAACTATTCAATCATTCGTTGTATTGGGATGGAATGTCTCCCTTTCTACGAAATTTACCATTGGAGTATTTTTACAATGTGACTAGTGGATTGTATCAATTATTGGGCGGGTTGGGAGTGTTTATTCGACAAGCCGATATTTTTTTTGGTGGACCATACCCAGATGTCGTAATTGTGATCAACCCATCCAAGAACACAACAGACAGCATATTTGCTCAAATGGGAGAAGCAGCAAGAAATAATTTATTTGACGAATTTGGATTATCTTATGAATTTACGGGACTTTATCTTAATTTAAGAAATACGCCTCGTTACACAACAACGTTTGGAACAAGCGCAGGATTGACTTTGGTGCAAGATGTTTTTAATTACACTCACAATCCTAATGCATATTTACCAATAGAAGTTCCATTGTTCTTTGGAGATTCGGAAGAAGAATATATAGCCCCTGGTATGCGTGTTGAAACAAGTAGCACTATTTTGTTTAAAGACCAATACAGATTAGTTTTTGATCTTACCAATTTAGATAACAATACATTTCCAAATCGAGCAAATGAAGTGAGATTACATAATCCAGGATATGAAATGATGCAATTGAGCGCAAATAATGTGGGACATCCATCAAATGAAGTTTTGTTACTTGGAAATTTAACAGTAGAGAAATTACCTATAAATAATCATGGGACAAATGTGACTTTAAATTGTGTTGTAAAGAGTTGTTGGAATGTTTTTTCTGATGAAAATGTTCCAAATACAAATTCAGGTTTTCCAGCAGTTGGAATTGGATCAATTATTGCAGTTAGTTTAGCGGGATTTGTATTTTTAATTGCATTATTTTCATTTGGTAGATAAAAGGAGGGGAGAGAATAAAAAAAATAAAAAAAATGATTAAAATATTATTATTATTTTATATTGCAATTTTATTAATTAACTTTTGTAATTTTCCAATTGAATGTGCAAACTTTTGTATAATTTTTAAATCTAACGTGACAAATCAAATTATAACAACAACGTCTAATTCTTTAAAATGGATAAATCAAATTGAGAAATATGAAGATTCATTTGGTATTATATCTATTGATGTTAATTGCACTGAAACCACTGAAACCTTGAATATAAATCAAATAGAATGGTTATTAAATGTGACAACCAATCATTATATAAAAGTAATAAAAGAAACCGAATCATTTATGTTTATAGGGACTACGTTATCTTCAATTGTTTTTTGTCTTTTTTTGATATATAGTATGGCATTTAAATTCAAATTTTATTAAGAAATGGAGCATGGTGATTTAAGGGAATATAGGTTAAAAAAATTAGAAAAGAATAAATTATTTCAAAGCACAAAAAATTTCTTATTTATATGTATTAAAACTTGGGGAAATCTCACAGCCATAATGTTACTTATCAATTTAGCCTTTTTGTTAAATCCAAATTTTTATATCGGTGCTGTTGTAATTTCTATTATGTATGTGGTTATCGGATTATGTATGTTTTTTGCCACGATGATAAATGTTTATATTTACTACGAGGCCAGTATAGATTTATTGCAATTTTGTTACGAGTTGGTTTATTATGCAACAGATTCAACAAATCCAATAACCATAAATTACAACAATGATGTTACGATAAACAACAAGACGACAAAAGTGATGAAAAAGATATATTTGCGCAAAAATAGTGAGATCGAAAAATACATAAGGGAAAATATTAGATGTTGGGAAAAAGAAGAAATTTATGAAAGTTTGAAGAGGGGATACACGGTTGGAATATTACCTCAAGAAGTGCCTATAGAAGCAATGTTTATTCTTTATTTTGGAAATGATGGATGGCATCCGTTTAAATTTTTCGGTCCAAAAAAATATATTCAAATTTGGTATGCATTGACATTTATTATTGGTATACTTGAATATTTGGTCTATATAAGATTTCATTGGATAGCGTATGTAAAGTTTAATGGACTTAATACTAATTTTCTTTTTGTCGTAAGATTGATTATTTTGCTTGAGATTGGTTATCATTTAAAAAAATTAAGAAACCATATTTGGGGTTGGTTGGAATTATATAAAGAATTACTTTCATTTGGTTTAAAAAGAATTTGTTAAAAAAAATAAAAAAAATAAATAAATAAACAAAGTTGTAAGGGGAGGTTAAAAGAAAAAAATGAAAACCATTATTACATTACAAGATTATTTTGGTAAATTTCCAGATGAAATCAAATACAGATTACCTAAATTTGTTCAAGTTGGACATATGTTAACCAGTCCAATTAAAAAAATAATTAGAACTGGTTATTGTTCATTTCTCAGTGCTTTTGTTGCTTATTATTTCTTCAATTATACAAATGCTGATATTATGATGTGGCCAACTTTATTTGTGATTTTTTTTCTTGCATTAATCACAGATTTACCAACATTATTGGAATATGAATATTCATTTCGATACTTTGGAAATAGTCTTGTGAAACTCAATACATTGATGGATTTTTACGTTAAATTGGGCGAGAACAAAAGTTATAGTGAAATTAAAATGAAAAAGGATCATCCTCTTTGTAAAATTGTCACTGATATTTTAAGTCAACAAATGTATTCTGAATCGATTAAAATTGAAAATGATGATTATTATTCAGTTACGTTTAGATTTATTGATAAAGATGTCAGTTTACAAGATTTGTTTGTTATTCTTGGAGGTAATGATTGGCATCCCTTTTCTTGGATTTGTAATGATCAATTTCAAAAATTTAATCGTTATGATTATATTTTTTATGGTTTAACATTTTTAACTTTAATTTCTTTAATTTGGGTTAGACCAGTGGTTTTTACTTTATTATTTTTTATGTTAATCATATTTGAACTTCCTATCCTTTTGTATCGTAATGAAAGACAAGATTATTATAAGAAATATTCAAATTTAAAATTATATTTACCAATCGTAACAACCCCAAAAAAGGATCAATAAAAGATAATCGATTTTTTAAATTTGTAATTTTATTTTTTTACGATTAAATTTAGAATTTTCTTTGTTAAAATGAATAGAATCAGTAGTAAAAAATACAATCATTTTATAATCAAGATCTGCATCATCAGGACAATCATAAACTAAAGCGAAAGAAAAAGAAAAACTACGAACTAGAATTTCAATAGATACATATTTGGTCAATTTTAAAGAAAATCTAAATAAATCCATATCCACAAATTTTATCCATGTTGAATCTGATGAGATTAAAATTGATCTAACTTTACAGAAAAGATCATTATTTTTAAAAGTGCATCCCCAAATTTTTATTGTTTCATCTTGTTTTTCATTAAAAAAAGAAATAATTTTATCCATCAATTGTTTTTTAAATATTACATTTGTTACAATCATATTTTTATTATATTTATTTTCTCGGAATAAGTATAAAACTTTATTTTCATATATAAAATTATTTGTATTTTCCATCTTTATCATTTTTTTGTATTATAATTATATATATATATCTATCTTTGGGTATTTTGTATTGTTTAATTTATTTTATTTTATTTTAAAACAAAGCAGCAGTAGCACAATATTTTTCTTCAAAAACAATTGAACTTTTTTCAAATGAATTATTAATTGGATTAAAAATTTCTGATGTTTTTCTACTTTCAAGTGAATGACCACCTCCAATTAAAACTTTACCATCAGGAAGAAGAATAGCAAAATGACCATATCTTGGAACATTTAATTGAGGACCAATATAGAAAGAATTTGTTTTTGGATCATAAAACTCTGTTGATTTTAACGATGTAGTATTTCCACTTCCAACAAAAAGAATTCTTCCATCTAATAATGTGGTGGCTGTATGCATAAAACGTAATCCAATCATGGAAGGACCATCATAGAAAGTTTCGGTTATTGGATTAAAAATTTCAGTTGTTCTTAATGCATTCCCCTCACTATATCCACCACAAACTATAACTTCACCATTTCCTAATAAAGAGGCACTGTGTCCAGTTCTTCCTACTCTTAATTTTGCAGATGATTGAAAAAAAACATTGCCATATGGATTAAAGTATTCACAAGATTTAGAATACGAATAACAATCAAGTCCACCAATAATAAAAACAATACCATTGTTCAATAAAACGGCGGCAGATTTTTCTCTTCTTTCAATCATTTTTCCGATTTCAGTAAATGTTAATTTTTTGGAATCAAATACTTCACATGAAGATAAATATCTACCGTCAATATTTTTATTATATCCACCAAAAACAATAATATTATCGTTTGGAAGAGTCACTGAACAATGATCACCTCTTGCAATGATCATTTCTGGTCCTTTTGTAATAGAATCATTTTCATAATCATATATTAATGTTGAAGTGCAACCATTTGAATCAATTAAATTTCCTATAATTAATGCTTTTGTTTTCATTTTTCTCTTTTCTACTTCTTCCATTTCCATTCTTTCTCACTTCTTTCTTTCTCACTCTTTTATTTTTTTTAAAATTGCAAATTTACTATTTAACTTTTGTTTTTTAATTTGTTTTTTGGGGATTCGAGTTAAAATAATCATCAATAAAAATTTCATGTTCACTTGTAATTTCATTGATAATTCTAACTTTAAAAAAATCTTTACTGATAAATATTCTAATTATATGATTTTCTTTCTCTTTGTATTCACATTGAACATATGGCCCATAACAATATAACCACGTTGTATCACTTAACATCAAAATTGATTTAATTTTATTCAAAATACATATAGACTTTACACTATTTTTACCCATTACAACCCATTCGTCATTTATTGAATTAAAATAATAATCAAATCTTTCTAATATATGTTTTTTAAATCTAACATTGGTAACGTAAAATATAAAATCTAAATCATTATATTTACTAACATATATAACATCACCTAAATTATCTATCATTTTTTTGTTTTTTATTATTTTGTTATTAAATCAGAAAATAAAACTTCCATAAATGAATATCTATCTGGTAATGGATTGGAAGAATCTCTTAAACTGGAATAATATATTTTTAAAAGACCACAACATTCAACTCTAATATTATCAATATATAACAAATCTTGAGGAGTAAGTGACCTAAATAAATAAAAAGCAGAAAGTAAAATCTCCAAAAGATAAAACATATACATTTGTGGAGAAATCTTTTCACATAAAGTTTTGTAAAATATTAGAAAATCATATGCTCGTTTGTTATGTCCAATTGTATTATCTATACAACAAGAATAAAAAACACTTGAAATAAGTATGTTTCTTAGAAAATAAATATCTCTCTCAATATTATCCTTTTCGCTTCCTTTTACACTAACAATCATATGATATTGTCTATGTTGTTGTTTCAGTGAATATATTTTATCCGTTAAAGACTTGTTTAAATTCATAAAATCATTATAGCACGTGTCAATTTCAGAAATATCAATAGTTTTATTTATTTGTGTGGCCAATTCGTAAAAAATTTCAAATATTCTAAGAAATTCCGTTTTTAATACATGATTATCAAATAAAATAGTTGCTGAAGATGATGAATGAGATGTTAATAGGGATAAATTACGAGAATTAGTTTTATATCTTATTGTTTTAATGACTGTAGTTTCGGGATACATACTTGGAGATGTTAAAGTTTTTTTCATATCTTCTATTCTAACAAAATTTTCTACAATTTTATCATTTTCGGATTCTTCCTCTTCTTCCTCTTCCTCATAAGAAGAAGAAGAATTTTGATTTGTTAATAAAAGAGATTGTTGACGATTATTATTATTATTATTATTGTTATTATTATGCGCAGAATTTAAATCAAAAGGAATAAAGAAAAAATAATTCCAACAATTAAAATATATAGGTTTTGAAATTGATGAGGAAGAAGAAGAAGAGGAAGAGGAGGAAGAGGGAACAAATTTAAATAATACAGTATATGTAGCACCATTTGGATGAATTAGTAATTTATGATAATAATTTGACATTAATAAACCTTTTGAAAAAAATATTTCAATTTCTTCTTCATATTCAAATACATTAATCATTCTATTACGATCATTTACTTTAATACCTTGAAAGTTTTTTTTTCTCGGACAATATACAGTATTATATTTATCATTTATATCCTTTTTCTTTTTAATTAAATATATATATCTATTTGCTAATTTATGACACATTGTTTCATATGATATATAATTTGTATTTTTTGCTTGTAATCCTATTTTTCTCATATCTTCAATAATTAATTCATGTAATAATAATCCATTTTTATAATTATTTTCTTCGTTATCTTTATCTGTTTTATTTTTTTTATTATGTATTCTTTGTTGTAAAAATTTTATTAATCCTGTTGGTTTTTTATAATAATCAATAAATAAATCCATCATATAAATCTTTTCATTTTTTCTTTCTTTATCATTTTCATTTTTATTATCATTATCATTATCATCATCAATATCTTCAATATCTTTAATATTTTGTTTGTTATCTTCTTTATTTGACATTGTTTTTTTTTAAAAATAATAATGAAATCAAACTTTTTTTTTTACTTAATTCATTTTTTTGTATAAAAACATTAGTAAAAAAACATATATAATATTATAAATTTAAAAAAAAAATAA
>Ga0187888_1001006_pt1 | contig 27992 bp, 16 predicted proteins | sample June2016WEW_7_40_FD_132987 | JGI IMG/M metagenome (GOLD analysis project Ga0187888, IMG submission 132987) | Peatland microbial communities from SPRUCE experiment site at the Marcell Experimental Forest, Minnesota, USA - June2016WEW_7_40 | ecosystem: Environmental > Terrestrial > Soil > Wetlands...
CTCCGCAGAGGATGCAAACGCCTATTCGAAGTGACCGCTGCGAGCGCTGCGGCGCTTGGCTGAGTTGGCACCGGATATCGATCAGAGAAACAGCCGCGAATGTTGTCTGCGGCGGTCTCCTACTGGTCGTGCTCACGCTTGCCGGGTACGCTGCCTTTCAATGGATGGAACGCGAATGCACTTTTTTCCAAACGGTCTGGCATGAGCCACTCGATGACTGGAGTCGTTGAGTGAACATAGCGAATCGCTGCCGTATCTAAGCACACCATAGGCACGCAACTACTGACGGTTCGTCGCGATGAGCGCGAGCGGGAAGCTGCACTTCGCTTCACCGGACAAGGTGACCGAGTTGGTTGAGCGAGGCGGCGGCTTGTCGAACCTGGAAAGCCGGCAGGCATTGGAGCAGGCGATCGAGATTGGAGAGACTGAGTATTTCTGAGCCTGACTGGGGGAGCAATACGCCAAACTGAAGACAAACCGAGGAGGTAGTGCTGAGCCTCCGGCTTGATTGCCTGGTTGCCAGGGTGGGGGCAGGTTCCGGGTGGCCCTTGCTCCGCCTGGCATAATGACAAGCACTCGGGATAATTACCTGGCACTCAGGCACTCAGACTCTGCTGCACCTCGCGAGTTGCAGCGGGAAGGTTACCCCGAACGAGGAGTTCATTGACCAAGATGAGATGAAGGTCGGTTGACCTATTACGCACTTCCATCATCTGAGGGTCTGCCGGATAATCGTCAGTTAAGGGGCCGGAGAGCGCCACGGCGTACCGGCTTCCGTCACTGCACGTTGCGACTATTGGAACATCAAGGCTTCCATAACCTGAGATGCTGACTTTGATTTCCCTGTCAAATTGGACCTTGCCGTCACTCTGCCGCAGAAGGTCGGCATAGAGCATAGCCGTCGAGCCCTTCATGCGCTCAGTGTCGAATTGTGGTAGTGAGCCTGTCAAGAGATATTCCAAGAGTTCCGCTGCTACATGCCGGTCGAGCAGGCCATGTTCAAACTTGTTCTTGAAGCTCCGAAGGCACCGATAGCAGGAGGCATCGCAGTTCTCAGGGCACGCTTTCAGCAGTTGCAACGCTCGTTGAAACAATTCTGCTCCATGTTCAACCAATTGACTTGCAAAGCCGGCTCCTCCCGGCAAAGTGTCATACAGAAATATCTCCGCCTTCAATCCTTGGCGCCCTTCCGGGGTAAGCGATGGACGATACTCTGCCATGAGTTCGCCGGGCTCAATCTCAAGCATTTGGCTGGCGGCCTTGGATAACGCTTCACTGAGGGTGCGGAGGGCTACGTCGGTAGGATACTGCCCCGGTCTCAATCTTAGTGGTGCCTCAACGTCCATAGAAAACAGCGCGATGTCAGTAATGAAATCAGTTCCCAGGACAATGTGCCGAGTCGTCCCATTTCCTTCACAGTTCGGTTGCTTCTCGTCCGGATAAGGCTTGCGGTGAGGGGCCGCAAGCAGCGGGGTCGGGTTGCTACTTGCTTCAATCCGCCCACACTTTACACAATAGGAGTAGCCATCTTTCTTTGGACCTGTATTCGAAACAAGGAGGTGCTTGCGCTCCTTCAAAACGCGAACGCGCTCGTTGACTTGCGTCCATTTAGAGTCATCAGACGGCGTTTCCATCGTCAGTTTCGCACGGGTTGCGTAACTTGATTCCGGCATATCATCTGGTGACGTGACCTCTTCCACATCAACAGGATGAGCGAAACCGGACGGGCGCAACCAGTACCTTGCCTCGCTGAAGCTATCTTTCGCTCCACACGCAGGACAGTCCTGCTTCTCACGGCTTTGGACTTCATCGAAATCAAAGGTCCTCGCAAAGCTACAGATGTCGCATTCTCTATAGAGGCGCCTCGCTGCCCAAGCCTCGAACCGGTCCGATGCCATCACTGAATAGATAGCGCCCGAGGAATAGCACTTGCCCGAGATCCAAATCTGCTTGCCTGGCGCGTATTGAGTCAGCGCGATAGGGAGCCCTTGGGATGGCGCGAAGCGCATAATGGGTCGAAATCGGCTTGATCTGGCTTGATCAAACACATGAAATGTGGCTACGTCTGTGGGAAAGGCATATCGAGGCAGAACGCCTCGATACAGAAGCCTGTCGAGCAGTTGATCGTTTTCAGATGCTGTAATGGGCTTCTCTTCGTCTTCTTCCGGAGGGTTTTCGGGAGACTCCTCGGTTTCATCATCCTTGGAAGGGGCTTCCTCCTTGGAGGAAGGGCGAATGGCTGTCTCAATGGACTGAGCGCAATCGTCCTTGAATTCAGCCAGCAGCGCTGCGCGGTCTTCCGCCCCGAGTTCGCTCGGAATCCAACCCGCAATTCTATCGCGAAGGTGCGCCTCGTTCGCGATGAGCCAATCTTTGAAATCCTGTAGATTTAGCACTGATTTTCCAGAGCGAAAACTTGAAACGCTGCCTAGCACCGAGAACAAATCATGCGGCTGTGCAGGATCGACACCTGGCAAACGATCCTGATGGTAGTTCTGCAGTAGGAAAGCTCTGATGTGCCGACGAGTGATTTCCCGGTTATCGAGCGTCAGCTTAGGATCAATGACATCGCCACGGATCATTGCGTCCGGCTCAGTAAAGTAGTGCTCGTCATGACTATCTGCGCTGCCGAAGGCAATCACGGTGGCAACGGCGTTGCCGCGGCGCCCGGCCCGGCCTGAACGCTGTTGATAATTCGCGCGTCCCGGTGGCATATTGCGTAGCGCCACGCCGGATAGAGCGCCAATATCAATTCCGACTTCCATCGTGGTCGTGCTGGAAAGAACATCGATGGCGCTGGCGCGCTTGGCATTACGACCGAATATGGGTGCGACATCCTGAAACAGCAATTCGTTCTCTTCGGCCTTAGAGAACACGTCTTCATTTTGGGGTGCATTGAGCTGCGCCGTATGTTCTGCCGCGATAATTGCCACAGGTTCTTGTGGTGGTACCCCAAGGGCGGCCATCACCGGGCTGCGGTAATAGCCGTTCCTCGCTAGAAAAACCGGATCGTTCATGGGATCGAGGGTATTGATCGCTTCGCTGCCACAATCAAGGCAGTGCAATAAGCCGGGCACGGGTCGGTGGACAGATTTGCAGGTTAAGCAATGCATCCATGGCCCATCGAAGACCAATGACAACTCGGCGCCGCGCAACTGGTACTCACCACCCATGTCGGTTGAGAACAGAGAAAGGAGTTCAGGTGTCCATTTGTCGTTGAAGATCTTCCTGGCAGTCTTGTCCTTGAGGACTACGTTCATTGCGTCGAATGTGCCCTTACCCTTCTTTGCCTTGACGCTGACACCTTGTTCTCGCGGTCGTTTCCACCAGGATGAAGGCATGTGAGCAAGCCAAAACCCGTAGTTGCGCCAGCAGCGCAGCCATGCGCGTGCGAGACCAATCTTGCTCTCTGGCGTTTCGGCCACTCCTGGAATATTCGGAAGAAGTTCGAGCTTGGTTGTCAATTCGGCGCGTTCACATACGGAAGCGAGTGCAAGCGCTTCAAGCCCGCGAAACGGGTCTTGAACGGTCGTTATCAAAAGTTCGAGCAAAGACTGAGGGGGCATCTCAGAACGGATTTTAATGAGAAGAAACTGCAGTCCGATGTCCGTGTCCGAACTACCATCTTTGACGGCGCTTTCAACGGTGTCTTCAGCGGAGAATGTCTCCGCTGCCTTGAGTTCTGGCCGGAGGCGTACGCCTAGCTTTTTCGACGCCAATAGAATGGCCAGGTAGAGGTCATCCAGGCTGAGCAGAGGTTTCAGGCCGACAACATCTTGAAGCCTTGTGTAACCCCATGCGATGAGCGGCCGTAGGGAATCTCTGGTCGAATACATCTGCAAATTCGGAGCAAGACGAGCTGCCACTTGCCGGGAGTCGGAGAACACGAGTACCTTGCGTCCGCGAAGGGGGGCAAATCGGGTGGCCTTGGTAGCGTTTGCCGGCTGTATTTGTATTTGCTTGGCAACAAGTGCCTGAAATGGCTGGTCGCCCTTCGTTTGGTGGTCCTGAACCGTCGTGCGCCCGAAACGAGCTACCTTCCCGCAACATCCGCACGGAATGAATTGACCCCGCGCTTCAAAATTCTGATCGACATCACCGTCGTCATCTAAAGGAGGTGTGGTTCGATCATGGCGCAAATAGACTTTGCGCATTCGAGGTCCGAGATTATTGGGATTCAATCGACCCGTTTCTAAATCGTAATCAGCTAGCTCACAAGTCTGAGCTGGATTCGGCTCTTCAAGAAGCAAGTCCAGTGGCAAAAGAGGGCTTGTCTCGCCGGTGTCCATCCGCAAGCGTCGTCCTGGCTCAGACCAGAGAGCAGAAGGGCTGTCCACATCATCTGTATATGAACGTGAGTACGCGGTTCCACAGAATCTGCAGGTATACAGTTCAAGAACGCGTGCCCCGCATTCGCACCGTTCACGGGGCTGACTGTACATTTTGCCGCAGATCCCACTTTGCTCGCTGTCCGCCAATTCAGTGCACGCCGCATCCATACATACCCAAAGGCCAGGGAGGCCACGGAAGAAATTGTGGATACGGCAAGGGAGAAGTCCCGGCCCCTTAGGATCAATTCTGGCCATGCTCCCGAGCGCCATGAGCACCGTAGCAGCTCCATCGGCCTCTGAGGGCGACGCATCGGGGAAGAGATCACGACCCAATTCTTCGATCGGCTTGGCCTGTTTCATCGTGGAATTTATTAGCAGACCAAGCGGCGGAAACGCCGACAGAGCCTGATAAAGGCTCGGCTCTAGTCCAAGTCCTTCCGCCACGTGGCGATAACCGAGTAGCGGCTGGAGTAGGGCGGTGCGTTCCTCTTGGCTCTCAACCTCATAGAATTTTGCGAGGTCAATGCCGGCCAGAACCTCGGCGTCACGCTTAGTCCCCTGAGTCGCGTGCTCGCGCCAAGCGAACTCACCTTGAATAGGAATGAAGGTATCCGGTGGAACGCCTGCGAGTTGGGCACCGAAGTCTGGTGCATAGACCGGATTGCTGAAACTTGCGGTCGCGCAAATCACCTGAAACCTGTCAGCAGTAATATTGAGCCGGTCACGAAGGCGGCGGAGCAACAGGCCAACTTCTGCCCCCGCCGCACCTCTGTATAGGTGCGCTTCATCAAGTACAATCAGAAACTTCTCCGCAGGGTTTTGGGCGAGCCACGCGCGTGTCTTATCAAAAATTGTCCGCTCGATAGGACGCATGAGCATGTATTCGAGCATCGAATAGTTCGTGACAAGTAAGTCGGGCGGCGCGGCCTGTGTTTCGTGGCGAGTGATAAGTTCCACATCACCAGGGAGTGTGATGGCTCTTTTAAACTCGCCAGTTTTTCTATCCTGCCAGTCTGTTCCTTTGTTGCCGAACCACGCCGGTAAGTCGGCTTTGGCGGGCCATTTGCCGCGTGCCTTAAGCTGTTCCAACAATAACTTTGCTTCTTGCTGATCATCCGATAGCGGTCCCTGCGCGCGACGTTGGATTTCAACATAGAATTCGTCGAAGGCGCGCAGCTTTCTTGAATCTTTGTCGCGAGTTCGAACTCCAGCGTAGGGCGTTCGGCTCGTGTATCGTGCAAAACGGGGTGGACGCTGGGACCACTTCGTGAACAGTTCAACAATGCGGCGGTCACCAAACATTGAGCGCAAACGCCCCAATTGATCGTTCACAAGAGCATTCATTGGGTAGAGAATAAGTGCACGAACGGCCGATTGATCGCGAAATCCGGATGGATTGTCATGGGCTTCACGCGCCAATTTGCCAAGAATCGGAAGAAGGAACGCTTCGGTTTTGCCAGAGCCCGTTCCCGTCATCACGAGAAGGTTTTTGTCATCGACCAGGCAGCGCCGGATAGCATCAGATTGATGCTTGTAAGGTGGATCGTAAAGGAGCGCGGGTAGATCGTCTGAGGGTGAAGCTAGGACGGTGTAGGCTTTGAGAGCAGCGGAGGGCAAGCCCTTTATGTCGGAAAAGCTCTCCCCACTCTGATAGCGTGGAGTTGATTCGATATACGGGATTTGATGAACAACGCCCGGACGGTCAAGCAATTCCTTCCGCTGTGCGATGAGTAGTGGCGCACTGATGTGATAGGTGGCCTCAATGTAGTCCCGCAAGGAACTATGAAGTTGGCTGATCGTCTCTCTAATGGTCTGTGTCACTTCTGCTCCCTTCACCCAAGCTCATCACAGCGCACCATCCAAAGATGATCCTGAAGAAACGATTCTTCGGAGGGCAGTTCGCGTTGCGGTATCCAGTAAGAGAATAGACATCTTTCTCGCGAAGTTGGTCGGCCCAGAACCGCCAGTCGCCTCTGCACCCACAAGGGAACGGGCGAAAAAAAGTCGAGAGTGGCACCTGTCGAGTCCGGTCGCCGCCGATAATGCTGTGGGGTTCCGCGACACCGGTCTAAAGCCATCTGGAGGTGCCAAGCAAGATCGCAGCCGCGCCATCGGTACCCCTTCAGCGGGAAGTCAAGGAATCTATCGACAACCCCGTCCACCAATTGTGCAAATCCCCAGAGGGGTGCTCCATAGGCTTGCGGGCGACGGCTCACAAAATTTCCAGACTCATTCGTTGGAGTTACCCAGCGGCCAGGATAGTAGTCAACATTACGGGCGGGGTCGAGTATGGAGACATCCGCGACAGCTCCACTGAGCGCTTGTGCCGAAAGTCGTTGATTCATAGTATCGCGCAGTTCTGCTGCCGATCCTGATTTGGGAGCTTTAAGCCATGTCGATACCGGGAGTTCATGCAAACCCAATTCGCGCAGAATGGCAGGCAGGCTCTCGGAAGGCTCAGAAGTCAGCACTCGTGCGCACCCTTCATAAGCAACCCGCGCGTTGATCGACGCCGGCAATGGTGTTGCCGCGTCGGGCGTAATCCCAATCAAGAAGATACTTCCGCCTGGCCGTTGGACAAAGCTCGGAGGGGCGGCGAAAATCCAGGTAGCCTTTACAAGAGGATCGTCAATCGTAACCTGATTCAATTCGAGCAAGTCGCCACAAATAATGAGGGCCTCGGCGGCTACGGACACGCGCTCAGCAATGTCGTCGTTATCTCCAGACAGATAGCGAAAGCTGTCCAAGACTGCGCCGACGAGCGTAGATGGCGAGCAGGGGCAAAGGATGGCCGCTGCGCGACGAATTGAACCTGCAATCTGGGGATCGTCGATTTTGCTATTGACGGGCACGGGGAGACCCAAAGCCTCGCGACTGAGCCTGACGACCTCTTGTGCAGAAATCTCTGTTATCACCATTTCCATCCTGGAAGTGCAAATCCGCTTAAGTTCGGGCCTTTTGTTACTGCCAAGAGAGCAAGGAACCGTGCTCCACGTAGCACCGTGCTGTTGTTCTTGATGTCAAGGAATAACTCGTCAAGGAGAGGCGCAGGCAGGGTAAGCAGATGTTGAGGGCGGCTGGCCAATTGCAAAGCGAACTCACATAAACCTGGCTTCGAGCACACCTGGTAACGCGCACAGACTTCAGCGAACCATATTATCCGGTCCTCTGTGTCCGCTTCCATCTTCTCGAAGTCGCGGCGGAGGAGGGCGGCGAACCCCGGTACCGAGTATACCAATCGCTGGAGTTCTTGCAGGGAAACCTCGGAATGAGAATTGGAAAGATAGTTGGCCTCCGCCTGAGCCCATTTGCTTCCGCAAAGACGGGAGTAAAGATGGTTGAGAAAGCGATTGACGACCAAGATCCGCCTCATTCTTACGAGTGGCCCCGCTTGGCGAGCATCGCCCCATAACCGCAAAAGTTTCAGAATATCTCTAATCTGAAAGCCGCTGTTATCAAGCTCCTGTAAAGCGGGCTCAATGGCAAGACCTTGAAAACCACCTTTAATTTGCGGCGTGCAAACCACCATAGTGTCTTGAAAGTTCCCGCTTGTTGCTTCAAACAACCCTCCTGGAAACGGTACCTGAAATCCAGTCAGCAGAGAGTCAGTATTAAGGGTTACTGAGAAGGCCGGACGGTGGAGACTGAACAACCTGCACGCTGCCTCATCTTCGCTGCCTGTGTCGTCAATGAGTCTGACCGTCATCACCTGCTGGCTGCTGCGACAAATCCACCGGATGGGTTTTGTGTCGCGTTCCAATCGAAGAGAGTATTCCCCGAGTTCGTCCGCCTTGATGAGAAAACGCCCTGAACTGGCTTCAATATAGGCCCATGCCCGACGTTCATGATTTAGGAACTGTGCTAACTTCTTGTGCCATTCCTGGGTCGCGAGCGGCAAGTCAAAGCTGCCAATCTGTTCTGACAGCAACTCGCGGCCCGTTGCGGTCTCCAAGCTCATGGAGCATGTAACGCTATGCCCGGCGGGGCCTAGAATCCCTATTGCGACATTTCCTTCCCAGAAGGTGTCTAACGACGGGTCCTGCGGATCTACTGAAATCGTCAATCCGGCAAATGATGTCGTTCCGGGAACCCAAGGCTCAGGCTCTCGTACGCTGAGGGTAACAATGCCTTCGGTCGGCGGGATAGACGACACCATGGACAAGTGAAATCCACGATGTACATCGACGGAGAGCGTGTGCTGTCCGGCTGGCAAGGGAGCGATCTTCACAAAGACAGGAGAGCCAGCTTCACCCGCATCGATCAGGGTCTCAGGACCATCATTCACTCGCAAGACATACGCGCTGACCGGATGATCATGAACAATCCCAAAGCAGGGCGTCTCTGTTGTGAGCCATTCGCTCTGACCTTCACCGTCCCATCCTCGCCCGATGAGTCCGGCTGGCCAGATGCGCAAGGTTCGAGCGACAAACACTCCCAATTGGTTGAGCTTATTGACGATGTCATGAGAGACTACGGCGGGTATGGAAAGAGTGGCAGCGTTCATGCCTTGGCAGTCCACATGACACGCGATCAGGTTGGGGTAATCGGTGGGAAGGTCCGCTTCGCTCAAAACCACGTATTTCCCGCCGGGTCTGACGATTCGACCAACAATTTCACGACCGAGGCCGTCGCTTCCAACACGAAAGAGCCATATCGGGCCGGAAGACAACCGCGTCTCGCTGTCCACGAGGTGATCGAGCAGACTGTTGGGCTGCTCGAACAGAAGGATCGGAACCCCCGCTCCCGGCCAGGATTTGATAACCCTTCTCTGGAAGCTGCTCAGTAGCCATCCTCCGGGCATCCAACTCCCGCCTGTTCCTGCAACCTTGCAGCGGGCCGCTTTGAGGAATCCGCGAAGTTGGGGGTTTATACGGGCAATAGGTGCAAAACTGGGAATCTCGACGACCAAAGAAAACACAGATAGACCGGAAGGGCGCAGCATCAGTCGTGGGCGCACGCTCTGCTGTTCATGGCTACTGTCTGTTCTACCAATTGATCGGACTCCTGCGCTTTGGGCTGGTCCGCCAGTACTGTGCACCGCGCCTTTGAATGAGTCAGCGACAAAACTCCGTGTTTCCTTGAGCCACTCGCGTGAGCTTTGCACGGCTTCAAGATCGGAAACGATCCGCTGGAGGGTCGGCGGATAGATCGGGCTTTCGCCTTCGACCCTTCGATCGGTTAGAAGGGCTAAAACAATCCTTCCTACTAATTCCTCCTGTTGGAGAAACTCACGAAATCGTGAAGATCCATCCCACGCGTTGGCAGATAGAAACGCGCCGACGGCGCTGGGGCTGAGATCGTCAAGGCGCGCAAGGCTGTAGCGGAAGTCGAAGAGAGCTTTCGCTAGTTGTCCCTGAAGATACCTCGGCAGGATGGCGTGAGTAATTGGCCAGGCTATTATCTTGAACCACTCGGCCCACTGCCCGGATGGTGTGACGCCTTTATATGTACTCTGAAACTTGCAGAACCAGCTTCTTAGTCTGTTGCGACTGCCTCGCTCGCGCCAAAAGGGTGTGCGTTCCTCAAACGATGGCCAGTATTCATCGCCGTGATAGCCGTATCCGAATTCAGTGGCGTAGACGACCCAAACGAGCCATTGCGGTGCCATCCATGTGTGTTCTGCGAGGTGTGAACGAAGGTGCTTTCCGATTTCGTTGATTTCGTCCTTTGTCAATCCATGTTCAAGAGCGAACAAGGGGAACCGAGATGTAGAGCGCGCGGAGACGAGTTGAGCGAAATGCCCCTCTAAGCGTTTTTGCCATTCATCGAGTGTTATTGGCATGCCCGGTACCCTTTGGGCCGAACGGCTATTTGAGACTGCCCTTGGAGCTAAACCGCTCGGGATTGCTTCGACAGGAGCCTGCTGGATTTCTCGTCGAGAAGCGGCACAATGTTTTCTCGCTTCCACAGTTTGAACTCTGGCATCCGTTGTGATCGTGGCAGCAGCCATCGTTCTACAGCTAGATTCGCCACTTCCTCTGCGCTATGCAGCGATGACAAGTTGGGCCTGCCTAACCCGCTGTGCAGAATTTTTAGCGCGTTACTCGCAAGCTCGCTGATGAAAACTTCGCGTTGGATACCATGCCGGAGCGTGTCGTCATGGAATCCAAGGGCCACAAGTGCAGCTCTTGTGGTACGCAAACGCCAATTCGGTCCTTCACCAAATTGATGCTTGTCGGCATAGGGATGACCTATGAGGCGAAGGTAGTCGCGTAGGTCGGCGAATAGCCCATCGGGGATATGAAAATGGCCCCATCCTCCGGTGTAACCGATGGAACGGAAGTATTCGATTCCACCCAGCTTTAGTCTGTTGTAGACAGAAGAACGCCCCATTGAGGATGACGTCGTAACCGCGAGAAGGCGTGCTCTCTTTTCTTGGTGCGAGATTATTCCGGTTGTGCTTCCGTATGCCCTAGAAAAATCGTTGTAAATGTCCCTGCTTCGAACCAGGCAGGCGACCATTTTGCCAGCGAGAAGGGCGTTGTAGGGGGGTAAAGCGCCGAGAACATAGGCATCCATGATGTTCACGAGCCGTTTGGCGCGCGCCGTCACGTCCCAGTCGATTAGATTGTCCCTGACGGACAAATTGAAAACGGGATCGCCAATCGCAATTATGCCAATCAGCTTTCCGTTGTGTTCATCCCAGACCAAATATCGGATTCGCCGACCGAAGCCATTCGAAACGGGCACAGACCAGGTTAAAGATGCAAGTCGGAATAGGTCTCCCTCCCAAGTGCCACTGGATATCCTTTGAAGCACGGGCGAAATGCGCGCGGCGTCTATTTCTTCTCCCGAGGCGAAGTAATTTATGAGTTGTGGCAGGCGCTCCAAAATGAATGGTCGGCTTGCAGCAATTCGATCATTCCTTTGAACGGTGTGGATAGTACGGATTGCATCCTTTCCCGTGCCCGGAGGAGTAAGAGAGCCGTCTTGAGCTTTCTGAAAACCCAAAGAAGTTAGGTGACGGCGCAACCGTCTCTTGAGTGTCGCCTTTGCCGACAGCACGATGACAGAATTGGTCTTCCTTCCCATTAGCACCCCTTCGAAATGACCCTATGAACTGAACCAACCCAAGTTCGTTCCGTCCCCCGTCTGGGCCACGCCCAGTCGCTTGCTTCGCTTAAGCCGAAAACACCCCGAGCCCGCCTGGGGAGGACTGTCCTTGGCGTTTGCCTGCAATTCAAGGGCGGATCACGGGGGAAACCGAATGCCTCGTGTTTTCAGCGTCATACCCATGATACGCCGCGTCAGGCTGGGGTGTACGCAAGGTATGCACTGAGCTGTGGCCTTCAGTCTGGGCCTACTATCGACGCATATCTATGCCCAAGTATAGCGAATGCGATATAGCGCCAGCAAATAGTTTCTACCTGGCTTCTTGTTGTCTATAGCGTATGCTATATATAGATAATGGTTTTCTATGAACCCTGAACAGATTAAACAACTTCGCTCGCAACTGCAGATGTCCCAAAAGGCATTTGCTGCCGTTGTGGGTGTATCGTTCGCCACCGTGAATCGGTGGGAAAACGGCAAGGCTAAACCTCAAAGCGACCGCATTCAGCGCTTGAGGGCCTTGGCCCTTGAAACGGAGCTTCCGACGTCCTCGGCGGCTCCTCTTCTTCCATTTCCACAGATTTGTCTGGATTTTGAAGGCGATGCCGACGCCGTGAAGCTCGTCGTGGATGCCCACCGTATACAAAACGGCCACATATTCAACAAGGCGTTTGGGTTGGAGCTCTCTCGCGTTGTTCCGCTCCCACATCAGCGGATTGCTGTCTACGAGCAGATGCTGTCTCAGAATCCCCTCCGGTTCCTCCTTGCTGACGATGCTGGAGCGGGCAAAACCATAATGACTGGGCTTTACATCCGGGAGATGATCAACCGTGGGAGATTGAAGCGAGCGCTCATATGCGCGCCAGCTGGGCTGACCTGGAACTGGCGCCGTGAACTCCGGCACTTCTTCGACCTTGACTTCACGATTCTTCGTGGCGCGGATTTTGCAAAGGGAGACCCTCTGACAGAGCCCGGCGCTGGGCTCTTCATTATCAGTGTCGACACGGCCGCCACGGACGCTGTGAGGGAGCGGTTGATTGCGACTGCGGTCCCCACATTTGACTTGGTAGTGTTCGACGAGGCGCACAAACTGTCCTGGGGTGATGCGACTCGTGCGGACAGCAAGACCCGGAGATACCGGCTGGCGGAATCACTCAGCCAGCGATCCACCCATCTGCTGCTGTTGACGGCCACCCCTCACATGGGAAAGCGATTTCCGTACTACGCCCTCTGGCGGCTGCTTGATTCGAAAGTCTTTTCCACGCAGGATGCATTCGATGCAGCGCTTCCTGAGAAACGCACCAAGTACTTCATCCGGCGGCTCAAAGAGGAGATGGTCGATTACCAGGGGCAGCCAATCTACAAGCCTCGCCTCTGCCAGACCATCGCCTTCTGCCTTTCCTCAGCAGAGCATCGCTTCTACGACGCGGCTACTGACTACCTGAAGTGGAGCTATGAGAACAACCGGACCAGCAACAAGAACGCTGCCGCCATGGTAGTGGCCGTTCTGCAGCGGCGGCTGGCCAGTTCCACTTACGCGATGCTCGAGTCCCTCAAGCGAAGGCGGCAACGCATCTTGGAGGGTGTTCCCGCCCAAGGCCAAGCGCAGCCCTCGCTGGATAAGATCACTGCCTACTTCGACACCAGTACCGCAGATGAGTACGACCAAAATGGCGACGGATATGAAACCGAAGAAAGCGTTGAAAATCAGGCCCTGTCTTTGGTGCGTCCATCGAATGCCGCGCAGCTCAAGAAGGAACTTGAATATATAGATCATGTGATGTCCCTTGGCGATCAAGTGCGTGAACTTCAGCAGGAAACTAAGTTTATGAAGCTGCGGGAGCTGATCGAATCCGCCGATTTCCGCAATGAACAGCTACTCATCTTCACCGAGCACAGGGATACCCTCGAATACCTTCGCCAACGGTTCGAGGCGCTTGGATACACAGGCCAACTGGCTTATATCCATGGGGGCATGGACGTTGAAGAACGCGAAAAGCAGCGCATCTTCTTTATGCCCGCCGCTATCCGGCGGGAACAAGGCATCAAGAATCCCGATGCCCCGACCGCGCGCTTCATGCTGGCGACGGACGCCGCCGGCGAGGGAATCAACCTTCAGTTCGCCTGGATCATGGTGAACTTCGATATTCCGTGGAACCCCGCGCGCCTCGAACAGCGCATGGGCCGCCTCCATCGCTTCGGCCAGCAGCACGCAGAGGTCCGCATCTTCAACATGGTCGCGGAAGGCACCCGTGAAGGCGATGTCCTGGCAACGCTGCTCTTCAAGCTCGATGAGGCGCGAAAGGACCTTTGCAGCGACAAAGTATTCGATGTGATCGGTCAGCAACTCGAGGAGGTGTCGCTTCGCGACCTCATGAGAGAGGCGTTATTTGAGACCTCGCCCTACTCGGCTCAAAGGAAACTGGACACCCTCTTTGCCACGCAGCGCCTTCGCGCAGCGGTGGAGGAGCAGCGTCAGACTGCCTCGACCTACGGCGACGTTGCCAAACGGCTAGGTCAATTGAATGGCGAGATCGAAGTGGAACGGTTCAACCGCCTGCTGCCTGCCTATATCCAAAACTTCGTCGAAAAGGCGGCTCCCCGGCTTGGAATTCAGATCGAGGGCGACGTGACCGAATCTGCCCGTTTCGCTCCATCGGGCGAGAAAGGCTCCTGGTTGCGCAATCTAGGTCCGCGTTTTCCCAACGGTTTACCGGACTATCTGACCGTTCGGCGGGACGCCGTGACTCACGGCATTGATAGCGACCGGATATGCTTTCTACGCCCCGGCGACATCGTCTTCGACGCTCTATGCGAAGAAGTACTTCACAAGTTCCATGGCGACGCGGAGCGCGGCGTGGTCTTCTGTGACCCTGGGACGGAACGCCCGTACTGCTTTGCCGTCTATCTTTGCGAAATCGGGGAGCCGGCGTTCGGCAATGGGCAGAGTGCGAAGACAAGCGGATTTGACCGCCGCATGATAGGAATTCGATGGGACGAGTCCGGAGCATTTCTGGAGGGCGCGCCGAATCACCTTCTCGCTCTCCAGCCGGCGCCGCGATCGCTGCTCTGGAAGGCCGGGAATCTGCTGGTAAATCCCGAGGACGGCGCAGTCCGCGCGGACGCGTATGCGCGGATGTTTGCCGAGACGACATTTCTCCAGCAACTTCGCGCACTCCTTCGCTCCAAAACGGAGGGGCAACTCGACGATCTTCTCCGTGGGTTCGACTTCCAGGGCGGCGCGCTGGCAGAGAAGCGCAGCGAACTGGCGCGGCGCATCCGGCAGGGCGAAGAAGCCCTTGTCCCGGAGCTTGAAGAGATCAAGATGCAGCAAGCTGCGCTCGATGCCGACAAGTCGGAGGCCCTGCTGTATGCGCAACGGCGCCCTGACCTGGTAGACATCGTTAGACTGGAGAGAATTGCCCTTGCCATCGTAGTGCCCGATCCGACGCCGGAAGCGAGGGAAGCCTACGACAAGGACATCGAGGCGATCGCAATGCGCATCGCCAGAAACTTTGAGATCGACCACTACCATGCCCGGGTTTTCGATGTCTCTGCGCCCCATCTGGCGCGCGGCTACGACCTAGAAAGCCACAGGGCAAACGGTGACAAGGTGGTGATCGAAGTCAAGGGCCGGGCGGCCCGAGGCGCCATCCAGTTGACAGACAACGAGTGGCCGACCGCTGCAAACGTTCGAGACAAATACTGGCTGTATGTAGTTGTGGACTGCGCCACCGATCCGAAGCTTTTCCGGGTGCGGGATCCAATCCGCCTGGCGTTCAAGACGCGCCAGTCCTTCAGTATCAACATCGGCGAAGTGATCAGGGAGGCAGAACCAGATTGATGACCTACGGCAAAGCAGCAAAAGCGATCACGGAAAGCAGAGGAGTGAAACGATGAATGACAAGCCGAGGCTCATTGAAGTTGCGTTCCCGCTGAAGCAGGCATCGGTTGCGAGCGTTCATGAAAAGAACGTGCGGCATCGCCACATTTCTACACTGCATACCTGGCCTGCCCGGCGACCGCTGGCGGCAAGCCGAGCGGCCCTGTTGGCCACGCTTCTGCCTGATCCTGGCGATCCAGGGAGGAGGAAAGAACTGCTGGCGAAGATTGGTGGAGAAATCGTAACTAAGCCGGTAGAGGAGACCGACGAAGACGGCAATACGGTGATCGAAGATAAGGAACTCGTCGAAGGCGGTTTACTGGCCTGGGGGCAGGAGTGCGATCCTGCATTGGATGAAATGCGGAAGGCAATCAGGCTTTTTCACGGTGATCGGGCGCCGAGCGTAGTCGATCCATTCGCCGGTGGTGGAGCTATCCCGTTCGAAGCCATGCGTCTCGGCTGCGATGTTCAGGCTTCCGACTTGAACCCAGTTTCATGGCTGATCCTCAAATGCACGCTCGACTATCCGCAGCAATTCTCTGCAAAGAAAATGCCGCTCCCGTCGTTCGTCCGGGAGTGGCCGGATTTCGTGGAGGACTTTCTCGCCGACAAGATCAAGAAGCGCAGAGGCAACAAGAAGCGGCATTTCTCCGATCCAGCGCAACTTGCGTTGATGGCTCTCCCGGACGCGAGTTTGTCTTGGCATTTGCGGGCTTGGGGGCGTTGGGTACTGGAGCGCGTGCGGGCGGATCTAGCGCCGCGATACCCCGTCTCGGATGGAGAGCCCGCGGTTGCCTTTCTCTGGGCACGCACGGCGCGAGACAAAAGTAACTCAGGCCGCATTCCGCTCTTGAAGACCTTCTGGCTCAACAAGAAGGCAGGTAAGCGTGCAGCGCTTCTTCCCATCCCAAATGCGGATCGGTCCGAGGTTCAGTTTCATCTGCTCCAGGAGCCGGATTTCAGCCGCCCTGAACAGATCATCGAGAAATTCCCAATCCTCAAGGACTGGGAAATAGATGCCGGGCACCTTGTCGCTTTTCTCAATGGTGGCACGATGAACCGGGCCGGCGTGTGGAGTCCGCTGAGCGGACGTCCTGGCATGATCTCTCTAACCATGGACGACCTGCGGCGCCAGGGCCAACAAAGTTTGTTTGGGGCGCAGATGACGTCCGTCGTCGCGGAGGCGACCAGGCCCGACAGCAAGAGAACATTCAAACGCTATCGCTTGCCAAACGAAGAGGATTTACAGGCGGCTCAGGTCGAGATTGAAGATTTGGATGTTGCGTTTTCCGACATTCCATTTGGGATTCCCGATGAGCCAACGCCTACAGGGGGCGGCAGTGGTGCGTCCCGAGCATTTTCCCTTCACAGATATGGTTTCAAAAAGTGGCGCGAGTTGTTTACAAATCGCCAACTTCTCGCGCTTTCTTCCTTTATTCGGCATACCCGAAGCGCAACTTCATTGATTGCGAAAGAAGATCAGAAGCTCGCTGAGGCGGTCGGCGCATATCTGGCGATCTGCATCGATCGACTAACCGATTATTCCAGTGCTCAGTGCTCCTGGAATAGTGGTAGAGATCTTATTAGAAACACATTTGGTCGCTTCGCTCTACCCATGGTCTGGGACTTCTGCGAAGTGAACCCATTATCGGATTCAACCGGCAACTTTCTGGGCGCGCTTGAGTGGGTATCGCAGTTTCTTGACCATGCACTGGAAGCCTGCTCACATGCAGAGTGCCCTGCCGTGCGCATTGAATCGGCGTTGAAGAAGTCCTCCGAACCCATCGACTTAGTTCTGACGGACCCGCCGTATTACGATGCAATCCCCTATTCGGATTTGATGGACTTCTTTTATGTCTGGCTCAGGCGAACCTTATACGGCCTTTCTCCCGCGATCGACGCAGCATTTCGTGCGGAGCTGTCCCCAAAATGGAATCACGAAGAGAACGATGGTGAACTGATCGACGACGAGTCGCGATTCGGCGGGGACAAGAAGAAGTCTAAAAAGAACTACGAAGATGGAATGGCAGCGGCTTTCCGGACGAAGTGCGAATCGCTGACCGAATCAGGCAGGATGGTTATCGTCTTCGCAAATAAGGAAGTTGCGGCGTGGGAGACCCTCATATCTGCGGTGATTCGCGGGGGAGCAGTGGTTACCGCAAGCTGGCCGATTCAAACGGAGCGAGAGGCGCGAAGTAGAGGACAAGCCTCCGCGGCCCTTTCATCCTCGGTATGGATTGTGTGCCGCAAGCGGCCAGCCCAGGCGCCGGCTGGATGGGAAGAGAACGTCATCGAGCACATGAAGCAGATCCTGTTTGACCCGCGCGAGGTGCTCGGTGGCCGGAATGTCCTTCAGTACTACTTCGATCTTGGTATTCAAGGCCCCGACTTTATCTGGGCTGCTCTTGGACCGGCTCTCGAAGCCTACAGTGCTCATCCGTATGTGAAGAAGACGGCCGGCGGGATGATGACCGTCGAAGAGTTCCTGGGGCAAGTGAGAAGGCTCGTCCTTCAATTCAGTCTGGGTGAGCTGCCTGGCTTTCGCGAGGCTCAAAAGGAAACACAGGGCCGCGGAGAGAGTCTCGAAATCGATTCGGTTACGCAGTATTATCTTCTCCACCGGGCATACTTCAGCCTTGATCCTGCACCCGCCGGTGCCTGCATTCTCTATGCGAACGCGTGCGGTAAGAACGAGACGGAACTGAAAGTGGTATGGAACATTCTCGAACAAGGCGGCAAGCAAAAGCGGGGTAGACCGCGTAATGATGAGGATGAACTCGATGATGCTGTAGAAGAGGCGCCTGAGGGGAAGGGCAACGAGTATCGTCTGCTGGCTTGGCAAGAGCGCACATCGGCAGAAGATCTCGGTGAAAGCAGGAGTGGCAATCCCGCACCGCTAATCGACAAGCTTCATCGGCTCATGTTTCTGTTTCAGCAGAATCGTGCAGTCGAAGTTCAACAGCAGTTCGAGGCATGGGGATTGGCGAATGAACGTGCCTTCAAACCGCTGTTGCAGGCAGTCCGCGAACTCGCGGTCCGGGACAAGCAGGATTCCGAGCGAAGGCTTGTTGAGGCTCTCGCCACACAACTGAAGATGAACCGGAAGACGATCGTCGTAGCGAACGAAATGAAGGAAGTGCCGTTGTTTGACTCCCTGGAAAACTCCAATCATGAACAGGTCAATTGAGGAACGGCAGAGAGGAATCATCGAGATGAGCAAGCAATCAGTGATTGAGCCTTGGAAGGACGCTTGTGAACTGCGCGCGGAGATTCGCGATCGGAAGCTTACGGCCAGCGACTTTGCCATCGATCTCTATAAAGTGATCAACGGTTGGCCGGGCGAGAAGCCGTTCTACTGCGACGCTCGACAATTCTTCAGCATCACGTATGCGACTCAGAATCTGCGCCAGTTTTGCAAGGTCGTACTCCGGCGGCTGGCGAAGTTGCCCGGCGGCGAATCGGTCATCAACGTCGCGCAGACGTTCGGCGGCGGCAAGTCGCATACGTTGACGGCGCTCTACTACCTCACCACTCTGGGCAAGAACCTGCCCCGGAACGAAACTTCCGTGGGCACGATTCTGAATGAGGCTCAGATCACCGATCCTCCGCTGGCAAGAGTCGCGGCAGTCTCCTTCGACAAGGTGGACTGGGTGAAAGGTTGCGAGGCCGCCTCTCCAACCGGGGAGAAGCGCAGCTTTCGTATGCCCTGGAATCTGATCGCGTGGCAGCTACTCGGCCAGAAGGGGCTCGACATCCTGGCGCGCGACGAAAGCAAGCCGGATTTCGACACACCGCCATCTGATCTCCTCTGGGCAGAGATTTTCAAGGAAGTCGAAGCATCGGGTTGCGGCGCGCTTATCCTGATCGACGAATTTCTGATGTGGGCGCACGATGCTGCGTCGCCCGACTCGACCGGCCTGAGCCAGGGCCGCGGCCCGGATTGGTACGAGCGCTTCAAGAACTTCTTCCAACGCCTTTCCCAAGCCACAGAAGCATCGTCACGGTCATGCCTCGTGGTGTCCCTGCTGGCGACTGACCCTCAGAAGAACGATGAAGTCGGAAAGGCCGTTCTAAATGCCTGCAACAATGGCTTGAATCGCCAGGCATCCCTTCAATCTCCGGTTGAAAAGGACGACTTGGCTGAACTGTTGCGCCGGCGTCTGTTTGCCAAATTCCCAGAGAACCCAGCAGAGCGCGAGAAACATATTGTCGCCTTCTGGCCGCGCATGAAGGCTGTTGATGGTGTTCGCGCCAGGCAGCCGGATTCGATGGAGCGGTTGAAGACAGCATATCCGTTTCATCCGGATCTTTTGGATCGCTTCTTCGGCAAATGGACCGATCTTGACCAGTTTCAACGCACACGCGGCGTCTTGCAGACCTTTGCCATGGCATTGCGGGACGCGGAGGAATGGGACAAATCGCCATTGATTGGGCCGCAGGTGTTTCTTGCGGCTCCTGGAAATGACGGCTTGAGTGAGGCATTACTGAAGCTGGCCGAGGCCGCCAAGGATTCGGATCGGGTAAAGAACCCGCAGTGGCCCACCAACCTGAAGACAGAGCTGCCGCGTTCTCTTGAATCCCAGAAAGCAGATGCGGCCACTCTCAGTGGACGGGAGATCGAGGCCGCATGTGTAGCCGCCTTCGTCTTTTCGCAACCGATTGGCGAGCAGGCGGAATTGGCGGATCTTCGATGGCTCCTGGCGGCCTCTTGTGAGATGCCTACGGTCCTCAATAACGGATTGATCGCCTGGGCGAAGACCTCTTGGTACCTAGAGGAGTGCGACGCAACTGAAGCTGTCACTGGTGTTCCAAAGTATTGGAGGCTAGGCCCGAAGCCGAATTTGAACCAGCTTCACGACTCCTGGAAGAAGCGGGTGATCAAACACGCCAAGAGCCAGTTTGATGAACTTGCAGAGAAGAAATGTACGCCGCTGTATGAAGGTGCGGCTGAAGAAGGAATCAAGCTGCACAAGTTGCCAGAAACGCCTGCAGACGTTGAAGATGATGGGAACTTCCGCCTAGTCGTCCTCGGCGCCGACTATGCCGGCGTCGTTGGTGATCGATCGCTCGATAAAGCTCAAGTATTTATCCGCACGCATTCTTCTCCTTCCGATACTAGGACGTACCAGAATATCGTCCTGGTCGTGACCCCCAGTGTGACTGGACTGCATCAGGCAGAACAACAGATAGTTGAGTGGCTTGCCTGGGAGGAAATTGAGAAATCAGGCCAGTTCAAAGAGCTAGATAGTTTTCAACAGAAAGTGGTGCGGGATAAGAAGAGGGAAACATTGAAGGACGCACAGACGGCGGTCAAGAACGCATATGAACTGGTCTTGTATCTCGAAAAAGATGGTTCTATCCAAGCCAAGAAGATCACCCTGGGCGCACAATCCCTCTTTGCCACGCTCCTCCAAGAAACATCGCTACGGCTTTTCCGGGAGAAGATCGACGCAGCAGCCATCATGCCAAATGGTCTGTACCCAGTCTGGCCCGCGTCCGACCCGCAAATTCGCGTCTCTGACTTGTATCACCAATTCGGCCGGAACCAACGTCTTCCGAAGCTCCTAAGTGAAAAGACCGTCCTGAACACCATTGAGGATGCAGTGCGGCGCGGAGTTTTGGCGGTTCGTTGTGTTCGAAGCGATCAATCCGAGGCATGGTTCTGGCGTTCTGGAATCGACGTTGCCGATTGGGCGAAGAGCGGCGAGGCTTGGCTGCCCGGACGGGCGACACTCAATGCGCTCAGTTCGGGTGCGGTTGTACCATCCGCACTACCTGGCTTGTGGCCCAAGACCGACGAGGGAGTGAGACTCTCCGATCTCTTCACATGGTTCGATGGCAGTCATTTCTATGAAGAAGAGACCCAGCCTGGCTACCCACCAGAGGCGCGGCCGATCCCTCAAGTTGAATTCACCATCGTCAAAAAGGCGGTGTCGAAAGCCATTCAGGATGGTGCGATTTGGATGGTTTTTGGCAACGATAGTGTGTCCTGCGAGATCCCAACTGAGATCCAGATGGATGCCGACGCACTTCTATTTCGACCGCCGGCTGCACTGGCAGCTAAGGACTTCCTGCCCCAAAGTCTGCCCGACGCATGGACAAAGGAAGCGGAACCGAAGACGATTGTGTCCGCGCTCTATGCTGATTTGAAAGCGACGCGCGGCCGACCATGGCCTCCCAAGCTCTTTTTAGACAGTCTCAATGCCGCATTGGGTCAGGGTTTCGTTCACCGCGCGAGTGGGACCGGTCCAATCAGTTCTCTGCAGCACGATGGCGGAATTGAGCTGATGATGCGAAACGAATCACCAAAGCCGACGGAACCGCCGCCGATACAAACGGCAACCGGCCGCCGCACATCTAGTCTGGCTGTTCTGAGCATCTCGGAAATACAGGATCTGGCGGAGCAAATTCATGCTCTGTCAAAGCCGCTTGCCGGTATGGAACCACAGATTGAAGTCCGCATCACCGTCAACACCAAGGCGGAGGGTAATTTATCCCAGGCGAACAGCATCCTGGAAAAGATCAAGGCGGGCTGGAAGTTGTAAACCGTATGACTGGCTGGGTTGAACCCGGAAGACACATCATATGACAACGGCTTCTTGGTGAAAAGGCGCACACAACGTTGCGATAGTGTGGTTGACTTGTCGAAAACCGGATCATGATGAACACCTTAAACAAAAGCCGTAGAGGCTGCCAGAATGTTCAGCTTATTCATCACTTTCCGGCCGTCAGATAAGAGACATGCTGTCAGCCTAGGGCAAGCGTCTGCATCCGCCTCTTCGTGTATGATGACTACGCGTTTGGGGGTTGGGTTCGTGAGAAATGTCATTCAAGAAGCCATTCTGGCCATCGAGGCTGAAATCGAGGAGCGGCAGGGCTGATCTCGAAGCTGCGGAAGATGAGTGGGAAGCGACCGGCCACGGTGGATCGAGCCGATGGTGTTGCGCGCCCCAAGTGGAGCGCGGCACGCCGGAAGAAGTTCCAGGCTGCCTGGACAAAGAAGAAAGCAGCCACAGCGAAAGGGCCTGAGAACCAGGCCCCTTTTGCTTCTTCGGTTGTCGTCTAAGCGGCCGTGTTGGGTAAGCGCATCTCTTCCGTAGTGGACTTGAACTCGATCAGGCCAAAACGGCCGTCGGCGGTCTTGTAGAACGTCTTGCCCTTGGCGACCCGCTTATAGAGCATCTTGTCCAGGGTCTTGGCCGGCTCGATTCCGTAGTTCTTCTTGATAAGCGCGCGGACCTTATCCGGTGTTTTCTCTTCGCTACTCACAGTCCTTGAGAACATGAATTTCTCAGAGGCTGGGGTCACTGCTACTTGATTCTCAAGTGCCATCCTCGCCGCAGCTCTGCCCCTGGAACCTGTTCCTCGTGCAGGATGGCCGCCTTGATCGAATCCGTGTCCGGCCTTGATTCTTCCACTGTGTTCTCGAGCATTTTGCCAAGCTCGTCGGGAAGAATCGCAAGAACAGTTTCCCAGAGGACACCGCCAACACGGGCATCGATCTTGCGAAAGGCGACTGGTAGCGCAGCCTCATCGGTGATCCGCACCGAGTCCTGGCTGTTCTTCTGGGCGCGCAGGGTGAACTCGCGCCCCTCGATCGCTTTGAGATCGCGGCTCATCAGGTAGTAGAGGACCATGTTTCTGCTTCGCTCTACCTTGCCGGCCGCGGTGCGGGCCCGGTCACTGAGCCGGGCAGCTTCGCTACGGCAGAACTGTTCGCGCGCTTCCATCTGGCGCAGAAAGCGCCCTATCCTGTCCACCTTTTCGTCGTGTGCCGAGCAGAATTGCTGGAAGCGGGCAACGAGTTCCCCGGATGGTTCGCTGCCCTGTGCGGTCTGCTCCTCGATCTCATCAAGAAGGCTATCCAATTCCGCGTCGATCTCGAAGAGCGAATTTGTTGCTGCAATCGTTGACATGGTTCTTTTCCTCATTGGGTTGTGGTCGGCCAGCAGCATCAGGCGGCAATTCGTTCCTGAATGGTGGCTGCTCTGGCCGCTTGATATGCAAGCGCATCGGCACGGGACTGAATCGGATGGCCGCTGTGTCCTTTGACCCATCGCCAACGAATGGTTCGCAGTTCGTTAAGCTGGATCAACTCGCGCCACAGTTCCTGGTGCTGCAACTCGAATCCGCGACTGTTGCGCCAGCCAAACCGCTGCCAGCGAAAAACTCGGAAACGCATTCCGGCGATCAGTAGTTCTGAATCCGATCGCAGTTCGATTCGGGCGCGAACTGGAGTCAGGCGCAGAGCCTCGACTGCGGCGCGCAGTTCCATTTCAGAGACGGTCGACCACGGAACCGATCCGGCGATCTCCTGCCGTCTTGTCCCGTGGATCACGATAGCTGCCCAGCCGGCAGGGCCGGGGTTGCCGATGGCCGAGCCATCGGTAAAGATGAAGAATTGCTTGTTCATGGGATGCTCCGTAGCGCGTCACTGCCAATGAGCCAAGCATTGGCTACGCCGCGTGCATGGGAATGATGCTGCCAAAGGGCGCTTGGCGACTGCCGGTCGAGGCCCAGATCACGGGGTAATCTGGGGCGGACTCAGGGAAACTCCCATATAGATCGGTCAGAAAGACCATTGTCTGTGGGTGGATTCCGTGCTCATTGAGCCAGTCGAAGCAAGGACCGAAATCGGTGCCACCTCCGCCTACTGGTTCGAGATGAAGCATCTCACCGGCCACGTAGGTATCGACCTTGTGAACCTCGGCGTCGAAGTAGAGAACATGCACCCGCTCGGGCCGCTGGCCTTCAAGGATGGAACGGATCTCCGCTTCGAAAAGTCGCAACTGCCGCGCATTGACTGATCCCGAGCAGTCAACGGCGACTGCGATTTCGCCCGTGCCTTCGCGCACAACGCCGGGAAGATAGAGACCGGACCAGATGTGGCGGCGGTTGGGCCGCATCCAACTCGAATCGGCCGGGATAGTGTCGGACCAGAGACGCCGCAACAGTTCCCGCCAATCGACCTGGGCTTCTGCCGCGCCTTCAAGAGTTCGCTTGAGACCGGCGGGTACTTTGCCAGCCTGCTGGGCAACGGTCGCCGCCTGATTGACGGCGATCTCCCAATCGCGCTCCTGTTCCTCCATGCTTGGCATGTCGTCGCCGGCCTCGGGCGCGTCGATCACCTGGCCGATGCCGCCCTGGCTCTCTGGAACAGACGGTGTCCCGCTTTCATTCCCATCACCTGCCGAATCGTTCGAATCGGTGCCTGAATTCTGCTCCGATTCGCTTTGCTCATCGGCCTGTGGTTGCGCTTCTGCCTCGCGCAGGTTGTAGATCTGCTCGGCGCTCATGCTGCGGAAGCGCGAATCGACGAGCACATCGTCTGGTAGGCTCAAACCGGCATCGAGGAGCAGCGGGTTGATCGCATAATCGCAGGCCTCGTTCCAACGTCTGGGGTTGCGCTTGGCCCGCCGGGTGTGATGCTGGAGCGCGGGGTGCATGACCTCGTGAGCCAGCACCCCGGCCAGCGTCGCCGCGTTCAGCGTATCGACGAACACAGGGTTGTAGCGGAGTACAACCCCGTTAGTCGCCATAGTAGGAATCGCGCGATCTTCTTCGCTCTTCAACCGGAACAACAACGACCCGAAGAAGGGATGATCGAGCAGAAGCGCCGTGCGCGCTTTCCGGATGCGCTCTGATGCAGGATTTTCGTGCATAAGAAGCATAAATTGACCGGGCCTCCAATCATGAGTTGGCCGCGACTGCCGTTTTCCAGGCAGAACTCGGCCGCGTGTACTGAGCACTCTGCGAGCATTTACCATGCAATCGGAGAGACTGGCGGCGCTGCAGCGGGCCTTTTCCTTTATATTGAGGAGAAATCCGCCGCTCAGAAGACCACTTGAGGAGCTTGAGAGCGGGACGCCGATTCTTTTGCAAAGGCCAGAGTAGCCGGTGATTCAAGCGTAGCCGCTGGACAAGCGGCGGGATGCTCCATCCGCGCTTTCTATGTATTATTGGTCTGCGATGGTTCAGGGGCTTTTGTAAGCGACCCAAGAGGAGATCATGAAGAATATCCTACTCATCACTGTGCTGGCCCTCAGCGCGTCAGCCTCAGCCCAAACCCCGAAGCCTTCCGCTGTGCATTCTTCGACGGCTCAGAAACCCCATGTGTTTGTCTCGGCCATGACTCGACCCGGAGCACACGTAACCGGCCCCCTGGAATATCAGTACCGTTTCGACCGGGCTTTGGAGAAAGAGGTTGCCAAGAAGTATGCGCTGGTTCCCTATGACACTAAGCCCGCACTCCTGCAAACACTCATGAAGACTGAGAACTATTACTGGGTGGGGGGCAGTTCCGGCAGTTACTCGGCCTATGCCGCTCATCCCCGGTATAAGTTCGCGATGAATGAAGCGAAACCCTGTGACCTTGTGGGCACCCCGGAGAAATGCGCCACAGAAGCAGCGGCCTATGTGGATGAAATCATCCGAGAGGATAACGGTTACGAGAAGCCAGAATCCACCAAGGTCGATTACTCATCCCAGGCCATAACCATCTATGCGCATTACGAACACGAAACGACTCAGCATAACGTCATCATTGTTAGCTGGGCAGACAACCAGGAAGTCGTTACATGCGCTCGGATCGTGGGTGGTTTGGATCAATGGCTGCAATGGGCTGGAAGGACCGTCAACCTGGGGGGAGTTCTCTGCTATACAGGCGCAAAGGTGGGAGGGCATGGCTTTGGCTCCGAGACATGGTACATGACCCAGGATTTCCAGGTGGGATTGGATGGAGGCTTCACCAAAAACGCACTCCGCGACAGATTGACTCAAGCCGCTATCCAACAAATCACTACGGTCTTAGGCACCAATTTCAGCGACAACATAACTCACCCAGTACAAGCGGCAACCGAGCAAGATTGGGAGCAGGTGAAGCAGGCTCACGATCAATATGCGCAGGTACTCCAGAAACACCGTGAGGAGTCGGTTGCGCAGGCACCTGCTAAGTTAGCCGACCTACAAAAGCAGGAGCAGACCCTCACCCAGCGGATTGAGTCGGACAAGGCCAACCTACACCAATTGGTAATGACCCCGACCGTTGACAAAAACCAGCAACTCGCTGATCTGCGCGCTCAGGCACAGACCAACCCCGCTGGACTTGCGGCCATGCTCCAGGCTCAGACCGCCCAGTATCAGCAGGCAGCGACCGCTCAGACTCAGCGGGGCAGCCAGTTGAATCAGGACATGGATTATTGCCGCCAGGAATTGGACAAGGTGCACAAGCAGGAGCAGGAGCAGCAGGCCATATTGAAATATGCGTCAGTTATGCCGAAGGTTAATGACCTTCCCATTCCTGACCGAAAGGTAATCCCCCCACTTTGGCTGCACAGGCAAGCTCCTGAATACACCGAGCAGGCACTTGCCAACAAAATCAACGGCAGCGTGCTCCTTTCCATGGTTGTAGATGAAACGGGCCATCCCCAGAACATAAAAGTGCTCCGTGGGCTCGGCTACGGTCTGGATGAAAAAGCGGTCTCCTCCATGGTCGGAAGTGTGTTCCAACCAGCCAGGGAGAATGGTTCCCCTGTGCCTTTTGATATGCAGGTCGAGGTAAGCTTTGACGTTCGCTGACCATAGCCAGTCGCTGAATCGGCGCTAGTAGGCTATTTCTTGCCCAACGCCTCGTTCGTTCGCATCTACCATGCGATATTCTTTCTGACCAGGGGATGGCCGAATCAGAATTCAAAGGCAGCCGGAATTACAACCATAAACTGGCTATCCCGGCCAATTTATGGTTGCAGCGACAACATGTCTCATGCCGCCGCAGGCACCTCCATGTACACCGACATGTGGTCGAAGATGCCCTGGACCGAAGCCAGGCTTTGCTCTGCCTGCTCGGCTTCGCGATTGCGGATTGCCTCGTCCATGCGGGACACGATTCCAGCGGCATCAGCCGCCGTCGCTACGCGCAGCAACTCATGCTTCTTGAGGTCGTGCGCCGTATAGGTGCAGAGTTTCTGGCGGGCCTCCTCGGCAAAGCGGTTCAACTCCGGGTCGCCCGTGACGTTGAGTCGCGGCAGCAACTCCACCAGATCGAGGATGTTCGTCACCAGCGTCGCGTGGAAGCGCGATTCCGGCTCATTCAGCCGGTCCACCATGTGCGAGACCACGTCGCGCAGCCGGCTCCACAGATCCTCAGTTCCGCGCACGAGCGACTGACGGACATTCGAGTCGATCTCGCGGGCGACACGCGCCTGTTCCTCGGCCGACATCTGCACGCGAAAGTCGTTGCCGGTGGGAATGGGCAGGACTTCGAGCTTGACGCCGAACTTGCGGCGCAGCTTCTCGGCCTTCGGGTAGTCCTCCTCGCGGAAAAGCCCATTCAACTCTGGCCGAACCTGCTCGATGTACTGAGGGTAGACGGCAAGAAATGCCTCGACGCCCTGCTCGAACTGGGCCTCGAACTCCCGCATCCGTGCGGTCAGATCGAAGTAGAGATTTGCCGGCAACAGGCGGTAGCCCTCGTCGGTCCAGGGCAGCGTGATCTTGTAGAAGTACTGGCGGACCTGACCGGCAAGCGTGCGCAATTCGTCGAGTTTGTCGGCGCCCCGCAGTAGTTGCTTGTTGTAGCGGCCAGCGCTCATCGGAGCGCCGTTCCTTTCGGCCACGTCGCGGCTGACGCCGCGGTCGTGTTTGACGGCCGTCCAGATGCTGATGTGGACGGCGGCGAGCATGGCACGTTCTTGAATCATTGGACAACTCCCTGGTGCTCGATGCCGAAG
>Ga0187888_1001010_pt1 | contig 27956 bp, 19 predicted proteins | sample June2016WEW_7_40_FD_132987 | JGI IMG/M metagenome (GOLD analysis project Ga0187888, IMG submission 132987) | Peatland microbial communities from SPRUCE experiment site at the Marcell Experimental Forest, Minnesota, USA - June2016WEW_7_40 | ecosystem: Environmental > Terrestrial > Soil > Wetlands...
CATATCAACTATACCTATCAGCAAGGCGAAGGCGGGATTGCGGACGCCCTCCGCCTGGCGGAGTACTTTGCAGCCGGCGAGAAGATCTGTGTAGTTCTCGGTGACAATATTATTGAGACGAATATTATCGCCGCGTGCGCGCAATTCAGGAATCAGGATAGGGGCGCGCATATCCTTCTGAAGGAAGTTGCCGATCCGCAACGCTTCGGCGTCCCGGTGTTTGAAGGTGAGCGAATCGTGCGCATCGAGGAAAAACCCAAGGAGCCCAAGTCACCGTACGCCGTGATTGGCATTTACATGTATGATGCCACGGTGTTCGACCGCATCCGAAAGCTGAAGCCTTCCACCAGGGGAGAATTCGAAATCACCGATGTGAACAACCAGTTCCTGGCTGATGGCGCCCTTACGTACAGTTTGCTGGATGGTTGGTGGACCGACGCCGGGACCTTCGACTCTCTCTTGCGCGCCACGGACCTCGTTGCGCAAGGGGGAGCGAATAAAGTCTCTTAAGCTTGGGAGTGTGAGTTTTGAAGATTCTGGTCACGGGCGGCGCCGGATTCATCGGCTCCAATTTCGTTCGTTACTTTCTCAGCGCCCATCCTGAAAGCGCGGTGGTTAATTTTGACAAGTTAACCTACGCAGGAAACCTGGATAACCTCTCCGATCTCCAATCGCACTCCGCTTACAAATTCGTCCGGGGCGACATTTGCGATGCCGACGCGGTACGGGATGTCCTGGAACAGCACGTCGACGCAGTGGTGCACTTTGCCGCGGAAAGTCATGTCGATCGGAGCATCGCCGATGCGCGCGAGTTTATTCGCACCAACGTCGAGGGTACCTGGTCGATTCTGGAAGCCGCGCGCCGAGCTAAGCTCACCCGCTTCGTGCACGTGTCCACCGACGAGGTCTACGGAAGTCTGCCTCATGGGGTGACCGCCGATGAAAGCGCTCCTCTTCAACCTAACAGCCCCTATGCGGCGAGCAAGGCGGCGTCGGATCTGCTGGTCCGAAGTTTCTGGCAGACCTACCGTTTCCCTGCTCTACTGACGCGTTCCTCGAATAACTACGGTCCGTACCAGTTCCCAGAGAAGTTTCTGCCGTTGATGATTACCAACGCTCTTGAAGGCAAGCCACTTCCCGTGTACGGCGACGGGCTGAATGAGAGGGATTGGGTTTTTGTGGAGGATCACTGCCGCGCTCTCGACCGCGTCCTTGAAGCAGGCCGTCCGGGGGAGATTTATAACATCGGATACGGGCAAGGCCTCACAAACTTGAGTGTGGTGCGCAGGTTGTTGCAGATCTTGCGCAAGCCCGAGGGTCTAATCAAGTTTGTGGAAGACCGGCCAGGACACGATCGCCGATATGCGCTCGATAGCGCCAAGATCCGCGCGGAGTTGGGCTGGAAGCCCGCTGTGACCTTCGAGGAAGGGTTGCTGCGAACCGTCGAGTGGTATCGCCTCCACCCCGAATGGGTACAGAAAACCAAGAGCGGAGAGTACAAGAGTTACTACCTCAAGTTCTATGAGAACCGTCGCAACTCCCTCGCTCAACTGTAGGAACATCGTAACAACGTACGTCGCCCGCTCCCGTGGGGAAGAGGCTGGCCCGCGACGGCGCTTTCATTAGCCGGCGAGGACCGGGTTAGGGGTCATTTCCCTTGGTCGAAGCTAGTTAATGGAAGTGACTCGCAGTATAGACCTGGAGAGAGTCGAGAAGGTGCGAATTCTGATCACAGGTAGCAACGGTATGTTGGGCCGAGACCTTTCGGCCCTCCTCTGCGCCCGTCACGCAGTGCTTGGCGCGGACCTGCCCGAGGTCGAGATTACCAATCTCCGCCTTGTGCGCGGAGCGATTCAAGGCGCTGGCCTCGACGCGGTGATCCACACCGCCGCCTTGACCGCCGTGGACGACTGCGAGCGGCGCCCCGAGGTCGCTTTCCAGGTGAATGCGGAAGGCACCCGCAACGTGGCAATCGCCTGCCGCGAGTCCTCTGTCCCTTTGTGTTACATCAGCACCGACTACGTCTTCGACGGCCGCAAGCCTACACCCTACGTCGAAAACGACGCTCCCAACGCGCTGAACGTTTACGGCGCGAGCAAACTGCAAGGCGAGAAGTACGTCGCGGAATTACTTCCGGCGGCCTGGATTGTCAGAACGTCGTGGCTCTTTGGCCCCCTGGGCAAGAACTTCGTTCGCGCCATCCTGGAGCGAGCCGGGCAGGGAAATCCACTGCGTGTAGTGGACGATCAGTTTGGAGCGCCCACCTACACTGTGGACTTGGCCGAGAAACTCGAACGGATTGTGATGAAAGGGAAACCCGGCATCTATCACGCAACGAACTACGGGTCTTGCTCCTGGTTCGAGTTTGCGGGCGAGATCCTTCGCCAGGCAGGACTAAGCCACATTCCACTGGCCGCTATCCCGACCTCGGCCTCGGACCGCCCCGCCCTGCGGCCACGAAACTCTCGACTTGCACACACACGCCTGGAAAGCGAAGGACTCGGCCTCCTCCCGCCTTGGCAGGATGCCCTAGCCCGCTACCTCCTTCGGGAAGGCCAGGTGCAGGGTTGTGGACTAATTGAATAACCCGCGCCCCCAGAATATCATAGTAAGTGAAGTTCGCAATTTGCAGTGATCTCAGGGCCAGATGACGCCACAACCTTTTAGAATGCGCAATTACCTATGACGCTACCTTCAAAAAGGGAATTCTCGGTGAACACTTACGAAAGGTACGCGGACCTGCGGCCCCGCACATTCCGCCCTTCCAGGTCTCGCGCATTTGCGATGGTGATGGAGCCGACCTTTCGCAAATTGTACGCTGCTTATCTTCCTGCGAAAAAGGACGCCCGGATCCTGGACATGGGTTCCGGTAACGGCGAGTTCCTCTACCTCATGCAACGCGCCGGCTATGAGTCGGCGACGGGCGTGGACCTGGACCCGAAACACGTGGAAGAAGGGCGTGCTGCGGGGGTCAGGAACCTGGCTTGCGGGGACGCACGTTCGATGCTGCGGGACTCTTTGGGTCAATTCGATTTTATTTCTTCCATCAATATGCTGGAGCATTTTCCAAAGGACCAGCTTCTCGAGCTGCTCAAACTCATAGGGACTGCGCTCCGGCCTGGGGGCAGATTCCTGTGTCAAGTACCGAACGCGGCCACGTTTTTTCTGCCCCTTTTCTTCATGGATTTTACCCACGAAACTCCTTTCGCGCCTACCAGCCTGAAGCAGGTCTTGGAGATGACGGGCTTTGTAAATGTTCGCGTGGGGGGTGTTAGACCGGTAGTTCATGGCGTGAAAAGCGCAGTCCGCTTTGTCCTTTGGAAACTCATCGAAGCAGGTTTGAGTTTCATCCAGCTAGTCGAGCAGGGTCCTACAAACGACCTGTGTCGTATCTTCACGGCAAACATATTCGCGGTAGCTGACAAAAAAGCGGATGCTGCGAATGCCTAGATTCGTCCTGCTTGACCGCGACGGTGTTATCAATCGTCGAATTATCTCCGGCTATGTTAGCCGTTGGGGAGAGTTCGTTTTCCTGCCCGGCGCTCTCGAGGCTTTACGCCTTCTGAATGAGAAGAACTACCAGGTCATCGTCGTCTCAAACCAGGCAGGAGTGGGAAAGGGTCTGATGTCCGCCGCCGACCTCGACGAAGTCACGCTCCGGTTCATTGCCGAGGTTGAAGCGCATGGCGGACGGATACTAAGTGTTTACTATTGCACCCACCGCGCAGAGGATGGTTGCGAGTGCCGGAAACCAAAGCCCGGACTGCTTCGGCGTGCCCAAGCGGAGCACCACTTCGATTTTGAGCGTACCTTCCTCGTCGGCGACACTGAAAGCGATCTTCGGGCGGCGCAGGCAGCGGGTTGTCCCGCGATCATGGTCTCCGGCACCCCCGTATCCGCGTTGGAAACGCTGCCCCATGCCCCTCGCCTGACCGTCCCCACCTTGTTGGCGGCGGCAGAATTCCTAATCAACGAACCGGAATGATATAATTCGAGAACATGATTCAAGAATATCTCGTCGACTATTGCGCGGGCTTGAGCAAGGCCCTCGAGGGCGTCTCTCGAGAGCGATTCGAAGAGTTTATCCACCTTCTCGAGGACGCCTATCACCATGATCGCCAGGTGTTCTTCATGGGAAACGGAGGCAGCGGGTCAACTGCGTCCCATTTCATTTGCGATCTGAACAAAGGCGTGTCCTACGGCCGCTCAAAACGTTTCCGCGGGACCTCTCTAAACGATAACCTCGCCACGATTACAGCCTATGCCAACGATGTCGCCTACGAGGATGTTTTCGTCGAGCAGTTGAAGAATTTCCTTCAGCCCGGCGACCTTGTGGTAGCCATCTCAGGCAGCGGCAACTCTCGCAATGTCCTCAAGGCCATCGACTACGCGAACAGCCGTGGCGCTCACACGGTTGGCCTGTGCGGTTTCGATGGCGGCAAACTCGCCGCTGCGGTGCGAACCCCCGTCCTCGTCCCCGTGCGCGACATGCAAAAAGCCGAAGACGCCCATGTGATCCTGCTGCACGTCGCGATGCAACTCTTGTGCGCCCGCTTGTAGCACCGGCCCTCGGGACTGAAGTCCGCAGGTTGTGCTGGGCAAGCGCCGTAGTTTCGCGCGACCCCAGACCCAGTTTGGCTCTCAAAGTGCTACGCTCCCATCCTGAGGACGTCCAACTGGGCGGGGAATCTCCGACTCCCTCGCGCCCAGAAGATCCGAGATAGTGCCATGCCTACAGACACATACGGGCAGACTCGACGTACTTTCCTACAAAGAGGGGTTGCAGTCGGCGGCGCCCTGCTGGCAGGTGGAGTTCAGGGTTGGCTCGGCTCCCAAGTGACCTTTGCCGCAGTTCCTCCCCAATCTCGCCTGGTCATCTCCCGCGACCCCAACCTCCGCTCCACCCCCACCAGCCTGGATTCCTCCCGGCTCGTCAACTGCCTGGACCGCGCCATGCAGGCCTTGCATGACTGCGACTCGCCACTCGAGGCGTGGCGCAAGGTCGTGCGACCGGGCGAGGTGGTAGGGCTAAAGGTTAACTGCCTTGCAGGCAGAGGGAACTGCACGCGGCCGGAGCTCGTGAACGCCGTCTGCGAGCGCCTCCAGCAAGCCGGCATCAGGGAAATCGTCATCTGGGACCGGCTGAATTCAGACCTCGAGAGCGCGCACTTCAAGATCGTGGAGCGTGGCTCCGGAACTCGCTGTTTCGGAAACGATGTGCTGGGATTCGATGAGGACTTGGCCGTTTTCGGCAGCGTGGGAAGCCTCGTGGCCAAGACGCTCACCCAAGTCTGCGATGCCGTTATTAACCTGCCCGTGCTCAAGGACCACGGCATCGCGGGCGTCACGATTGGGCTCAAGAGCATGTTTGGCGCCATCCATAACCCCAACAAATACCACGTCAACGTTTGCAATCCGTACGTGGCGGACGTTAATATGCTGCCGCCCATTCGCCGGAAGGTGCGGTTGCATATTTGTGACGCCACCACCGCGCAGTACGAAGGCGGGCCTTCGTTCATGCCTCACTGGACTTGGCCGTACAATGGCTTGCTCATAAGCCGCGATCCGGTGGCCCTGGATTACTCAGGCTGGCAAATCATCGAAAGAAAGCGGGCCGAGGTGGGCATGAAATCGCTACAGGAGATGAAGCGCGAGCCAACTTACATTTCAACCGCCGCCGACGCGCAGCATAACTTGGGGACTGACGATCCAAGATTCATTAAGGCGGTGGAAGTTTGACTCTTGAATCTTGAATTTGGAATCTCGAACTAGGATTACACGAGGTTGAAGTCCGATGGCAACCAAATATGATCTGCGGCTCCTCGAGGCAGAGTCGCCGGCAGCGTCCGCCGGCCTCGCCTGGGACCGCCGCTCCTTCCTCAAAGCGGCTTCCCTTCCCTGCCTCGCCGCCTGCGCCGCAGCGGCAATGGGAGGCCGCAATGCGGTCCCCCTGTTCGCGGCTCCGCCCGCGGAAGACGACTCGCAATTCGTCAAGGAGGCCAGGTTCTACGATAAACAGCCCTACCGGAAGATCAAGTGCAAGCTTTGCCCGCGCGGCTGCACGATCGACGACCGGGAGCGCGGCTATTGCGGCGTGCGCGAGAATCGCGGCGGCACCTACTACACGCTGGTGCACTCGCGCGTGGTGACGGCTCATATTGATCCCATCGAGAAGAAGCCTTTCTTTCATTTTCTCCCCGGAACGGTTGCCTTCTCCATTGCCACCGCCGGTTGCAATGTGAACTGCAAGATGTGTCAAAACTGGGATATCTCCCAGGTCCGCCCTGAGCAGGTCCGGTCGAACTACGCTCCCCCGGAGCGCGTGGCAGTGTTAGCCCAGCAGAACAGTTGCCCGACCATTGCCTACACCTACAGCGAGCCGGTGGTGTTTTACGAGTACGTCGCGGATACTGCCGAAGCGGCTCACAGGCTGGGCGTGAAAAGTGTCGTGGTCACGGGCGGGTACATCCAACAAGAGCCGCTCGAGAAACTGTGCCGCCAGGTGGACGCCATCAAGGTTGACCTTAAAGGTTATTCCGAGAAGTTTTATAAGGAAGTAGTAAACGGCGAACTGAAGCCGGTGCTCGACGGCCTGGTGACCATCCGCAAGCACGGAGTATGGAACGAGATCGTTTACCTGGTGATTCCCACTCTGAACGACAGCGAGACGGAGTTTCAAGGGCTCGCCAAATGGGTCAAGTCCGAATTGGGCCCCGACGTTCCCGTCCACTTCACACGCTTCCATCCCGAGTATCTCCTCAAGAACCTTCCTCCCACGCCGGTGGAAACGCTCGAACGCGCCAAAGCCATCGCCGACGCCGAGGGTCTCCACTTTGTTTACATCGGCAACGTGCCCGGCCACCCGGCCGAGAATACCTATTGCCCCAAGTGCCGCAAGATTGTGGTGGAGCGCACCGGGTTCACCGTGGGGACAGTGCACATCCACAACAATAAATGCCAATACTGCCAGCAACCGATTCCCGGAGTCTGGCGCTCGTAAGCGAGCTCGAAAGCAATCCTGCCTTGATTACCTGGAGAACGGAAGGCGTGTTCTGACGCTTTGGAATTCGGGTTTGACGTTTTCAGACCAGTTTCTTCTTGCCCTACGCGGCTGCCGGTGTAAAATCTCCACTCAACTTATTCTGAGGTTGCCATCATGATGAATCCTTTCCAACGCATCGGCCGGCGTCAGTTCCTCCACAACTCGGCCTTCGGTCTGGGAGCCGCGCCGTTAATCACCAATGCGGCCTTGGCAGTTCAGGGGGAAGCTTCAGCCCATCCCGCTTCACCCCAGAGTGCTCCAAATCCCAATGGCCTCAGGATGCGGGCGAGGCTCGAACCAAAAGAAACGGTATGGATCGTGCGCGAGCCTCAGGCAGGCTTTCCGGAGCAGTTCGCGTCTTGCGAACTGGCGCGCGGCTTGCGAAACCTGGGGCTGGCTAGCGACCCTGTCCAAGCCGTGCTGGGTGAAGGCGCGCCGCCAGCGTCAGGTCTCGTCTTCTCTCTCGCCATCAAGAAGGACCTCTCCACGCACTCTGAAGCTTATCAAATCTCAAACGAATCGCCGGGCGGCAACGCCTCCCATGTCCGCCTGACCGGCGCTACGCCACACGCCGTTCCGTACGCCGTATTTGACTTCCTGGAGCGCCAGGGGGCGTTCTTTGGGCTGGATGGAGAAGTGTATCCGCTGGAACCCGCGCGCGCCCTCAACCTGCCGCCGGCCGGCCGGAACTGGCAGGCGCAGCCGCGCTTCAACGCGCGAGGGCTGGTGCCGTGGCCTGACTTTCTCAACTGCGTCACCGTTTACAATCGCGAAGACTGGCGCGCCTATCTCGAAGCCATGGTTCGAATGCGCTTCAACACGCTGGGCGTGCACGTCTACTCCGGCGAAAACCAGTGGGCTGAATCTTTTCTTTCTTTCGAATACGCTGGCGCCGGCCACCTGGCCTATACCGACACGACCGCGACGAACCGCTGGGGCTACCTGCCGGAGCGAACCTCGCGTTTCGGCATGGGCTCTGCTGACTTCTTCGCAGAAGAAGTTTTCGGCTCCGAAGCAACTACCAGGGCCCGGAGTTGCTGGGAGGCTGAAGAATCCGCGCAGAAGCTTTGGGGCGAGGCCCTTCAATACGCCAAGCAGCTTGGCATCCGCACAGGTGTCGGGTTTGAGCCTTACGAGATTCCCGATGAGATTTACCGCGCCGTTCCTCCCGAAGCGCACTACGCATCCGCTGATCCGAAAGCCCCCGGGCCGCGCATCGACCCTGAGTCGGTTGCCGCGAAGGACATCCTGGAAGCGCGCCTGGCGCGACTGCTCGAAGCTTATCCGACGGTAGACTACGTCTGGTTGTGGGAAGACGAAGGGATGAGCTGGGCCAGCCAAAAGCAAAATGTTCCGCTCTCCGTCACTCCATTCAAGCAGGCCCACGACTTTCTAAAGCGTCATGCTCCTCGAAAGCGCCTGGTGATTTCCGGTTGGGGCGGCGTCGTCCGCCACTTCGCCTATTTCCACAAGGCGCTCCCGGAGGACATTATCTTTTCGTCGCTGAACGACAACCTGGGTTGGGATCCGGTCAGCGAGGAGTACGGCAAACTCGAATCGCGCGAGCGCTGGCCGATTCCCTGGCTCGAAGACGATCCGGCCATGTGGCTGCCCCAGTTTCATGTCCATCGCTTCGTGCGCGATATGGACTTGGCGGAACAGTATGGGTGTCAAGGCCTCCTGGGCATTCACTGGCGGCATCGCATCATGGACATCGACGCCGGTTTTCAAGCGGGCTATTCGTGGAACAAGGAGCTCACCCCAACCCGCTTCTTCCAACGGTTTGCATCGGCCCAGGCACGGGAACCGCGCGCCGCCAAACTGGCCAAGCTCCTCGATGACACGGACCGCGACCGGCTGGTTCTATGCTCGTGGACCGGCCAGATTAAAGATGGCCACAGCCAAATCAACGAATACTCCGGTGATTATGACGAAGCGTTTCAGTTCTGGAACGGCTACGAACCCTCCGAGAGTGTGAAGAAGTCGCAGGCAGAGGTGGCGAAGCAAATTCGCGCGCTTACCGATTCCGCCTCGAGCACTGCGGAGCGAGAGCGCCTCAATTACCTTAGCCGCTTTATCGAGTTCCTCACTCCCTATTCTGACTCGTGGTCCCTGGCGGCGCGCCTGAACCAGAAACTTCAAAAAGCGAGCGAGTTGAAGAAGCAGAACAAAGGCGATGAGGCGCGCAGCCTGATTCTGACGGAAGGTGTGCCACTTTGGCTCGAATTGGCGCCCCTGGTTCGAAAAGCCATTCTCGATTACCAGGAGATCGTGAGCACCAGGAACGACCTGGGACAACTGGCTTCGATGCATAATAAGTATGAGCGGCTGGCCTTGTATCGGCTTCGAGCCTCTATGAAGGAGTTCGTCGGCGAACTGCCGCCCGAAACCGAACAGTTGTTTGCCGCCGTTCGTAAGCCCGACCCCAAGGCTGCGGCCCGCGCCTTTGTTCCGACTCGCCCAACGATCCTGCGCAGAAGCGAACGGGTGCAAATCTCCGCCGTGTTTACTGGGCCAGGACAACTATCGCGCGTCACTCTCTTCACTCGCGCCAAAGACTCGGACCAGTGGACTCCTTGGGCCATGGAACTGACCGGCCGGCGCACTTATGCGAGTGCTATCAAATGGCAAGAGGCCGCCCCCCTGATCGATTACTACGTCGAGGCTGAATTTGAAAGCGCAGGGACCAAGAACAGTGTCACGTCCCCGCCTGAGGCCCCCGCCCGTTTTTATACCGTGACCCTCCTGTAGGGGCGGCCCTTGTGGCCGCCCGGGCAACCACAAGGGTTGCCCCAACAACCGCCATCCGTTGATAACAGTCCCGCCGTAGGGAAACGGCTTGCCGTCCCCTCGCGGTTATGCCGCTAATCAACCACGGGTAGGGCAGCCCCACCCCTACGCCGCCCGGGTCCAGCCGCGTCCGGCGTAGATGCGGAGGGCCATGGCCCCTACCATCCTCGACCTCTGTTATCGACGTATTGGGGCACAACTACTCCCCTTGACTATTGACAGGAGAGTGTGTAATCTGTTGTCGATAACTGAGAGGTGTTCCATGAGCAAGCCGACCGATCTTGTACAAGGTACGTTAGATGTTCTCATTCTTAAGACCATCGCCCTCGAGCCCATGCACGGCTGGGGCATCGCCCAGCGTATTCGCCAGGTCTCCAAGGAAGTGCTCCAGGTGAATCAGGGAGCGCTCTACCCCGCCCTGCATCGCCTCGAGCAAAGCGGGTGGATCAAAGCCAAGTGGGGAGAGTCCGACAACAATCGCCGCGCCAAGTTCTACTCGCTGACTGCGGCCGGGCAGAAGTACTTGGAGCAGGAGCAAGCCCACTGGAAGAAACTCTCCGCCGCCATCGGTCTGGTGTTAGAAGCATCATAGGATTCAGGATTCGGGCTGTGGCGAGAAAATCCCTCGCCCCCTGGGGGAGAGGGTGGACCGTGACGGCGCTTTCATCAGCCGCCACGGGCCGGGTGAGGGGGCCGTTCAAAATTCAGGATCCATAGTTCAGGAAAACAGCAGGGTAACCCAATGGAGCGCTGGCTTTACAAACTCCCGTTGCGCTTCCGCTCGTTATTCAGGCGCGGAAGTGTGGAAGGCGAGCTAAGTGACGAACTGCGCTTTCACCTCGAGAAGTTGGCCGAGGAAAACGTTGCAAAAGGGATGACGCCAAAGGAAGCCCGCTACGCCGCCCTGCGCGATCTGGGCGGTGTCGATCAAATAAAGGAGGAATGCCGAGATATGCGCCGGCTAAACTTCATCGACAACCTCATTCAAGACTTGCGGTATGGCGCGCGAACGCTGGCAAGAAATCGCGGCTTCGCTGCGGTGGCGATTATCACTCTGGCATTGGGGATCGGCGCTAACACTGCGATCTTCAGCGTGGTTAATACGGTCCTGCTGCGGCCGTTGCCTTTCAAAGATCCGTCGAGCCTGGTTTGGGCTACGGAACGGTTCCAACTCACTCACGGCGCGGCGGTCGTGATTAGCCCCGATTTTATTGGCTGGAAGGATCGCAACCAGGTCTTCGAGCAAATCGGCGCTTTCGGCGGAGGCGTGGGCGCGAATCTCACTGGGGCGGGCGAACCGGCGCGCGTCCGCGTGACCAGCGTCACCGCGGGTTTTTTCCCCATGTTGGGTGTCCAGCCGATTGCCGGGCGCATGTTCCTGTCGTCGGAAAGCAAGGAGGCTCAGCGCCACGTGGCGCTTCTCAACGAGGCGCTGTGGCGCAGCCGTTTCGGCTCCGACCCTCATATATTGGGGAAGTCCGTGCGGCTTGATGACGATACTTTCACCGTTGTCGGCGTCCTGCCGGCAAACCTGCGCTACCCCGCTGCGGATTTCTGGATACCTCTGGCACTTGATACTGAGGAGTTTTCTCCGCATTCTCCCCGATGGAGCGTCCTTACTGTTATTGCGCGTCTGAAGCCTGGCGTCTATGCCGCCCGCGCCCAATCCGACTTGCAGTTGATCACTCAACGAATGGACCGGGAATACCCACAGGAAGCCGCGCCCTTTCGTGCGCACGAGCGTGTCGAGGTGATTCCGCTTCACGCCCTGCTCGTCCAAAACGTGCGCTCTCTGCTGTTAATTCTCTTGGGAGTTGTCGGGTTCGTCCTATTGATTGCTTGCGCGAATGTCGCCAACCTGCTGCTTTCCCGCGGCGTGCTTCGCGGCAGGGAGATGGCCGTACGAGCGGCGCTGGGAGCCCGGCGCCTGCGCCTCGTCCGTCAATTGCTCACCGAAGACTTGCTACTGGCGATGGCGGGGGGGGTGCTGGGACTTCTGGCCGGATTGTGGGGAACCAAGATCCTTCGCCAACTTATTCCTTCCAACCTTTCGCAGGACGTCCACCTTGACCTGCGCGTCCTCGCCTTCTTCGGCGGCATCGCGGTTTTAGCCGTGCTGGTTTTCGGTTTCGTCCCCGCCTTCATCGCCTCCCGAACTGACGTGGGCGAAGCGCTCAAAGAAGGAGGAGCGCAGGGAGGCGCCGGTCGCGCCGCGCACCGTCTCCGCGCCCTGTTGGCGGTGGGCGAAATCGCTCTATCGCTGATTCTGCTGGCAAGCGCGGGCCTTCTGACGCGGAGTTTTCTGCGCCTCAGCCAGGTTGAACTCGGCTTTGACCCTCACGATCTATTGATGGCGACTGTCGAAAGGCCTTGGACGAGCAACCCCAACCCACGACAGTTTGCCGCCTTCTTTCAAGATGCACTGCAACGAGTTCGAAGCCTGCCGGGCGTCAAAGAAGCCGCAGTGACCACGCGCTACCCGTTACAGGACTCTCACAATACTACGTTAATGCTCAAGATTCGCGGCATGGAGAACTTCCACCCTCCGCAGCCTGTCCCTACGATTGCCGTTAGCCAGGATTACTTCCGCGTGACGCGGATTCTTTTACTAAAGGGACGAACCTTCAGCGACGCCGATGCCGGTACCGCTCCTAGTGTAGTTGTCGTTAACGAAGCTTTTGCGCGCATGGCCTTTGAGGCACGCGATCCTCTGGCGCAGCAGATCAGCTTTGGGCCGCCGCCCGCACCGTGGTCAGAGGTGGTGGGCGTCGTTGCCGACACCAGGGACCACGCTCTCGCCGAGGAGCCCATCCCGGAGATCTACGTGCCCTATCTCCAGCAACCCTCGTTCAGCATGGCTTTTATACTTCGAACCACAGCCGATCCGCAGCCGCTGGTGAAGACTGTTCGGGGAGCCATCGAAAGCATCGATAAGAATCAACCCTTGTCCGACGCCACGACCATGGACGAAGTCATCGCCGGCTTGGTGGCGCCCCGGCGTTTCCAGATGATGCTGCTGGGATTGTTTGCGCTCCTTGCGCTGGTGCTGGCCGCTGTGGGAGTTTACGGCGTGGTAAGCTACTCATGTAGTCTGCGAGTGCATGAATTCGGCGTTCGCATGGCGCTGGGCGCGGAGCGCCGTGATTTGCTCGGGCTGGTTATCCGGCAAGGAGCGCGGCTCGCGCTGATCGGTGTCTTCGCCGGGCTTGGAGGTGCGCTGGCATTAACGCGCTACTTATCGAGCATGCTCTACGGTATCAAGCCTACGGATCCCTTGACGCTGCTGGCAGTTTCCTTGCTCCTCGCCGCCGTGGCGCTCCTGGCCAGCTACATCCCCGCCCGTCGCGCGACCAACGTCGATCCCATAGTGGCGCTGCGCTACGAATGAAGTTATCAGCCATCTGCTATCGCCCTCAGCCAATGGGGTTCGGGATTCAGGATGCAAGGACAGACCAGGTAAACCCTCTCCCCCTTGGGGGAGAGGGCGGCCCGCAACGGCGCTTTCATCAGCCGTCGCAGGCCGGGTGAGGGGGTCCCGGACTGATTGGCAGCAAGGCTCATTTGACTTATTTAAGTCACACGCTCATAATGAGCGAATGAAAGCTTCCTCGATCCGCACCTCCATCGACCTGCCCCGCGACCTTCACCGTCGTGTCCGTGAAGCCGCTGCCCAGAAAGGCTGCTCTGCCCGCAAGCTCATCCTTGCGGGAATCGAGCGCGCGGTTGAAGAAGTCAAGACCTCTCGGCCCCGCCGCCGTCTCAGCCTTGACCCACCCTTGATCCGTCCCGCAGGGCGGCGCATCCGGATCACCAACGAAGAGGCTTATGAACTCATTGAATTTCCCTGACATCAATGTTTGGCTCGCGCTGGCGGCGCCAGAACATATCCATGCCGCGGTGGCTAGGCGATGGTGGGATGGGGAATCGGGCGCCATCGCATTCTCCCGCCTCACGCAGCTTGGCTTTCTGCGTCTCATGACCACGGCAGCGGTTATGGACGGGAAGCCGCTGACCATTGCCGCGGCCTGGCGCGTCTACGACCGTCTGTATGACGACGATCGAGTGGTCTTCATCTCGGAACCACCTGAGGCGCAAAGGCGGTTCCGCGAAAAGGCCTCAGGACGAACGGCATCTTCCAAACTTTGGGCTGATGCGTGGTTGCTCGCCGTTGCACAGGCAGCAGGGGGAATCCTCATCACCTTTGATAAGGCGCTAGCTTCGCGCGGCGCCCACTGCCTTCTGGGCAGATAGGGACGGCGCCATATCGTACGGGCGACCCTCGTGGCCGCCCTAGGGCAGCTTCAAGGGCTCCCCCAACAGTGAATAGGAATTGTGGTATGTTGTCTGTCGGCGGGTAGCTCGGACCGCCGGTTAGGGGTTCGAAGCGCATCGGCATTCGCGAGACAATGTCGCAAGCGCAATCTCGCCTCTTCAGGCCCAACATGAAGAAAGCGACCTACCTTGAAAATCTCATTCAGGATGCAGCCTACGGCCTGCGCATGGTCGCGAAGTGGCGTGGAATCTCCGCGGTTCTGGCGCTCACCCTGGCGTTGGGCATCGGAGTTAACACGGCGATTTTCAGCGTCTTGAATGGATGGCTGCTGCGTCCGCTCCCTGTGCCGAATCCGGAGCAAATCACCGTTGTGGCCTTTCAACCCAAGGAAACATCTGATTCAAATTTCTCTTATCCTGACCTGGTGGATTTCGAAAAGCAGGCCGGTACTTTCTCCAGCCTGTTTGCCTTCGCAGTGGGCGGCGCCGGGCTCAGTGCGGACGGCGTCGCGAGCGAGTTCGCCTATAGTGCTGTAACCGGCAATTACTTTTCCGCCCTCGGGGTGAAGCCGCTGCTTGGCCGGCTGCTGCTTCCTGGCGAAGGCGAAAAACCCGGCGAAGAATTGCTGGTGGTGCTTGGCTACGCTTTCTGGCAAAAACGATTCGGAGGCGATGCCGGTCTCGTCGGCAAGCGCGTGCTGTTGAATGGATTGCCGGCGATGGTTATTGGGGTCACGCCAAGGGAGTTTCACGGCACACTGTTTGCTTTCGACATGGATGGCTACCTTTCGCTCAATGCTCTGCCGCAAATCCAGGGCTCGAGCGCGTTCTGGACCGACCGCCACGACCGGGAATTGATGGTGCTCGGACGGTTGAAGCCCGACACCAGCCTTGCGCAGGCGCAGAGTTCCTTGACCGTCATTGCGCAGCGCTTGGCAGCCCAATATCCCGCCACAAATAAAGACGTCACGATGCGCGTCATTCCGGAGCGGTTAGCACGCCCGGCGCCCTTCGTCACCAACTTCGTTCCTGTTATTGCCAGTCTGTTCCTGATTCTTCCCGCCCTCGTCCTGCTGCTGGCCTGCCTGAGCGTGGCGAATATCCTGCTGGCGCGGGCGACGGTGCGCCAGCGTGAGATGGCCATTCGCGCCGCTCTGGGCGCAGGCCGCGGACGGCTCATCCGCCAGATGCTCACGGAATGTCTCCTCCTGGCGCTCCTGGGGGGCATGGGAGGAGTGCTCCTCGGAGAATGGGCGATCAGCGCCAGTGGCGCAATGATTCATTCCGTAACCTCAACCTCATCCGGCGTTGCTTTCCGCATGGACTACACCCTTGATTGGCGAGTCTTTTTCTACACCTTGGGGATTGTAATTTTGTCGGGAATCTTTCTGGGCGTGTGGCCCGCCTTGCGCGCCGGCCGAGTGGACGTGAATACCGTATTGCACGAAGGTGGGCGAAACGATTCCGCGGGCGTGGGAAGCCATGGCATCCGCAGTGCCCTGCTGGTAGCCCAAGTGGCCGGGTCGCTGATGCTCTTGATTGTCGCCGGCCTCTTCGTGCGCAGCCTCGAGCGCGCCGAGCACATGGATCTGGGCTTCGATCCTGGTCACGTGCTGAACGTCATGCTGGACCTGCGCCAAATCGGCTACGACGACACACGCGCCAAGGCTTTCTGCCGCGAACTCAAGGGTCGCGTGCGAGCCTTGCCGGGCGTCCAATCAGCCAGTTTGAGCTTCAACGTTCCCCTGCAAATGCCCAGTCCCGCCAGCCCCATTCACGTCGAGGCTCATCCCCTCCCCCCCGGGCAGCCGCCTCCGGAGGTCTCGTACAACAGCATTGACCCCGCCTATTTTGAGACTATGCGGATTGCCCTCCTCGCGGGCCGAACCTTCCGGGACTCCGACGACCAATCGGCGCGGCAGGTGGCAATCGTAAATCAGTCGATGGCAAAGAAGTTCTGGCCGAATCAGGATCCCGTCGGCAAGCGCTTCAGTTTGAAAAGCGACGCCGGACCTTTCATCGAGATGGTCGGCTTGGCCCGCGACGGCCAAAGCTTGTGGCATTTTTCAGCCGACCCGCAGCCCTATTTTTATCTCCCATTCGCACAAGACTTCACTCCGTTTCTGTCTCTGCAAGTCAGAACCACGGCCGCGCCTGAAAGTCTGCTTCTGGCCGTACAGGACCAGATCCATCAGCTTGCGCCCGATCTCCCGGTGTTTAACGCCGGCACCATGCAGCAAGGGATTCACGGACTCGGAGGTTTGTTTATGTTCCGTCTGGCTGCCACACTCGCCGGCATCATGGGAATCCTCGGGCTGACGCTTGCCACCGTCGGTGTTTACGGAGTGGTTTCGTTTGGCGCGGCGCAGCGCACGCGCGAGATGGGGATTCGCATGGCCCTGGGCGCCTCCCGTCGCGACGTCCTGATTGCGGTCGTACGGCATGGGTTGCGACTGACCCTGGCAGGCATCGCGGTAGGAGTGGTGGGGGCGTTCGCACTCAGCCGGCTTCTGCAGAGCATGCTGGTGGGCGTCAGACCCGGTGACCCTGGAACGTTCATCGCCGTATCGCTGCTCATGCTCGCCGTCGCTCTCGTGGCAAGTTACCTCCCGGCACGCCGGGCAACCAAGGTCGATCCCATGGTGGCGCTGCGGTACGAATAAAGCAGTGGCTAGTGGTTGGTGGCTAGTGGCTAGAAATCTAATCACTAGACACTAGCCGCTCGCAACCAGCCACTAGCCGATTGAGGATTCAAAACATGACCACACTGTTTACTGACCTTCGCTACGGCGCTCGCATGCTATCCAAGAATCCTAGCTTCACTGCTGCCGCCATCATTACGCTGGCCCTCGGCATCGGCGCCAATACCACGATCTTCAGTGTGGCGTGGCGCCCCATGCGCTACCAAGCCGCCGACCGTCTTCTGATGGTCTGGGAAACGAGGCCCGATGGCAGTCGAAGCCCCGTGTCCGCTCCTACCTATCTTGATTGGCGGGACCAAGCCAAGTCCTTCGAGCAGCTCGCCGCGGCTCGCAGGGCTAGCGTTGCCCTGTCCGGAAACCCTCCCATTCAGGTGTCAGGAGCGCGCGTCACTTCGAACTTCTTTGACGCTTTCCGACTGCGGCCTGAGCGAGGACGGTTTTTCTCGGCGGAGGACTTCGGCCCGGACGGTAACAGGGTAACCGTCCTGAGCCACGAAGTGTGGCAAACCCAATTTGCAGGGGCGGCGGATATCGTGGGCAAAACCGTTCGCCTCAACGGCGAATCGTACTCGGTGATCGGCATTGCTCCCGCTGATTTCGAGTTTTGGGGGCGGATGGACGTCTGGATGCCGCTAGTCCATCTCAACGCGGCGCCCGACCGCCAGACTCGCGACCTGCTGGTCGTTGGGCGAATGAGGCCGGGCATCACGGCCTCCCAGGCAGGCGAGGAAATGCGCACGCTGGCGGCTCGAGTCGCGCTCGAATCGCCGGAAACCAACAAGCAGTGGAGCGCCCTCACGCAGGAGTTCCATCAGGCCTTGGCGGGTCCGGGAGTCCTGTTGATGATGGTGCTCTTGCTTGTTATCGTGTCTGTGGTGCTGCTGCTGGCCTGTGTGAACGTGGCCAACTTGCTCCTCGCCCGCGCCACCACGCGCCAAAAGGAAATTGCGGTCCGGTTCGCCTTCGGAGCCAGCCGCTGGCGGGTGGTACGGCAACTGCTGGCGGAAACTCTTCTCTTGGCCGTGCTGGGCGGCGCACTGGGCCTGCTGCTGGCCTTTGCCGCGGTGCGCTACTTGGCGACTCTCCCGGTCCTTCAGGCGCCGGGCCTGGCGCCTATCGAAATCAACCGCCTGGTGCTTGAGTTCGCCGTAGCACTCTGCGTGGCCTCGACGGTGATTTCCGGATTCGTCCCCGCCTGGCGGACAACCGCCGCGAATTTGATCGAACACGTCAAAGCGGCAGGTCACACCACGGTGGGCGATCGAAAGCAGATCCGCCTGCGGAATGGCCTGGTGATGGCGGAACTGGCACTATCGGTGGTGCTCATGGTGACCGCCGGCCTCAGCCTGCGCAGCTTCATACGTCTGTCTGAGGTGGATCCGGGCTTTCCCAGCCGGGGCCTGCTGACCGCCCACATGTCGCTACCTGCGCCGCAGTATGCCGATGCGGATCGCGTACGCTCGTTCAATACGCAATTGCTGGAAAAGGTTCGCGCCATCCCCGGCGTCGAGGACGCCGCAATCTCTAGCGGCCTGTCGCCCATGAACTTCGAAAACGGCCAGCCTTTTCGTGTCGACGGTAGAGACCCGGCCGCGGCGAATGCTTCCGGCGTCGCAAATTACCAGATTATCAGCGCCGGATATTTCCGCACTCTCGGCCTTAGGGTATTAAAGGGGCGCGCCTTCAGCGAAGACGACCGCCAGGGCTCAACCCCGGTGGTGATTGTCAATCGCAGGCTGGCTGAGAGATTCTTCTTAACCGGCGATCCCTTGGGCAGGCTCCTGCTGATTTCAGAACTTGTTCCGGGCCGCAACGGGCCCGCGCAACCGATCGCTCTCGAAATCGTGGGCGTCGTAAACAACTTGAAGAGCTTCCGAGTGAACGAACCGAGCAACCCCGAGATCTATATTCCCTACATGCAAGCGCCGTGGAGCAGCGAATACCTTCTGGTCCGCAGCCGCAGCGAGACCTCTTCGCTTGTCGCCGCAGTCCGCAAGGCCCTGAGCGCGGTCGATCCCGATTTGCCCCTGACCGACGTCAGCACCATGGACGAGCGCCTCTCGCTCGCGCTCGCCGGCGGCCGGGTGGTCGTGGCCCTTATGGTCATCTTCGCCTTCATGGCCCTCTCGATGGGCAGCGTGGGTCTGTATGGAGTGATCTCCTATTCGGCGGCTCAGCGCACCATCGAATTTGCCCTGCGATTGGCATTGGGTGCTCCGCAGCGCGAGGTTTTACGTTTGGTGGCGAGCGGAGCGTTTCGCCTGCTGATGGTCGGCGGCGCCGTGGGAATGGCGTTGGCCCTCGGTATGGCGCACCTGCTCAGTAGTTCGATCTACGGCATCAGCCCCTATGATCCCCTCACGTTCGCCACCGTGACGTTCGTTCTTTTGGGTGTCGTCCTCACTGCCAGTTACCTGCCCGCGCGTCGAGCCATGAAAGTTGATCTCATGGTGGCGCTGCGGTATGAATGAAGTTCTCGGTCATCAGTTCTCAGTCATTAGTCAGATGCGACGACCTTAGATGTAGAATAAGCTCCTACTGAGGATTGCAGAATTAAGTGACATCACCCCCTCACTCCCCGCCCCCTCTCCCCCAAGCGGGCGAGAGGAGGAATAACTCGAGTTTATACCCTCGCCCCCTCACGGGAGAGGGTGGCGCGCAGCGCCGGGTGAGGGGGTGGGTACGACACAATACTATGTAACGCTTAGTAAAGGAGTTGATACATGCGCCGAATCGTTTTTGTCAAGCGCGTCGTGCGGGATCTGCAGTACTTTGTCAAGATCACACTCAGGGCTCCCGGCTTCACGGCTGCTGTTTTCGCGGCGGCCACCCTTTGCCTGTGCGGCTCCCCTTCCCCGGCTCAAGTCGCGCCGACCTGGGTGCACCGCTTCGTGCCGGACATCGCGGAGAAGGCCGCCGACTTGAGCGCTGCCAACTGTCATTACCTGCCGATATTCGGGGAGAGCGATTCGGCGGCCCGGATCGCCCGGAGCGTCGCGCGTTTCGCCGAGGTCAAAGTCGATCCGCAGGGAACCTGCCGTCCCGTCAGCTACGAGCACGAGGAACAGATTTACTTCATCCTCGAAGGCAGCGGAATTCTACACTACGGCGAAGAGAAAGCTCCGGTTCGCAAGAACGACTTCATGTATCTTCCTCCGGGGATCACGCACACCATCTCCGCCTCCGCCGATCAGCCCTGCCGCGTGTTGGTGATGGGGTTCAGGATCCCTGCTGGGACAAATCTCGAGCCGCCGCCCAAGCTCGTGGTGGCCAACATGGATGACGTCAAGGAACAAACCGTTGAAGGGCACCCCTCGTCCGTTCTCTATAAGCTCCTGGTCGGCGATCGGAAGAGTACGCGAGACCGAATTGCCGCCGGCTACGTCGTCACCAGCCTCTTTTTGATGGATTTTGCGCCGGAAGGCACAAACACCCCGCACCATCACGAAACCGCGGAGGAGATTTATCTTATTCTGGATGGGCATGGTAAGATCGTCGCCGGTGGTGGAGAAGACGGCGTAGAAGGCTTGCACGAAGCCCATGCCGGCGATGCGTATTTCTTCCGCCTGAATTGCACGGTCGGCTTCTACAACAGCTCGGAGCCGGGCGCCAAGGCTCACATCCTGGCCGTACGCTCGAGGTTTCCGTTTCACGCCGAGGAGGATTAAACTTTGCCCTGCACACGGATGTAGCGGCGAGTTTACCTCGCCACATGGCGGCGTAAAGCCGCCTCTACATTCCTAGCAGTGACGGGAGGAACACATGTCGACGCTTATCACTTCCTTTGATCGTCGCGCGTTTATGAAATGGGCTGCGGCGCTGCCTCTGCTTGGCCAGATCGCCGCCCAAGATCTCTTCGCCAACGTGCAGGAAGCCGTCGGCAAGGGTCCTGCGAGCAACGTCTATCGCCGTCTGGGGGTCAGGCCTCTCATCAACTGCCGTGGAACCTGGACCTATCTGAGCGGCTCCTTGGAACTCCCCGAAGTGCGCGCCGCTATGCTCGAAGCGGCGAAGCACTTTGTCAGTATCATGGAGCTGCAACAAGGGGTGGGCAGGCGCCTGGCAGAACTGACGGGCGCTGAATCGGGGATGGTGACCTCCGGCGCGGCGGGAGCGATGGCCGCCGCCACCGCGGCCTGCATCGCGGGAAACGACCCGGCCAAAATCTGGCAACTTCCCGATACGACCGGCCTTAAGCACGAGGTGGTGATGGTGGGCGGGCGCAGCGCCTTTGACAGCGCCATTCGCCTCGCCGGCGCCAAGTTGACCCTCGTCTATTCGCCCGAGGAACTCCAGACTGCCCTTAACGAAAACACCGCCATGATTTATACCACCGACCTCGGTGACCAGTTGGCGAAAGAGATCGAAATCGCCAAGAATGCGAAAGTTCCTCTGCTCCTCGACGACGCCGCCGGTATCCCTCCCATCGAGAACATGAAGCTCTATGCAAAAATGGGGGCGGACCTCTTCACCTTCAGCGGCGGGAAAGGCCTCATGGGACCGCAATGCAGCGGCCTGTTGCTGGGACGCAAGGACCTGATCGATGCCGCCATGGCTAACACCAGTCCCTATGAAGGAGCGGTTTGCCGTCCCATGAAGGTCGGCAAGGAAGAGATCATCGGCTGCCTGACCGCCGTGGAAACCTGGCTCAAGTTGGACCTTGACGCCCTCAACCGCGAATGGAATATGCGCGTGCAGCGAATCGTGAAGCTCGTCGAAACGGTCCCGGGAGTGAAGGCCGATGTTCACATCCCCAAAGGCGGCAATCGCTATCCCACGCTAACCGTGAGCTGGGACGAACCAGCCTGGGGATTCACCGTGGAAGACTGCGCCCGCAAGCTGAGCGACGGCGAGCCACGCATCGAAGTCCTCACGGCGAGTAATCCCAGCCTCGTTCCCGCCGTGGTCGAGGGTAAGCCGAATCCCAAAGAACCCAAAGAGAAAAACCAGTTGCAGATCGTCTCCATGACCTTGCGGCCCGGCGAAGACATGATCGTCGGCCGGCGCCTGCGCGAAGTTCTGGGCGCAGCGCGAAAAGCAGCCAAGGCGTCATCCTGAGTGGAGATGGGACCGCGGGCCACGCGCCGAAATGGAAGTCAGCAGTCGTAACCCCCGGAGTAAAAAGCTGTGAAAAAATTGGCAAAAGGCAAAAACATGCACGCGCTGTCGTTCTGAGCGAAGCGCGCGCTGTCATCCTGAGCGAAGCGAAGGATCTCGCCCTGAGTTCCTTCGCCATCAGCCACTTCCATCGGCAGAGCAAGATTCCTTCACTTCGTTCAGGACAGGCTCTTCGCTGTCATTCTGAGCGAAGCGAAGAATCTCGCCTTGAGTTCCTTCGCCATCAGCCACTTCCATCAGCAGAGCAAGATTCCTTCACTTCGTTCAGGACAGGCTCTTCGCTGTCATTCTGAGCGAAGCGAAGAATCTCGCCTTGAGTTCCTTCGCCATCAGCCACTTCCATCGGCAGAGCAAGATTCCTTCACTTCGTTCAGGACAGGCTGGCTGATTTTTTCACACCTTCTGAGCGGCGTTCCACTATCAGTCCAGGAACCAAGGGATTCCCGCTTTCGCGGGAATGACAGGCCTCAACTGAACTGAAGGAGAAAGTGGGTGAGCGCGGAATCCCAGCGGTTGAGGCCGTGCGGCTTTTCCAAGTGGCGCAGGGATCCTTGGTGTTACCCGAAGAAGAACCGCAAGGGGGGCAAACTGCGCCCGTCTCCGCGCTCCCTTAGGGCTCGGCAGCATCCGCGCAGTTCTGACCGCAAGGACGATCGCGAAAGAACCACCTGACATGAAGGTTTATCTCAGCTCCGGAGGGCGAAATCACCCCGGCAAGAGACCTCACGGGCCAACTAAGCCCCCCCACCACTTCGAACCGTAGGCCGTTATACGTCCAAGCGGAGAGGAGCGGAGATTCAGACATCCCAGAACCCCGTTTTGGGCCCCCAACTGGCACTTGTACGGCAGGGCGACTTACCAGGAGTCGCCCCGGTTGCGGGCCTGATCGCTGCCGGTATCTTTCGCCAGTCATTTCCAATTTCCGATGAGGATAAAAGGCGCCCAATAGTAGGGATTGGCGTACTGCGGAGCGGGGCGCTGCTTCGCTGCACTCGCCGATGAGTCCCTTGCAGACGAACCCCGGGACGTTCCAGCGGTGTCAGTGGTGCCGTGCAAGAGCGCCAGTTGCGCCTGCTGAAGAGCTTCCGCTTTGGTTATTCCCGGAGTACTGACCCAGAGTTTATAGAATGTTGCCATCAGTAGCCCGACACTTGCATCATCCACCTCCCACAGCGTCGCCACCACCGCCTTGGCGCCCTTCCTTTGCGCCGTAATGCCGAGGCCGTCAATCTCGCGCCCGTCCGAGTCGTTTGAGCCCACCGCCGTCTGGCAGCCGGACAGAGTCAGCAATTCGATACCCTTGAAATCCATCCTCTGATCATCGCGCAGGTCCGCCAGGGTCAGGTGGAATCCTTGGCCACCCGTATCCTTGCCGCCCAGTAGCAGATAGGATTGCGTGTCGTCGCCCACGTGGAACACGTAGTGGCTGGCGATATGAACCAGCGGAGGGTGCTGATCCAGCGCGCTCTCCATGCCGGTTTCCGTGAAGGAATCGTCGAGCAGAATCGTTCCCGGAACCGGCCCGTGCGAGCTGGGCGTCTGGTCGCTGCGTACCACGGAGTCTAATTCACCGGGTACGGCTTGCAGCTTGCCCAGACCGGCGTAGTCCTTGGAGACACCCATGGCCAGGCCGCGCCAACTGCCCACTTGCGGCTTATCCTTGAGGTTCCCAACGCTGGCCATGGTAATCACCACGCTTCGATAGCGTTCCACCAGGTACTGTTTGCCATCGTAAAGCGCCGCCAGCGGCACGTAGCGCAGCACATCGTCAAGCGACCAGACCAGCGTCCTCGCCTGTGCTCCCTGAAGATCTTTCTCGATCGGAGCAATCAAAACGTTGTAAAGGTCCTGCGCCTTCGGCAGAATGTCTTCTTCCGAACGGTCCTTCGCCACAGCCCCCACGAACGCAAACACCTTGCCGCGCAGCGCGATCTTGCTGATCGGTATTTCGCGCGCCACCCGGGTGGCCGGGGTAATCACCATCATCACGCACTTCTGGTCCAGCACCAGGGTATAGACTGCCGCCGTCCCGGCGCCGAGTTCTCCGACCAGCGTCTGAAGGCCGGCGGTCTCTTCATTGATGGTTTCCACCTTGGTGTTTGCTTGCTCGGTCTTGCCGAAGCTGTCGTACAGAGTTTTGAGAAATGCTTGCAATCGTTGGTTCACCGCCGTCAGTTTGTCGGACAACTCGTTGTACCGATGTTCTTCCTCCGCGGACCGGGAGGATTTGGCGCGGAGCTGCGTCCATTCCTCGCCCATGGCGGTAATCTCGCCTGTGATCTCCTCGTATTCCTTATTCGACTTCTCCTCCGCAGGCGTGAGCGCAACGGGGTTGGTCTTAGAACCCGTGTCTCCGCGGCGCTGCGTAAAGTCCGAATACTCCTCCGCCTTCAGCAGATCCAGTACCTGCTGCGCTTCCGGAAGGCGTCCCTGGGAAATAAGCAGCTCGGCGAGTTCGCGATAATAGTCTTCCTTCGATTTCAGGAAGCTCTGTTGCGCTTCTTTTTCCAGCCCTCCAATGTTGCGTCTTACCTGCTGGAAGCGATCGATGGCCTGCTTGCCAAACAGCACCGCCAGGCTGGGGTTCTGGAGACTCTTCCAATATTCCATCATGAGCACCAGAGTGGAGGCCTCTCTGAGGGGATCCTGGACGGCCCGGAAAAGCGCCAATGATTCGGCATAGTAATCCAGCGCCTTCTGCTTCTCCCCGAGGGCGGCGTAAACCGCGCCGATATTCCTCAGGGTCTTCGCCCGGCCTGTGGGTTCCCCCACGGCGCGCCAGAGCGCAAGGGCCTGGTTGCCATAATCCAGCGCCTTCTGCTTCTCCCCCAGAGTGCTATAAACTGCGCCGATACAGGTCAGGACATCCGCCTCGCCGCGGCGATCGCCCACTTCGCGGGTAATCGGCAATGCCTGGTTGTAATACTCCAGCGCCTTCTGCTTCTGCCCCAGAGCGCCATAGATCCAGCCGATATTGGCCAGGGTTCCCGCCTCGTAGCGGTGGTCGCCCACCTCGCGAGTAATCGGCAATGCCTGCATGTAATACTCCAGCCCCTTCTGGATCTCCCCCAGAACGGCATAGACCAGGCCGACAAGTCCCAAGGTCGCCGCCTCGCCTCGGCGGTCGCCCACCTCGCGCCAAATCGACAATGCCTGGTTGTAATACTCCAACGCCTTCTGCTCCTCCCCCAGATTGTCGTAGACCGCGCCGATATTGGTCAGGGTATTCGCTTGACCGCCGCGGTCGCCCACCTCGCGCCGAATGGGCAATGCCTGGTTGAAATACTCCATCGCCTTCCGCTTCTCCCCCAGAGCACTATAGACCAGGCCGATATTGGTCAGGGTGTACGCTTGACCGCCGCGGTCGCCCACCTCGCGCCAAATCGGCAATGCCTGGTTGTAATACTCCATCGCCTTCTGCTTCTCCCCCAGCTCGTCATAGACCAAGCCGACATTGTTCAGGGTGTCCGCCTCGCCTCGGCGGTCGCCCACCTCGCGCTCAATCGGCAATGCCTGGTTGTAATACTCCAGCGCCCTCCGCTTCTGCCCCAGATCGCTATAGACCAAGCCGACATTGGTCAGGGTCACCGCCTCGCCTCGGCGGTCGCCCACCTCGCGCCAAATCGACAATGCCTGGTTGTAATACTCCAGCGCCTTCTGCTTCTGCCCCAGATCGCTATAGACCGCGCCGACATTGGTCAGGGTCACCGCCTCGCCTTGGCGGTCGCCCACCTCCCTCTCAATCGGCAATGCGTGGTTGTAATACTCCAGCGCCTTCTGCTTCTGCCCCAGATGGCTATAGACCGCGCCGATATTGGCCAGGGTCTCCGCCTCGCCGCTGCGGTCGCCCACCTCGCGCAGGATCGGCAATGCTTGGCTGTAATACTCCAGCGCCTTTTGCTTCTGTCCCAGATCGTCATACACCGCACCGATGCTAACCCGGGTCTCCGCCTCGCCGCTGCGGTCGCCCACCTCGCGCAGGATCGGCAAGGCCTGGTTGTAATACTCCAACGCCTTCTGCTTCTCCCCTAAGGCCGAATAGGCGGACCCGATGCATTCCTGCGTCAAGGCTTCTTCATAGCGATCCCCCGCCGTGCGCCACAGCGGCACACTCGCCTGATACTTTTGAATCGCCATTCTTAACGAATCCGCGCTTCCTTGTACGTTGAGTTGCACCGCCTCGAAAAACGTTCGCTCCGCATTGATGCGCGCGCGATCCTGGCCGCTAGGAACTCGAAGAGCTTCGACCGTCACACGGTAACGGCCGGCCGGTACGTTCTTGTTACCGGAGGCCACTTCCAATCGGTAAATCCCCGGCGCTTCGGCAATCGTGGAGATTTGTTCAAGGCCAAAGTTACCGTTCGGACTATCCATCGAGCCGATCGTTTTGCCGCCGGGGGCGTAGAGCGTTAAGGCCACATCGATGCCAAGCTGGTCGACAATAGCGTGAAGGAACTGTCCTGCATCAGCGCGGATCGCATAGGTGTGTTTCTCTCCGCCCTGCAATGTTTGCTCGAGTGGTTTACCGGGTTCTAGAAATGTGGTTTCGCTCTGTGGTTGGCCGGCATTGCCGGAAGAGCTTTGGGCGCGAAGTGGCCCAGCCAGCGCCAGGCACGCAACCGCCAAAAAGACGAATCTCCGCATCATGGCGCTACCTCCTTGCGGACGCGCTAACTCCCGCGCGGGAGTGCCAAGACTTCTACGTAACTTCCATTCCTCATCCCGATTTTTTTGCTGCGCCTGTGAACAGCGTGGTAGACGTTACCTCCACATCGAAGGTCGCGTAGGTCACGCCCTTCAGAGTGTCCGCGGCGGCCTCGTCAAGGTCGGCCACGGCGGTTTTCGGGGGAACCAGGCGGCCCTGTATGACGGAGAGGTTCTTCAATTGATCGACCGGTGGCGACTGCTTTGCCGGTATCAAAATGTAAGTGCCGCTTTGGAGCAGGATCCCCGTGACCGAGCCGGGCGCTCCCGTCCGTTGGACTGCCTCTTGTGTCGCAAATACGCGAACAGGATTCCCCTTGATGATCGGTATTGTCCCCGCGTGCAGCACTCCGTAGAGGGTGTTGAATGAGTTCAGCGCGGACAAAGCGATTCCCGGAAACCCAAGCATCGGCATAAACAGCCCCGACATCTTTACCACGTTTTGGAGCACCTTGCAGAATAGGGAATCTTTTTTTTGCGCTTCGAGGTTTAATGCCCATCGACCCTCTCCCGCGGGGAGCGGAATATTCTGCATTTTTTGCCACGCTGCGTCGGAGCTGGAGCTGATACTTTGTACGGTTGGGGGGGCCTTTTTCGCAGTCTTCGACTTGGACTTGCTCGCTATTTCCCCCTGGCCGGTACGCATCCCCCCTACGACCGTATAGGCCATCGCTTCGAGGATCGGGAGAATTGCTGTTTTCTGAGCGACATCGACGCGAATTTGGGCGTTTTGCAGCCGCTGCAATGTCCTCTGATCCTCTTCCGCGAGCTTGACCGCCGAGGTGTTCACACCCACCATCACGTCACCCGCGGAAACCAGCTTGCTGATGTCCAATTCGGCGGCATTCTTGAATCCTTCGGGGCCGTAACGCATAAAAACCGGCTGGACGTCGTCCGGACGCGGGGAACCTCCTCCCCGGCGCTGCCCATTGGCTCCAACGATCGGCTCTGCGTCGGAAGAAAGAAAATCGGACCAAAAACTGTAAGCTTTCGCGTCCAAGTCCGGGTTGATATTCTTCGCGTTGTCTTGATCGAGGAGTGCATCCATGGATCGACCGAAGCCCGGCGAAGCAATTAAGCCCGGGAGCGTCCCTGCGGCTAATAATTCTTTAAGGAAATCCCTGCGAGGGCTGGACATGACGTACCTCCGCTGTGTGGGGGGCAATTACACCCACAAACAATACATCCAAAATTGGTCCTCCACAAGCTATTACATAAGGCGGTAGTGCCTCAGTTTGAATTTCACCCCTCTTGACTGGCGGTTCAAGCCTGCGATAATGGGGGCATGGCAAACAGACCCCGCGATCCTAACCAACTGGCAAAAATGA
>Ga0187888_1001027_pt1 | contig 27658 bp, 15 predicted proteins | sample June2016WEW_7_40_FD_132987 | JGI IMG/M metagenome (GOLD analysis project Ga0187888, IMG submission 132987) | Peatland microbial communities from SPRUCE experiment site at the Marcell Experimental Forest, Minnesota, USA - June2016WEW_7_40 | ecosystem: Environmental > Terrestrial > Soil > Wetlands...
AAGGCACGCCGGCGCTGATGGGTGTCCCTTGCCGGTAGCGCCGCCAGTCCTCGGACCAGTAGAAGAACGCCTTGCTCTTGCTGGTGTTCCAGTGGCCCGGGATGTAGATCGGCCCGCCCAGGGTATAACCCCAGTCGTTCCACTTGAGAGGGGCCCTCTCTGCAACGGACCCGATGCTGGCCCGGTTAACAAAGAAGGGGTTGGCGTCCATCGCGTCGTTGCGCACGTACTCGAACGCGTCGCCGTGGAAGTCCTTGGTGCCGCCCTTGGTGGCGAGTTCGATGTTGGCGCCCGCGTGTTTGCCCATTTCCGCGCCGTAGTTGGAGGTGGAAATGCGGAATTCGGCAATCGTATCGAGGTTCGGATAAGTGTTGAAAGTTGAGGCCGAACCCTCGTCGGTGTTGTTGCCGCCGTCAATCTCCCAGTTGGCGTATTGCATACGATTGCCGTTAAAGGAGATGCTATTGTTCCCAGCCACGCCGACGTGGACTGCGTCCAAGCCGTTGTCGGGTGCGGCGCCCGGAACCAGCAGGGCCAGCGTGACCCAGTTGCGTCCGTTCAAATCCAGGTTTTGGATCTGGGTGCTGGTGACCACGCTGGAAACCGCGGCGGTCTCGGTCTGCACCTTGGGAACGTTGCCGCTTACCGTAACCTCCTGCGTCATCTGGCCTACGGTCATCTGTAGGTCAACGCGCTGGATCTGTCCGACTTCGAGAGTGATCCCGGTGCGCACCAACTTCTCGAAGCCTGCCGCTTCCGCCGTAATTACGTAATCTCCGATGGGGACAGCCGTGACTGCGAAGAATCCGGCTGAATCACTCTTCAACACTTGTTTGAAGCCCCTGGCGGGGTTTTCGATCGTGACCTTGGCATTAGGAATCACCGCGCCGGTTTGATCGGTTACAGAACCGTTAATCCGGGCGGTGTCCTGAGCCAAGGCGCTCAAGCAGACGGCCAAGAGGGCCGCCGCCAGCAAAATGAAACCTCTTCTCATTGCGTCCTCCTCTTTGGAACCATAATTTGGTTAGGGCTCCCGGCAGAGCCACGCGCTGGCGAAGGCCGGCACGCTCCTCTCCTCAGAGCCGAGGTAACCCCCAAAAACACTAGTCGCCTTTTGCAGGTTGTTGCGACTCCTTAGAAGTTTGACCCAACGCTAAGTCTTGGCAAGTGGTGCTGGACCGGTTTAGTGGCCCACGGCAGAAGGTGCCCACAATTATGACCACCAAGAGGCCGCTTATATCACCGGCCCCTGATGTTTGTCAAGCAATTTTTTTAAATAGATTATTTGTGCGGTTTTTATGATGTACGGCTGGGTACTCCTTGGGAGGCCGGTTAGACGCCCAGCGTCCGAGGGTTCGACCCAGAACTTTCGCACTACAGAGGCGCGGAGACGCAGAGAAAAGGCCTCTGATTCCTTCACGGCTCCGGAGGGTTGGGATATGGGCAGGGGCGGCCGACAGGGCCGCCCCTGCCGGCCACTAACCACTGGCCACCGCTCTTAGAACATCAGTTTCAGCCCCAACTGCATGATGCGCGGCGAGCGTGCGTAGCCGATCTCGCCGTTGCCGATATTATTCGGACCTGTGCAGGGCTCTCCGGGAGGCGTGAGCCCGCTGCACCCGATGCTGACCCCGCCGAACTGAGTGTGATTGAAGGTATTGAAGGTCTCCCAGCGGAACTGGAGCGAGGCGTGCTCGCCCCCAAACCAGGGGGTCGAAAAGTTCTTAAGCAGCGCCAAGTCCCAGTTGTTCACGCCGGGGCTAGTGAGCGCGTTGCGCCCCATATAGCCGAACATGCCGGGCTCATGGTCAGCACGCAATTGGGGAAAGGTAATCTGGCTAATCATCGACGGATCGACCCAGCTCCGTGTAGGGCCGTAGGTGGGATCGTCGTAGACCCCTTTCTTGATCTTCACCGGACCAAGCGTGTTGCACATCGAACCGCCGCCCACCCCGGTAGCATAGCCCAGCCCGCTCACGGGATCGGTGATGCCGCAGGTAATGAAATTCACGGGTTCGCCGGTGTAGAAGCTGGGGATGCCGCTAACGGTCCAACCGCCGAGCGCCTGCCGGGTCACAGCACTGTTGGCATGCTTAAAGAACGGCATTTCGTAGATAACGCTCATTTCCACCACCTGCGAGCGGTTCAGGTCGGAAGTCGCCTTCCACCGGGACAAATCCGTGTTGTCGTCGATGCCCGTGGCAAAATAGGTGGAGGTGGAGTTGTCAATAGCGTGCGCCCACGTATAGGCGGCTTGGAAGGTGAGGCCATGACCCACGTCATGGCGCATGGAGATCTGGAGGGAGTTGTAGTTCGAGACGGCCGTGTTTTGCTTGCCGGTCATCCAGCCGTAGCCGCGATAGGGAACGAAAAACACCGACGAGTTCCCCCCCGGTCCGATCAGCGTGCTCTCGATGTCGCAGTTGCCGTTGTTGTCGCAGCCTACCGTGCCGGCGAGCGATGGAATGTTCGAGGTTCCGCCGCCCAGGGGCACTTGATTGATGTTGATGGCGGTCGCCAGGTGGCGGCCCAAACTGCCGACGTAGCTAACGCTCAGGATGTTATTGCCGGGGAACTCGTGCTGCGTGCCGAAGCTGAATTGCTGCACACTCGGCCACTTTTGGTGCAGCGGAATCGCAGTGTACCCGCCCGGACTGATGGGCTCCGCGGAAGGCGAGTTGATGGGCTGAATGGCGCTGTAGCCTTGCAGGTTGTAGGCGGTCGGTCCCAGGGAGACGGGCGGATTGCCTTCGCCGCCCTCGGCGTTGGACTCGTTGCCGTTGCCCATTTCGTAATAAATGCCGTAACCGCCCCGGATCACCGTTTTGCCGGTCCCGAACGGGTCATAAGCAAAGCCTAAACGCGGAGCGAAGTTCTTCTTGGAGCCATAGAAACAGCCCTTGGGAACACCGTGGGTGCCGCAGGCATAGAGGCCGTTGCCGTAGACGGTGTAGTTGGAGCCGGTCCCCGGCACCAGCACCGGGCCCAGCACGGGATCGTTTACCAATTGCGACTGGGCGGCAGCATTGTATTCGCTGGGAAGGAAGGCGGAGTCGATATTGGTGGCGGAAACATCGTGAAATGGCTGGAAGTAGTAATAGCGAACTCCTATATTCAAAGTTAGTTTCTTCGTAACCTTCCAGTCATCTTCAACATAGGGCTCGATTTCATGCCCGTTCCAATGCCCTTTCGGGTAGCCGCCGAGGGCGGTGCCATTGAGGCTGATCGTGCCTTCCTGGTAGGAAGCGATGGCGCCCAGGTCCATGTCGGCCAGGCCGTTGCCGGTTGAAAGCGGACCATAGCCGAAGTTGAGAAAGCCCTGGGTGTTGGCGCCAAACTGCTCGTTTTTGTGATAGTCCTGGAGGTAGAAGCCGAATTTCACCGAGTGATTGCGGTGCATCCAGCCGACGTTGTCCTTGAAGTCCACGATCGGATTGGAGTTGAACCAGGGGTGGTTTCCGGCATCGGCGGTGAAGCCATTGAAAGAGATTGACGGCAGCAGCGGATTCGAGGCATTGGCAGAAAACAGGTTGTTCACCGTCCAACCCGCAGGTTTATCAATCGAGTGGTCGGGCGAGGATTCGCCAGCTTGATTGAAGAGCGAGATGTGATCCACCGAATAGCTCACCACAAACTCATTCATGAGGTTAGGTTTGAAGGTGTGGGTGAGGTGAAACACAGCGCTCTTGCCGGGACCCAAGAAGGGCGTCTTGATAGTGTCGGAAGATGAGCTCGTCCAGAGGGCCGGAACCGCAAGGGTGTTCCACGCATCCTGCGTCCAGCGGACGAAGGCCTGGGTCTTGTCGGTGAAATTCTGGTCTACCCGGATTTGCTCCTGGCGCCAATTGGTGGCCGTACTGGAGGAGACGACATAACCGTTTTCATGGCCCTGAGGGCCGGTGTTCGGGTAAGGAACGAGGCTATCCAGCAATATCTGTGCGTTCGGATCGACGGTCACCTGATCGTTGGGATAGACATTCCCCGTCGTCCGATCGACCGGCAGCACGCATCCAGAGGCCACGACAGCATTGTAGTTGCCCGAACTGGGATCGCATTCACTGAAATCGCCTGCCCTTTGCAGCATCGTGGGCACGCCGGCGCCTACCGTCTGTCCCTCGCGGTACCGCCGCCAGTCCTCCGACCAGAAGAAGAAAGTCTTCGACTTCGACGTATTGTAATGGCCCGGAATATAAACGGGGCCGCCAAGAGTGTAGCCCCAGTCGTTCCACTTTAAGGGACTCTTGGGGGCCACGCTACCGATGGAGGCGCGGTTAATGTCCCATGGATTGGCGTCGAACACGTCGTTCCGTACGTACTCGAAGGCATCGCCGTGAAATGCCTTGGTCCCCGATTTCGTCGCCACCTCAATCGTCGCGCCGGAGTGTTTGCCCATGTCCGCGCCGTAGTTGGAAGTTGAGATCCGGAATTCGGCGATGGTATCGAGGTTTGGATAAGTATTAAACGTGCCGGCAGAACCCTCATCGGTATTGTTGCCGCCGTCGACTTCCCAGTTGTTATATTGCATGCGGCCGCCGTTGAACGAGATGTTGTTGTTCCCCAGCACGCCCACATGCGAGGTGTCGAGGCCATCGTCCGCCACGGCACCAGGGACCAGCAGCGCCAAGGTCACGAAGTTGCGGCCATTGAGGTTGAGATTGGCAATCTGCGTTCCGGAGACGACTCCCGAAATAGCGGCAGTTTCCGTCTCAACCTTCGCCCCGGCGGCCACGACCGTCACCTCCTGGTTGACCTGGCCCACGACCATGGTCAGGTCCACGCGCAGCGTTTCACCCACACCGACGGTGATGCCGGAACGCAACAGTTTTTGGAATCCGGGCACTTCCGCCGTAATCACGTAGTCCCCGATGGGAACCCTGGGCGCCGAATACTCGCCAGCGGCGTTACTCACCAGGGATCGCATAAAGCCTTTTTCGGGGTTAGAAACCGTAATTTTGGCCGCCGGTATCACAGCTCCTGTTGAATCCTTCACCGTACCAACAAGGTTCGCCGTGTCCTGAGCCAAAACGCCGACGGTGACGGTCAGGAACGTCAACGCCAGGAGAGTCAACGCGCGTTTCATGGGGTCCTCCCACAAGGCAAAAAGATAGGCAGACAAAGAGTCGCCAGTCTTAGCAACTGAATGTGCTAGATATCACCGGCCAACAGATTTGTCAAGCACACTTAAGTACCGTATTTTCTGAGGGCTCCCCGTCCGGGCATGCTCCTTTGTCCGGCCTTTTGCTTAGGGAGCCTCGAATCTCGGATAGCGGCTTTACCGAGGCTCGAGAGCCTGAGTTAGCTTAGAGGTTAACGAGAAAGTTGCGGCGTGGCGCGGTGGCTGACCGCAGTGTATACTTTGCTTTGCCACCGCGGCCAACTTCGAACTCTTCGAACGGGGAGGCTCCTATGAAACACTCTCGACGTTTCTCAGTGAGCAGATGGGGCTTGTTGGTCTTGGCACTGATGTGCGGCCCCTGGATGGTCCCTGCGCAAGGCCAGCAACTCACCAAGCGGTTGGTGGGCGATTATGCCTATTGGAGCCGGACGCAGACTCCTCCCTATAGCTCAGCGCAAATACCAATGTCGAAGCTCACTCACATTAATCACGCTGGTGTGAACTTCGATTCCAAAGCCAATCTGGTGGTGCCTAACGGGTTCCTCGAGCCCGCGCTGATCGAGAAAGCGCATGCGGCTGGGGTCAAAGTCCTGCTGCTTCTGGGAGGAGATTTCGCAGCGCTCGAAGCCCCCCCCTCTCTGATCCCAACCCTGGTGAACAACTTGCAGGTTTTCGAGGATGCGCACGGCTACGACGGCGTCGACATCGATTGGGAATACCCCGCGACCGCTACGGATGCCGCCACTTTTCTCAACCTCATGGCCGCCCTGCGCGGGGCGTTTCCGAGTCCCACTTTTGTGCTGTCCGCCGACGTCGCGCCCTGGGGGGGCAGCGGCTACAACTTCTCGAACGTCACTCCCTTGGTGGATTACTTCAACATCATGATGTACGACTGCGCCGGACCCTGGGCGGACGATGCGCAGCTCAATTCGGCGATCTTCCCCGACCCCTTCAATCCCGAACCCTACGAATGCGAGCCGGGTGGCTCAGTGAAGGAAACCATCGATATCTATGTCAACGACATGGAAGTTCCCCCTGCCCAACTCAACATGGGCACGCCGTTCTATGGATATCTGTACGAGAACGTCAGCGCTCTGCGGGGAAGTTGCTCCAACTGCCCGAACACGGTCCTTTCGGAAAATTACGGCACGTTCATGAAGCAGCGCATCAACCAGAACGGTTGGCGGACCTATTACGACACCTACTCACTTGTCCCATACATGTTGAGGACCGATGGCAAGCCGGGATACATCACCTACGACGATGCATTTTCGACGTTTTACCGGGTGGCCTACTCGGTGTGGCGAAGGGGCCTGGGTGGGAGTTTCATGTGGTCGCTGGATGCGGACTACGATGGCGAAACTCAGGACCTGCTCGACGCAATGTACAACGCCAGCCTGCCCCAAACGAAGTGAGCAGGAATGCAGAGGCACGGGCGGTGCAGTTGCCCTATTTCGCAGCCTCTCCCGCGGCCACCACTCCCTTTGATTCCATCTGCTTCATGATCTCGCGGATGCGCGGCGCAAATCGGCCTTGCGGGTCGGCTTTCAGGTAGTCCTGCATTTTGGCGTAAGCCTTCTCGAAGGCATTCTCTTTTAGATAAATATCTGCCAGTTTGACGTTCAACTCAGGCGGAGGGCTGGAGTTTAGGGACTGGGCCTTGAGATACTGCGTTTCTGCCGCGCTGTACTGCTTCAACCCGTACTGGGCCACACCTGACTGGTAATAAAACTGCCACGAATCCGGTGAGAGCCGCACGCCCTGCGCGAGGAGCGGCAGGGCTTCGCTAAAGCGCTTTTCGGCATTCAACAATTGTCCGAGCTCAACATAGGCGTCCAAATAGCCAGGGTCACACTGCAGGGATTTCCTTAGTGCTGTCTCGGCCTTCGTGTAATCTTGCTGCTGACTGAGAACCATGCCGAGGTCCGTCTGGGCTCTGGCGTAGCACGGGTAGAGCTCGGCGGCCTTGGCCAAGTGCACGCGAGCTTCGGCGAGCTTGTTCGCTGCCAGCGCCTTCTCGGCCTTCTCGTACTCGCGGCGGGCCTCTTTCGGGGCCTGGGCATCGGAAAGCGCGGGAGGCGAGGACTTTGCGCGAGCCGTTTTGTGTGCAGGAGTCAAAATGATGTCCACGATATACGTCCCCGCCGCTTCGCCAAGATCGATCGACTGCTGGTAGGTCTCGAAGCCTTCAGCGGTTACCGTCAACAGGTACTCCCTTTTGGGAATGTGAAGGAAGTAGAACTCACCCGCCGTATTCACCGGCTGCTCGGCTACCCTCTCGTGCTCCTGCGTTTCGAGCTGCGCCATGGCCCCTGACTTCAGCACCACGCCCTGGTCTGTCCGGACACGGCCGTGTAGCTCGATGTCCTGCTGGCCCGAGGCCCGCGACAATGCCAGAAGCATGATGAGGCCGCACGCAGCAGGCTTGAGCGCCGCATGACGCACTATCGCCCTCAGCAGATCACGCCACACGTACCCTCCCGCTCCGGCCGGCGGCTCGTTCCATCGATTGCAACCCCATTACAAAAAGAGTACCGCCGCCCCGCGGGTGATGTCAATTCATCCCCACCTCACTCACAGGACAGGCAGGAGTGCCTGTGCGACTTCACCGAATTCCCCGCCCCTCTTCGACGACGATGAACTGGTCGGCATCGACGCCCGGCAAGCGCTCGATGTGCCCGCTCGGCCAGCGCACTTCAATCTGATCGACACCTTTCGCCTGCCCGAGGCCAAAGTGCTGCCGCAGATCGCTCTGCGAAATATAGCTCGAACCGCTAAGAACCTCCCGCACCTGGCGGCGCCCGCCAGCGGTGACTGCGACGCGGGCGCCGATGGCGGACCGGTTCGAGCGCGTGCCCAGCAGCTTGACGCTCAGCCAGTGATGGCCGCTGCGGTTTTGGTTGAGCAGCAGCGAAGGCGGTTCACTCATGTTCAGAATCAGGACGTCAACATTGCCGTCGTTGTTGAAGTCGCCGAAGGCGCAACCCCGGCTCGAGTGCGGCTCGAGCACGGGCGCCCCGCTCAGATCCGACACCTCTTCAAAAGACCCATTGCCCAGGTTTCGGTACACCACCCGGGGCGTTTTGAATTTGTACTCCGGATTGACTTTCTCGACTTCGGGATACACGGTGCCGGTGACGTGAAAGATGTCCAGCCAGCCGTCGTTGTCGAAGTCCGCAAAGTCCACACCCCAGCAGACGTATTTTGTGTTCACCGCCAGGCCGGCGGCAGAGGTAACGTCGTCGAAAAACTCGCCCAAGGAATTCCGGTAAAGGATGGGCGTGTCGCTGCTGAAGTGGGGGAGGAACAAATCCAGAAAGCCGTCGCCGTCGTAGTCGCCGACTCCCACTCCCATGTTGGCCTCTTCCTGCCCGTCGCCGCTGACGGCGCATCCGGCCTCCATACCCACTTCGGTAAACGTGCCGTCGCGGTTGTTCCGGTAGAGGAGATTAGGGGTCGAGTCGCAAGCAACGAACAGGTCGGGCCAGCCATCGTTGTTGTAGTCGAACGCCACCGCCGTCAGGCCGAAGCGGCGGCCCGCCTTCAGGATACCCGCCTTGGCGCTCACGTCCGTGAATGTCCCGTTGCCGTTGTTGTGATAAAGCGTGCAGGTCTCTTGCTGGAGTCCCAACGGGCCGCAATTGACAGGTACGTCCAGATACTTGCAGTACCGGCTGGAACCACCTACCGGCGTTTTCGCCAAGTCCATATCGATGTAACGGCTCACGAACAGGTCCAGGAAGCCGTCGCGGTCGTAATCCACGAAAGTGCAGCCGCTTCCAAAGCGAGTCCCGGACTCCCGCAGACCGGCCTTTCCGGTGACATCCGTGAACGTGCCATCGCCGTTGTTGTGGTAGAGGGCGTTCCGGCCGTAGTAGGTGAGGAATAGATCATCGTGGCCGTCGTTGTCGTAGTCGCCGACACAAACTCCATAGCACCACCCCGTTCGAGTGAGCCCCGCTTTCTCGGTAACGTCGGTGAAGGTGCCGTCGCGGTTATTGTGGTAGAGGCGGTTGGTAGGCTCCTGGCCGGGTGGAAACCCTTCCAAGCGAGTGCCGCTGGGGACAAGGACGTCCAGCCATCCGTCGTGATCGTAGTCGTAAAAGGCAATGCCGGGCCCGTTCGCTTCCACGATGTAGCGCTTGACGTATTCTTCGCCGTAAACAGTTGGAAAAGTTAAGCCGGCCCGCGGAGCAATATCCGTAAACGTGACCGGCCATGGCCTGCCCGAAAATTTCGGGCGTGGGGCAGGCCGGATGCCGCGCGACGCCATTCCTTGGCCACTCAGGCGTGCGCCCGCGGCACCGATCAACCCAGAGGCGGCTGCAGATCGAAGAAATGCCCTGCGGGTAATGTACATCTGGTTCCCAATAGAAGCTGTTACTCTGGCGGCGCGTCGGTCTGGGGCTGGGCGATATTGCCGAGAATGCCGGTGCGAATTCGTTGGCTGCGGCGGCGCACGTCGTCGTGAATCTCTCGATACGCAGCAAGCTCTTTCGCCGCTTCCTGGCCGCGTCCCAGGCGGCGATAGGCGAAAGATAGCTGGTAGTGAGCATTGGCGTCGGCGGGCTCGAATTTCACCGCCCGCTCCAGCGGCGCCACGGCTTCCTCAGGCCTCCCCGCAGAAACCAGCGACTTGCCCAGGCCTATGAGCGCATCCGCAAACTGAGGGTCGCCGCTTAATGCACGGGTGAAATGCTCGATGGCTTCATCCCACTGCCGGGCCTGGCGCGCCATTTCGCCCAGTTCGTACTCGGCTCCCGCGCTGCGGGGATGGAGTTTTAGCTCTTCTTCAAACTCCCGCCGCGCTGCGTCCAGAGTGTTGGAGCCACGCTCACCCGCCAGTAACAGCTCTCCAAGCTGGTAATGAACACCGCCCAAGGCCGGGTTGAGCGCCAACACCTTGCGGTACTCTTCGGCAGCCTCATTGAGCTTTCCCTGGATGACCAAAACCTCCGCGTTGAGCTGGTGTGCCTGGAAGGACTCGGGTGCGACCGTGAGAAGCCGCTGTGAAGCTTGCGTTGAAAGATCGGAGTAGACGTGGCTGCTCAGGTAGAGCAGGTCAGGGTCATCGGGAAAGTCCCTGTTCAACTGACGAACCAAGTCGACGGCCCGTCCCGCATCGTTCGCAAACATGGCGCAGCGTAGAGCCTGAGTGCCCATCAGGCGCTTCAGTTGGGTGTCCGGGGCGCGCGCGTAGTCCTTTTCAAGGTAGGGCATCGCCTCTTTGCAGCGGTCGCTCTGTGCCAGGCTCAGGCCGAGAAAGAAGTGAGCATTGAGCAATGCCGGTTTCAGCTTCAGCGCCTCGCGGGCCTGCTCCGCAGCATCCTCGAAGCGCCCTACCGAATAGTAAGCGCTCGCCAGGTTGGCATGAATCTCGCCGATCTTCGGCGCAATCCTCTCGAGCTTTTGAAGACTCTCGATGGCTCTTGGGTAGTCGTGCTTGCGCAACGCCTCCTCGGCTTCGGCGGCGATTCGAGCGTTATCCTCCTCACCGCCCGCGGATACCTGAGCGCGCCCTGGGCTGCGCGCAAGGGCAAGCACCACAAGAACGTAAAGCACGGACTCGATCAATCCGGAATGACCTGAGGCGGCGCCCTTCACGCTCTTCTGCCGCACCCTCCGACTTGCCAACATCACTCCTCCACTTCTCAGTATAGGATCGAAAAGCGGAACTCGCCGCTTTGTTTGCGATCTTTGCGCACTTTGCGTCTTTGCGCGAAGCCGTTTCTTTCCTCTACAGACCTGTCCGCGTCAGAGGTTACGCAACGGCAGGCCGGAGCGCTGCCTTCACGCTCGCGAGGGCCGCCGTCGCCGGCTCCAGCCCCGCCGAAGTAGCTTCCAACCGGATTTCGCCGGGCTCCTTTTGAGACTGCACGATGACCATGCACAGCCCGTTAAAGGCCCGGCGTTTCTGGGCCTTATCCGGCTCATGGCTGCTCGGGTCCCCGTTACCCACACCGATGATTCTTCCGCTGCCCGAAACATGAAACAGGATCTCGTTGTCGGCAACGGGAACCAGGCGGCCCTGGCTATCCAGCACCTGCGTCTCGACCAGCGAAACGTCTTCGCCGTCCGCCCCGATCTGCGGCCGGTCCGGCCGCAGGAGTATCTTCGCCGGCCCGCCCGTCGTCTGGCGCTTATCCGCCAATACTTGCTGGCCGCCTCTGTAGCCCCGGGCTTCAATCGTGCCGGGCTTGTACGGCACCTTCCACTCGACGTGCGAATTGCGGGCCACTTCCTTCGTTCCAAGACTCCTGCCGTTCAAGAACAGTTCGACTTTCTCGAGGTTACTGTGGCACCAGACGTCGATTTCCTGGCCCTCTTTGCCGGGCCAATTCCAGTGCGGGAACAAGCGCAGAACCGGCTTGTCGCTCCACCACGCCTGATAGTAATAGAACTCGTCCTTCGGGAAACCGCACATATCCAGGATCCCAAAATGGGAGTTGATGCAGGGCCACTCGTACGGCGTGGGTTCGCCCCGATAGTCAAAGCCGGTCCAGACGAATCCGCCCGACAAGAAGCGCCGCTCGGCGTAAATCTTCCACCACACCTCCGCCGTTTCCGCCCACTCGGGATGATTCACATCATAGGCGCTGACATACCCTTGCTCCTTGTCGTTCACGTAGATGCCGCGCGTCGAGACGGTGCTGCCGGTTTCCGTACCGATCGTCGGCTGCTTGGGAAATCGCTGATGAAACGCGTCGATCTCCGGGCCGTGCTTGTAATTGAAGCCCTGGACGTCCACCACCCCGGAGACGCCTTCGCCCCATCCGTCGTCCATGGCGGTAGTGACCGGGCGGCTCGGGTCGAGCCGGCGGGCCAGCCGCTTCATGGTGCTGACAATGCGCGCTCCACGGTCAGTGCCCTGCAACGGTTCCTCGTTGGCGAGCGACCAGATAATCACGCTCGGGTGGTTGCGGTCGCGGCGGATCATTCTCTCCAAATCGCCCAGGGCCTCCGCGTCCGACGACATTCTCCGCGTCTCGTCCATCACCAGCATCCCAAGCTGATCGCAGGCATCCAGCAGCTCCGGCGTAGGTGGATTGTGCGAGGTCCTGTAGCCATTCACGCCCATCTCTTTCAGCTTCTCGATGCGGTAGTACTGAATGCGGTCGGGCAGCGCAGAACCCACGCCGGCGTGGTCCTGATGGTTGCACGTTCCTTTAATCTTCACCGGCTTGCCATTCAGGAAAAATCCCTCGTCAGGGTCGAATTTAATCGTGCGGATGCCGAACGGAGTAGCGGATATGTCCGCGGTTGCCCCGCTATTCGCGTCCTGGAGAGTGCTCAATAACTGGTACAGATTCGGCTCCTCCAGCGACCAGAAGAGTGGATGCTCGACCGTAGTCTCGGCCGAGAGCATTAAGCTCGTCCCTGGATCGAGCCACATGGACTGCGTTTCCGCCCTGGCCACGACCTCACCCTTCTTGTCCACAATGCGTGAGACAAGATTGATCGTTCTCCTATTCGTACCCTGGTTTTCAACCTCCGTACTGATCAGGAGTCTCGCCACCGCGCCCTCAACTCGCGGCTGCACAAAGGCTCCCCACTGCACGATGTGGAGCGGATCGGTCTTGGTGAGCCAAACGTGGCGATAAATTCCTGCCCCCTCGTAGAACCATCCTTCTCCCTGGGTCGCGTCGACGCGGACGATCAAGATGTTCTTGGTCCCGTAATCGAGGAAGTCAGTCACATCATAGCTGAACGGAGCGTATCCGCTCATGTTCCGCCCTATGAACTGGCCGTTCAGGATCACTGTGCAGTCTCGGAAGACGCCGTCAAACTCGATGCGCAACCGCTTGCCGAGGTCGCTCGAGGGGATCTCGAATACGCGCCGGTACCAGCCGATGCTCGTTGCCGGGTAATTCCGATCCAGCGGTTTGAAGCCGTGATTAACCAGGCCAGGGTCATTCTGGAAATCCAACTCGACCGCCCAGTCGTGCGGCAGGTCAACGGCGCGCCACTTGCTTTCGTCGAACTTGCCCTGCAGGGACTCGACGAGGTCCCCGGTCTTGGAAAATATCCCGTCGCCATCGAAGCCGAAGTCTTGCGCCGGATCGCAAGCGTGCCCGAGATGGAAGCGCCATCCAAAATCCATCAAAAGCCGTTCGCGGGGGCTGGCGTTTTCCGGCGGCGGGAGCGCCGGACTGGAACCGGTGACCGCCGCGACGGTGACCGGGATAGCCGCAGCCGCACTTGTCAAACCCGCTGAAACCGCCACGCCGCTCTTCAATACCTCACGCCTTGTCCATTTGCGCATCGCTCCACCTCCAACGTCCACGCAGCGCTGACCTTCAGGCCAGCACCCGAGTCCGGCGGCGAGTATTATACGCCGCAACCGACGATTTCAAATGGCAAATGGCAAAGAGCAAAATTCAAATGGTTGTCTATTTGCCATTTGAATCGAATTTCGATCAGAGGGCCGTCAGAATCGCACCTCGATATCCATAGGCTCTTTCCGTAAGGGCACCTGGATGCGCCCCTGCCGCGCATCGAAGTCCGGCCAAGACCGTCCATCGATCTCCACGGACTTCAGCGCTTGTCCCTGCGGCGTTCGCACCACCAGCCAAGCCGTCTTGTACGGGCTCCTGGTCGGCAGGTGGACATTGATGCTGACGCCGTTCTTCTTCCCCTCCATGCGGTAGCTCACCGGACCAAAATAGCTGGCAAGGTTTCGCACCTCGATCTTCTGACCCGCGTCCAGCCACCGCCTCGGCGTGCCGGCCGCCAGCCACAATGCGTCGGAGTCCTCACGCACCAACAAGTCCCTGAGCCGATTGACGAACTTCGCCTCATCAGGAACCTTGTAAAACGGGCCGCTCGGTGATTGCCACTGGCGAAACTCTTCGGTGAATACATTCACACTCGGGTAATAACAGGCAACGAAATCGTTATAAAGGTTACGGATGGCGGCGGGGATTTCATTGCGCCGGAGATAAACCAGAATGGGGTTCTGAAGGTTGGCCTGAAATACCATGCCGCCCCGGCTGAACCAATACTTATCGTCTACCCAGCCGTGCACAAACAGCCCCAGCGAAGTGGACATCGTCGCGTTATCCTCCCAGTCATCCAGAACTGCGTTCGCAAAAGGCCCGTCCGGCGGCACAATGCCCATGGAGATCAAAATCATCGCTCCATACAGCACTTCGCGCGTCGCCGAAAGCCGGTAAGTGGGCAAAACTTTCTGCGGATAACGCGAATAGTACGCCACGCGTAGAGGCCCGAAAAGCCGGATGCGTTGATAGGGCCGCGTGGGCGCATAGGGGACGTAGGTGTTATCGCGCAACCGCACCACAGGTGAAATCTGAGAAGCGCGTGTTACCGCCGCGCGCAAATCCTGCGCGTAGGAGGCGGCCTCTTGCACATAATGGGACGCGGCGGAATCGCCGATTTCAGCCAGCGCCTCCCCCAAGCGTGTCGCGCCTGCCGAGGCGAAGGCGTTCACGGAAAACCAGTGCCCCCAGTCGTCGTTGTCTTCCAGGTGTCCGGCGGGAAGCAATCCGTGCTCCGGGACGGGTTCTCCGCGATCCGTAAGCTTGGTGTACGCCCGCTCTGCGAATACCCAATCGGCCGCCCGTTTCATGCTGGGGGCGACGCGGCGCAGCCACTCTTTGTCGCGCGTGAAGAAGTAATGTTCACCCAGCGCCCAAAGCACGACGCCGTGGTCGAGGTTGTACTCGGCAGCCGTGTAGTCGTAGTCCTGATCGACGCGCGCACCGTGGTAAACGTCGCGCTGATCTCCCGGATACGTGCCCGCAAAAGGTTTCGATCCCTGTAAGCGCACAAACGTCTCGAGATACTCTGCAGCGAGGGCGTGGTTCCCCAAGGCATCAAGCATGACGCACTGAAATGCCGCCTCGTTGTCAAAAACCCGGTAGCCATAACTCGCGGCCGGCACCATATAAAGGCCGCTCTTCGGATCTTTCGTGGCGCTGATGCGAATATGCGGAATGACGGCCCGGGCAAAATCCATGAAGTGCTTTTCCGGCACGCTGAAGGGAATCGAGTTGGCCGTAGCGGCGCGCCAATAGTTCAACACCTTGGCTCGTTCTTGGTCGAACTCTAAGCCGGCCAGGCGGGCGCGCTCTTGCGGTGAGAGCCGGGGAATGAAGGGGAGGGAGAAAAAGATGGTTTGGGACTCCCCTGCCCGCAGTGGGACTGCCACATGAATCCCCGGCAGTGTCTTCGCACCCTCGTTAAGTCTGGCGACAGCAGGCTTCGCCGAATCCGGCAAACGAACTCGCGCACGAACCAGGTCCCCGCCCGCCGCCACCAGTTCTCCATTGCGAAAAGAAAGCTCCTCGGCAGGGTCCAGTGCGAGCCACAAGTGAGCAGCGGTTGCTGCGCCGCCGGGATTCTCCACTTTGACCTTCAACATCAGGACCGCGGGTGTCTGTTCGTTGCGTTGCGGATCGTCCGGCCCCAGCGGCCCGGAAAGCAGTGTAGCAAAACCCTCTTCGGTATAATTCAACTTGTCTTTTGTCCAGCGAGCCGTGGCGAGGGGAAGATAATTCTCCAGCACCGTGAGTGTCGAATCCTTGGCGGCGGGGCGAAAGTCAGGAGTCGCACCCGTGCCGAGGCGCCAGGAGATGCGGTCACCGTTCCATTCCAGGCGCGTCAATTCCCTCCCCATGGCTTTCGTCTCGGACTTACTGATGGCGATATTGCCTCCCCACTCGAACGCAAACTTCTGCCAACTCGCGTCGGCGGCCATCGGCAGGTACAGTCGCCCACCCTGTCGCTCGACCGGATCGAGGGCGGGAATTTCTTTTGACGCTCTTTCGTAAGTCTGCTCGGGCTCGATCGCCAACTTTTCGCGAATCTTCTCGCCGTGCCTCACCATCAAGGGGGAAAACTCGCGCGGGTCGGAGGCCAGGGTCACACAAGCCTTAAAATCCGGAACGTACACCGGCCCTTTCTGCACGTCCGGCACCGCAAAGGAAAACGTGCGCTCTGCCGCGTCCACAGTCACGATCGTCGTATCGTCCGATCCGGGAAGATCCGGCTGCGCGGCCGCCAAGTTCACCAACAGGCCCTTCGCAGGTCCGCGTGTTGTAAGGTGGAATTGATCTCCCGCCGCCGTGTCCCCGGCTGCGGCATTCCACACTCGCACCGCTTCGAGCCGGCCGTTGTAGATCCGCACTTTCCCGTCCCAGGTGCGTTCCACGGTCTCGCCAATTCCTAATTGGAGCCGCAACTCCACAGGCTTCTCTTGGGACCCCGTGAGGACCTCCACCTTCTCCAACTGGGGATTCGAGGCAAACACCAAGCGGATTTTGAGCGTCCGCCGGTAGGTCAAGCCGGGCAGGTTGCCGGCCCTGGGATTTTCGCCTACGGAAAGCGGCAGAAAGGTGTAACTGCAAATCGCTCCCTGGCAGTCCATTTTCGTTGCAGCCTTCAGCCACCGCCCTTGCCAGGGATCGTCGACAGGGTCTTCGATGGTGGGCATCTCCGGAGGGGGATACGGCCAGTTGCGGAACCAGTACTCCGCCGTGGCAGGCTGGACTTCCTGGCCGGCGCGAAATTGAACGCGCAGTTCCTTAATATCGCGCTCCTCAGCCCATTGCAGGCCGTAGACGTAGCGGCCATCTGCCGACTCCTCCGCTTCACCTCCTGCCTGTTCCGCCTCTCGGTAGTCGAACTCGAGCGGCGAAGTGTGCCGATCCGTCATGCAGCAGCGGCGAGCGAAAGGAGCGATATCGAAGTCGGTTGCGGAGGCGCGAACGCCCGGCCCGAGACTGGTGATGATCCAGCATGCGGCCAGCAACCAGGTACGCTTCATCGTATTCTCCTCCCCCCCGGATACCCCCCTTTGCGGCTCGCTTATTCTACATGGGTTTCAAATCTGGAATCCGGAATCCGCCATCAGAAACTGCCGCGAGGTGCGCGTGGAGTGCCGAAGGCTATGGAGTGCGGCAGCTTGCTGCCGCTTTCTTCCGCCGAGCTTGCTCGGCGGACTCTACGACCCGGGAACCCACGTCCAGCAAGCTGGCCGTGGAAAAGCGGCAGCAAGCTGCCGCACTCCAAAGCTTCGCTATCGGGAGTTTCCGCGGCCGACGGCGTGAAGCACAAGGTCGGCAAGAGCCCGGATAAATGTGGGCGATTCATTCAAACCTTGCGTGACATGAAATTGCTGGATCGAGAGACGTTCGGCGAATTCGCGGGCTTCGATATTGATTTCGTAAAGCGTTTCAACGTGGTCGGAAACGAAGGAAATCGGCACCACGAGAACTCGCTCGCTGTGACTTGACGCAAGCGTCTGGAGGGCTTCGTGAAGTGAAGGCCCCAGCCACCGCCCCGGACCGGAGCGGCTCTGGTAGCAGATGCTGTGCGGGTTCGGCCACGCGCCCCGTTCCCTGACCAATCGTACGGTGGCCTCAATCTGGGTTTGGTACGGATCGCCGGCCTTGATGACGCTCTCCGGCACACCGTGCGCGCTGAACAGCAAATGCACATCGGAAGGCAGGCGCAAGGCCGAACCGTTCGTTTTACGAAATTCCGCGAGACCTTCGTTGATCCGCTCGGCGAGCGCTTCAAGGTAAATCGGATGAGTGTGATAATCGCGCACGATTCTCACATCGACGGCTTGGCTGCGCGGGAATTTGCGCTCCCACTCGTGCAGGCTGCTGCCCGTGGTCACCACCGAGTATTGAGGGTACAAAGGCAGCAGCACGAGCGTCTGGAATTGGTCACTCAGGACTTGCTGTACCGCCTCTTCAGTAAGCGGGTGCCAGTAACGCATGGCGACGAAGACGCGCGCCTCGAGAGTCTTGCACAACTCGCTCTCCAGCCGGCTTGCCTGGAGCTCCGTCAGTTCCCGGATGGGAGACTTGCCCCCAATCTGCGCGTAGTGATCTTGAACTCGCCGGGCCCGCCGCGACGACACTAGCCGGGCCAGCGGCTCGCGCGCCAGCCGGGCAAACGGAAAGTCAATGATGTCGGGATCGCAAAAGAGGTTATAGAGGAAAGGCTCAACCGCCTCCAGCGAGTCCGGCCCGCCCAATTGAAATGCGACTACCCCTACCTTGTTAACGTTAACTGGATTCACTCTGCGCCCTTGGTTCCTATCTTGTATTATCCTATACGGTGGTGCAGAACCGCAACCACCAGGCTGTTGGGTAGTGTCTCAGTTTGAAACAGAGGCGGCTTGACCAAGCTGCGGAGAAAGGCTATCTGTCATCCTGAGCGGAGCGTTGGGGAACCCATGACAAATCAATCCAATCAGAGTGAGGCTCGTTTTCGCGGCCAGGTAGCTTTGGTCGTGGGTGGCGCGCAAGGGATCGGCAAAGCAATCGCGCGAAGATTGGCTCGCGAGGGCGCAGCAGTGGTGATCGCAGACGTCGACAAAGAAATGATGGCCCGTACTGTCTCCGAAATCTCGGTGGAGGGCTGGAATGTTCGTGGGCTATTCTGCAACGTGCTCAAGCCACGCCAAGTGGAGAAGATGGTGGGGAAAGTGATTGATCAGTTCAAGCAGATCGACGTGCTGATGTACGTGGCGGGCGTAGGTAAAGGGGTCGCCTTCCTCGACACCGACGAGAAACTCTGGGACTGGACGCTCGATACCAATCTCAAGGGAGCCTTCCTGGTTTCGCGCGCCGTCGTACCGCACATGATTAGGCAGCGACGCGGCAAGCTTGTATTTATGGCGTCCACGAATGCCTGGGATGCGGAAGCGGAGCTTGCACCCTACAACGCTTCCAAGGCGGGCATCTTTCTCTTGGCTAAAACGTTGGCTCGTGAGTTGGGCCATTACGGAATTAACTCAAACGCCCTTGGCCCGGGCCTGATTCGTACGCGGCTGTCGGAACCCTTCTTGGCGGATCCGAAGTTCATGAAAAAATACGAAGCGCTTATTCCGGTGGGTAGAGTCGGAACGCCGGAAGACGTCGCCGGGCCTGCCGCTTTCCTGGCATCGCGCGACGCGGACTATGTGAACGGAGTGCTGCTCTTTGTGGATGGGGGCCAATTGGCGTGAAAATTACCCTGTTAGAGGCGAGTGGGCACGGGTAAACGGGACGACCCTCTCCCCGAGGGAGACTGCGTGACAATTCCTTTTGCATGTCATTCCGAGGAGTACCCATGGGCTTGCAGCCCGCCCGAGTGAATGAGAGATGGCCTCAATGGGCGTGGTAATGTCCGTGCCCTCGCGCAATGACTAGTAACTCAGCAGCGAGCGGCGCAGGTAGTCGATGATGACCGCTTCCTTGCCCACCTGCGCAAAGTAGGCCACCTGGTCATAACCCGTCGTGCTTCTCCCCGCGCCTCAGTGAGGTGGCGGCAACTCGCTGCCGCTGTGGTCTGAACGGCGAGTGCAAACTCTGTTTTGCGCCACCCGCCTCGCCCCGCTCCCCGCCCGCCCTCCTAATCTCACCGCTCGATTTTTTGGGCTTGACGGGTGGCACTTGCTAGGCTAGAATGCTGGAGGCAGGGCAGCCCTGCGCCCGGTCCGGCTCACAAGCATGCTAAGTTCCGGCAAGGGAACAAAGCGAGAATGTCTATGAAAACAAAGGATCGGTCCAGAAATCTACCACCCCTGGCCCCTCCTTGTCCAAGGAGGGGGAACTTCAATCTCCCCTCCTCGGATGAGGAGGGGTGGGGGTGGTGGGACTTTGCGTCCTTGGCGTTCTTTGCGCCTTGGCGTGAAACCGGTTTCTTAATGTCGAAAACGACGGAACAAAGCGAGAATGTCTATGAAAACAAAGGATCGTCGATGTTGAAGATGCGCTTTTTGCTTGCCATTGCCGTCTTCACCCCGTTGACCCTTGGGGCCTTCCTCGCGCCGCGTGCGGTTGTTCGCTTTGCCGGGTATTTGGGAGGGCGTCAGAAGGACTCGCCGAACGCCATCGCTTTGGATCGAGAGGGATACATTTACGTCGTGGGGCAGACGGATTCTCCGGACTTCCCGTCCACCTCTCGAGCCCTCAGGCCGCGCTCAGGCGTGAACAATGATGACTGGGTCGGCTTCGCCGCGAAAATAAGTCCGGGCGCGGGGCGAGTTGTCTACTCGACCTTCATCGGCGGAAGCTATCGGACGGTTGTCAATGCGGTTGCAGTGGATCAGTCTGGAGACGCCTTTGTGGCTGGGACCACATGCTCCTCCAATTTTCCTGCCACGGCGAACGCCTTCCAAGCGCGCGCTCCGGGAGGCGGAAAGGGGGTCGAGGGATGCGACGCCTTCGTGGCCAAACTCGATCCCGCCGGTTCGCGGTACCTCTACGCCACCTATCTTGGCGGCTCTGGGCCAGATACGGCCACCTCGCTTTGGGTTGATCCTAACGGCAACGCTTGGGTGGCCGGATTCACCTCCTCGCCGGACTTTCCCGTCACGCCGGACGCAATGGCGACACATCTCAAGGGTGCAAAGGATGGGTTCCTGGCTGAGCTCGACCCGAAGGGTGAACACCTTTTGTACGGCACCTACGTAGGAGGAGCCGGAGGCGACTCAATTCAATCCATCGCCGGCAGCGGAGACGGCATTCTCTATCTGGCTGGAATGTCGAATTCCGCAGATTTCTTAACATCAGGCAAGATCGAGGACTCTGAGGGGTTCGTCCTTCCCTTCTCGCTCGACCATCGGTCCCGGGCCGGGCCGGTTTTGCCCCTTGGGGGTGCGGGATATTCAACGGCGTCGGCAATCGCTATCGGGGCAAACGGAGACGTCTATCTTGCAGGGACGACGGCATCCCGAGATTTCCTCACCACTGCCGATGCATTCGAGCGTCGCCTGGCAGGCCGCACGGAAGCATTCTGGGCCAGGCTCCGGCGAGACAAGCAGTCCGGGCGCCTGCGCGTCCTGTACGCGACGCTGGTGGGAGGCTCGCAGGGTACGTCAGGGGATGCGATTACCGTGGACCGGAATGGCTCGGTGATGGTTGCAGGACGCACCACTTCGGCCGATTTCCCGGTGACCGCCACGGCGCTAACGCCAAAACTAGGCCGGTCTGAGGATGGATATATTGTCCGATTCTCCCCCGCCCCCCCTCGCCTCGACTTCGCCACCTTCCTCGCCGGAGGCTCCGCCGAAACTTATTTGAATGAGGGAGTCAAAGGCCTCGCCACCGATGAACGGGGAAACCTCTACGTCGCCGCGACGGTCAACGAGCCCGCTTTTTCCGGAACACCCTGCGCCTTGGCGCCCCGCCCCGCAGGCAACACCGAAGTGTTTCTCCTCGAGCTCACTTTCGCTGAACACTAATGGCCGCCGGCCTTGGAAAGCGCGCCTACGCATGTCAAAAGTTTTTGCCCTGCAAGCAAGTCCAAGCCATGGCGAGATAAACCGGCCGATGCGACCCTTGCCGCCAAGCGCCGGTAGGTGTACGATGCGTGTCGGAGATAGAGTTGGAGTTGAGTAATCCGAGATAAGAGGTCGTCATCATGATTGCCCGCTTGCGCATTCCCGCCCTATTTGCGGCAGCGTGTTTATTGGCCGTGTCCGCGCTCGCCCAGTTTTCAACAACCGCGGATCCCCTCGCACCCGGACTCGGGGACAGCAATGTTTTCAATTTTCAACAATGGCCCGTGGCGGGCCAGGTGAAGACACTTCGGGGCGACCCGGTGGTTCATGCCAGGGTCGAGGTGGCGCCGACGAACACCGGGGCTGAGTTCCGAGTTTTGATGACCGACATGCAGGGCAAGTTTAATACCTTGTACATGCTGAAAACGGCGATGGATTCGGTGAAGGACTTTTCCTTCGAGGTTACTGTCACTAAGAAAGGATTCCTCAAAGCTCACTCAGTCATTGAATTCAGCGGCTCAAGCAAGGCTTGGGTGATTCCCGTCACCCTTCGTACACCCGTAGAGGACCCGGACCTGCTCCCCCAAGCCGACCTGATATCAGGGCTGGCGCCGAAGCTGAGCAAGCTGAAGGCCTCAGACGGGCTCTCGGCAGCCGGAGAGAAGGACTATGCGCGCGGCGTGGCGGAGTTCGTGGAGATGAAAAAGCCGGAGCGGGCATTGACCTACTTCACCAAGGTGACCCGCCGGGATCCCTCCTGTCTGTCCTGCAAAACCATGCTTGGACTGGCTGAGCTCGCCTCCAGTGATTGGGACGGAGCCCTGCGCAGCTTCGTCGAAGTCTGCCAGAAGATGCTGCCGGACGGGAGCCCGGGACGGCCGGAACCCTTCGTCGCCTTGGGAGTGATGCAGAGCTGGCAGTATGAGCCGAAAGAAGCGGCAGGGTATTTCGTTACGGCGCTCAAGTTCGCGCCCCAGGACGCCCTCGCCCTTCAGGAACTGGGCCGCTCGCAGTTGCTGATTCAGAATTGGCTGTCGGCGGTCGAATATCTGGGCAAGGCCCTGGCGGCCGGCGCTAATCCTGAGGTGCGTCTGCTGTACGTCGAGGCTCTGCTGGGCGCGGGCCAATACCAGGCAGCGAATACGGAGATGGCCCGGTACCTTAACAGGCGCGACGTGAAAACCATGCCATTACGCGTCCGCCAGCTATGGGCGGAGGTTGAAAATCGGAAGAAGATTGACGCAGTTTACGCCAAGGCGAAGAGCGCTCCGCGGCTCGACTATCTCCGCCACCCTCCTCTTGATCTCGAGGGATTAGAGCCTGCCACCGACCAGAAGCCTTTGGAGTCCGTCCTCAAAGCCGTGGGCCAGAACGTGGCGGAAGCGTTTGCCAAACTCCCCAACACAAGTTCGCTGGAAGAGATTCACCAGGAAAAGCTGGTGCACAAGCAAAAGGTGGGCGCCACGCTGGATCAGAAGTTCCGCTATCTGTGCTTCACTCCGGACGAAGACTTTGGCCCGGGCTTCAATGAGTTTCGTGCCGATCAATCCGGACTGCAAGCTGCACCGAAGGGCCTGGGCGAAGGGTTCATGCTCACTTCAGGGTTCGCCTCAGCCTCGCTCGTTTTCCATCCCATGTATCAGCCGCAATCTGACTTTCATTATCTTGGGCGGCAGAAAGTGAACGGCCATGATAACTACCTGGTTGCCTTCGCCCAGCAACCCGCCAAGGCGCGATTGAACGGGACATTCAAGTCCGGGGGGGTTAGTTTGACCACCTTCACTCAGGGTTTGGCCTGGATTGATTGTCACAACTATCAAATTACCCGGCTCCGAACTGACCTGCTGAGGCCCTTGCCGGAAGTCAAACTGGAAGGTCAAACCACCGAGATCGCGTACGCTGAAGTGCACTTCAAAGGCATGCCGGAAGGATTCTGGGTACCCAGGCAAGTCACCGTGACCGTCGATTGGAACGGCAAACATCTCCGCAACGAGCACCACTACTCCGAGTTCAAGCTCTTCCAGGTGGAGGCCACCGAGAAGCAAGGAAAACCCAAAGAGCTTAGCCAAAAGAAACAGTAGAACTCGCGCCGGAGGTAATGTCGAGTAATCCGATGTGCTGGGGGCTCGTCATGATGAAGCTGATTTTGCGCATTCACGTCCTCTTTGCTGCCGCGTTTCTGCTGGGGGGATCCGCGCTCGCGCAGGTTGTTGGCCCCGCCGCGACGCCTGCCCAGGGCTTGAATCTGTACAACATGTGGTTCATTCAGGGCAGGGTGAAGACGCTCCAGGGTGATCCAGTCGGAGGCGCGAAAGTTTCGATCGTGCCCGTGAACGTCTCTGCCTCACCGCGAAGCCTGTTGACGGACCCCCAAGGAGAGTTCCGGACCGACTACTCGCTAAATCTCGAGGGTGTCAAAGGATTCACCATCGACCTGAAGGTGGTCAAGAAAGGATACCTCCGGGCTCACGCGATCATAACGTTTGAAGAATCAGGAAAGACCTGGGTGATTCCCGTTACTCTGCGAGAAGCGCCGGAGGATCCCAACCTGCTCCCACAGGCCGACCTGATCGCAGGGCTGGCGCCGAGGTTAAAAAAGCTCACGGCCGCCGACGGGCTCTCGGCTGCCGGGGAAAAGGACTATGCGCGCGGGGTGACGGAGTTCCTGGAAAAGCGAAGTTCCGAGCGGGCCGTGCCGTTCTTTACCAAGGTGATTCACCAGGATGCTTCCTGCCTGCCTTGCCGCACCATGTTGGCGGTTGCCGAACTCGACTCGGGAGATTGGGAAGGCGCCTACCGCAATCTCGCCGACGTGTTCGACAAGATCATGGCAGACCACAGCCTGGGACGCCCGGAGCCCCTGGTGGCCTTGGGAACGATGGAGAGCTGGAAGCACAATCCCAAGAACGCGGCCGCCTATCTTCTTGAGGCGCTCAAATATGCCCCTCAAGATGTGCTCGCGCTTCAGGAACTGGGCCGCTCGCAGTTGCTGCTTCGGAATTGGCCCGCTGCCGATGACTTTCTCGGCAAAGCCCTGGCGGCCGGCGCCAAACCCGAAATATGTCTTTTGCGCATCGAGGCCCTGTTGGGGGAGGATCAATTCCAGGCAGCGGACCAGGAGATGGCTCGTTACCTCGAAGGCCGTGATGTAAAGAAGATGCCCCTTGCGGTGCGTGCCCTATGGATGAAGATTGATAATCGCAAGAAGATCGAAGCAGACTACGGAAAGGGCAAGTCCAAGGGCGAGGAAGCGCTCGACTACCTCCACCATCCTCCGCTCGAAATGGAGGGTCTGCAGCTCGCAACCGACCAGACACAGTTGGATCCCATCCTCAGCGCCGTCGGGAAGACCGTGGCGGAGTCTTTCGTCAATTTCCCGAACACGAGTTCGCTGGAGCAGATTCACCAGGAAAAGCTCCAGCGCAAGAGAAAGACACCCGACACACTCGATCAGAAGTTTCGTTACTTGTGCTTCGCCCCGGTCCAGTCCTGGGGGCCGGGCTTCGATGAGTACCGTACTGATTTGTTTGGAAGGCAAAAGACACCCGAGGGTCTCGCGGACGGGTTCATGCTCACCTCGGGATTTGCCTCGGCGGCGCTTGTCTTCCATCCCCAGTACCAATCGCAAGCAGAGTTCCGCTTCCTCGGCCGGCAGAAGATCAACGGCCGGGAAACCTATTTGGTGGCCTATGCCCAGCGACCGACAAAAGCGCTATTGACCGGCGCCTTCAAATCCGGTGATACCTCCGTGACGACTTTCTCCCAGGGCTTGGCCTGGATCGACTCACAGACCTACCAGATCACCCGCCTCCGCAGCGACCTGCTGAAGCCTGTGCAGGAACTCAATTTGCAACGCGAAACAACGGAAATCGCTTATGGCGAAGTTCACTTTAAAGACAAGGCCGCGGTATTCTGGGTTCCGCAGCAAGTCACCGTCACCGTCGACTGGAGCAGCAGACACCTCCGCAACCAGCATCATTACTCGGATTTCAAACTCTTCCACGTGGACGCCACCGAGAAAGTCGGAGCGCCCAAGGAGGTCGCGCGCCCTTCCAACTAGTGCGGCACCCCACCGAGTGGCGCCGGCTTAAAGTGGAGAAGGACTCGCAAGGACACATCGGTTACGTTCACCTGCGCGCCATGGGCTCCGGCGATATCGAGCAGTGGGCGCGTGAGTTCTATCCCGTCTTCGATCGCCAGGGGCTCATCATCGACGTGCGCCATAACGGCGGGGGCAACATCGATTCCTGGCTGCTATCGAAACTCCAGCGCCAGGCGTGGTTTTATTGGCAGCCTCGCGTTGGCAATCCCACCTGGAATATGCAGTACGCCTTCCGCGGCCACATGGTGGTGCTCTGCGATCGTTTGACCGCGTCCGACGGCGAGGCCTTCACCGAAGGCTTTCGACGCCTCGCTCTGGGCAAGGTGATCGGGGTGCGCACCTGGGGTGGCGAGATCTGGCTCTCGGCGAGCAATCGGCTTGCCGACAGCGGGATCGCCACGGCCGCCGAGACGGGTGTCTACGGACCGGAAGGTAAATGGCTGATCGAAGGGCACGGGGTGGACCCGGACATAGTGGTCGATGACCTACCTCATGCGACCTTCGAGGGCAGTGACGCGCAGCTTGACGCCGCCCTTAAACTCCTCCAAGAAGAGATCCGCAAGGATCCGCGGCCGGTGCCCAAAGCGGCGCCCTACCCGAACAAGGCGTTCAAATATGGGGATTAAACGGAATGAAAGTCGATGTCATCCTGAGCGAAGCGAAGGATCTGCATTACTTCGTTTTAAACCGGAACTGCAGATCCTTCGTCGCCTTCGGCTCCTCAGGATGACATCGGCGGTGGAGGGTTAGCTTTGTTAGCCCTTGGAGACTAGTCAGGATGACAGTTTTCTCGACGCCTGCGAAGCCCCGGTTGCTTTGACCCGATTGTAGTATTTGCCTCGCTCGAGCTTCTTAAAATCGGATCGCTTGTACTCCGCCCGAAGTTCATCGGTACGCGGCTTAGCCCTCTTCATAAATTTGCCTCTCGCGAGGTGTTGTCTTGCGAGCGCTGTCGATCCGGATTGTTTCACCGCTCACTTCTTCGCCGCCAACTCATGCAGGTGTTTGCGCAATTCGATGGCATCAGGCGCGGTGGGATCGAGCTGCAGGTAGGTCTCATATTCCTGCCGGGCGCGGACCTTGTCTCCGGCTGCCTCGAGGGCCACGCCAAAATTGTAATGAGTAATGGGCTCGGCCGGTTCAAGCCGGAGAGCTTCCTCGTACTCCTGGATGGCCGGATTGAATTGGCGCGTCTTCAGCAAGCTGTTGGCAAGATCGACGTGCGCCACGGCGTCCTTGGGGTTCAGGCGCAGGTACTCGCGGTAATGGGCGATGGCATCGGCGAGTTGGCCTGAGTGCGCGAAGGCATCCGCCAGCGCCAGCCGCGCCTCCCCGTATTCGGGCTTGTCTCGCAGAGATTCCTGCAACTCCTTGATTCCCTCCTCTGCCTTGTCCATGCGCAGCCATGCGCTGGCGAGCGCGAAGTGGGCCTCGGGGCTATTGGGAATAATGTGCAGCGCCGCCTGTGCTTCCTCCGCGGAGCCTGCCAGGTCGTTCATGTGGCTGAGAACGATAGACAGATTCAGGTGTGCGTCAGACCAATCGGGGCGTGCCTTAATCGCTTCGCGGAACGCCTGCGAAGCGCCCTGCCAGTCCGCCAGTTGCTCGAGGGCCAGCCCCAGATTCTCCTGCGCCTGGGGGTCGTTGCGGCGCGACAGGCTGGTTCGGAAAGCCTGCACCGCACCCTTGTAATCGCCCTTGTTGTAAAGAGCGTTGCCCAAATCGATTTGATATCCGGCAAAGCTCGGGTCGAGCTGAGCCGCCTGCTCGCTCTCGCTGGCCGACCCGGCTGCGTCTCCTGCCTGGCGCAGGGCGCCGGCGAGGCGGGAGTGGAGCGTGGGATCGTCAGGCCGAAACTTCAGCCCGTCTCGGTAAGTGGGTATGGCTAGCTCGTAGTTCTTGTCGGCAACTAGCATATCGCCCAGCGCCACCAAGGCTTCTGGGTAGTCGGCACGCAACTGGACCGCGCGGTTCAACTCCGCCTCCGCCTCATGCGCGTGTCCGGACGCCTTGAGCGCCATGGCGAAGGTGTAGTGCAATTCCGGACTGTCGGGCCGCATCCCCAGCGCCACCCGGTATTCACCCAGCGAGTTGTCCCAATCGCCGGCGGCCTGATAAGCGTTGCCTAGATGCAGATGGGCGTCGGCATCGCCGGGACGCAGCCGAACTTCCTCGCGGTATTCCTGCACGAAGCCCGCGA
>Ga0187888_1001035_pt1 | contig 27494 bp, 26 predicted proteins | sample June2016WEW_7_40_FD_132987 | JGI IMG/M metagenome (GOLD analysis project Ga0187888, IMG submission 132987) | Peatland microbial communities from SPRUCE experiment site at the Marcell Experimental Forest, Minnesota, USA - June2016WEW_7_40 | ecosystem: Environmental > Terrestrial > Soil > Wetlands...
GAGAACCGGTCGACCATGATGGCAGAGTTATAGCAGATGGAATTCTCGTCACCGCTCCAATGTTGTTGATTTCAAAGCCGGACGGTATTGTGGCGAATGACATTCTTTTTGGCGGCGGTCAATGCGAAGATGAGTTTGGCCGGCAGGTGCTCCTCTTCCTTTTCCGGCCCCAGAGAGCGAGCGCAATGCCCACGCGCCGCATTCACTTGGGCGAGGTGAGCGCCTTGAGATAACGGTAATAGAACTCGACCCCTCGGTAGTAAGATTCCACTCCAAGGCGCTCGTCCTTCCCGTGCGCGCGGACGTCATCCGTATCGATCGCCAAGCCGGAGATTCCGTAAGTCGGCATACCCGCCGCGTTGGTGTAGACACCGTCGGACGCGCCGGTGGACATGGTGGGGACCACAGGCACTCCCGGCCACATCTCGGCGGCGACGCGATCAAGCGTCTGCATCACGTCAGGCCGCAGCAAAACCGGGGGTAGCGCCTTGGCGTTGGGCTCGCTGTCCAGGATCCGGCCGCTGGTAGTGACGTAGCTCACTTCGATCTTGGGATCGGCAAGGACTTTGATCAGCGTCTGCCTTACTTCTTCGCGCGAGTGTCCGGGGAGGATGCGGCAGTTGACGTTGGCCCGCGCCATCTGTGGCAGGGCGTTGTTGGCGTGGCCGGCATCGAGCCGGGTGGCCACACAGGTGGTGCGCATGGTTGCATTCCACAGCGGGTCGGCGGAGAGACGCGCGATGGCCGCTTCATCGGGCTGGCTCTTGACGAATTCCCGCATGTCGGCCGCTGTCTGGCCGCCCTCCACGCCAGCCGTACGATCGAAGAAGGCGCGCGTGACCGCATTCAGCTCCAAGGGAAACTGATAGCGCTCGACGCGCGCCAGCCCCTCGGCCAGATGATAGATCGCGTTGTCGGGTACCGGAAGGGAGCTGTGCCCTCCGAGGTTGGTCACCGTGAGCTGGTAATCGGCGTAGAGCTTTTCGGTGGCGTCCATTTCGACAATCAACGGCTTGCCCTTCACCGTATCCACGCCGCCGCCATCGGCATTGAGAACGAACTCGGCGTCGATGAGATCGCGATGGTTCTTCAGCAGCCAGTCTACGCCGTTCGATTGGCCGCCCTCCTCGTCCGCCGTGAGAGCCAGGATGAGGTCGCGATCGGGCTGGTAACCCTCGCGCTTGAAGCGGATCAGTGTGGTGACCCAAATGGCGTCGCCGCTCTTCATGTCCTGCGTGCCGCGCCCGTAGTAGTAGCCATCCCGCTCCACAAACTGGAAAGGATCTGTGGTCCAGTCCTCTCGCCGCGCTTCTACTACGTCGAGATGGCCGATCAGCAGCACGGGCTTGTGGACGCCGGTGCCGTGAAGCCGGGCCACCATGTTCCCCTTGCGGTCGTTGGGACCCAGGACCACGACGTCGGCCGCCGGGAACCCAGCGTCACGCAGGCGCTGCGCCATGGCTTGGGCGGCGACGGTGGTGCTGCCTACCGAATCGGTGGTGTTGATCTCGATCAGTTGCTTGAAGGTGTCATGCGGTAGTTGCCGGATTATGTCGTCAGTCTGCGCGCGCGCCAAGGGCGCCAGCAGGAACAGCACCAGGACGGCTAGACAATACTTCAGGTTGAGTTTTGGCATGACTTCTGTTCTGCCCCCTTTCACTCGGTGTGCCAGGCGGGTCTATCAGCGAGGCCGACGCCGAAGACCTGCCTATGATCGACGGCCAAGGGAGGTCCGTCGGGGTTCGGAACCGAGGCCGGCTGTTAAGCAATGTGACGGCTTCGATCCTTCGGTCGGCGGAGACAGATTCGTGTCTGCCGCAGAGTGGGTTCCGACCGAAAGCCGAGCGTCCCAATTGCACTACGCCTCCCTCAGCTCCGGCGGGCGTGGCGAAACGGGCTAATGCGGCAGACTAGGAGTCTGGTGGCGATAATCGCCCTGAGTGTTTAAATCCCCCCTAACTGTATTGGAGAAGGCTACATCCTCCAACGTCGCTGTCTGCCGATCTCTCCGCGACGAGATCACGGTTCGTGTGCACTTCCGGCAGCTCTCGGTATGCAGCTATACCACGCCTCAGGATGCTTCGGCGGCTCTGCTTGGGGATCGGCCTTGGCCTCGAACGGTCCCGGTGTGGGGAGAGCGATAGACAACACAGGATGCAGCTCGATGCAGTTCTGAGCAAGCCCTGTCTGTCCATGCGCGAAATCGAAGAACCCAACGCCGGTAACCTCCACCTCGACATTGCCCTGGACAACCTTGAATTCCGGGTCGGGGGGTGCATTCGGAAACTGCGCGGCAAAGTCCTGGCGCGCTTTCTTTATGTCGCTCAGCTTGGGTGAGGCACAGGCTCCGCCACAGTCTGGATCGGGTATTTCGACGACCATCGTTTGGCTGGGGTTCTCCAGGTCCGCGATGACGATGTGGAAGTCGCGGTCAGTCTCAAGCTTGTACCCTACCAGTCGCGCTCGGACCTGGAAGGTTGTTTCCTTGGTGGCATTGAGCCGTGAGGTCTCGGAGTTACCGTTGGGGGCCTTAACAGCGACCAAGTCTCCTACGGTCTTCACGATGGGGCTGAAGTTTACCTTTGCCGCATCGTTGTCCGTCAGCGTCTTTACTGCCCATCGTTCCTCGCCACAGTTCGGGCCGCAGCCAGGTTCTTGCCCGAAGGCGGCCCGTCCCGTGCCCACGAACGGGATTGCCAATAGAGAAACCACCAATATCCGCAAGTAACGAACGCGCTTCATGGATCACCCCGGCACGCAAGAATGAGAGAATCTTATCACGAGCGCCAAATAGTCTGAAGTTCTTCTTGGGATTGAAAGCCATCGGTTACCGTCCAGACGCGAATGAATAGGGGTACGCGATGTGATGAGGTAAAGGGCATCAGAAGCGCCGCCTCAAGCTGCTGGTGAAATTCGGCAACGCGGAGCCTGGAACAATCGTCGAGGCAGAGCTTTGTCCCGACTGCGGGGTTTCCCTTAAGGCTGATGATTTTGGCAGGCTGCGTCAGTTGGTGGTTGTCCACGGTCTTAATCAAATTGGTCACCCCGCGCAGCGGCAGCGTGTTGGCCCTATTCCAACCATACGACAGCGCCCTCTGCGATGGCCGGCAATTCGCACGTGAGTTTGCCATCGGCGAATTCGGCGTGCAGTGTCTGCCGTTGACCAAGGAATGGAAGAAAGACGACCGCGCCTGGTCCCTTCGCGGAGAAACTAACTTTCACATTTAGCTCCGGTGTCTGTTGCGCCACTTCCTTAGCCTTCAGTCCTTTGAAGTTGGCCAGGAATATCGTTGGCTTGCCATCGACGTTGGCGATCTGAGTCGAGACGAATGGCGAGGCAGCAACTTCCACAGCTGCCTTGAGACCTGAGACGTTCAGTATTTCCGATGCAAAGGTTTTCCTCAGCCCATTGAACTCGGCGGACTCAAATGTGCCAGCGGCGGCGTGATCGAATTCTTTTCGCAGTTGTGCGTAATAGGCTTTGCCGGGACAATCAGGAAGATAGAGGAAGTTCTTGCCGATTCTTCGCTCCTCTGGCTTCGTGACTCCCAGCAATTGGTGAATTGGGTTCGAGGTTTGCTCCGCGCCGGTGCTATCGTATTTCCCGGTCTCGCCGGTAACCATCAAGGTCTTTCCAGCTCGCAAGTAAGATTCCAGCGAACTCAACTCTTCTCTGCTGAGGCAGCGGGCGTCTGGCAGAATCAGCATCTCGCCGCGGAAATCGGCCAAGATCCGCGGAGTTACGATTTGGAACTCCAGATGAGATTGCATCAGGAGCATCAGAATGCCACGGTAAGAATCAATGAACTCCTTGGCGAAGTAATTTCGGGTCCTCTCGGAGAAGTAAACGCCAATAGGCTGAACCGGGTACCGCGGAAGAAAGAACGTCTTTTCGTGATCCTTGATCCATCCGAAGATCAGCTTGCGCGTCTGAATGTCGTTCGAGCCGGACATGACATGCCCCTGCACGTCCCACGAATTGGTGCCCGCCATCAACTGCGCCATCGCCAGATTCTTCATGGCCTCTTCAGGTGCGATTTGCTTCTCTTTCTCCCAAGAGTAGCTGAGCATCCAGCTCGGTTTACTGCCGGCAAAGGCGCGGAACGAATACATGCCGATCATGTCCTGAAACCACACCAGCGGGGTGCGGGACGCTGATCGGCCGCCCGTCGCATACTCATGCGCGATCGTGTCCACCACCCGATACAGCTCATACACGTCGCTGCCGACCCGGACCGCGCCCTCTTCGATTCCCGGGTAAATCTCGGCGATGGTCTTGCACTTGGGGTTGACTGCCTTCACGTTGGCGTCAATCTCTCGCATGAAGTCGGTGAGTGCCTCGATCCGGAAATCGACCCACTTACGGAAGTTCGCGTCCCGGAAATCTCCCAGTTTCAGATCGGTCTTGGCGTTGAGGCCGGTCTTGGCCTTGAACCCCGCAACCGTGTAGTCGTCAAAACTGGCCCAGGTGTCCTCCCAGCCCTCGAAGTGCGTCATCCAGTACGGGATGTCCACATACACGCCGTCAATCCCTGTGCCTGCGATCTGTCGGACGCGCTGCATGTAGGTCTTGCGCCACTCCGTGGCAAATGGTGTTACCCAGACATCCTCGTCCCCCTGGCGAATCCAAAACGCCGTGCCGCCGCCGAAGAGCGCCGGTTCGCCGGTAATCTTCCGTTGCAACCAGTCCGGGTGATCTTTGGCCATGGTGTGTGCAGCGGAAGCGGCGTTTGCCGTGATGCACTCCGTACCTGCAATGTATACGAAGGCGTAGTTGCCGGCCGCGTGAGCTTCCACGGCGACCGCGTGGATCGCCTTCAGTTTCTCGGAGGGGTCAATAAAGCTCTCGTAACGGCCCGGAATGTCATTGTCTACTTCGATCCCGAAGACGTTGGTGTCGGTGGACTCGCGGACGATCTCAGCCGCATTATCGAGACGCAGGCTGTGACCGGCGATACGCACGTAATGCGTCCAGTCCTGGTTTGTCTGGCCTCCCAGGAGGCCGGTCAAGCCAAGGAATATGGCGAGAGTTTGCAACATGGCGTTAATCTCCCTGAGGACGACTTCCTCGCGGCCCCAGGCACAAGGTATCACAGCGTGAGAAACAAATATGCAGGGAATCTCACCCGAAAAGCCACGCTTGGCTCAAACAGAACGCCGGCGAGACGGGCATACTTATCCTTTGGTCGTAGTTGGGCGGGCGCTGCAATTGCCATTTGGTCTCAGATTGTATACCTGCCACGCGCCGATGTCGCCGCGCTCGCCTTCCCGTACAGGCGGGCATAATCCCGGAATTCGACCAGGTCTTCCTCGTCTTCGCTGTTTTCAGATCTGCGATGAATGAGTTTCGTCTTCGTATCCGGGGGCTTGAGAGGGGAGACCTCAGCCAGAAGCATCGTTTCCCCCTTGTCCGAGAATCTGGCGGATGTGCTTTCGCTGGCTAATGTCGTTTGGCGTTCCACCCTTGCGACTCAGCCACTTGTTGAAATCCTGCATCTTCACGGAGTGCATCACAGGTACGGCAGTCACGCTCACGTCCACGGCGTTCAATCCCTCCGCGATTTCGCCCGCCCAATCCTGCTCACGGATCGCCACGAGTCCAAGCGCCACGGCTTCGTAGAGAGTTGACGCGGTTACTTCGACGCTATGCTTGACACCTTCCAAATCGCAGACGGTGACCCGACACAAGCGCAGACTCATGGCGACGGGAAGTGTAACATATTCGCCTTTTGTTCGCCATCGTGCTCTTTCGGAAATCGGGGGCCAGAATCATCCAGCGGTGGTGCCTGCACCGTTCATTTGGGTTTCAAGTGCAAGAAATGCTCCAGAGGTCAACACCCCACACAAATCCTGGCTAAAGGCTTCACTCAACTAACAAAGAAGTCCAGCGATTTGCCATATAGGCGTGCAAATTCCTGAAGCTCAACCACATCAACCCTGCGTTCGCCGCTCTCGCACTTGGAAACGAAGGACTGAGGACGGCGTAGGCTGCGGGCAACGTCCACCTGAGTCAGGTGTGCCTCCTGCCGGGCGTTCCGTAGCCGGTCCAAAAAAGCGCGGTATCGTTGACGATAGCGGATATCCTTCAAAGCAACTCGGATTATTGCGAGTCACCGCTTGATATCCCAAATTAGGATATAATCCCCCCAACCGTTGATTCAGAATGAGGGTCCGAAACCGTGAAGGACCGCCCCGAAGCCACGCCCGACACTTTTCCTGAGCACGGAGTGAGTTCGCTACCGCCTGTTAACTAGGAGGGATGAACCAATGACTCACACGACCGTCCGCCCGCGCAACGCAGAAGAGGATTTTCCGTTCAACTGGCTGGGTTTGCCAGCTAGCAGAAAGACGCTTTCGCTCTTCGATGCCGCCCAAACCATACCGGCGTTCGTGAAACGTCCCTTTCAGGCTGCCCCCGACGTGCCTCGGGCTATAGTAAACCCGTATTATGAAGTGATCGTCCGCCTTCCCACTGACGAGGACCCGGCAGAGGTTCCAGTCGGTCTCGTATCGCGAAATTATCAGCTTGTCCAACATCACGAAGTCCTCCAGCGTGCGGCAGGTATGTTGGCGTCGTTCGGAATTGACCTGAATGAGGTTGAAGTAAACCTCTGTTTGACTATTCACGGCGAGAGGATGGCGCTGGGCCTCGTGTTTCCGAGGGACTCCGAATACACCTTTGCAGTGAGCAAAGGCGACATCATGGCCATGTACCTCGAATTCATAAACTCGGTAGATGGCACGTTGCGTCTGACTCTTCGTGTGAGTTGGTTACGACTTGTATGTACGAACGGCCTCACGGTGCGCGAAGTTCTCTGGGACTACTCAAGACTTCACGTCGGAACCGAGATTCTCAATGAGTTCGAGGACTACCTGCCGGCGGCGGTGAACTCTGTGGCGACGTACAAAGCACTGTTTCAGCAATGGATGAAGACAACGGTCACCGATGAGGCATTCGACAACTGGATTGAGACAACGGTCAGGCAAACGTGGGGGCTGAAAGCTGCGGTTCGAGCTTACCACATAGCACGGCGGTGCGTCGACGTTCATATCGAGAAAATGCGGCGGCGGGTTCCCGTTACGAAGATACCGGTCTCGGATAAAGGTCGGGTGACCGGCGCGCTCGTGGGTTCATTAAACATCTTCGCCATCAGCCAAATGCTCACTTGGTTGGCGGGGGATCGCGGTGAATTTCAAGAGCAGTTGAATTGGAAGATTCAAGTTTTCGAAATGCTCAAAAAGCTGGTGCCAAAATCTAGCCAGAGCGAGTTATTCGAGTCCCCAGGTGTTGGCGTGGTGATGGTTCACTGAAGTGCCCATCGAGGCACAGACGACGGGAAGGAGGCCACGTATGTTCAGTCCCCGCTTAAGGCTTAAGTTCTTCTGGGTAGCTCTCGCCGTATCCGTTGTTCCGTTGAACGCGCTGGGCCAGTCACCTGCGCCAGTCAAGCCCGGATTACGTTTGGAGGACGGTACGCCGGTCAAGCTCAGACTGCAACGCACGCTTTCGTCAGCCGATGCCCAAGTTAACGACCAAGTGGATTTCGACGTTTTAGATGAAATCAAAGTGAATGATATTCTCGTCATTCCGAAGGGGAGTGTCGCTTGGGGAACGGTAACTGAAGCACAGGCTAAGCGAAGGATGGCAAGGGGCGGAAAGCTTGACGTGAACATTGATTCCGTACGTCTCGCTGACGGCGAGAAAGCAGCTCTACGCGGTGTCAGGGATGTGAAAGGTGGCGGACACACCGGAGCAATGACTGCAGGGATCGTCGCGACGAGCCTCGTGGTTTGGCCCGCGGCGCCCTTTTTTCTGTTTATGCATGGCAAGGACATCACAATTCCAAAGGGCGCTGAGATCACCGCATACATTAACGGTGATATGAATCTCGATTTGGCGAAATTCATGTCGCCAGGCGCAAACGCGGCCACGGTGACCGCCACCCCACCCACAACGGGCGTTAGCACCGCGCCTTCAAGCCGTACTGCACCTATGGCTGGGGTGAGCGGCGCGCCTTCATCCGCAGAAACGATCGTGGTCCCCGTGACCTCAACCCCGGACGGCGCTGACATCACGGTTGACCAGAAGTTTATGGGCAGCACCCCCTCTACCCTTCGACTGACCCCTGGCGACCATACGATCAGCATTGAGAAGTCAGGGTTCAAGTCCTGGCAAAGAACGATCACATTGACGGTCGGCGCATCTCCAACAATCAACGTAACACTGGAAAAGCTGTAGCGGCAGACACCTGGACGCGAGTGCCCGTTTTCGTTAGAGGGGACGCTCGACACGATCACAGCGTTTGTGGATCACAAGCACTAGATCACCGGCGACCGCTATCCTATACGGTAGCGGTGGAACCCTGAAGCAGAAAGCCTACGAACTTGCGCTAGCACAATTGCTGAAGAACTGACTTAGGCTGACTCAGCCTAGCTGGCCATCGAGGGTGGTCACCTTGAGAATCGCCGCACCGATCGCGCAGAGACGGACATTTTTGGGGCTACATGCAATTACCCGAAAAGGCTACATGTTTCCCCATTCGCTGAAAAAAGGGCTACATTCGGAACACAGAATCAAGGACTTACAGCCCAAAAACAGGCTTTTGCGTCTGATAACAGACCATATGTAAACCGGGACTCTTTCTTGGAATTATGCTTAAAACAAGCGGGTTGAAAGCGAATCAGGCGAAATGTCTGTGAGGTTATGTAAACCACGCCGTAACCGTACCAGAGCAAGGCGGGAAAGGCAAGACACAAATCGTGCAGACACAAATCGTGTGGTCTGTTTTCGGCGTGCCGGATTGCCCTTGCGCGGGGGCGCGAATCGGGCGACGTCGAACGGGCCGGTACGGGGAAACGCAGCGCCAAATTCCGAGGGATTTGGGGACAGTTTAGGAAAGCTGAGGGTTTTTGTACTTGGCCTTGTCCATAATCCGCTGGCAAATATCCCCGAAGTCGCTCGGGCCGGCGGAGCTGACCGCTATAATTTGCGTTGCAACGGGTTCGGCTGCACCGTAGGACCCCAGGAAGTCATCGAGGTAGACTGCCTCATCGAAGAATACGCAATACGGGTGGTACAGACGAACCTGCTCGGCGCCAGAGGGAAGGCCCTGAATCCTGGAGCCGTTTTCCCAGGTAAACTCAAGGCCAGCCATTTTCGAGGGAGGCCGAGTGGTTGGATGAAGGACTTTAAGAAATTCGTCCTGTTGCTCGTAGAGAGTCCGCACGTAGCCGGGAACGTCCTGACCGCTTACGAGGTCCTTGGCTTTATCCTCGCGCTGGGTCTGCACGAGAATGTGGCAGGGTCCGTGCCATTGAGCCAGCCAGGTCAAGTAACCCATAACCGCCCACGAAACCATCATGTCGCGAGATTTGGGGATGAACAACCTACGTTCGGTTCGGAACCCTTCGAATAACCAGGGCATGTAACGAAGGTCCGGGAACCTGGCATAGGGCTCCGTGCCCTTTTCACGCCAATGGTCATCCCTTGTCTTTGTGTGGTTCTGGAGCCAGTACAGCGGGTCTCGACGGCACTTGTCGTCCCTTATCTGATCCAGAACTAACTGACTCAAGGGCTTTGGCAACTCGGTCAAGGTCCTTATCAGAGAGTCTACTGAAGTCGAGTCTGTCGGCAACGAGCTTTCTGGCCTGTTCATCAAGTCCATGTTCTACCTTGTCCGTGAATAGCTTCTGGTGGCGCCCTTCGAGTTCCAGGGCCTTCAGGCTGTCACGCAAGCGGATCTTCCGGAGTTGCCCAAATGCGTGCTTCTGGTCGCCACTCCCGTCGTACAGTGTCACAAACTCGAAGCCGGCAATATTCCTCGCCGTGTCCGCGTCAAGATCACAGATGTCCTTTGGATTGCCCTTTTCGTCAAAAAGCTTGCGGGGGTCGAAGTGGCCGATGTTTGTAATCGCTAGTAAGGTGTAGTCAGAAGTTAGGGTTAGCCTCTCCGCACGCCTGTTCATTGCCGCTTGAATTTCTGCGGCCACCTTAGTATTTCTTAGTAAATTGAAGCCCGTAACTTCGGCACCTTTCTCCGAGTATCCGGCCCGAATCGCCGCCTGAGTAGCGTTCAGGTCCTTCAAATACTCCAGGGCAAAAAGCTTCCGCCGCGTGGTCAACTTAGAGTTGGCGCTCTTCATGACGTAATTGTGGCAAATCACCGTACTCGCTTGTCAATGACCATTTCGTTGGGTAGCAGTAACGCTTTGATGTTCTTGTAGCGGGCCAGTTCCCGGCGAGCCAGTTTTACGGGCAAAACCAATTAACAGAATGCCGCTTTCTAAGCGGCCGCCAGTGGCAAGGAGCAAGACAAAGCAATTCTTCCGCGACCAACCAGAAAGTATCTTGCGAGTGCCCGAGGCTAGAGGAGTTGAGAGACTTAGCTATACCCTAAGGTGGACAGCGAGAGCTATGCGTGTACAAACGTCCTCGATGCGGACTTATGAGGAGTGAAGGGTGGGACCGACAGCAACCATTTGCGAATGACCTGGTTGAATCATTATTGGTGCGATGAGGGATTATCTCCCCGTGGGGCTGCCGTCCCTGTGCCGAAAACCCGCCTCATTCTGGCTCGATGAGTGACTGTGTTTGAGCTGGCGCAGCCGGACGACGGGCGCGTGCCAAAACCACAGGGGTTGTGGAACTCCATGAGGGGCACCTGCCTGCCCTGAGGCGTGCTGAAGGAGGCGCAGCCGAAAGGAGCGAGCACAACGAGGCCGAGGGGCTCGTTCCAATCACCTCCAGACGCCAAGCCGTTATGGAGGGAGCAGTCCGACGCGAGGCTACTTTGCCCCTTCGACCATAAACAGCGATGAATGTTGCTGAAAACAGTGGTATGCGTACGATTTTTCGTCGGGGCCGACGATCGCAAAGATGTTGAGTGCCCCAGCCAAGTCGGGAGGTGCAATCTGCCGGAAAAACGTGCGGTGCCCCGTGGCTAAGTCCACACGCTCGAGGCGCGCAGGCACTTGTGATGGTCGAAACACGAACACGGAGCGGCTGTCCGCGCCCCAATTGGCAACCGATTCTTCTTTCGCCAGAAACGCTAATGGGCGAGCTTCGCCCCCCTCCGCCGGCAAGAGGAAGTACTCCCCTTCCTCCGACTGCACGAGAAGCTGTCGACCATCGGGAGCCACGCTTCCCGATGTCATGCCTGCGGGAGTCACAGGTCGTGGGCTGCCGCCGGAGACTTCTTGTACATAGCAGCGTGCGCCTTTCCCGGCCTCGCTGCCGCAGACCAGTACGCGTTTTCCGTCCGGAAACCATGGACCGGTCAAACCCGACGTCCCCGCGCTTGATCCGCCGGTTGTATAGGCGCGGATGCTTCCGTTGTCGAGGCGCCGGGACTCCCCAGGTCCCGTGGGATAAATCCAGAGTTGGTCCGGCGCGCTGGGAACGATGCTCAGAGCCCATTTCCCGTTGCGCGAGAGCCCGACGGCCAAGCCTTCGCCCAGGCGGACGGGGGGTGTCCCGTCGCTCCGGCGGAGGCAAGTGGCGTAGTTGGCTCCCATCGCGCTGCTCTCCTCGGTGAACAATACAAAGCGGCCAGCGGTGGATACATCTGCGATTTGCGAAAAGTCCAGCCAGGATAGCGACTGATCGGCCGGTTGGCCGGCCAGCAGGCCGCGCATTTCCGTGTGAATGTCATCGTGCGTCACCACCCATTCGCCCGCAGGAGAGATGTCCTGGACGGTCAGCCCTCCCGCGCTCTGCAGCGCAATCCGCCGCTCACCCGTTAGCTTTACCGCGTGAATCTTAAAGTCCGCGTAGCCGTTGCCCGCGGAATAAAGAATTTCCCGGCTGTCCGGCGACCAAGCCAGACCTTCCATTCCCGAAAACTGCTCCGGAAAATCCGTCCTGTGGCCTTGCAGGTCCACGACCGCGACATGCCCGCGATCGTCAAACTTGAACGGGTGGTCAATGAACGCGATCCGCGCCCCGTCGCGCGAGAACCTCAGGTCGCTGAAGTAGCCCGCCGTCTCCAATAACACCTTCCCGATGGGAAACTCCAACCGGTCCTTGCTTTCCGCAGCGCGGATAATTGCCAGACTCTCCCCGTCCAGGGCCCAGTCAGCTTCGCGGACGTTTTCGAGCATTTCCCGCGGGGCTTCCCCGCCCAGGGCCATTCTCGACAGCGTCCCGCTGAAAAGCCTGTGCCCGATATATTTGGCGTTTGTCAGCAGCGCAAGCTCACCACGCGAGGAGACGGAAAGAAGCTGCGCATCTCGCAGGCCGAGTGAATGCGGCTCTGGATAGTCGTGGCTCAGGACGAAAACCTCGCAATGGTTACCCTGCAGGGCGGCGCTGTAGACAATGGTTTTCCCGTCGGGAGCGAACGCGGCGCGGAAAATCGTCTGCGGGCGATAGCTCAATGTCCGGAACGCCACACTCCCCCTGCCGCGCTCCTCCCCGCGGTGGGCCCCGGCAAAGAAGGAACCCACCGCGACGACGCCCACAAGGGCAAGGACCACCACAGGCAGCTGCCACCGCTTTCCGCTTTCGCCCCGCGCAGGAAGTGCGGCAGCAGTGGCCCCCGCCCCGGAGATGCCCGAAAGCCCTTCCAAGGCAAAGGCCAGGTCGCTGGCCGACTGATAGCGCTGCTCAATTGATTTTTCCAAGCAGTGCCGCGCGATTCGCTCAAGCGGCGGTGAAACACGATGCTCCCCGGTCAATTCGGGTGGGTCTTCACGGAGGATGGCGGTCATCGTCTCGGGCGACGAATTGCGCTTGAATGCGCGGTTCCCGGACAGCATCTCGTAAAGGATGGTGCCGAAACTGAAGATATCGCTGCAGTGGTCAGCGGGGAGACCTCGCACCTGCTCGGGCGACATGTAGCCGACCGTCCCCAGAACCTCGCCCGGCGTGCTGAGCGACGTTATCGTGGCGGTATTCTCCGCGCCGTTCGCCTCCACCTCGGGGCGCGCCAGTTTCGCCAGACCAAAGTCAAGAATCTTCGCGCGACCCTCTTTCGTGATGAAAATGTTCTCCGGCTTCAAGTCACGGTGGAACACGCCCTTGGCATGGGCCGCCGCCAGCCCTCGGGCAATCTGCCCGCCGTATTCGACAGCCTTGCGCGCAGGCAGCGCGCCCTCCCGGAGTTCTTCCCGCAGCGTCCGGCCCTCCAGTAGCTCGCAAACGAGATAGGGCGAACCGTCATGCGTGCCGACATCGTACAGGTTGAGGATGTTTGGATGGTTCAACGCGGCAACGGCGCGCGCTTCCTGCTGGAAACGCCGCAGGCGTTCCGCATCACCCGCAAAGGAGGCGGGTAGAACCTTGACCGCGACCTCGCGCCCGAGCCGAGTGTCGCGGGCGCGGTACACCTCGCCCATCCCGCCCGCGCCGAGCGGCGCCAGAACCTCGTAGGGTCCAATCCTCGTGCCCGGCAAAATCGCCATGATTTGAACATGATTATAGCACGACCCCCGCCACGCCCCGTCGCGCGGCTGCCCATCCGTGCTGTGGTTCGTCTTCTAACCGGACATGTGGCCCTCACGCTCCAGAAACGTTAGTGCTTTATCGGAAGCGCGCGGTCACGAAGGAAGCATACCTGAACACGGTGGTCCAAACGGGGTTCTGGGAAATAGCTCCTGCCTTTTCTCGTTGTGATTTTCGACGAATCAGCAGCGGCAATCCAAAGTTCTGGGTGAGCGACGGCGCATCCAGAATTTGACCCCAGCTACCGCTTCGCAATCGGTATTACTTCCGGTTGGCCGACATAACCAAGTTACGGAAAATCGGTTAAGACGTAAGCGTACGGTTTTGGCCGTCCAGGCAGGTGTGTTCTTAAGGGACATTCTTCCAAGTGGACACCCTGGTTGTGTCCACTTGGAGGTTACGCCGTTGATCGCGGGTAATAGCCGATAGCGGTACCCGCGGCTTGCTGCTTGCGGCGCGCAGCATATTGGCCATATCATGGCTCGGCGCAGAAGGGTCTTGCGCGGGGGAGAAGCCGATGAGTTCACGACGTAAGTTTATTCGAGACGCCGGGTTGGCGACTATCGCGGCGCCGCTGATTATTCCGGGGAGTGCGCTTGGCCGGGGCGGAGCCATGCCGCCGAGCGATCGGATTTCCATGGCCTGCATCGGTCTGGGCTGGATGGGTTACGACGGCCACCTGACGGAATTTCTGAAATTGAAGGACGTGCGCATTGTCGCGGTGTGCGACCTGGATGAGGGTCACCTGACACGCGGAAAGGCGTTCGTGGACACCGAGTACGGCGACCAGGGTTGCGCGGCCTACCATGCCTTTGAAGAGGCGCTGATGCGGCGCGACGTGGACGCGGTCAGCATCGCGTTGCCAGATCACTGGCACGGCATCGTGGCCACCCAGGCCGCTCGCGCCAAGAAGGATATTTACTGTGAGAAGCCGCTCGCCCACAACTTCCGCGAGGGTCTTGCCATGGTCGAGGAGAGCGAACGCCATGGCCGGGTATGGCAGACCGGCAGTTGGCAGCGGTCGGTCGAGAACTTTCGACATGCCTGCGAACTGGTGCGGAATGGCCGCATTGGCAAAGTCAGGGCGATCGAGGTGGGATTGCCCTCGGGCTTTTACGAAGTGAAGGACAAGTCAAAGCTGGAAATCACCGTCCCCCCGCCGACCCTACACTACGACCGCTGGCTCGGCCCCGCGGCCGAGATGCCGTACCGCGAGGCGTGTGTCCACATTAACTGGCGCTGGAACCTCAACTATGGCGGTGGCCAGTTGATGGATTGGATCGGCCACCACGTCGACATTGCCCACTGGGGGATGGGCTGGGATGCGACTGGTCCCGTCTCCGTGGAAGGTGTTGGCGAGTACCCGCCGCGCACCGATCCTTTTAACGCGGCCACACGTTACAAGGTGCACGCCGTCTACCCCGATGGGACACCGATGACCATCGCGGGCGGCTACGATGAAATCAAGGGCGGCACGAAATGGATTGGCGACAAAGGGTGGGTCTGGGTAGACCGCGGCAAGTCCGACGCCGAGCCCAAGTCGCTGCTCACTGAGCAGATCGGCGACAGCGAGACGAAGCTGAAGGTCAGTCCCGGTCATTACCGGGAATTCATCGATTGCGTCCGCACGCGCGAAAAGACGCTGACACCGGCTCGCGTGGCGCTGCACTCCGCCACGCCCGGGTGGCTCGGGCAGATCGCCATGCTCACCGGGCGCAAGATCGAGTGGGATCAGGACAAGATGGAGATCGTAGGCGATAACGAGGCGGCGAAACTGTTGGGCCGCCAAATGCGTGCGCCTTACCGCTTGGGCTGATGCGTCCTGCAGTGGAGGAAGCCGCTACCCCGCTTCATCTCAAACTTGCCGTTTTTTTGTTTTCTAGCAAATATTTTGCGCTTTCTTAGGGCCGCCCGTGGTCCCGCCATCATGGGACTGGCAGGCCAAGCTCAGTCCCTAGAAACTGTCGTCGGTTTCGGCTCTGCCGCGCTGCGGCGCACCCGACAAGTGCGAGGCGGGCTTGCGCAGATGGTCGGTTTTTGTCGTCTGCGATTATCCGAAGAATCGCTGAAAGGCGGCTCTCCTGCTGGGGCACCTCCCTCAAGCTGACTGATCGGGATGCCTAGGATAAACCCGCCGGGAGCGAAGCCACGGCGAATCTGGGCAGGCGAATCTGGGCCATCTGCCGGTCGATTTGAGGGTATATTATGGCCCGCTGCATTTCGTTTTTATCTTCTTGGGATCACGTATTTTCCAGTAAAGAGGAAAGGGAAGTACGGAGCGATATACTTTTTTGTCTCTCGTGGTCTCGAGTTTTCTCAGACACAGAAGAGCTTCACGAGTGAACAGCAGGGTTACCCATGATACCCCGCCGTCGCGCCGCTTGCCGCCAGCGATTCTCTCACCGTGATCCCGTCCCGAGAGGCATCAGCTCCGAACGCCAGAACGCTCCGGCGAAGGCCCGTGGGTTTCCGTACATTGGGATTGCTCGCATCAACCAGTCGAGAGTTTGCCGTCACAGAAATGGGCCCTTGACCTGAGTCATGACTTCGGAAACCCGTGCAATGCGGAGCAAAGGGGGTAGGCTTCAGCGCCTTCGCAAGAAAAACTCGGTGGCCGGAACTGGTGTCCCTTTAGGTGTCCTGTAACTGACTACTCAGGTCACATGGTGGCATTTTTCGTTGCGCAGTGCGCCCGTAAGTGATTGAGATTACGTACTGGCGCGATGGGGCAGAGAATTCCTAAACCGTGGGTCGGGGGTTCGAATCCCTCCAGGCCTACCATTCTAAAGGACTTAGCGAACCCCCTAATTTGGCGTCACAGTTAGCGTCACACTTAAGGGCGAAAGCGGGGCTTGTTGCGACCCCGCCTTCATCGTCTCAAGTTCCTGCTTCGCCGCCTGCAGCCGCTGCCAGATGGCGTCTGACGCTGCCTTTTGTAAGGCGAGATCAGCGTGGCTGTAGATCAAGTTCGTTTTCACGCTGGAGTGACCCACTCGCTGCATTCGCACTGTTGGATCAATCCCGGAATTGAGCATGGCCGAGTTGTTCCAATGCCTCAGCGCGTGCCAATGGATCTCCGGAAATCCCAACCTCTCAGCGATTGGCTTGATCAGTTCCGTCATGAACCAGCCGGCGTCCAGGGGGCGGTTGCGCTTGCCGGGAAATACCCAGCCCTCCGGCCCGGCATCGGAGTAATTCTTCTCCTGGTATTCTCTCAACCCCGCTAACCGCGCTTCGTTTAGCACCACCACCCGTTCGCCAGCCTTGGTCTTGGGTTTGTTCGACTTTCCTTCGAACAAGCTTTCCGTCACGACGACCCTGCCGGTTACCCAATCGATACACTTCCAGCGCAGGGCGCGCGTCTCACCAATCCGGTTTCCCATCCAAAGATTCATGTTCCACATCATCTTGTGGCGTGGGTCTTCCAGGCTGTCTGCGATTTGCTGCGTTTGCAGATCGTCGAGGACGAACGCGGGCTTTGCTGGTTCCTCAACGGTGAGCCTCACGGAATGCACTGGATTCCGGATGACGCCAGATTCCAATCTATTTCGGGGACGTAAAGCCTACCGTGATCCCAGCCGATCGGAGCCGGACCGGGAGCGTTGGATCGCTCTGTGTAATGAGTACGGCCTGCGGGAGGTTGCTGAAATCGCCGCGTATTATGTCAAAACGTCAGACGCCAGCTCTCTCGATCTGCTCTTCACCCGGTTCTTCGATCACCTCACGATGAACTTGCACCTCAAACTGATTGACCGAAGCGCCGCCGCAGTCGCTGATTCGGGGGGCGAAAGCAAGCCTGTAGATCCCACCTCTGCAACGATTGACTAAGCCGTCCCTGGGCTCTTGGACATTGACCAAGTTTGCTACGGTTCTTACGCCTAGTCCTGCAGTCCATGCACTGCAGATTACCTCGCTGGCTGGTTGTGGGTGACCACTAGGGCAAAACAGAGGCTGTCTCAACGCTAGGTCGGCGGGGTCAAACATCAACAATCAAATAAGTTACATCTGCCAAGACGTGGCTCTATAAGCAATCACTCAAAACTTTATTATCCTTATTTTCAAAGACTTACGTGGATTGCCAGGTCTGGGAGTAACCATTCCCTATACTAACCAGGAGTGAAAGAGGGGTGCTAGAACTGAAACACCCTTTCTGCAAAATAGGAGAAATCACTATGAAAGTTTCATCAATAAGCCCCACTACCGCCGGCGGGCACAAAAAGTTCTCAGACGAGAAATTGATCGAACTCCACTCCCATGGCCTCAGCATTCCCAAGATGGCCAAGCAGTTGGGGGTGTCACGGCAGCCAGTGCGTAAACGTATGACAAAGCTAGGCCTAAAGGCCAATTGGAAACGGGGTGGAGTCACAGGGTACAAGAAAGTTGGAGCTGACAAATTCCGCTGCTCGTCCTGCAGATTGGTCAAACCCTTGCGTCAGCGCAATGGCACGATTTGCTGCAAATGCAGGCATAAACGGTGGGTAAGTACTAAAGAGGGCGCCCTGCGCTACCGGTACAGCATGAAGAAGTGCCAAGCCAAACGAAAGGGCATCCCGTTCACGCTTACCTATGAAGAATTCAGGAGAAAATTCGAAGAGCAGAACGGCAAGGACGGTTACACCGGCGAGCAGATGTGCTTCGATTATGGCCGAGGGAGATCTGCAGCGATGGGGAGCATGGACCGCATCGACAACGATGGGGGATATACGCCTGACAATGTCGTGTTCTGCCGCCTATCCTCTAACGGCAAAAAGCAAGACCGGCCTGTGGGCGAGTTTATCGAGCAGCTGGAGTTTGACTTTGAGAACTCGAACTGTCCACGTCCTCCTACCCCTGGGCAGCCTATATTGAATTGAAAGTCCTCGGCAGCTTCTGTGCAGGTGTACGTAACTGCCAAGGGGAACGTCTACACCTCTAAGTCGAGACATATCCACCGTGACGAATGCCAGCACGTACAACCCCAGCCAATGTCCCAATAACGGAAGCCCTTGCAAGGGGTAATTGGGATTGAGCCTGTTCTATGCCGAACGAGTAGTGAGGCCCATTATGGGGCAGAAGTAGTTTGCCAAGCTCTGCCCATATAAGTTCCATGTGTTCAATAGTTTACCTGTATGTTCATCCTCCTCCCCGGTGACTGATCGAAGTATTTTCAAAGCAAGTGCCATTATTTCAATAGCTTACCTGCCAGCTCGTCCTCCGGTGCAGCAAATGACCAAACCATAGCCGACACAAGCATATTATTTTCAATAGCTTACGTAAGATGGATGTTCATCTCTGGAAGGCCGGCGCTTCTAAGGCGGTGCCCAGATAGGGTTTCTGAAGCTCGAACAACCCTGGAATTGGCAGTGATTCATTTTTATTGTCTTATTTTCAATGAGATACAGATAAGAAGAGTAGAATTTCAATTCCGCTGTTTTTTTATTCGAATTGGGATATGCTAATGCAGTCGGCCTATAAATTAGTTAACATAACATTATTATGCTGTAGACACCCCCACAATCGAGCAGAAATGGTCCTGCCTCGTTTGAACATCAATATAACGATCTAACCCCCCAACCAGCCTTATAAAATAGAGATAACGCTACGATTGGCAATAAACTCGAAATTCGCTATTCCGTCGACTTATATTTATTGAATGTCTGATAATCGTTTTTATAGCTTTTTCGGTCTGAGAAGGTTCCGTGCTATAATGTACGTAGAGTTAATACCCGAGCAGATATTGGAGATTGACTTGATATAGTGCAAGCTTTTGCGGAGTGAGCCTTATCGCCAGCCTTTTGATCCCCGGTCAGGAGACCGACGAAAACCCCAAGCGATCAGAAAGACGTTGGGGGACAATTTGAAGATACGGGAGAGGTTCCCATCTCCTAGGGCAGTACGGAGAATGGAGCCAGAAGTTGAGGGAACTCGACAGATCCCCGTTAATAAACTGGGGGAGAAAGAAGCCCCTGGAAGGATATTGGTATATCTACTACTACTTTATATTCAGTTACTTATATGATTTACTATTTCGTAATACTCTTGATATTCCTTGTAGTAATTTTTTGTTACCTAACTAGTAGGACAATCTACTTACTCGATTTGACTGCCTTCGGTGAGGGCCGGCCAGATGAACATTCCTATTTGGAGTTTATTGGAGGCTCCGCTCATCCCCCAGGTAAGTCATTGATTTATAAAGAAATCCTATGCAATTTCGACTATTGACCGCTCAAAGTAGGTTATGCAGCTATTTATTGCTAAGTCATGCTAATGCAACAACTTAAGTCCTCTAATTAAGCACCTAGGAGGTACCAATTATGTATTCCGCGCACCAAATTCAACTGATCTCGTCCTTTGGACAGTTCTTCTCCCAGTGGAATTGGGATCAATATGCCACCCTTACCTTTGGCCGGCACATGTCTCAGTCCGGAGGTCTCCGCCAGTGGAACGAATTTATTAACGCTCTCGGTCGTACTACTCACGGTCCTGTGGGCTGGGTAAGGGCAGATGAACAAAGCTGGTCTGGCTCCGGTAGGCCGGCAATCCCATTACATTTCCATGATCTTCTCAAATATCGGAATGTCCCTGCTCCTGAAGAAGTAGCTGGTCTCTGGAAGTCCCGGGCTGGAGACGCAAAGGTCGAGGCTTATAGCGCCGGTGGTGGCGCCACCCTGTATATGGCGAAGATGTTCCCTTTCAAAGACTCTCACTACGACCTGGGTGGGTTAGAGCACTTCCCACCTTCGGGAGATTCGCCCATCCGCGGCTCAAGTAAGTGACTGATATAAGGCTATTTAAGTCGAATTCTTTTGATTTATATTCATCCTAAAGTCCAATAAATGACTCAGTATTCTTCGATATAAGTTTAATGTTTGCAATGAGTTAACCCAAGGAGGGTAAAATGAACGACTATTTGGCTTGGTTTGATGGCTCTTGTGGGCCTACCAACCCTGGTGGGACGGCTGGCTCTGGCGCAATAGTAAAAGATATAGATGGCAGTGTCCTGCTAAAGGAAACTCGCCTGGTGGGGGAAGGTGCGGCAATGTCGAATAACGTGGCAGAGTACGCCGCTTTAATCCGCGTGTTCGAATTTCTAAGTTCTTGCTCCCCAGGCCACGCGATTGTGCACGGGGACTCACGCTTAGTGATAAACCAGCTCAACGACAAATGGGCAGTTCACAAAGGACTTTATTATTCAACTTACTTTGAGGCACGGGAGCTTCTGAATCGCTTGCACAGCCTGGGCTGGCAAATAGACTTACAGTGGATTCCTCGTGTGCAAAATGAAGAGTGCGATAGCCTATCTAGAGGGGTACCGACAAAGACTGGAGTACTGCAGGACTTTCATCCATTGGGTATTCCCAGTGAACCCTGCCTAGGCCCAATAAGTAATGTGAGGGCCCCCCTACTAAGTGTAGGGGCGTATTAAAAGAGCATCCAATGGTCAATCGTTCTTGGATGGATGACAAAGGCGTAAAGTCCGACCGGACGTGGAAGACACCCAGGAGGGTGATTGAAATGAGTAGGAAAGACGTGAACAATAACTTAGAGACTGTACGCGGTGCTTGGACCAAACCCATGCGGTGGCTCGATTCACCTGTTGACGCAGAATCAGTACAACGCCAAGTACGCGAACTGAAGGTTTCACCGCTGGCGGCGCGCTTGCTTGTGCAGCGGGGGCTTACGGAGCCCGCCCAGGCGCAGGCGTTTCTCCGTCCCCATCTCGGGCAACTTCACTCCCCGGAGCTTATGGCTGGTATGCGAGAGGCCGTGGCCCGATTGCGCCGTGCCCTGGAGCAACACGAGAAGGTCCTGATTTACGGCGACTACGATGTGGACGGCACCATGGCGGTGGTGGTGCTGCTCACCGCACTGCGCAAGATGGGAGTAGAGGTGGAAGCCCACGTTCCCCACCGCCTCACCGATGGCTATGGTATGCGGGTTCCGGTAGTAGAGGAGGCCGCTGCCAAGGGCTTCCGCGTGGTCATCAGCGTGGACACCGGCATTCGTGAGCACGAGGTGCTGGCCCGAGCCCGCGAACTGGGTGTGGACTGCATCGTGACCGACCATCACCTGCCCGACGATCACTTGCCCCCCGCCTGCGCCATCCTGAACCCCCACCGGACTGACTGCCGTTATCCGGAGAAATCGCTGGCGGGAGTGGGGGTAGCCTTCAAGCTGGCACAGGCACTGCTGGGCGATAGAATGACCGAAAGGATGCTCCTATCCTTCCTGAAAGTCGTTGCCATTGGCACCATAGCCGACGTCGTCCCACTTCTTGGTGAGAACCGCGTCATCGCTCGTTTCGGCTTGGAAGCTCTGCGCCAACCTGCACAATCGGGCTTGGCTGCGCTGATTGAGCTGTCGGGTTTGGCGGGTAAGCAAATCAGCGCCGGCGACGTGGGCTTTTACCTGACTCCACGCCTGAACGCTGCCGGACGGATGGAAGACGCCCGCGATGTAATCGACCTGTTTACGCTGCCCAACGCCACGCGAACTCGTGAAATTGCTGAGAAGCTGGAACGCTTGAACCGCGAGCGGCAGCGGGTGGGGGAAGAGATCCTGAGCGAGATTGTGGCGCAGATGGAGGGGCGCACCGACCTCCGCGAGCAGCACACTTTGGTGCTGGCCGGCGAGGGATGGCACCGTGGGGTGATCGGTATCGTGGCTCAGCGGGTGGTAGAGCGGTATCATCGTCCGGCGCTGGTGATTGGGATCGAGGATGGGGTGGGCGTTGGCTCAGGACGATCCATCAAGAGTTTTCACCTGCTGAAGGCACTTACGTCCGTTGGCGATCTCTTCCAGCGCTTCGGCGGGCACGAGCAGGCGGCGGGCTTCACCATAGGGGTCGAGCGGCTACCGGAACTCGAACGGCGATTCGAGGCGCACGCACGCAACGTCCTCACCGCCGCCGACTTCGAGCCGGTGCTGCGGGTGGATGCATCCATCGACTTGGCCCAGGTGGACCGGCCGCTTTACGAGGAGTTGGTTGCGTTCGAGCCCTTCGGCATGGGGAACCCTACGCCGGTGTTCGGCGCCTGTGGGGTCCGGCTGAAAGGCGCACCACTCATCCTCAAGGACAAGCATCTAAAGCTGAGCGTGGGAACGGGAACGCGCCCGCTGGACGCGCTCGGATGGGGCTGGGCGGCACGGGCACCGCCGCTCGAAGGAGGCCAGCAGGTGGACTTGGCTTTCACCGTTGAACAGAATAATTATCAGGGTATAGACAGCCTGCAACTTATCATCAAAGATATTGTGGCAACCGGCGGAATGGGCTAGTGTACTGTCTCATTCATGGAGTCTCTTAAGTGCGTCGTGTCATCTCATGAATTGAGCCCGATATGGGAGGAACTGGGGTTCGGGCTTTCAAATCGCCTTCACTGGTGAGGCACAGCGACGGGAAGTGATTGTGGATTGGGCGTTCGAGCGGTCCTCGAGAACAGAGGTTGTGTAGTGGCAACAACGAAGAAGGTTGAGAGTCTCGCCAAATGAAGAGAGCCATTGTTTTTGGATCAAGCGGATTCGTAGGTTCGCATCTTCTGAGCGAACTGTTGAACAGCTCTGATTACGGACAGGTAACCGCCGTCGCTCGGAAAAGCCTGAATATCGCTCACCCAAGACTAAGAACAGTGATATGCGACTACAACTCCCTAGAGGGTGTGAAATCAGAAATCGCCGCGGATGAAGTCTTCATTGCTCTTGGCACAACCAAGGCGAACTCGCCTGAGAAAGCCGAGTACTACCAAGTGGATCACGAGTATCCGGTCCTGGCGGCACGGATAGCAAAAGAAAGAGGGGCGAAATCGGTCTTTCTGGTCACTGCAGTTGGCGCCAATCCCAATTCGCATTTCTTCTATGTACGGACCAAAGGCGAAACCGAGCGAGACGTGATCGCACTCAATTTCGACCATACGCATATCTTTCGCCCCTCAATGATCATGGGGAAGAGGAAAGAGAAACGTTCGCTGCTAGAAGAAGCACTGAAGAGGTTTTGGTCTGCTTTAAATCCTCTCTTAACGTGGAAAGGCGATAAATATAAGGGCATAACGGGGGAAGATATTGCAAAAGCACTGATTAAGTCGGCGAAGAATCAAACAGAGAAGCTAAAGATTTATCACTGGAGGGAAATGCATGATTTGCTGCAAAGGTAATTTGAGCCGGGACTGTAACAAAGCTCGGAGCGGATCTGGCTCTGACCGAGATATTACCGGCAGTTTAGATCCCTCTCGTAGCGAATCCGCATCCACTCCAAGTCGACCTAAAGGACCACGACACGCAAAAGGAGTATAATGAAGTCCGCCAAGATCAGTAAGCAAAATGAGACGGAGAATTGTATCCGTGTGTGCCAGAAGGCAGGAGAAGAAACCGCACCTGGATAACAGCCAATGGCTGACCCCCTGAGAGCGGGAGTTGCTCGCCCTCTTCAGAGTGATGACTGAGTCTGACCGACGATTGCTGCTCTCCACGGCGGAAAAGCTGATTTCAGCCCAAGCTGGATCGGAAAGTAATCCGTCGTGATGCTTCCGACGCTGGCTCAGTTCCTCTAGACCCGATCTTCCCGGTTGTGATTCATGACAACAAGTCCGATTGACCTTAACCGCCAGTGCGCATAGGTGCGCACATGATACTTTGAACTTGCGGTTTCTGCCACAAAGCAGTGCGCTGAAAAGAGCAGGAATTGGTCAAATGGCGAAGTGTGAGCGTATAACCCTTCTTCCCCCGCCGTTCTGATCGTCGTTCGCCCGTTGAAGCTGCTCGCGTGCTCTCGAAAGAAAACATATAGGATCAGGCAATACTCTCGTGTCATAGACGTCAGTCCTGGGTAATGGTACCGACAGTTGTGCTCGTGGCATGGGAACTGCCAGTGACCAAGGGGGGACAGGAACTCCATCGGAGGTCGGCGGGTCGCAGGCTAAGGAGCCAGTCGGTATGGAAACGAGGGCGCCTCAAGTTGACCGCGCGAATGCACTGACTCTCCCCGTGGCCTGCCTCGCCATCACCTTATGGTCCATGTCCTGCGGAGGTGCAGGGAGCACGGAAGTCGTTCCTGCTCCCACTCCAGGCTTCTCCTTAAGTTCCACGACCCTTAATTTCGCCAACCAGGGTATAGGTAGTACCAGTACCCCTCAATCCGTCACGTTGACTAACATTGGCAACGCGGCTTTGACCCTTTCCAGCGTTCAGGCGACGGGCTCCGATGCCGGCGATTTTACCTTAACCAACCATTGCGGCTCCTCGCTGGCGGCTTCAGCGCAATGCACGCTCGCCATTACTTTTGCGCCTAGCGCTCACGGGACACGCACGGCCTCGGTGGTGTTCACGGACAATGCCGCTGGCAGTCCCCAGTCGCTCAACATGGCCGGCACGGGCACGGCTCCTGGGGTACGCCTTTCCGCCACGACCGTGACATTCGGCAGCCAGTTAATTGGGACGATTAGTCCGGCTCAGACAGTCACGGTGACGAACAATGGGAACGCGGCCTTGGGCATCAGCAGCTTGGTGGTGACCGGAGTCAATCCGGGTGATTTTCCCGAGACAACTACCTGCGGCAGTTCAGTGGAGGCGGGACGTAGTTGCGCGATCAGCGTCACCTTTGCGCCCACCGCCTCCGGAAGCCGCGCCGCCACAGTAACCATCACCGACAACGTCGGCGATAGCTCGCAGATCGTGAGCCTAACAGGGACGGGGACTAATCCCGCCGTCAGCCTTACCCCTAACAGCCTAGTCTTCGGGAGCCAGAACTTAGGCACAACCAGCGCGCCTCAGTCCGTAACTCTGAACAACACCGGCAATGGGACGTTGAACGTTTCCGGGATTGCTATGACAGGCGCCAATCCGGGCGACTTCACTGAGACCAGCACTTGTGGCGGCTCGGTGGCGGCGGGAGGCAATTGCACGATTGCCGTCACGTTCACGCCCAGTTCCGCGGGGACGCGTAGCGCCTCCATGACGATTACCGACAATGCCGGCAGTAGCCCGCAGACCATAAGCTTAACGGGGACGGGCGCGAGCGCCGCAGCTGTCGCCGGTTTATCGCCCAGCAACCTGACCTTCGGGAGCCAGCCTATTACTACCAGCAGTGCCCCTCAGACGATCACCCTGAGCAACACGGGCAGTGCGGCCTTGAATATCACCGGCTTGGCGCTGGCAGGCACCAATGCAGGCGACTTTGCCCAGACCAATACTTGTGGCAGTTCGGTGGCGGCAAGCGGTAGTTGCTCGATCAGCGTTACCTTCACGCCGGCGGCCACAGGCGCGCGCACGGCCGCAGTCAGCATCTCGGACAACGCCACTGGCAGCCCGCAGACGGTGAGCCTCTCCGGGACGGGCACCACGCCGGCGGTCAGCGTTTCACCGACCAGCCTTTCTTTTGGGAGCCAGGCGGTCGCCACGGGCAGCACGGCTCAGACGGTCACCCTGACTAATAGTGGCAATGCTACGTTGAGCATCACCAGCCTCGTGTCCACGGGCGCCAACGCCAGCGACTTTGCTGAGACAGCAGATACCTGCGGCAGTTCGGTGGCGGCGGGCGGCAACTGTACGATCGAGGTGACATTCACCCCTTCTGCCTCCGGGCAGCGCACAGCCATACTCAGCATCACGGACAATACCAGCGGCAGCCCTCAGACTGTGAGCCTCTCGGGCACCGGAAGCCACGACGTGATTCTATCTTGGGCTGCCAGCGGGACCTCCGGGGTCGTGGGCTATAACGTTTACCGGGGAACCACCTCGGGAGGTGAGAGCTCCACCCCGCTTAATTCCACGCCCATTAACGGGATCACCTATGTGGACGCGAATGTGACGGCAGGGGCGACGTACTACTATTCGGTCACGGCGGTAGGCCCGGATGGCGCGCAGAGCGCGGCCTCGGCCGAAACTCTAGCGACCGTCCCTACAAGCTAGCCTTCACTTCCAAGCACGGGCCAAGCACGACGAGAAGCCCGCAAGTGGGCTCGTCGACCGACCCGGGTACGGCAAGCCGCCACCCTGACAGTTGCCGGGCTTGCCCCGCCCTCCAGACTAAGAACCCATCATCTGAGGGAAAGCCACTACGTTTGGGGAAGGCGCTACCTGCTCAAGGTGGTCGAGGAACTCGCCGCGCCGAAAGTTGAGCTGAAGCACAGCAAGATGATCGTGCGGGTTGGTCCTGGAACGAATGACGAAACGAAGCAGGAAGCCCTCGCCCGCTGGTATCGGGGACAAATCAAAGCTGCCGTGCCTGACCTGATAGCGAAGTGGGGGCCGATGATCGGCGTGAATGTGGTGCACGTCTTCGTGCAGAAGATGAAGACAAAATGGGGAAGCTGCAATCCCGTTACACGCAGCATCCGATTGAACACTGATCTCGCAAAGAAGCCACGCGAATGCCTCGAATACATCGTCGTCCACGAGATGGTTCACTTACTGGAGCCGACTCACAACGCCCACTTCGTCGCCCTGATGGATCGACTCATGCCACAATGGCGCGTACGCCGGGAGCAGCTCAATCGGTTGCCAGTTCGCCATCAAGAGTGGGCCTACTGACACGCTACCCTCGCCTCAATTTTGCCGTACACGAACGCAGTGGGGTTGGTCAGCCACACCCCCAGCGCCCACAAAGACACCCCATCACCAACCGACAGAAGGCTATCCGCCAACTCCCAAACAAGTGGCGTATGGCAGATGAGGACAACTTGATGGAATCCACCAAGGTTGATAGACCGGCGCAGCATGCGCACGTACTCCTTGCCATTGGCAGCATCCAGGGCTCCCACCGTTTCGTCCCGGAACAGTGTCTCGTAACGAATGCCTTCGCCCTGCCGCATGTTGTAAATGGCAATGCCCAGGTTGACGGCTTCATTGCCCGGATCGGCTACGCCTGGACGGCATCTGCGACAAGCCACTCCAGGCACTGGGCGGTGTCGGCGAAGTAGCGGTCTTCATCGAGGTGGAGATCACCGGCGTGAACGAATCGTAAGGGCATGCTCGGACTCCTTTCGTGTCAAAACATCAATGCATCCTTGTGTTAATGGGGAACGGTGGGGTCCTCGCGAGAGGCACGAATAGCACCTTTCGTGGCCCGCGAGAGCACCTTGCA
>Ga0187888_1001038_pt1 | contig 27424 bp, 12 predicted proteins | sample June2016WEW_7_40_FD_132987 | JGI IMG/M metagenome (GOLD analysis project Ga0187888, IMG submission 132987) | Peatland microbial communities from SPRUCE experiment site at the Marcell Experimental Forest, Minnesota, USA - June2016WEW_7_40 | ecosystem: Environmental > Terrestrial > Soil > Wetlands...
TCCCGGTGGATGACTTTCTCGTTGTGCGCGTACTCCAGAGCGGCGCAGAGTTGCGCGGCCAGGGGCCGCAAATAACCCCAGGAGAGCGCGCGGGAGGGTTGCTGGAGGCGGAAGGCGGCCAGCGTCGGCCCGTCAATGTATTCCATGACGATGAACGCCATCCCGTCTGCGTCCTCGTGCAAGTCGTGAATGCGGACGATGTTGGGATGGGACAACTTGTGGCTGCGGGCGGTTTCGCGGCGGAGATCATCCAGCGCGCCCGGATCGCCGCGAATTTCCGGCGGCAAGAACTTCAGCGCCACTGGTTCGCGCAGCCGTTCATCCCGGGCCAGCCAGACCTCGCCCATGCCGCCGCAGCCCAGGCCTTTGATAAGGACAAATCGCCTCTGTGCAAGAGTCTGTTCCGGCTGCAATGGCATCGCTGCGGACATGGAAGAAGTTCTCCCGAAGCCTCTAACAACCTGTTTACAAGTTGGCAAGAACAAAAGCCTTGGCAGGAAAATCGAAAGGAGGCAACTGATCTACTTTGGGGCATGGCGCGAAAGCATCACTCCAACGACCGCGCCCGCCGCCGCCAAGACCGCCAGGATGAGAAACAGAATCAATATTCTTCGTCGGGCGCGGGCTTTGATGGCGCTTCTGGCCTGCTGCAGCAGCGCGTCGCACTCCGCGGCCAATTCCACATTCTGCCCCAGCAGGGCGCCGTGCAGTTGGATGGATTGCTCGAGCGCGAGGATGTCGGCCTTGGTGGTGGCGCATAAGGCCTGGCATCGGACTTGGGTCCCAACGGCCTCCTGCAAAAAGGAAACCAATTGCAGTTCCATTTCCGGCTTGGCCGCAATCAGGCTTTGCACCCCGTCCACGTCGCCCTCGTCGGCAAATTTTTTTGCCTGCGAGCGGACCAGGATCTGATTTTTCCAGTCATCCGAACCGGCCTGGGCGGCGGGTTCCTTGCGTTCGCGCAGCGTTTCCTGTCCCCGTTTCACCAAAGTCTTTAATTCGTCGGCCAAGGTGGGATCTTGGGAGGGGAGCCGGCTGATCTCCTCGTCCACCCAATGATTCACCAGCTGAATATCCTCTTCCGATTTGGCCGCTTCGACCCGTTTCTTGGCTTCGGCCAGAAGTTGCTTTTTCAGCAGTTTGAATGCGATTTCCGCATGAACCCGCGCTTCCGTTTCGGCCAGCAAGGATTCCAAGGCCTTCACCAACATTGGCTGGGTTTTCAATGCGCCCTTATGAGCCTGCAACAGCCCTTTGAGGGCCTCGATATCCTCCGGGGTGGCGGCCTCTTTGGCGCGGGCCTGGACTTGGACCTGAATCGCCTCGTGCAAATGCGGGATCAGTTGCTCCCGGATCGGCCCGTGCCTCTCGATCAGAATCTCCACTTCATCAGGTTTTCCCGCCGCTGCGGCTGCTTCGGCCCGGGTCAAAATCACCTGGAGCTGGCGGATGTGGCGCAGGGCCTCTTCCGCTTCCCTTTTGACTTGTTCGGCCCGCCTCAAATGCGGCTCCAATTGCTCGCGCAAGTTTGGATGGGCCTCGATTATTTTTCGCACTTCCTCGGGTTTTCCCGCGACGGCGGCGTCCGTAGCCCGGTTGACAATATGCCGGGCCTGGTGCTCGGCCCCTTCCGCATCCTTTTTGACTTGCTCGGCCCGCCGCAGATGCGGTTCCAAGACCTCGCGCCGCTGTGGATGGGACTTGATGAGTTGCTGCACTTCCTCGGGCTTTCCTGCGGCGGCAGCGGCTCTGGCCCGGCTCAAAATATTCTGGAACTGGCGCTCGGCTTCTTCCGCTTCCCTTTGGACTTGTTCGGCCCGTCTGAGATGCGCTTCCAAGACCTCGCGCCGCTGTGGATGGGACTTGATGAGCTGCTGCACTTCTTCGGGCCTTCCTGCGGCGGCGGCGGCGGCGGCCCGGCTCAAAATACTCTGGAACTGGCGCTCGGCTTCTTCCGCATCCCGTTTGACTTGTTCGGCGCGCCTCAGATGCGGCTCCAAGTCCTCACGGCGCTGTGGATGGGACTTGATGAGTTGCTGCACTTCTTCGGGCTTTCCTGCGGCGGCGGCGGCGGCGGCCCGGCTCAAAATAGTCTGGAACTGGGTCTCGGCTTCATCCGTTTCCTTTTTGATTTGCTCAGCCCACTTGAGATGCGGCTCCAAGTACTGGTGCCAATGCGGATGGGACTTGATGAGTTGCTGCACCTCCTCGAGCTTTCCCGCCAGCGCGGCGGCTGTGGCTTGATTCAAAACAGATTGCAACTGGCGCTTGATGGCCTCCGCTTCCGCTTTGGCTTTTTCCTCAGCCAGACGGGCCTCCGCGGCAATTCGTTCCGCGTCCGCTTTGCTGTTCGCCAGAGTTCCACCGTCGGGGCCAACCCTCTTCCGCGCCTCCGCCATGAGAAGAGCCAATTGTTTTTCCAACCCGGCGTCAGGGCGCGGAAGCTTGTCCAACTGTTCGCGCATCCAGTGCTCAATCCGGTGGATGTCGGCCATGGAATTGGCCTGCGCGGATTGCGTCTGGACCTCCGCCAGAATTTTCCCATGGAGTTCCTTGCTTGTGGTAATCTCCTCAACCCGGGTCCCGGCTATGGTCAACAGTTCATGCCATTTGCTGAGGAATTGCTCGTTCTGCGAAAACTGGTGGTAGAGGATGAAGGAATCCTTGATCGCCTTGATGTCGTCCCAGGTTTCGGCTTTGCCACACCGGGCCTCGATTTCCGACAACGCCTGCTCCAGCAGCTTCTGATTTTCGACGGCGGTGGTTTTGGCGATGGCCTCGGCCTCAGCCCTGGCTGTTTCCTCCGCCAAATGCTTTGCTTGGGCCACCCGTTTTGCTTCCGCCTCAGCCTCGGCTTTGGCGTCGGCTTCTTCTTTGTTCAGGTTTCTGAGAAGCTCCTCAAGTTCGGCAACGAAGTCATTATTCCTGCCACTGATTCTGGTCAAAGTCCTGAAGCGGACGGGGTTCCCGTCGGCCTTGATCAACTCCCGCAACTTTCTTTGAATGGACCTGTGGTTGGCCAGCAGGTCGGCGATCACCTGCGCGCCCCCCGACTCCTTGCGCCCGCGCGCGTTCTCATGGCAAATCTCCAGCGTCTCATCCAGCAGTCCAACCCAAATCTCCGCGTGAGCCAGATTGAGGGTGTAAATTTCGATGGCCGCCAGAATGTCGCCTTCCTCCATGGCCTTCATCATCCTGGCTGTGACCTCCGGAGGGGCCGTCTGGGGCAGCGGCTCACGCAATCGGCCCGCCGGCTTGAGCCGGCTTCCCTTGGCGGGGCCGGTGAAATCACTCTCGCCTTTGGGGTTGGTGGCCTTGACCCAATAGAAATAATCCCGGCCGGCGGTGGCGCTGGAATCCAGGAAGGTTGGGTTTGGCGAAGAACCCGCCGCGGGAATGGGGATCGAATCCAGGAAGGATTTTGATTCGGGCGCGTTGGATTCTGACCGGTAAGTGTGGTATTGCGTCGCGCCCGGGCAGTTGTTCCAGGAGAGGTTGATGCCCCCCTCTCTGCCGACCGACGCCCGGAGGCCGGCAGGAGGCGCGGGCGGGATGTTGTTTTCCAGCGCATGAGTCCAGGCCGCTTGGATCTCGATGAGCGGGTTGCTTGGCAGATAATGCCCGTATTTGTTGGCGTAAGCCAAGAGTTGCGCCTTGTTGCGGGCGATGTCCTCCGGCGACGCGGCTTGGCGCATCTCTTCCAGCCTGGCTCGAAACTCTTTCTGATGCTCTTCGCGGATAAAAAGCTCTTCCCATCTGTCCGCCCCGGACTCGCGGTGCTTGCGGAAGAAGCCCCGCAGTTGCTCCCGCAGGTCCTCCAACTCCTTGGTCGAATCGGCGCGGCGAAATGCGTCCAGCAGAATGGTGAATTCCATTTCCAGCAGTTCCTTGCGGGGAGAAAGAGGCAGCGCCTCCTTTTGCTCGTCATAAAATTTGCGCAGTTGTTCCAACGCCTCCGGCAGCTTCGCTGGGGAAGCGCCTCGAGCCGCGTCCAAATGCCGCTGATACTCGCGCTTGAATTCCTCAATCGCTGCCGGCAATTCATGGGCTCCTTGCTGAAGATGCACCCATTCCATGAAAAGGTTGCCCACCCTTTGCAAAGGGACCAAATCGCTTTGGGGGAAGTCTCGCATGGGGTTGGCCCTGACCCATTGGCCGCCCGGCTCCCGCTTCTCAAACCGGTTGCCGCCGACGGGCTTGATTTCAAGGTTGGAAGTCAGGGTAATAAAAGGCTCGGGCCCCAGGTCTAGCCGCCAACCTTGCGCCTCAACATCGGTCCTCAGATCGGCCTCTTTGTCCCGTTGCCGCTTGTCCATCTCCAAGACAAGACCCTCCCAGGCCGTGATTTCCGCTTGGGAGAGCCAGCGCCTGAGGATGTCAAGAAGTTTCATGGAAGGCCTTCTCCGGGGCTGCGTGAAGGCTGGCAGTCCGTGTCTTCAAACTTCTGCTTGTGCTGCTTTGAACCAAACATGGTGGTTTGCCCGCCGCAATTGTTTCCCCCGCGCCCGTGACGGCGGCACGGGAGCTTGGGCTCCGTTTGACCGATGGCGGGGCGCGTCTGCCGCCGTGATAGACGCGTCGGACTGGCGCCCAGAGCAATGTCGTGGGGCCGATTCTATCCGATTGGCCGCCGGAGGCAATCCTTTCCCACCCGGCTTTTCCACCCGGCAGGATGAAGCGGGGAGCATGCGCCGCTCTAAAAGCGCCGGAATTTCCCGATTGCGGCAGGGAGTCGGATATCATAAAATGCCGGATTGTGGCGAAAGAAACCCAACGAGATCCGTTTGAGGAACCGCCTGCGCCCCGGGAATTGAAGGCAGGCCAGCACGTCGGCTCCGAGCGGTATCTCCTGAAGAAATTTCTGGGCCAGGGGGGCATGGGGATCGTCTGGCTGGCGCAGGACAGCCGTCTGGGCGAGGAGGTGGCCTTGAAGTTCTTGCCCGGCCAGCTTCGCCTGGATTCCTCGGCACTCGACGACCTCCGCCAGGAAACCCTCAAAAGCCGCAAACTGGCGCACCCGAACATTATCCGCATTCACGACTTGTTCGAGTTGGAGGGGGAGGATCCGTTCATTTCGATGGAGTATGTGGACGGGCCCACCCTGAGCAAGCGCCGGGTGCAAATGCCGGCCCGGATCATGGATTGGGAGGGGCTCTCCGATCTGGTGCGGCAGTTGTGCGAGGCCCTGGAGTACGCGCACCATGAGAAGGTGATCCACCGCGATCTCAAGCCGGCCAACTTGATGCTGGACTCCCGCCAGCGGATCAAACTGGCCGACTTTGGCATCGCCCGCGTGGTGACCGATTCGCTGAGCCGCGTCACGCTGCGCCAGGGCACCAGCGGGACGCTGGTTTATATGAGCCCGCAGCAACTGGATGGCCGCCCTTCCAATCCCACCGACGACATTTATTCCGTGGGCGCCACCCTCTACGAGTTGCTGACCAGCAAGCCGCCCTTTTACACCGGCGAGATCGCCCATCAGATACGCTACGTGGAGGCGACGCCCATCACCCAGCGCCTGGAGGAACTGCGCATTGCCAGCCAGGTGCCCAAAGTGGTCGAAGACACGGTGGCCGCCTGTTTGAAGAAGAATCCCTCGGACCGCCCGCAGAGCGCGCACGAACTGGGCGAAAGCCTGGGTTTGATTGAAACCAAGCCGCCCAGTTCAAAGTCAGGCAAACTGGGGCCTAAGCCTCCGCCTCCCTCGCGCCCGAAAGGCCAGCGGGTCGCGGTGACGCTGGGAATTCTGGCCGGTCTGGGTGTGCTCGCGGGGGGCGCGTATTATTTGACGCACCGACGCCCCCCGCCGCCGGCTTTGCCGTGTGGTTTGGAAGTGACGATCACTCCCAACGACGCGGTTGCCGCCGGGGCGATGTGGCAGGTGGATGGCCGCCCACCCCAAACCAGCGGCGCGGTTGTCTCCGACTTGCCGTCGGGAAATCATACTTTGGCTTTCCTGAGTATCTCCAATTGGATCGCGCCTCCCGCCCAAACGGTGTCCATTACAACCAACTCAACCAACATCGCCACAGGAACCTACCTCCGGCCTATCGGTTCTTTGGAGGTGACCCTCGTTCCCAACGACGCGGTTGCCGCCGGGGCGATGTGGTGCGTGGATGACGGCCCGTCCCAAACCAGCGGCGCGGTGGTGACGAATTTGCTTTCAGGCACTCACACCGTGGTCTTCCAGGCCGTTCCAGGCTGGACCAACCCAGGGAGCCAGACGGTGGCCATCAGCGTGGGTCAGATGACAGCCATCACGGGGCTTCCTTACCAGAAGACATTCCCAAATCATCAACCGCCGCCGACCGGCTCTTTGCAAGTGATGCTCAGTCCCAGCGACGTGGTTGCCGCCGGGGCGATGTGGCAGGTGGATGGCCGCGCGTCCCAAACCAGCGGCGCGGTGGCGACCAATTTGTCTCCCGGCAATCACATTGTTGCCTTCCAGGCCGTTCCAGGCTGGGTTCCGCCATCGAACCAGACGGTGACAATCAGCGTGGATCAGATCACAGCCATCACGTGGGCTTACCAGAGGCCTCCTTCCACCAACGGCATATCTCCTCCTCAGCGCGGACGTCGCTGGACCAACAGTCTGGCGATGCGGTTTGCGCCTTTGCCGGGCGCCTCGGCACTCTTGTCCATCTGGGATACACGGGTGTCGGATTACAGGTCCTTCGTCCTCAGCGCCAATTACACCAACAGCATGATGAAATGGACCAATGCCATCTACACAAATGTGGAGGCCAATCCGGTCGTGTTTGTCAGTTATGAAGACGCGAAGAGCTTCTGCTCATGGCTTACCGCCAGCGAGCGCAGCAAGGGTATATTGACCGCCAACCAGTCCTATCGCCTGCCGATGGACCTGGAATGGAGCCTGGCGGTGGGCCTAAGCAAGGACATGGGAAAGGAAATGGAGACCTATCCCAAGGACCGAAGCGACGGGGTCAAGGGTGTTTATCCCTGGGGGACAAATTGGCCTCCTCCGGCGGGAGCTGGAAATTTCTGCGGCAAGGAGGCCGAAAGTCTGGGCATCACCCCCATCGAGAATTACGAGGATCAATTTCCAAGGCTGGCACCCGTTGGAAGTTTTTCTCCGAACACCTATGGCTTCTATGACATGGCAGGCAATGTATGGCAATGGTGTTCGGATCCGTACAGCAGACCGGACCCGGAGGACCCGCAGCAGGTGTTGCGCGGCGGATCGTGGGACACCTCAAAAAAAGAGGAACTGCTTTCCTCCCATCGCCGGAATCTGGGACCCGGCTTCCCCATGCGAGACGTGGGATTCCGTTGTGTTGTGGACACCGGGGATGCCCCGGCTCCTGGCAATCCTGGGCGCCATTGACGGGGGCGCGATGAGATCGTTCAGTCCGGCGGCAGATCCAGCCGGAACACCTGGAGAGATTCCTGACCCGCCTTCTGGGCGCCGCGATTGGAAAAGAAATAAAGATAATGACCGTCGGAACTGACTGCCGGGCAGGAATCGAAGGAACCATTTTGCGTCAACGGGCGCGGTTGTTTGCCATCAGACTGCATGATCCAGATGGCCCAGTAATGTTCCTTGCGGTCGTTCAAGGCGCGGTCGGAAGCAAAGACGATGTGGGTCCCCGCAGGGGTCCAAACGGGGCAAGCGTCGTGCCAGTCCCCATCGGGAAGCTGTCCGAGGTTTTTGCCCTTGCGATCCATCAGCCATAATTTGCCTTCCGGCGAGACATAAGCGATTTTTTGGCCGTCGGGCGACCAGGCCGGGTTCTGGCCTTGCTGGGTTGGGGCGGCCAGGCTGCCGTCCGCATCGGCAATCCAGATGGTCGAAGGCGCGGAGGGCAAAGCGCCAAGGGGCCGCGAAGTATAGGCCAGTTTGGAATTGTCCGCCGTGACCACCGGCTCGGTATCCAGGGAGGTGGAGTTGCCCGTGATCGGCTGGGGCAAAGTGCCATCGGACTCCATGCGCCAGATGACCCGTTTGCCGCCGCGATCCGATGAGTAATAAATATATTTGCCATCCGCCGTCACGAACGGATCCACGTCAAAATGGGGTCCCACATTCAAGGGGGTTTCCAAGCCGCCGTCGTTGATGCAAATTTCGGTGCCGGTCAGAACCTCATGCTCCCCCGTCTTGGAACGAGTGTCCCGGTTGGGCTTGGCATAGACAATTTTATCAGCGTGTTCAGGCCAGGTGCTAATGCGCGACGCGACCAAGGCGTCTTCCGGCTTGGCCCTGGTAATCGGGATGGGGGCCTGGCCCGCCGGTTCGGATTGGTCCACCGCAGCCATGACGTTTGTGTAGTGGACCTTGAGTTTTTCATCGTTGATTTCAAAAGTTCGCAACAGGACCGGAACGAACTTTACGGGCATAAAGAACTGCGCTGAAAGCGATCCTGCGGCGGCGGAGTCCACCGTCAGCGTCTTGACAAACTCCGGGGCGGCGTCCTGGCCGGGCGGACAATACTCATACCCTTCCTTGGATATTTTCACCGTGGCGGTGGACCAGGGCTGGGTGCCATCGGCGCGGGTGAAGGTCAAGTTGGTGGCCAGAGTCGTGGCGCCAGCGGGAATATCGTTGATGGAAACCATCGCGTTGAGGATGTTGGCCTTGAATACCACCTGAATGTCCCGCCGGATTTCGTCCAGGGTGGCGTTGATCTCAAGTCCGGTGTGTTCCTTCTTCTCGGCCTGGCTCTCGGTGATGTTGGTGATCACCGGATAATAATTCGACTTGACCACGCCGATCACGGTCGTTTCCCATGGGTCTGATTTGGCCCGGTCGAAAACCAGCTTCCCGCTCCAGGGAGCCAGGCCGGCCAAATGGTTGTTGGTAAACACCATCGCGCCCTCCACGCCTGAATTCACCTGGATCGGCACTTCCAGGTGAGTTCGCACCAGGTTAAAGGTGGGCAAAACCCAACTCCGCTTGTTGGTCTCCAGGTCGCTCTGGGTAAAATGGAGCTGCTCGGTGGCATAATTCTTCATTACCACCATCACTTGCAGCCCAATATCGGACCGGATCTTGTTGGTACTGAACGGGGTCGTGCCGACGTAATTGGTGTCAATGTAAACGGCGGCGCCCCGCGGATCGGAATCAATCGCAAGTTTGCGATTAATGGTCCGCACGGTGTCGCAGCTCAGCGCAGCGAGGCCAAGCAGAACAGCCACTGCAATCTGGATTTTGGTATAGGGTGGTTTCATAAGTGTGGTGTCTATTGAGGCTAAGAATCGCCTGGGCACAGGACTCGCGCGGGCTGGCAGCGCCGTTCGGGTTCGCCAGCGCCCGCTTTCTGACCGCGCTGGGCGAGCCGCTGGGGCGCCAGTTGGCCCGCCGGGCAATTCCCGCGGATTGCCACGCGAGCCTCGTGAATCCCCTCCAACCCGGCATGATACGGCAAGGCATCCATAACGACAACGCCCCATGAAACCCAATCCACCCAATTAACGCAAGCACCAAATCGTGTTGTCAGCGATTCAGATTTAGTTGTTGACCGGCAGCACAATGGTGAATGGGCTTTTATATTTCGTCGTCAGGCCGTGCACTTTAATGTCGTAGTGTCCGGGTTTGGGGGGCACCGTGAATTTGAGGTCGGCCATCTTCTTCTCGCCATCCGGCCCTTCCCAGGAGGTCACCGTGAACTCCGCCTTCGCCGGGTCGTCATTGACCAGTTCGTACGTCACCGTGCCGGACGGGTCAGGCAGGCTTGGTTTGATTGAGAAAAGCCAGTCAATTTTGGTTTCCGGCAATTCGTTCGTGATCGCGACGAAGCTGCCAGGAGACGACTCCTTGTAGCTGCAGTTGAGTTCAATTTCGGAATCAATCTGGCCGCCCTTCGCGCCAATGTAGGCGGCCCGCTTGAAATGCTTTTTAAGCCTTCCCTGTGGATCCAGCAATTCGGTATAATCGAAAACCCGGCCATCGGCGCCAACAAGCTTGGCCCCAGGCGGGAGGGTGAAGGTTGACGGATCCTCCAACACCGGAGGTTCCGGCTGCTTGAAAGCTGGATTACCAGGATATTTCGCCTCAATTTGCTGAATCTTATCGCTGTTGTTGTTTCTTACCGCACTGGCATAGTCAGCGGCGTCCTGCGGGCTTACTCCCGCCTTCTGGAGGGCTTGGCTCATCAGCTCAGCAAGACATTGATTGCCGGGGTGCTTCTTCAAAAGGTCGCGAAGTGCAGGAATGTTCCCACTCCTGAAGGCGGCGATCGCTTGTTCGGCCTCGTCCGGCGAAAGAGGGTCTGAAGCCGAGTTTATGAGGGCCGACTTGAGGCTGTCAACCGCAGACGGACTGTTCGGATTGGAGGAGAAGTCTCCCACGATCTTCTGAATGGAAGACGGCGGGGAGATGGGAGGGGGCTGGGGCGACGCCGGGGGGAGTGTTCCGGTCGTGCCGCGTTCATCCGCCACCCTGACTGTGGAGATGGCCTTAGCTGCGGCGGCTTCGGGGTCGGCCTCGTTGCGAATGGCATCAGAATTCCTCTGAATGGCAGCGCGTGTGGCCGGATCCAATTCGTTGACAAGCGGGAGGAGTTTGTTCTGCAGATCATAAGCCCGGTTGCGCAATGCCAGGTAATTTGTGGTGAAAAGATTGACCCACCGGGCTTCGCCAAGGAGTTTTTTCAACGAACCAATCTGCGCTTGGTGCCCTTTGACTTTTTCATTTCCATCCATCAAGGTGAATGTCTCATCCAGCCTGTACTGGGTCATGGCGACATTGTTCGGCCAAAGCTTCATGTTTTGGGCGCGGCGGTTGGTGGCGTTCTGGTATTCGTTTTCCCCGTCCTGGATGTAAATCAGGAATGTCCGTTGAGCCCTTTCCAACTGGGCCCGGGAGGTGCGCTCCTCGGGAGCAGCGGCGGTTTGTCCCAGCACCTTGCCTCCCTGGGTGAGAAGGAGTCCCAGAAGGGCGGCCTGGAAAACGGCGAGTGATTTTACATTCATAATATATTAGGGTTAATAATGAGACTTTGGTACGATTGGGAATAAAAAGCAAGAGAATTCATTCCGTCAAACATTCAAGTGGCCCGCGTGGCAAGGCCATCTGTTTCCGAAATAACACCTTCAGGCCTCATGTGGGAGTAATGCACCTGGAAAGTGTCGGCTTTCAAAACATCCGACAAAACCAGATGTATATCCGACGTGTTTCCCACATGACGGATTTCCACGCCGACAATTCTTAATCCGGGAACGGGTGCTCCTTCCGTGGATTCCAACAGGAAGTTGGCGGGGTTGGCACAAAAATCTGTGTCTATCTGGCCGGTCAGGCTGAAATGGATTTCGGTATGCCCGGCGTTGGCGAACTGCACTCCTTTACAGACCGATGGGGGGTAATCAATGCCGTTGCGACCCTCTTTCGTTCCATTGGCGGCGTTGCCCACCAGATCCTCCACCCCCGAATACTCCAACCTCAAAATGCCGATGGGCAAATTGGCGGCGAAACTCAAGACGATGTTGGACGCACTCGTCATATGCGGAAGGAACGGCGTTCCAACCTTCTGCCATTCCGTTCCGTTTTTGGCTCGCAGGGTGTAATGGGAGATCTTGGTCGCGGCATCCTCCCGCAAGTCCTTGTTGAAGGTAAGTTCCAGGCGGTTGGAAGTCGCCGACGATTCGTTGACAAGGATCGGCGCGGTCCGGTCAATCGGGCCTTCATAGGCAAACGAGTTGGTGGTCGCAAGCTCGGCGCCGGCTTTGCCGCTGGTGTCCTTGAGGCCGGCGATTCGCAGGGTGTATGAGCCGTTGGTCATGTAGGAATTGGTCAGAACCACTTCCAAGGACTTGCTGTCCAAGGCCTGCACCGGCCCGACCTCAAGTCCGCCCAACTGCAGAACTCCCTTTGTTTTGGCGGAGTTGGGGTCAAACGGTTTGTTGAACACGATTTTGATCCTGGTTTGGGAGTCCTTGGCGGAGACGGACTCAACCTGCAAAGGAATTATGATGTAATTGAAATTGGTGGACAAGGGACGCAAGTGGTTTTTGTTCGTCGAAGCGTCAGTGATGTTGGTTCTCAGCGTCAACTGGTATCTGGCGTCGGACTCAAATGGCTTGTCGGCCTTGAGGACCACGGTCTGCCGGTCCTCCTGGAGCTGGGCCGATTTGATGGACAGCCCGGGTTCGATGGAATAGTTGCCGGCTGTCTCCGCGTTTGCTTTGTCCAACGGCTCATCGAACTTGAGCTTGAGAGAATCCTGAGCGTCCGCCGAGGCCGGCGACGGCTCGCCCACCAAGGACGGAGGGCGTTTGTCATCCACCAACACCGGGAGGTTGGTCGGAGCCAGGACATGGCCCCAAAAATCCCTGGCCTTCTCCAGGTAGAGGGTGTATTTTCCGTCCTCCGACAGCGCGACCCCCGGCAAATCAATGGTGAGCGTCAGACGCTTGTGGTTGGTGGGGTTGAGTTCTGGAGGGCGGAGTTTGAGTTCGCCGCCGTTGAAACGAAGCGAGTATTGACCGAGGAGTGCAGGCGGAGCTCCAGCCTGGTTGGTAACTCCGACCTGGTTGGTAGCCACGGGGTGGTTCTGGCCCAAACGATTGTTGAACTCAATTTCGATGACATTCCGCTGGTTGCCGGGGTCCAGGACGGCATCATTGCTCATGGCGGCGTTGAGCACAACCAGACGCTTGGGAATAAAATGATTGGCGGCCAGGACACCGGCGACAATGAGAAAAAGAACGCCGGCCCATATCGTCACCAGCTTGCCCCAATTAATGCTCTTCAATTTGCCGGCGACAGTCTGCTCGGACGGCTTGGCTTCCGTCTTTGGCCGTCTGGCCGTCGGCACCGGCAACGGCCCGGGGCCGGCGGATGGTTTGGGCGCCGGGACCGGCAGCCCAAGCACTTTGTCGGAAGTCAGGGGCAGACACTCGTGGTCGGCGTAGAAGTAGCGTTTGTATAAATTGTGCTGGGCCAGGTTCTCTTCGAATTGCTGGCGCAGTTGGCGCGCCAGTTCCTTGTCCTCCGGGGTCCTGGCCTTGTCCTCGGTCCACTTGAGATCTTTCTCCAGTTGCGCGATCTCCTCCGCGTCCTTGATCCCGGGATTTGGGCATAAGATGAGCAATTGTTCGCCCAGGGTGTGTCCAGCCACAAAGTAGGCGTCGGGCCGAAGGTCGGGGTCCGGAAGCCGAAAACCGCGGCGCACTTCCTGCTCATAGGAGAGGACCGGGGGCGGCGCCTTGGCGGGGGCAGACGGCTTGAGTGCGCCCCCCGGAGCGCAAGAGGAACAGGCGCAGCCGCTGCCGTGGGCCTGGCGATAAAAGTCCTCGGCCGTTTTCTGAAACTGTTGAATCACCCGGCCCGGCAGGCGTTTCAAGGGTCTGACTTTCCATGACTTGCCGCGCCCGGCATAGACTTCCTCGCGGACGTATTGGCCGTTGACCAAGCGATCCACATGGGTGAGCTTGCCATCCTCCGAAAGCACCGGGAAGGCGATATAAGCCGCCAAGGGGTCCTTGAGGCGGCTTAACTCGACGCCCTCCCGGAAAAGGCGGGTCCAACTCATCGCCTTGGCGCGCAATTCCTTGACCACATTGCGACCGTCTCCAACCAGCGGAAGAGAGGATCCCTGCTCTTTCTCGCAGCCCCAAATAATGAGGAGGCGCGGGGCGAATCGGTCGCCGCAAACCCAATAAGCATCCGGCTCTTTGCCCGGATCGGGCAGTCTGAAACCCTGGCGCAGACTGGCTTGGTCGGCATTAAGCCCGCCTTTGCAGAAGTTGCTCGCCGCCTCCGCGAACTCCTTGAGCGCGCCCTCATGAATATAGCGCAGCGGCCGGAGGTTCTCGCGGGGCTGATACTTCACCTCTCCCAGGTCGCTTCCGGGAGCGGGCACGCGCTGGGCGTCGGCCAGAAACAGCGACAACGAGTTGACGGGCGACTTGACCAAGTTTCCGTTGAAGGCCGGGTCGAGATAGTATCCCCCGATGGGGGTGCGGAGGATGAAATAGGGGCTGCGAAGAAGGCGGGTCGGGAGTTCTGCCGCGACGGGGCTTTCCAAGCTGGGCATGGTTTGAGGATCATTCATGGTAGTCTAGCAAGTAATCACTCGGGCATGGCAGAGAACCTTTGGCGGATCGGAGGATTTGTCGCGCACCGTCCAGGAAAGAGCCTCCTTGACGTACATGCGGGCCACCAAGCCGGCATCCACCGAGAGCATGGTGTTGGCGTCGAAGCGGTCCCGTTCCAGAGCCAGGATGATGTCCACGGGAATGCCCGAGGAATCCAGATAGCCCTGAAAACCCGAGCGCCACTCCAAGGCGGCATCCAGTTCCGACAGACCCATCTCTTTCCAGAACCGGTAGGCCTCGACCCCGACTCCGTGCAGTACTTCGGCCAGTCTGCGCCTGTCCTCCGCCTCGCGGGAGGCGCTGTTGAATCGCCCCAAGGCCAGGAAGAGATCAAACGCGCGGGGATCGTGCTGGGCCAGGCGGTCCTCGATTCTCTTCTTCCATCCGGCCAAGGCGCCGCCATCCTGAAAGAAGGGCGGCCACGCCAAAGCCGTCATGGCGTCGTCGCGCACCTTCAAGAGTTGAAAGGCGCCCCCAATTTCTTCGTTCAGCCGCGTGAGGCGGGACTGGGCGTCGGCCAGGCCTTCCTCGATCGAGTGCCAGAGGCGGCTGTTTTTTGCCTCCAAGTCCGCCAATTGATTGTGCCAAGCGGCGCCCGCCTTCTCGGCGGCCTCATTGAGGCGTCTTTGCCACATCTCCGGCTGGGCTTCGACGAAAGTGTTGAGGCGGGCCTGCCACTGCCTCTGGTGGTCGTCCAGTTGGCGCAGCCAGGTCTGCTTGATCTCGGCGATTTCACCCTCCAGCCGCTTCTGCCAGTGGCCCTGGCTCTCCTTGAGCAAGGAGTTCCAATTGTCCATCGCCTTTTGCAGCTCCAAGCCCAACTCCGATTGCCACGAATTCCGGGCGTCCTGAAAAAGCTTTTGGAAATCCTTCCCGGCCTGCTGCTGCAACCCGCCAAGCATGGAGCGGGCCTCGGCCGCCCAGGTTTCGATGGCGGTGCGCGAGGCGGAGACGGCGGAGTCAACAAATGTTTCAAGGTTCTGTTCGTGCTTAGCCTTCATAGAGTCAAGGAATTTCTGGTTGAGTTCGGCGGTTTGTCTCATGGTTGCGGCCAGATCCTGCCCCTGCCGGATGGCGGCATCAAGTCTTGGCTGAACCTGATCGGTCAAGGTTTTTGCCATTCCGGGAATCTGCTCGGCCACGACCGATCGGACCTGCGTCGCCACCGATTTCCTTTCCCGCAGCAACACCACCGAAACTCCCAGCGCACCTGTCCCCATCACCAAATTGGCCAGCAGGAGCACCCACAAAGAACCGGGCATGGAGTTGGCGGCGGTTCGGTTTTCCGCCAATCCGACCGGAGGCAGCCTGAGACTTTGCATTTCCTTCATCAAGAGGTCAAAGTTGGTGGACAGGGAATTGGAGACGGCGGCCAACTGAACCCCAAGCGCTTGCGCGTCCAGGCCGGCCTTCTTGAGGTCGGAAATCGAATCCTGGGCCTGCCCCACAGCCTGTTGCAACGCCACCAAGTCCTTCTTGACGTCCCGGCTCTGGGACTCAACATTGGTGATGGAAGATTCGATGGCTTCGACCCGGCTGGGCATCATCTTTTTGTCGGATGACTCCGAAGCCTGTTCCGACCGGTTGAGTTGCTCGACCTGGGAGGTCAAACCCGCCAACTGGTTGGTCAGATCAGCCAAGCGGCTGGTGACCTCATTGAACCTGTTACTCAGGCTGGTGAACTGGACGGATTGCTCCAGCAGAATCGCGTTCGCGTTGGTCGCGGCCTTGAACTGGTCCTTGGACACCCCGCCGCCCGGCTCCGATGCCGCCTGCGCCATGCAGAAAACCCAACCGCATATCCACATTGCCAGAAGCGGGCGGGCACACCTACGCCCCTCGTTGCGGAAGCAAAGTTGACTCGGCGCCTTCATGGTCTTTATCTCGTATGGGGCCGCAAAAACGGGCGGCTCACCGGCCCGTCAAAGTGACGTTTAGCTGCGGATCATCCAGCCAGAATTCGGCGTCATTATCTGAATCCTCCGCCATCAGGGTGTTTAACTCCAGACTCAACTCTTCCAAGCCAATGCGGGGGCATTCGGCGGTCGGGGTGACACTGGCAATCTCCAGCATGTCTCCCTTCCCCTTGAAGCAGAGCCAGCGAAACACCACCTGGGCTTCGGCCACGACCACGTCCACGTCCGCATTGCGGCGATTCCACGTGAGCCTGTAAACGGGCGCGGGCTGAACGCTCTTGTCGTTGACAAGCTGGCGCCCAATGCGGTGCGGAGTCGCCAGATTGAGCAGGATGGGGCGGCTGGCCAGGACCAGGCAATCCGGGTGATTGGGATCATTGTGCGCGGATGCGTAGTCGTGCGGACCAAAGAGCAATTTTTTGAAGAACCCCCCGGGAGGCCCCTGGCGCGGAATGATCCCCCAGTAGGCGTTGCGCTGATATTGCTCCGGACTGTCAAGGACGATTGCAAAGCCGGTCGTGTGGTTGTACTTGAAATCCTGATAGAGGGCCGCCCCGACCACGGTGCAGGTCTTGGCGTCGGTGATCCTGCCTTCGTTGACCGTCGCGAACTCGGAAGGGTACCAACTGCCCGCCGGATAATCCTTCACCCGGATGATGCGCTGTGGCAGCAAGGGAAAGGACTGCCGGATCAGTTCATGCACGCGCGTCAATTCCGAGGGTTTTCCAGAGACGATCAACAGGTCGCAATTATGCCGGGCGATCAATCCCGACAAACCGCTGAACAGCGGCGCGAAGACTTCGTCAATGCCTTGTTCCACAGTCTGGAGATCGCAGTTCAGGATTGTGGTGGACGAAAAGGCCTTGTCTTCCGCGCTCCACCCCTCTTGGGGGAAATAATGGCAGATGACGCAGGCGCAAAGCTGGTTCAGATCGGCCAGCATCTGGGCGCTGATGATTTGAGCCTCGATACACTCGTGAATGTTCAGAGTGCGGCGGAAGTCCGCGGGGCTGCGCATGCGGCGGGGTTGCTGGCCCGGCTCCGCGGCGGGCTGGTCGCAAAGCCCCTTGAGCAGAAGGTTGGCCAGGGGAATGAAGAGCAGGCGGATGATCCGGGCCAGCCGTTTGGACGCCGTGGCGGCAACTTCCCCGATGTTGTTGATCCGCGCGTTGCGCGGCTGCCGGAAAAGAGTCTGGATATCGTTGCGCGCCTGGGCCAGAACGGGGTTCTGCCCTGGAAGGGTTGCCTGGAACCAGGCGGGAATGAGCACCCGCTCAATAATGCGCTTGACGATCATGTCGCCCGCGATCGGATACCCGTCGCGAAACAGCAGTTTGGGCCGCAATCTCACCTGGTCCCGCGACTGGTTGGTGTACTCTATGATTGCCAAATCGGTCGTGCCGCCGCCAATGTCCAGGTTCATCACCACGATCCGATTGCCGCGTCCGTACAACTCGATCCATTTGTCGGCCTGGCCCGAAAAGGACTGGATCTCCGCATAAAGGATCGGCAACTGCGAACACACCGCCTCGTCCAGATTCTCAAAGCACAACTCCGGCTGGCTGGGTTCGGACTCCGAGTCCCCCTCCGCCGTGGAGGCGCGGTTCCAGTTGACGAAATGGGTCATGGTAAACAGATTGATCGCCCGTTGCCATTGGCGAAAATAGAGGTCCCGCTCCTGGAACGTCCACCCCGACGGACAGGTCACCCGCACATAGCGCAGCCGGCGGCGGAGGATGTTGCCGTCCACCAAATCCAGGTAGGCGCGGCTGTTGATCTGCCGGTGGGCCGCCTCGATCAACGAAAGGGCAAACCAGCACACCGCGTCGCTGTTTGAATAGGTGGGAGGCGCATTATGCACAAAAGTCTGGAAGGTGGTCACATCCTCCGGCTTGGTGATTTTCAAGGTCACGTAGTCGGTGTTCAAATCGTGCCCGTCGGTGGCCATGAAATATCGGATCAGCCCCCGCAATTCGAGAAAGTCCTTAGCTCCCGACGGGTCGGGCAGGTTGGGGATTTGAAACCAGAATGGCGTTCCGGCCGCCATTCCGCGCCGGGCCAAGCTCCAGACATAGCGCTTGGGGGAGCTTAAATAAAAAGGATAATCCCGATCCAGCTTCTGGTCGGCAAAGATCCGGCCGGCCCCCTCGCGGGACTTTCCGCCCCCAATCAGGGCGGGAGACAACTCCACGAACGCGTGGGGCATGTAATATTCCAGAAACCAGGCTTTTTGTCCTGTTTGTTCCAAGTAATGCTCCTTGGCGTCCCGGATGATAAACTTCGGCTCGCCCTCCGGCTGTCCCGGCTCCATATGCGCGAAGATGGTTTCGTGCAGCAGAAACCAGGAGTCAATGATGGCGAGATCATTTTGGTCGCCGGCCCAGGCCAGAGACCCTGGGAGGCCCTGAGGGGGACCAGCCGCCTTGAGTTCCATGCCGCGCGGCCCGATTTTCAGGGGGCGCAACCGCCGGCTCAAAGGAGGCGATTGGCCGTCGCCCGGCTTCTCCAACAAAACGGCCGCCGTGCGCGTGTTTCCCAGATCCACGATCAAGTCCACATCCACCGGCGCGCCCGCCCTGCCCATGAAGTTGATCTGCACATCCACCTGGTAGATCGCGTCGCCCAGAGAAAGGCTGGTGATTTTTTCCGTATGCCCCAGCAGCGGCTTTTCCAAGTGTTCCTTGGCGTAAGGGAAAAAGAAATCCAAGGCCGGCTCCGGCGGGCAGGGATAAACCTGATAGAGCGTGCCGCGCGACCAATGTCCCAGGTTTGATTCCACGGCCATGGTGATGATGGATTTGTTTTCCGCATCGGTTCCCAACCGGTAGCGCAGCCAGGGATAGGCATCACTCCAGGGCCTGAACTGAGGCAGATTCTGTTTGACCAGCCTGACCAGTTCGTCCTCCTTCTTCTGCAACAACTCAGCCAGGCGCCGGGTGAAATAGTGGTGGCCGGTGCCGGGAAACACATTCAGGTTCAATGACATATATTAATAGAAGTCTCTTATCAATGCGTCGCCGGAGCCGCGCGCTCTATTTGGTATTCATCGCACAACTCTTCCAATTCCTTTGTTCCCGGCACATTCACCTGCACCAGCGCCTGCACCGGAGAGTTAATCAGGGCCGGCAATTGGTGGCGCAGAAACGGCTCGATCACCGCCGCATAACTGGCTGGCTTGGATTCCCCATCGTAATCCACCACATGGTCGCCCACCAGAAGATTGGACATTCTGACGGCCAAAAAGGGACGATGGTCATTGCGCCGCATCTGGCCCACCGCTCCTTCGTGGCCGGCCCGCACATCCTCGCGCAGCCATCGGGCCGCTTCCTCACGCTGTTGCACGGTCACCGATTCCACCAAGCTGTTCAGGCACACCTCCACCAGCACCGGGCTGGTCAAGCCCAGGAGGTTCCAGGAGGAGGGCTGGCTGGGTTCGGTGATATCCAGCCCGCGCCATCGGGCCGCCTGCTTGCGGATCCACGCCTGGTATTGGCGCAGGATAAACGCCTCGTTGAGGCTGTGATTGAAAGTAGGCAATAGTTCCAGCACCGCGTAATCCACATTGAGCAACTCGCGCAACGCCAGGTTCACCGGACGCATTTCCTCCTCCGTCAACAATTCCACCGCCCGGCCCTTCTTGCGCGTGACCGCCTGCTCCAAATTATCCCGGAACCTGAGCAGGTTCTCGCGGCGGATGTCCCTCGGCTCCGGCGGCGGGAAAATGAATTCCCCCTGCAGCAGTCGTTCCACACTGGCGGCCTCGCGCTCCTTGCTCTCTTCCAGGATTTTGGCCCGGTTGAGTTGGGCGCCCCCGGCCAGCTCGTCCAGTTGCGCGCACAGCAGTTTGAGCAGATCCGCCGCCCCGCCTTTGTCGCGGTCCTCCAGCATGATTTTCAAGGTCTGCAGACCCGGATCCGAAAAAACCTTCTCCCTCTGTTGTTCCGCCCAAGTCTCAAACTTCTGCTTCAAGTTTTTCTCCGATTTGCCCTCCCACTGCGCCAGGTTGGCCTCCAATTGCTCCCGAATTTGCGGCGAAGCGAACTGGAGCAACACGTCCTTTTCTTTCAGCAGCGCCCCAAATAGCTCTTGGGACGGGATCAAATCGTCAGCCGGTTTCCCGCGGTCGTACTTGTAGTAATTGAGGGCGCAACTGGACCAGAGCACGCCGGGATTGGAGACTCTTCCCATCGCGCGAAGAATCCCCAGCTTGGAGACAAAATACTCCTGGCCCTGCCTCTCCAGCGACTTGTAATCATCAAACAATCCCTTCCACCAGGTCAACGCCAGGTTCAGCGGCAAGGGACTCCTGCCGCCAAGTTTCTCATCATAATCCTGCGCCATGCAACTCCACCAGGTGTTAATCCCGCTTTGAATTTGATCCGCGTTCACCGGAGGATGCTTGTCCAGATAGAGGAATATCGTGAACCCGTCAATCGTCAGCCGCTTGGCGTAAGTGCTGACAATGGACGCCGTTTTGCCTCGTTTGAGGATCTTGGAAAAAAACAAATAGGGGCTGAAAAACTGCCCTTTGTCCAGCCGCGCGCGCTCCTCCTCCGGGATGTCCGGCCACGCGGCAATCCGCTTCACGTCGTTGGCCAGCTCGTTGGCCACACCCGGAAAATCCAGCAAATCCCCCCTGCCCAGGAACTCCGTAAAGGGCGAAGGGGAGAGGTTGTCAAAGTTCACCGGAACCACGATTTCCCACACCAAGCCTTGCAGGGAGCCAAATTCCTCAACATTCTCAATCACCGCCTTGCCCTCATTCAGGTCAATGAAGACGGCGTCCCCCTCGCTGCGATAACAAATTCGCGGCAAGGGCTGCTGGCCCCGTTCCACCAGATCATAAGTGTCCATGTCCAGCAGCCGGGTGGCCACTTCCAAGCTGGTATAAACGGTCCGGTCCGCCTGCCAGACCTGGATGCTCGCCAACATTTTGAGCAACTTTCCGTAATACTCCGAAATCGTCGGCGATCCGTCCCAGAGCAACTGGGCGGCAAACAGCCGCGCGTTTTCAGGGCTGGCCAGCAGGCTGCGCTGTTCCAAAAGAGAATACACCATGCTTTGCCAGTCCTCCGCTCGCGCGGACAGCGCCAGCTTTTGGAACCGCCTGACCTTCCCGCTGACCAAGTCTTCCAAGACTTCGCAAAGACTGTAGATGATTTCAAAAGCTTCCCGGTTGACCGGGGCGTTTTCCGGCACCGGATGGGCCATGTTGAATTTGTCCAACCCGTTGACAAACTCAATCTGCGACCATTCCCTTTGCTGCCAGGCCTCTTGCGGACTGCCCAGACACTCGCTGTCATATCCCATCGCCAAGCCGTGCAGAACCTGCTTTTCTCCCAGGAATCGCAGTTGCACCGGATACTTGGGGAAGCGCACATGATAGGCTCCGGCCTCCCCATCCAGCGAACCGCGCACAAAGCGCGTTAACACCGCCGACGCATCCCTTCCGCCCGTGTAAGGATTCATGGACAGCAATCCCTCGGCCCGCTCCATCTGGTTCTTCGGCAAATCCACGAAAAACACACAGGGGGCCGAACCGGGCCAATGAAGCCCTGACCGCGTGCCGTCCACCTTGTCTTCCGGCTGCAAGTTGCTCCACACTTTTTCGTCCAAAAAATTGCTCAACAAGGTGGATTTTCCCGCCTGCGACGGTCCCCATAGCGCGAAGGCCGGCCGGAGATTCTTTCCAGAGTCCTCCGCTTGGAAGGCCCGGCGGTTGGCGTCGTACACCCCGCGCAGCCAATCGCTGGTGGAGAGTTTGTAAGCCCCCTTGCGCGTGATCCCGAATTTCCAAAACCATTCGATCAATTTCTGGGAAAAATCAAGGACTTGTGAAGAATTTAGTGACATGATTGATTGCTGGATGAAGTTCGTTGGGAGACAACGCCCGCTGTGCGTGCTCCGGCTGCGCCAAACTCACCCTGGAAACCCAAAAACGATCCCATTCCTGGAGCAGCCAATAACCCAAAAATGCACCGGGCCGGGACCGGCCAGCCTTCCCCCAGGCCAAGCGGCACAATTGACCGGCGATGACCGCATTTGTTCATCTTTGGCCCAAGCATTGTGCCGGGAAGTGTATAAACCATTCTGTTGAATTGCAACAGCATTATGAGTCAAGTTATTTCTCGCGAATTGACTCGAAATGCCAAATGGGAGCAAACCACGCGGCGGGCGGGCAGATCCTTCAGATTTCTGCTTTTCCTCCACCCTGCTTGCAAACTTGCCGACGGGCGCTCTCCCATGTAATAATTCCCCGGTATGGACGTGAAAGTTAAAATCTGCGGCCTGACCAATGTTCAGGACGCCCTGGACGCCTATGAGGCGGAGGCTGACATGTTCGGCTTCATGCTTTCCGAACAAAGCCCCCGCCACATCTCCATCGAAACGGCGCGGGAAATCGCCCGCCAAATGCCCCCCGCCACCATGCGCGTGGCCGTCTATGTCAATGCCCGGGTGGAGCAAGTCATGTTCGCGTTGCGCATCTGTGATTTCGCCGGCCTGCAGTTTCATGGCGACGAACCGCCCGCCTATTGCCGGCAGTTCGCCGTCAAGACCATCAAGGCGTTTCGCATCCGCGACCGAGATTCCCTAGGCCCCATCGCCGCCTACGACACGGATTATATTCTACTCGACAGCTACGTGCCGGGACAGCCCGGCGGCACCGGCGAAACCTTCAACTGGGATCTTGCCGCGGAGGCCAGGGAACTGGGCAAACCCATCATCCTGGCGGGGGGATTGACCCCGGAAAACGTCGCCCGAGCCGTGCGGGTGGTCGAGCCATTCGCCGTGGATGTCTCCAGCGGGGTGGAATCCACTCCGGGCAAAAAGGATCGCCAAAAAATGCGCGACTTTGTCGCCGCCGTCCGGGGCGCGGCGGGATAAATTACCATGGCAAGAACCATTTGACCTGCTGTTTCCGGCATAAAGAATTGCGGAAAAGATCTCTTTGCGCGAGCATCCGCCCATGAGCGCCATCTGCGAAAAAAACCTGCCCGACGCCCGCGGCCGCTTCGGCCCTTACGGCGGTCGTTACGTGCCGGAAACCTTGATGCATCCGCTGCAACAATTGGAGGAGGAATACGTTCGCGCGCAGCACGACCCGGAGTTCCAGGCCGAACTGAATTATTACCTGCGCCAGTTCTGCGGGCGGCCCACCCCGCTCTACTTCGCCCAGCGCCTGACGCGCGAGTTGAACGGCCCCAGAATCTACCTCAAGCGCGAGGACCTGCTCCACACCGGCGCCCACAAAATCAACAACGCCCTGGGTCAGGCGCTCCTGGCCCGGCGCATGGGCAAGACCCGCGTGATCGCCGAGACGGGCGCCGGCCAGCACGGCGTGGCCAGCGCCACCGTCGCCGCCATGTTCGGATTGCAGTGCGTGGTTTATATGGGCGAAGTGGATTGCGAGCGCCAGGCCCTCAACGTCTATCGCATGAAAATGCTCGGGGCCGAGGTCGTGCCCGTCACCGCCGGGCAAAAGACCTTGAAGGAAGCCGTCAACGAAGCCATGCGCGACTGGGTGACCCACGTGCGCGACACGCATTACATCCTGGGCACCGTTTATGGCCCGCATCCCTATCCGATGATGGTGCGCAATTTCCAGCGCGTCATCGGCGACGAGGCGCGGCGGCAGATACTCGAACAAGAGGAGCGCCTGCCCGACTTGCTGGTTGCCTGCGTCGGCGGCGGCTCCAACGCCATCGGCCTGTTCTTTCCTTTCCTGGAAGATGCCTCCGTCCAGATGCTCGGCATTGAGGCGGGCGGGGAGGGGATCATCCCCGAACGCCACGCTGCCCGTTTTCAAGGCGGCTCTCCGGGCGTTCTGCAAGGCACGCGCTCGTTCATTTTGCAGGATGAAAATGGACAGGTGCAATCCACCCACAGCGTCTCCGCCGGCCTGGACTACGCGGCCGTCGGGCCGGAGCACGCCTGGTTGCGCGATCAAGGCCGGGTCGAATACGGTTACGCCACCGATCCGGAGGCCCTGGACGCGTTCATCCGCCTGGCCCGTCTGGAGGGAATCATCCCGGCGCTGGAGCCGGCGCACGCCATCGCCGCCGTGATCGAACGCGCGCCCAAAATGCCCAAAGACCGCCTCATCATCATCAACCTCTCCGGCCGCGGCGACAAAGACGTGGCGCAAGCCGCCGCCAAGATCAAGCTATGAGCAGCCGCGTTGCCAAGGAGGAGTTGACTGGGGGACGGGTCCTGCCTTAACCTGGTGCCATGATTGGCGCGATGAAGACAACGACAACCCCTGTCGCGTGGCGCAATCCGCCGAAAAACCGGGCCAACCACCCATCACCCTCCTTTCGCATGAACACGATAAAAAGAATCTGCCTGCTGGCCGCGCTGCTGCTGCTATCGCATTCCTCCCCGGCCTTGGACCGGACGAATGAGACCTTCAAAGTCTTCCAATTCCCGCCAAACATGATTCCCACCATTGACGGCAAGACCAATGATTGGGACATCGTGCCCGAATCTTACGTGATCGGCTCGGACCAGTTGGTGGACGACATGCAGCACCAGACCAATAACCCAAAACACCTCAATGTGCGGGTGAGAGTCGGCTGGGTCAAAGGACTCAACCGCCTGTATTTTCTTTACGAGGCGGACAAGGACATCTGGGATTTTGCCAAGCCGGATTTGCACAACGACATATTCGAGATTGTGGTGGACGGGGATCTTTCCGGCGGCCCGTTCGAGCAGGAATTTGAGACCAATCGGGACATCCTGGGGGGCCGATGGGAGACCTATTTTGCGCTGCAAAACGCCCACGCGCAAAACTACCACATCTTCACCCCGGCGGAGGGGAAGGATTGGTGCATGTTCTGGGGCCCCCAACAATGGGTCAAGGACCTGCCCTACGCCAACCACGCATACAACTACAACTTCCGGCCCGGGCAGTCGGGCCATCTGGTTTTGGAATTCTGGATCACGCCCTTTGATTACGCGGGGATGGACCCCAAACGCGCCGTGGAATCGGTGCTGACGGAAAACAAAATCATCGGGCTTTCCTGGGCGGTGATAGATTACATTGACCCCAATTCGCGGGGCAACAACGGATTTTGGAATCTCTCGCGCCATCACACCTTTTTTGGCAACGCGGATTTTCTGTGCCCCTTCAAACTCATGCCGCTGGAACCGCAATTCCTCAAGGCGCTGGAGGCGAAATGGACGTTGCAAATCGTGGACATGGACCGGCGACTGGTGGCGTTCAAGGACCAATCGGTCGGCAAAATCGCCTCCTGGGCGTGGGATTTCGGCGACGGGGAAACTTCCACGGAGCAAAGCCCCATTCACACCTACAAAAGGGCCGGGGCGTTCACCGTCGTGCTCATGGTCACAGGCGGGGATGGGGCGACCTCCCGCTTCGCCAGAGTCTGGGACGTGACATTGAAGTAATCCCGATCTCTGGCGGGGGATTTCTTGCGTTGAGAAGCATTACGGTTTCCAGATGATGGTTGGCCGTTTGGCAAAGTTAGAGCTCCAGCCGATGGATCCCGGCAAATAATAAATGCCGGCGTAGCGGTCGGAAAGGAACACAGACGAATCCACGGCGGGAGCGTTGCCCTTGAAATAGACCCTGGTCAGGCTGACGCATCCCTCGAACGCGGAAGGCCCGATGCTGGCGACGCTGGCGGGAATGGTGACGCTGGCCAGGTTGGCGCATTGAGAGAAGGTTTCGCGTCCGATGCCAGCAAGCCCGTCGGCGATGGTGACGTTGGTCAGGCCGCCGCACTCGAAGAACGCGCGGTCACCGAGGCGGGTCACGCTGCCGGGGATGAGGATGCTGGTCAGGCGGCCGCATCGGGAGAAGGCGTCCTGTCCGATGCTGGTGACGCCGTTGGCGATGGTCAGGTTGGTTGCGCCGGCGCACTCAGAGAAGGCATGGTCGCCGATGTCGGTGACGCTGGCGGGAATCATCACGGCGGCCAGGTTGGCGCATTGATAGAAGGCTCCCTGTCCGATGGCGGCGACCCCGTTGGCGATGGTGGCGTTGGTCAGGCTCCGGCACTCATAGAAGGCATCCTGTCCGAAGCTGGTGACGGGGCCGAGAATGGCGACACTGCCCAGGTTCTCGCAGTTCATGAACGCGCCAGGTCCAATGCGGGTGACTCGGGCGGGAATGGTCACGCGGGTCAGGCTCAAGCAGTCCTGGAAGGCATAAGCGCCGAGGTTGGTGACACTGTCGGGAATGGTGACGCCGGCCAGACTGGCGCAGTATTCGAACGCATAATTCCCGATAGTATTGACGGTGCCGGGAATCGCGCAGCTTCCGCGGAAGCCACCCGGACAGGCAATGAGGGCGGCCAGGGTCTTGTCAAACAAAATTCCAGCCACGCCGGCATAGAACGAATTGCGCGCATCCACCGTGAAAGCGGCCAGGCCGGAGCAGGAGGAGAAGGCTTCGGCCCCGATGTTGGTGACGCTGGCGGGAATCGCGACTGAAGTCAGGCGGCCGCAGCAGGCGAAGGCATCCGCCCCGATGCTGGCGACGCCGTTGGCGATGGTGGCGTTGGTCAGGCCGGCGCATTGATTGAACGCCCCGACACCGATGGTGGCGACAGAGCCGGGAATGGTGATGCTGGTCAGATCGTCGCAGCCCAAAAAGGCATCCCCGCCGAGGCTGGTCACCTGCATGCCGTTGGTCAGCGCCGGAATGATCACCGCTCCGCCAGGGCCGGTGTAGCCGGTGATGGTGACGGTGGCGCCGCCGGGATTGCCCGAGAATGTGAATTGGGCTTGCGCCGCCAGGGCGGCCCATAGGGCAAAGACGAAAAGAATGGGCCATCGTCTTTTCACATCTCCAGGACGGATCCCGATTGCCTTACTCCGCCAGCTTCTGCGAATAGGTGCGATCCAACAAGGACTTTGGCAGCGGGACCACGCAGATGTTCAGGGAGCGGTCGTCCTTGGAGATCAAGGCCGACTCAATCTCGATCTTGGTGCTGTCCGCATTGAAGGTGGGGTGAATGTGATCGGCGCCGGTTTTCTGCGGACCGGCCAGCAGGGTGGCTTGGCCGTTATGGCGATCAAAAACCCAGACTTCATAGGCGAAATCGTCGCAGGCGGCCCAGCGGCCATCGGCTGATCCGGCAACGTGCCAGTCCGAGTGGCCCGGCGATTCCGGGGGCACCTGCCCGGCAATGCGCATCTCGCGGGTCCGCAGATTCACGATGCCGACGCCGGTGGGATGTTCCATCGTTCCGGCGATGCCCCATTGAGAATTGGTGGTGGCGCTGGCGATACTGCGGTGGCCGAGGATGGCGATGGCCACTTCATCCTTTCCGATAAAGGCTTCGTGGGTGATCCACTCGTAGGGGGCCTCGGGATAGAGCGGGCGCAAGCCGGTGCCGTCGGCGTTGACAAACCAGGTGCGCTGCGGGGCCTTGCCGCCGGTTTCCCAGCAGAAGACGATCTCGCCCGGCACCCAGGGATTGCTCTGCACA
>Ga0187888_1001044_pt1 | contig 27362 bp, 23 predicted proteins | sample June2016WEW_7_40_FD_132987 | JGI IMG/M metagenome (GOLD analysis project Ga0187888, IMG submission 132987) | Peatland microbial communities from SPRUCE experiment site at the Marcell Experimental Forest, Minnesota, USA - June2016WEW_7_40 | ecosystem: Environmental > Terrestrial > Soil > Wetlands...
ATTAGCGGATTTGAAGAAGACACCGCCGATTCCAAGGATGCGCCCGCGCTGCTCCATTTTGACGGGCGGCTTCGACTTTTCAGGTTGCGGAGATTGCACTTCCTGTCCTCCTTTTAAGCGGGCCGAGATGAGCAACAGCGAGCCGAGCGCAACTGTGCTCCAGGGTATTGCTTGCATGTGTGGATTATATACAAGTTTCGATTCGGATGGAGAAAACGGTTCGCTCAAGGTTCGCCGCGATTCACCCTTTGTAGATCGCGCATGAGGTCTCGAACTGGCTTGGCATCGCCCGTAGGGGGGAGATCGGGACAGGGGGGGATCGGGACAGACTGAAGCGACACCGATGAAAATCCGCGTTGCGGGACGGAGCCGAGTGTCCCCGGTGGGGAATTCGCCCGGCTCTGGCCTGGTTTCCTCCCCGCCTGGGCCTGGATGCCGCCCAGCGCAGCCCGGAATGAACCGAGAAGCGTCTGTTTCGCCGTTCGGGCACCTTTCATGCGCCGCAGCGGGGCTTTCTTGGGGCAGCCGGGAAGGTCGCTATGGTGGCGGATCGCCGTGATCGGCGCAACCACCCAGAATCGGCGTTGGGACGGAGGCGAGTGTCCCAGAGTGAGGATTTGCTTCGGTGTCGCTTCAGTCTGTCCCGCGCAGTTCCAGCGCAGCCCGGAATGAACCGAGAAGCGTCTGTTTCGCCGTTCGGGCATCTTTCATGCGCCGCAGCGGGGCTTTCTTGGGGCAGCCGGGAAGGTCGCTATGGTGACACATCGCCGTGATCGGCACAACCACCCAAAATCGGCGTTGGGACGGAGGCGAGTGTCCCAGAGTGAGGATTTGCTTCGGTGTCGCTTCAGTCTGTCCCGCGCAGTTCCGCACGGTTCACTTCAGCCCGAGTCCACTTCAGCCCGAGTCCACTTCAGCCCGTCCACTTCAGCCCTGTCCCGGGCGGTTCCACCCAATGTTAGAATCCGAGCTGGAATATCGATTCGTGAGAGTCTGCCCAACTTGCCGCCGCTCTTTTGGAGACGACACGGTCTTTTGCCCGCGGGATGCAACTGTCCTCAGCCTTCTGCCTGGCACCATCTTGCTAAAGAAATACAAAATCGTTTCGGAAATTGCGCGGGGCGGGATGGCGGTAGTGTACCGCGCCCGCCACGTGCATTATGACGAGGAGATGGCGCTTAAGATTCTCAATGAGGCCGACCAACATGCGTTCGTGGCTGAAGCCCGCGTGCTGCGGCGACTGAAGCATCCCCATGTTGTTCGGGTGGAGGACGCCGATTTCCTTGAAGACGGCCGGCCGTTCCTAGCAATGGAGCTTATCGACGGCGAGGACTTGGCGGCCCGATTGCTTCGAACGGGGCCTATGCGGCTGGAGGAAGCTCTACGTATCGTGGCGGAGGCCTGCTCCGGCCTCGCTGCGGCGCACGATGCCGGCATGATTCACCGGGACATTAACCCGAAGAATCTCTTGATAGCCCGCGGCAAGGACACCGTTGAAACAGTCAAATTGATCGATTTTGGAATCGCCAAAGTGCGCAAGGAAGCGGGGATTGGTTTCACTGGGGTGCAACAAGGCACAACCGGATTCTTTCTGGGAACTCCGCGGTATGCCTCCCCGGAGCAGGCGCTCCTGGATCCATTGGATGGTAGAACGGATATTTACTCAATGGGTTTGGTTCTGTACGAGATGCTTACCGGGGGGCCGCCGTCTGGTGGCGATTCAGACGAAGCAATACTGGAGAACCAACGGCGGTGGTACCCTGCACCACCGCATCACATCAGACCCGACGTGCCGCTTCCAGTTTCTAGTGTGGTGATGCGCGCGCTCGAACGGGACCGCGCGGCGCGCTACCAGACGGCGGGTGAAATGCAGAACGCGTGTGAATCGGTGCGCGCTGCACTTGTTGGCGGGGAGACACGGAGGACGCGGCCGGAGGTTCCTCACGCTGTGGGACCCAAGGTGGAGGCAAGGCGGCAAACCGCCTGGGATTATACTCGGCCGTCCGTAGCAGAGCCGTCCTCCGGCACGGCCGAACAGGTAAGAGTTCCCGTTTGGAAAATACTCGGCCTCACTGCGCTGGTCCTTGCGCTGGCTGTGGCTGCCTTGGTCGCTTGGCGAATAGTAACCGAGCGAGGCAGCCCATCTCCGAGTCGCACGAGCGATCAGACTATAGCGCCGCGGGTGGAGAGCGGTAAACCACTGGTGCCTCGGCGTGAGGATCGCAAAGTGGGAAGAAACGCCTTTCAAGAGCGATTCAAGGCAGGGACTGACGTCAATGCTAGAGCCAAAAGTGCTACTTCCTTTTTGCGCAATGTCCTTCCCAAGGTCGAGCAGGAGCCAGAAGAAAGCCGCGCAGGCCAATTAGGGCCGATGATAAGGCTTACACCGGCAGTTCCCGCTGGCGGGCGTGCTGCGACGATTATCGCGCCGGGCCGAGGTCTACACAAATACACTGTCGTTTACCTCGACACGCGGGACTTCGCGGATGGCGGTGTCCTCGAAATTGACATACAGATTTCCTCCAACAGCGCCACGGATGGATCTTTTGATCTGTTTCCGTCCAACGTGCCAATCCCAACTCAGGGCGCAATGCCGGGCATGCTCAGGGGCAGCCACGACGTACGCAAGGGGGCATCAACTCACCTTGAATATCCCTTTCGGACCGGACAGGTGTTCGCCCTCGGTCTGGAGGGCAACTGGTTCAGCCCGAAAGGCGCAACAGGCTCGGTCAAGTTCCTAGCAGCCGTTCTAAGGTAGGATTAATATGTCTCTACCGGTTTCTTCTGAAGCACCGTGGTCCGCGGACACTGGCATCGACTTGAACATAGGAGATCACGTTTCGATCGCAGCCCCGGGACAAGTACAGGTGAGTCGCGCTCCGCTGACCGTTGCAACGCCAAATGGGCAGCCGTGGAACAATTGCGCAAACACACCGAACAAGTCTTGGTCCGCACCAGGTGTGAACTGTTGGTCCTCGGTGGGCCGAATTGGCTCGACGGGAGAACCTTTTGAGGTTGGCTCCGTACGCACGTTCACTGCTCCCGTATCCGGTCGCCTTATATCTCGGCATCAACGATAACATTAGGCTGGGTCGTGTTGACGGAAAACGCCCGGTGGGTCCTCGTGCCTCCTCGATGCTGTCCAGAGGTCGCGTTGTCTGAGGCTCCGGTCGGATGACGCGCCGGCAGGAAGTAGGGCGGGCAAGCTTAGCCGGCAGACCTCAACTTCCCGTTTGCCGACTCGCCGGTCGCGATCCGTAAGCGCTACGGCGCCGGAACGAAGCAGGAGGACCTATCGCTTTGGGTTCTCGTGTCAGGTCAGGGTGCTGTGTAACTATAAACCTCGAAAGCGGAAGGCGGAGCGACGATGAGAGCGGAATTGCTGCGATTGAACGGCGCTGTCGAGCGGGATCCCGCCATCGATCGGTGGATGAAAGAGCATGCAGGTGAATTGGGAGCCATCGCGCACCAGTGGTTTGAGGCGATGCGAAAATGCGGGGACGAAGTTCGGGAGCTCTTGCACGACGGCTGTCCGGTTGCATGTCTGGGAGATGCGCCCTTCGGCTACGTCAATGTATTCACTTCGCACGTAAACGTGGGGTTCTTTCGCGGCGCGGCGCTGCCGGATCCGGCCCGCTTGTTGCAAGGCACCGGCAAGTTCATGCGCCATGTGAAGCTGAGACCGGGGACGGCCACAAACGCCGCAGCCCTAAGCAGGCTCATCGATATGGCGTATTCGGAAAGGTCAGCAAATCCGCGGCAGTTGCTCGCCGATCTGCATGGGGATGACGCGATTGGCGCCGAGACCGGTGCGCGCGACGACTAACCCGGCATGCTCGGCGGTGACGCGGCCCACGATAGCGGCGTCGCGGCCTTTGGGATGGCGGCGCATGACTTCGAGGACCATTGGAGCCGCGGCCGCTTCGACTACGGCCACGAGCTTTCCTTCATTGGCGACATAGACCGGGTCGAGGCCGAGCAGATCGCAGGCGGATTGCACTTCCGCGCGGACCGGGAGCGCGATTTCGTCGATTGCGATCCCCACCTTCGAAGCTTGGGCGATTTCGTTAAGCGTGGAACCCAGGCCGCCGCGGGTGGGATCGCGCATGGCGTGAACGGCAGCGCCGGCGGCCTGAAAAATGGCCGCGGTCATTTCGTGGAGCGGGGCGCAATCGCTCTCGATCACGGTTTCGAATTCGAGGCCCTCGCGCACGCTCATGATGGCCATGCCGTGATCGCCGATGAAACCGCTGACCAGGATGGCATCGCCGGGGCGCGCCAGGGAGGGGCCGATTTCAATGCCGTCAATGCGCACGCCGATGCCGGCGGTGTTGATGTAGCAGCCGTCTCCGTGGCCCTTCTCGACCACTTTGGTATCGCCGGTGGCGATGGCGACACCGGCATTGCGGGCCGCCGCGGCCATGCACTCGACAATGCGGGCGAGGTCCGCCAGCGGAAAGCCTTCTTCGAGAATGAAGCCGGCGCTGAGGAAGAGAGGCCGCGCGCCGGATACGGCCAGATCGTTGACGGTGCCGTTGACGGCCAGATCGCCAATGGAGCCGCCGGGGAAAAATAGCGGACGCACCACGAAACTGTCGGTGGAAAACGCCAACCTGCCGGACGGAACTTCTACCAGAGCGGCGTCGCCAAGGTCAGCCAAAGCAGTATTGCGGAAGGCGGGCAGGAACAGATGTTCGACCAATTCAGCCGAAAGCTTGCCTCCGCCGCCGTGGCCGATCACGATGTTGGGGTAATCGCGCAATGGCAGTGGACAGGACCACCCGGAAAAATCGGGCCGGTCAGGCATGCGCCAACTCGTCGGCGGAGATGAATCGGCCGTAGTTATAATACGCGGCGCAGGCTCCCTCGCTCGACACCATGGTGGCGCCGAGCGGGTGGCGCGGGTCGCATTCCTTGCCGAACGCGGAGCAATCGGTGGGCTTGATGGCGCCGCGCAGCACGTCGCCCGCGCGGCACAAAGGCGATTCGTGGGTGTGGATGCCGGTAACCTGGAAGCGCAACTCGGCATCGAACTCGCGGTAAGCGGGGCTAAGGCGCCAGCCGCTTTGCGGGATGACGCCGATACCGCGCCAGGCGCGATCGGTGACCTCGAACACCTGGCTCAAGAGCTCCTGCGCGGGACGATTGCCTTCGAAAGTGACCACGCGCGCGTAGGCGTTTTCGACTTCGGCACGGCCGGCCTCGAGCTGGCGAACGGCGCGGCGAATGCCCTCCAACAGGTCGAGCGGCTCAAAGCCGGTGACCACAATGGGAACCCGGTAGCGCGCCGCCAGCGGAGGGTATTGCCAGTAGCCCATGACGCTGCAAACGTGCCCGGCGGCGAGGAACGCCTGCACCTGGTTGGCGGGCGACTGCATGATGGCCTCGATGGCAGGCGGCACGAGAACGTGGGAAACCAGGACAGAAAAATTCCGCAGGCCTTCCTTCTTCGCGAGGTGGACGGCCATGGCATTGGCGGGCGCGGTGGTTTCGAAGCCGACGCCGAAGAAGACGACTTCCTTGGTGGGATTACGCCGCGCCAGGTTTACCGCATCGAGAGGCGAATAGACAATGCGGACGTCGCCGCCTTCGGATTTGACGCGGAATAAGTCCTTTTCACTGCCGGGAACGCGCAGCATATCGCCGAAAGAACAGAAGATAACGTTGGGCAGGGCGGCGATGGCGAGCGCCCGATCGATCAATTCCAGCGGGGTTACGCATACCGGGCAGCCGGGGCCGTGTACCAGTTGGAGCGAAGGGGGCAACAACTGATCGATGCCATGACGAATGATGGAATGGGTTTGGCCGCCGCAGACCTCCATGATCTTCCAGGGCCGGGTCACGGTGTGGCAGATTTCATCGGCGAGTTTGCGGGCAATCGCGCCATCGCGGAATTCGGTGAGGTACTTCATGGCATCCTCCTCACTTCTCGGTCTGGCAGGACGAGCTATCGCATTCGGCCGGAGGGGAAGCGGCGGCGCGCTCGAAATGCTGCTCTTCGGTGGCGAACTCTTCGTCCAGCATGCCGAGTTCACGAAAAGTGTCGAGGGTCAGCTTGGCTTCGGCTTCGTCAATTCTGGAAATGGCAAAACCGACATGGACGATGGTGTATTCGCCCACCGTAATCTCCGGGACATAGGCCAGGCAGACCTCCTTCACCACGCCGCCAAAATTCACTTTGGCCATGCGTGAGCCGAAGCCCTCGTAGATTTCTTCAACGCGTCCGGGAACAGCCAGGCACATAGTCCCTCCTTTGCCTCCTACCAGTTGGCAGGTCGTGCCGGGGCCGGGGAGGGGGCGAGAGCCGGTCAGCGGCGAAGCAGACGACCGTCAGAATACCACGGTCCCGAAGTTGAAGTGGGACGGGTGGGGAAAAAGCGCACAGTCGCGGCACCGCAGTGGAAAAACGGAATGTCGAGTTTTTGCCGAAATTGGCAGAATGCCTGCCGGCATTTCACGTTGCCGGAAACGAAGGCGCCATGGGGAGCCCGGCACAGGCGCTCGACTTTCGCGGCGCCATCATCCCCGCTTACTCGAACTTTGCGCGAAATTCCTCGAAGGCGCGTTTGAGCTCGGCAAGTTCGACTTCCAGCGCCGCCAGCCGCTCCTTATCGGTTGGACCGCTGGGCCGCGCTTCAACCGCCGGCTCCCCGGCGGCCCAGGCCGTCGTTTCCACATCGCCCGAAAGCAGGTGCGCAAAGCGCGATTCGCGCGATCCCGGCTGGCGCGGCAGCTTTTTCACCAAGCCGGCCTCGGCCATCCGATCGAGCGTGTTTTCCACGGATTCCAGATCGTCAAACGCGTGCAGGCGTTCGCTGCGGCCGCGCAGCTCGCCGGGCGTTTGCGGCCCACGCAGCATCAGCACGCATAGCAGCGCCATCTCGCGGCGCCCGAGGTTCAGCTTCTCGATCAAACGCTCGGTATTCTTGGGAACGCGGACGTCCGCTCCCGTGATCCGCGTCGCCAACCCCTTGGCGCGCAGGGAAGCCAGCGCCGCCTCCACGACGGCGTCGTCATACGTTACGACGGGTTCGCGGTTCGACCTCTGGTTGCAGGCGTTGACCAGCGCATTGAGCGACAGCGGGTATACATCGGGCGTGGTGATTTGCTTTTCCATCAGCGCGCCGAGCACCCGCACCTCGGCTGCGTCCAGTTGCCAATCCATGGTCTAAGTGTAGCGGCAGGCGGAAGAGGCGTAGCCCGGTCCAAGAAATCTGAGCCACGGATGAACACGGATAAGAAACTAACATATTTCTCGGCCTTCATCCGTGTCCATCCGTGGCTATATTTTTTCGCGGATTCTGACGGTCGCGGCTCGTAGGAGCGCGTTTCCGAGCCGCGACCAAAGGGAGCGATTGCCCCGGTTTGTCTTACCGCTGCTCCGCGGGGAGGGTGCCGGCCAGAAACAGAGTGGTCCAGGAGTTGTCGGAACCGTGGCGCAGAACGCGGAACGCCACGGCGTCGCCGGGCCTCAGCGTGGCTTTGATGCGCCGCACGTCTTCCATGGATGCCACCGGCTTATTGTTTATGGCCACCAGGATGTCATGCGGCTGAATCACGATATCCTCGGCCAGCGAGTTGCTTTCCACATCGGTCACTTCCATGCCGCCCTGCGCCTTGAGCCCAAGCGCCTGGCGGCGCTGCTCGGTGAGAGCTTGCAGGCTCATGCCGAAGCTGACGGCCGTTTCCGCTTGCGGACCGGGCTCCGCGTTTTCGGCGGGGCCGAAGCGGCCGGGATAGACGCGCGCCAGGTTGCCGACGATCACTTTGAAATCCATTTTCTTGCCTTCGCGGATTACGCTGACGTCCAGCGGGTTGCCCACCGGCGTGGCCGTGACTACGCTCAGCAATTGATCGCCATCTTTGATTGGTTTGCCGTTCAACCCGACGATAATATCGCCTTCCTTGATGCCGGCCTTGTCGGACGGGCCATCCGGGGTAACGGACTGGATGAAAACACCCTGATCGACGTGACTCGCGCGGAGCAAAGCGGACGCCTGGGGACTATCGGACGGCGTAAAGGTAACGCCAATGCCGCCGCGGGTGACTTTTCCATTCTTGATGATCTCGTTGTAGACCATGGCGGCGGTATTGATAGGCAGAGCGAAACCGATGCCCTGATAGCCTCCGGAGCGGGTCACGATGGCGGTATTGATACCGATCACCTCGCCGCGAATGTTCAGCAGCGGACCGCCGGAATTGCCCGGATTGATAGCCGCATCGGTCTGGAGGAAGTGCTGGAACTGCATGCTGTTATCGCCCATGGTGCGTCCCTTGGCGCTGATAATTCCAGCCGTCACGGTTTCTTCGAAATTGAACGGCGAACCCACGGCCATGGCCCACTCGCCCACCTGCGTGGCGTCCGAGTTGCCAATCTTCGCAACCGTCAGGTTGGACTTGCCGGTGACGCGGATCACGGCCAGATCGGTCGCGGTGTCGACGCCGACGACTTTGGCCTCGTACTCCACCGGATCGTCGTGAAATTTCACCTTAATGACATCGGCTTTATCCACTACGTGGTTGTTGGTGAGAATATAGCCGGCCTTGTCCACCACTACGCCGGAGCCAACCCCTTCGCTCTTTTGCTCGGGCCCCTGGCCACCGCCGAAGGGGTTGCCGCCGAAGAAGCGGTAGAAAAATTCGTCCATGCCGCCGCTGTCGCCGCCCTGGTCCTCATCCGGAGGCTGCACTTCACGGCGGTTGCGGTTGCGTCCCTGGACGGGCTTGGGCTGATAGGTTGTTGAGACATTCACCACCGCCGGTTCGACCATTTTGGCGATCTCGGTGAAGGTGTTAGACAGTTCGACGGGGTTGGGAATCGCCAGCGGCGTGGCGCCCGGAGCCGCGGCATTGTTGTTGTCCTTCGCCGCCCGCACACTGGAGTTGATCAGCGTGCCGATCACGATGCCGATCGACAGCGTAAACACAATCAAGGTAAACGAGAGAAGTTTCTCGGAACGCAATTTGTCAAAGATGCTCATGTAACTCTTGCTCCTACGCGTAGCTATCCGAATGGATGTCGCCTGGGATTCAACGGTTTCAATTCCACCAACAGGACGCCGCCCAAAATCAAACCCGCCCCGGCCGCGGCGCGGGCCGAAAGCCCCTCGCCGGCCATCAGATAGGAGGTAATCACGGCAAAAACCGGCTCCAGCATATAAATCAGCGCCGTGCGGGTCGAGGTCGTATACTGCTGCGCCCACGCCTGGATGGTAAACGCCAGGGCAGTGGCCAATATCCCTGTTATCAGTATCGCGTACACCACGCCCGGACGCCACTGGCACCGCGGTTGTTCGACCCAGCCGAAAAGCGCCAGAGACCACAGAGCGGCGACGCCGATTTGCATTACCGATAACAATTCGAAACTCACCTGCTCGGCAAAATGCCCCAGCGTCACAATGTGAGCGGCAAAGGCCAGTGCGCAAGCGACGGTCAGCAGGTCGCCGCGATTCACGAAGCCCGAGCCGCTCACCCCCTGAAGCGTCATCAAAGCCAGGCCGCCGGTCGCCACCAGCACGCCCAGCACTTCCGATCTTTGAGGCTTGATTTTATAGACGATGGCGGCGAGCAAAGGTACCATCACGCTGTTCAGTCCCGTCAGGAACGCCGATTTAGGCGCGGTGGTCAGGCGTAATCCCCAGGTTTGAAACAGGTACCCGGCAAAAAGGAAAGTGCCGGTTACGGCGCCGGCGGCGAGAGATCTGGCGGTATGCGGCCCCTTGCCCAAGCCGCGAAACAACGCCAGCAGGATGGCGGCCGCCAGAGAGAACCGTAGCGCCAGGAAGAGGATCGGCGAGATGCCGGCGAGCGCGTTCTTGACCAGGACGAACGTCGAGCCCCAAACCACAGTGTTCCAGACCAGCGCGGCTTCCGCCGCTTTGGACCGGCTCACCTCGGTCCGCCGCCGTGGCGCATTAACAAAAGCAGGGTGAGGAAGATACGCTTGAGGCCGAGATCGCGGCCTTCGTGGCGATACCACTCGTTAGTCGTGTGGGCTCCCCCGCCCGCGCCGCCGGCGCCGATGGCGATCGCCGGGAAACCCAGCGAAAGGGGAATATTGGCGTCGGTGGAAGCGCAATCGGCGTGCGAGCGGATGCCGAGATGGGCGTCGACGGCGCGAACAAATTGCAGAATGGCGGCGTCTTCGGCCAGCGCCGCCGCCGGCCGCGAGCCGATTTCCTTGAGTTTCGAAACTACTTTTCCTTTGCCGGCCCGCTGGTTTTCCAGATCGCGAGCGCGTTCCACGGCCGCTTCCAGCACGGCCACAATTTCGTCCATTTTTTCGTTGCTCTCCGAGCGGATATCGGCCTTGGCCCGGGCAAGTTGGGGGATGGCATTGACGCTGGCGCCGCCTTCGATCAAGCCCACGTTCAGCGCTGATTTGGGCGCGCCCGCCAGGCGTGTATCGGAAAACAGCGCCACCGCCCGGCAAAGCGCATGCAGGGGGTTGGCTACGCCATAATCGCTCCAGCTATGGCCGCCGGGTCCGGTGAAGGAGATCTCGAATCTCCGGCTGCCCAGGCCGCGGGTGGTGATGTGGTCGGTGTCGGCGCCATCGATCACCACGAACGAATCGATCTTCTTGGCCAGCGGCGATTGCTTCGTGAGATAGCGCATGCCGGCCAGGTTGCCTTCGCCTTCTTCGGCCACATTGGCCACCAGCAGCAAGCCGCGCGCAAGCTCGGGCATGTCGCGGCAGACCTTCCAGACGCGAGCCATGGCCAGCAGGGCGGCCAGCCCGGCGCCATTGTCGGAAACCCCCGGACCGCGAAAACGGCCATCGCTTTCGACTGAGATCTCTTCCGCCTGGCGGGGCGCGAGCACCGTGTCGAGATGGGCCGTCAAGGCCACGTAGGGCGGTTGCCCAAGGGCCGCGGTGACGTTGCCCGCGCGGTCCAGAGCCGCGTCCCAACCCATGGCGCGAAACTGATCGACGAACCAGGCGGCGCGCGCCTGTTCGAGCAGGGTGGGAGCCGGAATGCGGCAGAGCGCCAGGTGGATCTCGTTGATCCACTGTTTCTCCCGCGTGAACCACATCAGCCCGTCGCGCACCCCGCGGATCGCAGTCCATTCGTTGAGATCGATCCCAGGTGCGCAGTCGACAGCCATCTGTTTCGAGTGTAGCAGGCAGGGGGAGCGAGGCCGCAAAAAACCAATGGCGTAAATCTAGCGCGGCCCGCGAACTCCTGATCTGTGACCCAGCGGTGGGACAGACCTGGACAGACCATCGTTTTTAGTGGTCTGTCAGGCCTTCGCCAGGCCACAACCGCTCGACAGACGACAAAAAACGATCGTCTGTCCCACTTACGCCACGCTTAGCCCGTGGCAATCGCCGCAGATATTCACGGCCACGCCCATCTCGCGCAGCGCGGCGGCCTTCACCGCGAGCGCGCGATTGGCTGCCTCGGCGTCCGGACCGTACGCCACCTGGATGTGGTTGGCCTTGTGTTTGGCCATCAGTTGGTCGCGCGAGACGCCGTAGAGCACCGCGTTCATGATGGGCCATTGCTGGGTGGTCATCTCCCAGCGGCGCTCGGTCTCTTCCGGCGGAAGCTCGACCGACTTGGCACGCCCGACGTCGGCATGCAGTTTGCCGCCCTCCAGGTAGATCCTGCTCCACACGATTTCTCCGGGCTTTGAGATGCCTTTGATGGTTCCTCCGCCCAGCCGGAAGTACATGGGCGGCTGACGCTCGCTCACCGCGCCGGCATATCCGCCCGTCAAATGACGCGGCGGCACCGACCCCGAAATCTGAAACACCCACACGAACTCGTCGCCGTAGGGTTCGCCATAACGCACGTCGTGCAGCGTGGTTTCCGGGTCGAAACCGAGCCCGGTCCACACCCGGTTGGTCACCAGCGCATCCAGCCCCGCGCATTCATCCACTTCGTTGAAGTGGGGCAGCGCCCGGCCTTCATACAGTACGCGGCCATTGCCGGCGGCCTTCACCGGCGGCCGATCCACGTTGTTGAGCAAACCCTCCGCCAGATCGGAAGCCGGCGCCAGGTCCTTCAGCCCTTGCTGGTACTGAATCCCGATCACGTCGCAGCCGAAATCGTCGGCAATCCGCAACGCGGCGATGTACATGCGGCACTGGTCGAGAATCTGGGCGTCGGTAAGCTCCGTTTCCGGATCGGCGCCCACGTGGAACTTCATCCCTTTCCGGTCCAGCCAGCAGCGCACTTCGCGGGCCTCCGCTTCGGGCACCTCGCGCATCGCGGCATACAGGGTGGACTGGCTGAGCCGTTCTTTGAAAACTCCCATAGGCATCAGGTTCTCGTCGGGAACGATAGCATTGTACATGCCCATGCAGCCCTCATCGAAAATCCCCATGATGGCGCGGTCGCGGCGCAGGCCCGCGGCCAGCTCGATTCCCGCGGCCACGGCGCCGCTCGGCAGGCGGAAGGTATCGAGCGGATGCACATGGCTCAAATCGTGCTCCACTCTGCGGCCGTCGAGCCACTGCCGCAGACCGTTCCGAAATGGTTCGTCTTGAAAATCCCGGCTCCAGAGCGAATCGTAGGCCACGCCGGCCTTGGTCAGGCAGGCGTTCAGATTCAACATCCCCACCAGGCCGGGCCACTGTCCGCTCCAGTTGGCGACGGTGAGGATCGGGCCGCGATGCCCCACCAGTCCGGCCAGCACGTGATGGCTATACTGCCACACCGCTTCGCAAACGATCAGCGGCGCATCCGTCGGAAGGGAACGAAATACCTGGTTTCCATGCTTTTGGCTGTCGATAAACCCGTGCCCCAAATTGGGGTCGTACGGGTGGCCTCGCACCACCGTGCCGCCTTCGCGGCGCACGGCTTCCATCACCGCCGCCTCCGCTTTTTGCTGTGCCGCCCAGCACATCCGGTTGGCGGACAAACGCAAGTCGCCGCTCGCGATCAGGTGGATTGTTCCCGCCACGGACCGCTATCCTTTCTTTTGCGCACCGGGCCGGAACTTGACGCAGTAGACCGCACCGATCGCCAATAGCAGCCCGCCCCACCAAACTCCAGCGTGCAGTCGATTGAGCACTACCGGGTTCGCGGGAGGGGAAACCACGTCCCAAATGCCCGCGCCCAGGATCAAAGTTCCATAAGCCAGGAGTAGTAGGCCAATGAAAAACCAGATGGAAATCATTTTCGCGCTTCCCGCCATCGTGAGCCTCTCGAGAACAGTATCAGCCGCTGTGATACTCTAACAACCCGCGTGACCGGTGTCAATCGTTTCGGGTACACTTTAACGATTAAGAATTGGATAATTATCGTTAAATAGGGTTCCGCCCAAAACGGCTTCCGGCATGCGAGCGATGCGTTTCACGCCGCGCGAAAGAAGCGGGCGCGCCCCAAGCGCGGCGTGGTCCCTGTGGCGCACCGCCCGCCCGCCGTATATAATGGGCGCGTCTGTGTTCCGGGCCAATTCTTCGATCCGAAAGGACAACTCATGAACAAAGTTCTCGCACTCGTGTTCCTCAGCGGCGTTCCGCTCTTTGGCGATGGCGGCGCCATGACGCCGGCCGAGCGCTCCTACCTCCTCGAACAACTGGAAAGCTCCAGGAATGAGATGCTCGCCAGCATCGAGGGGCTGACCGAGGCACAGTGGAAGTTCAAGCCCGCGCCAGCCGTTTGGTCGATCGAGGAATGCGCCGAGCATATCATCCTGGCTGAGGGCTACATCTTCGCCGGCTCTCAACAGATGCTGAAAACGCCCGCCGTACCCCGCCCCGCAAATTCCACCGCTGAAGCCGACCGGAAGATCGTGGCGACGATCAAAGACCGTTCGCAGAAGGCGACCGCGCCGGAGCCGATCACGCCCAAGGGCGCGTTTGCCACGCCGGCCGATGCGGCCCGCGAGTTTTCGGCGCGCCGCCAGAAGACCATCGACTATGTGAAGGATACCCAGGACGAGCTGCGCGCCCACGCCGGCAAAGGCCCCGTCGGCGAAATGGACAGCTATCAGCTCCTCTTGCTGCTTGCGGCCCACTCCTCGCGCCATACCGCGCAAATCCTGGAAGTGAAGTCCAACCCCGGCTACCCGAAGACGATGGCGGCTGTGCGGTAAGGCGCACGAACGGTTCAGCGCACGCCCTCGCAGTTTCGTCGCCCGTCCGGCTGCTAAACTGATACCGGTGTCCCGGTTTTACTCTCGCGCCGAACTCATCGCCGAGCGACGGCTCTGGCGGCAACAACAACGGGTGGTGGTCCTTACCAACGGCTGTTATGACCTGTTACATCCGGGCCACATCCGGCTGTTGGAACAAGCGCGATCCTTGGGCGATGTTCTGGTGCTGGCGCTGAATTCCGATGCCGGCGTTCATCGGCTGAAGGGCCCCGGCCGTCCCGTCTTCCCCGAGCGCGATCGCGTAGCCATCGCGCTTGGCCTGGCGGCGGTGGATGCCGTGGCGCTGTTCGACGAAGATACCCCTCGCGAATTGATCGCCGCTGTGCTCCCCGACGTTTTGGTCAAAGGCGCCGACTGGAGCCATTTCGTCGCCGGACGCGAGGAAGTGGAGGCGGCTGGAGGACGAGTAGCCTTGGTGCCCATCGAGCCGGGCAATTCCACCACCAACATCGTCGACTTGATTCTCGGGTCCGCCTCTTGATCCATCCAGCCGTACGCGATCTCTTCCTGGAACTGGGCCGTCACGCCAGTTTTGCGGAAGCCGCGCAGCAGTTGGCGGCTGGCCGCTCGGCCGGGCTTTCCGGCCTCACCACCACGGCCAAAGCCGCCTACATCGTTCTGCTCTGGCAGGCCACCCAGCGCCCGCTGTTCGTCGTGGTGGATGGCAACAAAGAGGCGGAGACCCTTTCGGAAGCCGTCCAGACCTTCTACCATCTGCTCGTCGCCGACGAACGCTCCGCCCCGCTGTTGCTTCCCGCCCTGGATGTTCTTCCGTTGCAGAACCTGTCGCCTCACGCCGAGGTTTCCGAGCAGCGCGCCGTCGCCCTCTGGCGCCTGGCAACCCAGCGCGTCCCCATTACGGTTCTCCCGCTGGCCTCCGCCCTTCTGCGCGTCGAAAGCGCCGACTATTATCGCCAACTTGCGCTCAAGCTTCGCGTCGGCGACGAAGTGCCGCTCGATGAACTGGTGGCGCACCTCGAAAGCATCGGCTACGAACGCCGCGAGCCCGTCGAGATGGTGGGCGAATATTCGGTCCGCGGCGGTATCCTCGACGTCTTCTCGCCCGAAGGCCCCAAACCGGTCCGGATCGACCTGTTCGGCGACCAAGTCGAATCCATACGCCGTTTCGAGGTGGAATCGCAGCGCTCCGTCTTGAAGCTCGAGGAATGCCTCCTGCTGCCGCTTACCGAATTTCAAAAATCAAATTCTATATTTGTCGAACTTGGGGAGCGCATGCGCCGGGCGGACTTGCCCGGCAGAGACCTGCCTCCGTTAGGAGAAGCGATTCCGGGCTGGGAACTCCTGACCGGCATGATTCGCGACCGCCAAAAGTCGGCACTCGCTCTCGCCAACCATCCTCTGGTAGTCTGGGATGAGCCTGAGCAGGTACGCGGAGCTGCCCAGCGCCTTTGGACCCGTCTGGAACAGACGCCGCCCTCGCCCATTTACGACCCGGATCGTATTTTCCTTCACTGGGAAGAGTTGCAGGCCCAGGTTTCCGCCGTCCCGCAACTTTCGCTCCAACAACTGGATATCGCCGGCGGCAGCCTGCACCTTGCCACTCGCCCTTCCATGGCGTTCCACGGCAACATGCAAATTGCCGTCGGCGAAACCCGCAATCTGGTGGATGCCGGCAATCGGGTGGCTCTGTTCGCCAGTTCCACAGGCGAAGTGGAACGCCTTGCCGACCTCCTGAACGAATACGGCATCGCCTACCAGCTCGGCCTGGAACAGTTCGAGTCTACGCCTGCGTATCTGGCGGAACGCGCCTACATGGCCGGATCGACCGCCAGCATCTATTTGGTAAAAGGCGAGATCCGGCGCGGAACCGCGTTCCCGGATTCGAAACTTGTAGTATTTGGCTCCGAAGACCTGTTCGAAACTCCTGAGTTGCTTTCCCGAGGGCCTCAATCCAAGACCGCTCTGGCTACCTTCTCGGCTGACTTGATCGAGGTGAAGCCAGGCGATTTCGTAGTTCACGCCGAACACGGCGTCGCGCAATACCTGGGCCTCCGTGAGATTTCGCAGGGTGAGGCCAAGGGCGACTACATGCTGCTGGAATATGCCGCCGGCGCCAAGCTCTATGTCCCCCTCACTCGGATGGACCTGGTACAGCGGTTCCGTGGCGCTGGGGAAGCCAAGCCGGTCCTCGATCGCATGGGGGGCGCCACCTGGACCCGCACCAAGACCCGTATCAAGGCCAAAATGCGGGACATGGCCGACGAGCTCCTCAAGCTCTACGCCACTCGCAGGATGGCCGAAGGCTTTCCGTTCTCGGCGGACAGCAACTGGCAGCGCGAGTTTGAAGACGCGTTCGAGTTCTCCCCAACTCCGGATCAGGTCACCGCTATCCGCGAAATCAAGCGCGACATGGAAAACCCTCATCCGATGGACCGGCTGCTCTGTGGCGACGTTGGATTCGGCAAAACCGAGGTAGTGATGCGCGCCGCGTTCAAAGCCCTCGGCGACGGCCGTCAGGTCGCGATTCTGGCTCCTACTACAGTTTTGGTATTTCAACATTTCGAGACCTTCAAGCGACGCTTCCAGCCGTTCCCGGTGCGGATCGAAATGTTCAGCCGCTTCCGTAACCCGAAGGAACTCAAAGCCAGCTTGGAGGATCTGGCGGAAGGCAAGGTCGACATCGCCGTCGGCACTCACCGCCTGTTTTCCAAAGACGTTCAATTTAAAGATCTTGGCCTGGTAATCGTGGACGAAGAGCAGCGCTTCGGGGTAAAGCACAAAGAACGTCTCAAGCAGATCAAGAAGGAAGTCGACGTCATCGCCATGAGTGCCACCCCAATTCCCAGAACACTACACATGTCGTTACTGGGGCTGCGCGATATGTCCGTGATTGAAACTCCGCCCAAGGACAGGCTCGCGATCCATACCATCGTGGCGCCGTTTCAGCCGGAGATGATTCGCTCCGCCATTGAACTCGAACTGGGCCGTGGCGGGCAGGTCTATTTTCTGCACAACCGGGTGGATTCGATTTGGACGCGCGCCGCTTTCCTCCAGGAACTGGCGCCAAGCGCCCGTATCGGTGTCGGCCACGGTCAGATGGGCGAGCAGGAACTCGAGAGAACCATGCTCCAGTTCATGCGCCACGAGTTCGACATCCTGGTTTGTACTACTATTATAGAAAATGGTTTGGACATCCCTCTCGCCAACACCATGCTGGTGGAAAACGCCGAGAAATACGGGTTGAGCGAGCTCTACCAGTTGCGCGGACGGGTGGGCCGTTCAAATCGCCGTGCATATGCTTACCTGCTTGTTCCGGTGGATACGGAGCTCACCGAAGTCGCCCGCAAACGATTGGCGGCATTGAAGGAATTCAGCGATTTGGGCGCCGGCTTCAAAATCGCGGCTCTCGACCTGGAGTTGCGCGGCGCCGGCAACCTGCTGGGGGGTGAGCAGCACGGCCATATCAATTCGGTAGGTTTCGACACCTACGTCCGCCTGCTGGACGAAACCGTGCGCGAACTCAAGGGCGAAGAGGTCGCGCCGGAGATTCACTCCAGCATCAACCTGGGCCTCGAAATCCGGATCCCGCCCGACTATATCGGCGACGAGAACCAGCGTCTCCGCGCCTACCGCCAAATCGCCAACGCGTCCGATGCCGGCGCCCGCGACCGTGCCGAAAAGGAACTGGAGGACCGATACGGCACAGTTCCCGAGGCGGTGTGCAACCTGCTGCTCTATTCGGCCCTGAAGACCACCGCCGAGCGGGCCGGCATCGAAGCCATCGACCGCCGCCATAACCTGCTGAGTATCAAGTTCCATAAGGAAACGCGCGTGGACCCGGCCCGGCTCATGCAGATCGTGAACAAAACCCGCGGCGCGCAATTCAGCCCGGCAGGCGTATTGCTACTACCGCTGGAGGGCTTGAGCGGCGCGGCGGACATTTTGCGCTTTCTCGCCGACCGTCTAGAGCTGCTAAAGCCGGGAAACGCCAACCCCGCAGTGCTGGTAAAATGAGGAGTCAATCTATGATTTGCCGTTTTGTAGTACTCAGTGCCGTCGCGTTCCGCCTGGCGGCCGCCGCGGACATCCGCGTGGTCGAAGAAATCGCCGCCAAAGTGAATGGCGAGATCGTCACCAAAGGCGAAATAGACGAGCAGCGACAACTGGTCGAAACCTATTTCCGCCAGGAACAGCATCTGAACGGACCCGCATTGCTAACGGCGGTGGATGAACAGACCAAGAACGTCCTCCGCGACAAAATCGACCAACTCCTGCTGGTGCAAAAGGCCAAGGAACTCGAAATGAACGTGGACAGCGAAGTGACGCGCCGCTTGGCCGAAGTGCAGGTTCTGAGCAAGATCTCCGATCCGGAAAAGTTTCACGACTACATCCGCGACCAGACCGGCATGCCCTTCGAGGAATACAAGCAGAAGATGACCAACGAATACTTGGTCCATCGCGTGGTCGGCCAGGAAGTCGGCATGCACGTCACCTTCCCGGAAGCCGATCTTCGCAAATACTACGACCAGCACAAATCCGAGTTCATGCGCAAGGAACAGGTCTACCTGAGCCAGATCCTGATCTCGACCGAGGGCAAGACGCCCGAACAAGTCGCCGTGGCCGAAAAGAAAGCCAAGGACTTGGTGGCGCGCGCACGCAAGGGCGAAAAATTCAGCGAGTTGGTGCAGGCCAATTCCGACGATCCGGAAACCGCGCGTACCGGCGGTCAGCTCCCTCCTTATGGCCGCGGCGTGATGCCCAAAGAAATGGAAGACGCGGTCTTTAAGGAAAAGAAGGGTTACGTCACCGATCCGTTCCGGCGTCCCCAGGGCTTGGTCATTCTGAGAATCGAAGAGCGCTACGAAGCCGGGCTGGCAACCTTCGACGAAGTGAAGGAACAGATCCAGGACAAGCTGGCCGAGCCTCAGATCGAGGCTAATATGCGGCCGTTTCTCACCAAGTTGCGCCAGGCGTCTTTCCTCGAGGTCAAAGACGGCTACACCGATACCGGAGCAGCTCCCGGCCAGGATACGCGCTGGCACGAAATTGCCCAGCTCAAGCCGCAAACCACTACCAAGGAAGAGGTCGCGGCCCAGCACAAGAAGCGCAAACACTTGTTGTTCATTCCCGTCCCCGGCACCGTCGATACCCGTGCGAAGAAAGCCGACGTGGATACTTCGCAGCTCGGGGAGCGGAAGGACCAGCCGCAGGCGCAGACGCAGCCCGACGGTTCGACTACGATTCCGATCAAACAATGAAATCGCCCTATGTGAACGAACTGGAACCGAACAAGGTCGTCACGGCAAATTTCCTGGTGCATTCCAAGGAAATTCGCACCAAGCGAACGGGTGAAATCTATCTCTCCTTGCTCCTGGCGGACCGCACCGGCGAGATCGACGCCAAGATGTGGGACAACGTCGCCGAAGTGCTCGAAGCCTTCGACCGCGACGACTTCGTCAAAGTCAAAGGGCTCATCCAAATTTTTCATAACCGTCCGCAGTTGACCGTTCACAAACTGCGCCGCATGGATGACAGCGAAGTCGATTACGCCGACTATTTCCCATGCTCCCGGCGCGAGCCGGAAAAAATGTGGGACGAGTTGCGCGGGCGCGTATCGGCGCTTGGCAATCCCCACCTCAAAGCGCTGCTGAACGCCATGCTCGACGATCCGGACATCGCCCAGCGGTATCGCCGCGCGCCGGCCGCCAAGCAGATCCACCACGCCTTTCTGGGCGGCCTTCTGGAACACGTGCTCTCGCTTTGCGCCCTGGCTTCCATGGTGGCGCCGCATTATCCGCTCGTCGATGGCGACCTTTTGATGGCCGGCGTGGTGCTGCACGATATCGGCAAGATTTACGAGCTCAATTACGAGCGCGGTTTCTCCTACTCCACGGATGGCCAATTGATCGGGCACATTCAGATCGCGCTGCGCATGATTGCGGACAAACTGCGGGGGCTGCCCGATTTTCCCCCGCACCTTCGTTCCCTGGTGGAGCATATGGTTCTGAGCCACCACGGCCATCTCGAATTCGGCTCTCCCAAGGTGCCGATGTTTCCCGAAGCGCTGCTGCTCCATTACATCGACGATATGGACTCCAAAATGGAGTGCATGCGGGCGCTGATCGAGAGCGACCGCCAGGTGGAAGGCTGCTTCACCGCCTATAATGTCTCGCTGGAGCGGCCGGTATTGAAAATGGATCGTTACCGGCCCGCCGAACCACCGGCGGCGGTGGCGACGGCCGTCTCTCCCATGCCCGCCCCACCGCCCATTGCCAAGCCCGCTCCCGCCGCGCCGCCGGCCGAATCGAGCTCTCCGTTCGGCGACAAGCTCCTGCAGGCCTTGCAGCCGGCCTTGCCGCTCGAGGAAAAGTGATGCCCAAGACCGCCCGCGACGTTCCCCCGCCGCTCGAATTGATGTGCCTGAACGCGCTTTGGTCCAAGGGCGAAGGCTCGGTCAAGGACGTTCGCGCCGTCGTGGCTGCCACCAGACCGCTGGCCTATACCACCATCATGACCGTGCTCGAAAGATTGGTGCGCAAAGGCAAACTATCGCGCCGCAAATCCGGCCGCGCGTTCCTCTACGCGCCGCAAGCCTCGCTGGAAGCGACGCGCCGTGCCGCCGTACGGGAACTGGTGAATGGTTTCTTCCACGGATCGGAAGACGAGCTGCGGCACTTCTTAAGTGCGGCGGAGCAGAACGATTCGCCCGCGGCCGCTTTGCCCTCCATGGGAATTTCGTCCGGCATCGATACGACGCTGCTGTAACCTGTAGCGGCCCTCACTTCCGGTGCGCGCCGGCTCGACTCGTCGTGGCAGCGATCCTGCTTCCGTGGCTGCGATTAAATTAACGCTGCAATGAACTTGGCGCCAAGCCTTCGTCTCTGGACTATGCTGGAATTCAGGATGGCGGATACCAGGACGCCGGAACAGCGCAGACGGATCATGCAGGCGGTCAAGACGCACGACACTGGCCCGGAACTAATCGTGCGCCGCATCCTGTTCCGACTGGGCTACCGTTACCGACTGAATTCCAAGCGCCTTCCCGGCCGGCCGGATATCGTCTTTCCCGGCTGGAAACTGGCGATTTTCGTGCACGGGTGCTTTTGGCATGGTCACGGCTGTCCGAAGGGCAACGCGCCGAAATCTCATCTCGAATATTGGGGGCCGAAGCTCAGGACCAATAGGGAACGCGATGCGGCGCAAGTATCGGCGCTGAAGGCTCTGGGTTGGTCGGTCCTGACCATATGGCAATGCGAGACGGCAGATGAGGAGGCGCTCCGTCGGACGCTGCGGGGCTTTCTCAGCGGCGACGAGAAAGCAGCGCATGCGGGGAATCAGTTTCGCTAAGCTATGTGTTTGCAGAAGGAGTGGACATGCGGCCCACAGCGATCGACCTTTTTGCCGGAGCCGGCGGCCTGAGTCTCGGTTTCGAGCAGGCGGGGTTCGACGTGATTGCCGCCGCCGAGATCGACCCAGTGCATTGCGCAGTCCATAAATTCAACTTTCCGACAACCGCGATCGTTTCACGTTCCGTGGTCGGAATGAGTGCCCACGACATACGAGGTGCGGCCGGGATCGCCGGTCGGCCGGTCGACTGCGTCTTCGGCGGGCCGCCATGCCAAGGATTCTCGCTGATCGGTCATCGGGCACTGGAGGACCCGCGCAACTCGCTGGTGTTGGAGTTCGTGCGTATCGTTTCGGAACTCGGGGCGCGTACCTTCATGTTCGAGAACGTGAAGGGTCTGACCGTCGGCCGGCATCGGGCGTTCCTTCACGAACTGGTACGCGCTTTCGAGGATGCCGGATACAGCGTTCGGTTACCATGGCACGTGTTGAATGCAGCGTACTACGGCGTCCCCCAGCATCGGGAGCGCCTTATCCTAATCGGCGCCAAGAAGGGTACCCGCCTGCCGGATTATCCGGTCCCACGCACGAATCCCGCGGACGCTAAGAAGCTCGTTCCTGGCCTCCCAATAGGACCGACCTGCAAGGACGCGCTCGCGGATCTACCGGACGCGGACTGCTTCGAAACGCTCATCGAAAGCGACGCCGTCCGCACGCTAGAATTCGGCCTCCCTTCGGAATATGCGAAGGCACTGCGCTGTATGACCCACGGCGCGTGGCACTATGGCTACCGGCGTCAATGGGACCCCGAGATGCTGACCTCGAGCGCGAGAACAACTCACACGGACATTTCGCGCTGCCGGTTTACGGAAACCGCACCGGGCGATGTTGAGCCGATCAGCCGTTTCTTCAAGCTTCGGTCCGACGGTCTCTCGAATACGCTGCGCGCCGGTACCGACGGCGCCCGCGGCGCGTTCACGAGTCCGCGCCCAATCCACTTCGCGTATCCACGCTGTATAACGGTCCGCGAAATGGCCCGGCTTCATGGGTTCCCGGACTGGTTCCGTTTCCACGCGACAAAATGGCATGGCGCGCGCCAGATCGGGAATTCCGTGCCACCGCCCCTTGCCCGGGCCATTGCCGAGTCGCTCGTCAAGGCCCTTGGCGTCGAGCCGGAGTTACCGGAAAAGACCGTGCCTCTTGGCGACACAGCCTTGCTCTACATGGAGATGGGCGAGGCGGCCGAGCATTTTGGCGTGAAGGCGCCGAGCGGTCGGCGCGATCGAAAAAGCGGTGCCAAGAAGAGGAAGCAGCACGAAATCGAGGAAGAGCGGCGGAATATCAGGACGATCAATGGCTAAAGGAACCAGCGGCGAGACGAACCGCTATAAGGCCCTCATCGAGAGGATCTTCTTCGATGGTTGGAAAAGGGGCGCAACAGAGTTCGAATTCGCCCGCGACGAAATAAAGGAAAAAGCCGAAAAACTCAAGATCCAGTTGCCGGACAATGTCGGTGACATTGTGTACTCGTTCCGATACCGGGTAGCGCTGCCGCAGTCGATCATCGACACGCAGCCCAAGGGTCTGGAATGGATCATCGAAGGCGCGGAACGCTCCCGTTACCGTTTCAAGCTCGTACCCGTAATGCGTAGTCGGCCAAGGGAAGACATGGCCCGAATCGCGGTGCCCGACGCGACCCCGGAGATTATCCGTGCCTATGCCCTCGACGACGAACAGGCGCTCCTGGCCATTGTCCGTTACAACCGGTTGATAGACACGTTTCTCGGCCTGACTACCTACAGCCTTCAGAATCATCTGCGAACGACCGTAAGGGGGATCGGGCAAATCGAGATCGACGAACTGTACATAGGCCTCGACAAGCATGGGTGCCATTATGCAATCCCAGTTCAGGCGAAGGGCGGCAGGGACCAGATCGGCGTCGTGCAGACAACGCAGGATGTACGGTGGGTTGAACAGAGGTTTCCTGGAATCCGCTGTCGGGCGATCGCGGCTCAGTTCGCGAAGGACGGCGTAATCGCTCTCTTCGATCTCACCCTTCAAGACGATAAGCTGAAGGTCGTTGACGAGCGGCACTACCAGCTTGTCCCCGCAGACCGGCTCGACAAGGACGCCGTCCGCGGCTACAGAGAATGACCCGGCAGTGTTTTGACGCGGGGCTTTACCTCGGCGGTGGGAATCAAGAAACGGCTCGGCCATAAGTAAGGCGGTTTATGGAATACCCGGCGAGATTCGTTAGAGACAAGGTATCCGGCGGCTTCGTGGTTACCTTCCCGGACGTTCCGGAGGCGATCACCGAGGGCGACAGCCTTGAAGAAGCGATGGCCATGGCACAGGAGGCTTTGGAACTGGCGCTGACGTTCTATGTCGATGCGTCAAAGGACCTTCCCAAGCCGGGAATATTGAAGAAGGGGATGCGGCTGGTGCCGGTCCCGGCGCTGAGCGAGGCGAAGTTCATGCTGTACGGAGCCCTGCGCTCCGCTTGCGTCAGGAAGGTTGAGCTGGCGCGGAGGCTCGGGTGCTCGCCCAGCCAAGTGGACCGGCTGCTGGACATCAAGCACAAGTCGAAGCTGGATCGATTGCAGGCGGCGTTCGCGGTTCTGGGCAAGCGATTGTCCGTTCAGGTGCACGATCAAGCCGCGTAGAGACTCCGAGCTCCCGATCTCGGGAATCTGGACTGAGCCAGGCCGGGGTGGGACAAGACCGTCGTTTCTCGTGGCCTGTCAGGTTCTCGCCAGGCCAGCCGCTCGACAGACGACAAAAAACGATCGTCTGTCCTACCTCTTAGCACGTCCTTATTCCGGCGTTCGCTTCCAGATCACGGTTCCCGCGGTGCGGGCGATCTCGCGATAATGCGCCAGCCAACCGGCCAGATCGCCGTACCGATCGATGCCGAGTCGTGGATTGTACGGGCCCAGGCCATCTACCAGAAAAGTTGGCGTGGAGGCGGGAAGCGTAGCGCGGCGGGCGGCGGCTTGCTCCGTCTCGACGGGGGTGGAGTCGGTCAGATGGCGGTCAGCCGGCACGCCGCTGAGCGCTTGCGAATCCAGGTACATGGTGGCCGCGCGCAGGCCGGTGTAGGGATACAGCTCGGGGCGGTATCCCCACACAAAAAGGGTGTCGCCGGGTTTGGCTTGTTGGCGGATGAGTTGGCCGGCGGCGCGGCTGTCGCGGTCCATGGCGGTATCGCGCCATGGCGAATCGCTCAAAGCCTTGGCATAGCTGGGGCCGAAGCGCGCCACGGGGAGGGCCAGAAGCACCAGAACGGCGATTCGCAGTTTGGGCCCGGACAATACCCAGCCGCGCCCAGCCAGCAGAGCCACCGGCGCCAGCAGCAAGAAGTAGTATCGAGGGAAGAAACGCAGACCGGCACACACCCCGGCCAGGGCAAGCAGCAGCCAGCCAACCCAAAAAACCAATCGGCTGGCACGCTGCGTCTTCATCAGAGCCACCATCGCGCAAACCACTGCCGCGACGTGAAAGCCGGCCCAATCGAGCGTGCGGACCACCCCGTTGCCCAGCGGATTTCCCGCGAGCGGGCTCCCCGCGTACAACCGTCCCCATCGCCAAACCTCTTCCCACCAGCCGGCCAGGCCGCCCAATCCGGCCAGCGCTACCACCATGGCGGCACTCATCGCGCAGAATCCGCCTGCCAGCCACGCCGCGCCGCCCGGATTCCAGAGCAGGCAAACGGCAGCCACGAGAGCTCCCTTGGGATTGACCCAAAACGCCAAACCAGCCACCAGGCCGCTCGCGAAAGCCCGCTTGCGGACCGCCAGCCAGACCGCTGCCAGATGCGGCGCCAGCATCAACTGGTCGCTGGCTACCGGAATCGCCGAGGAAGCGAAGTCGAAGACGAAAAAGAACCCCAGCAGCGCCGCCGCCGCAACGCCCTCGCGCTCGGACCACAATTCGCGCGCCAGCCGGTAGGCCAGCCAGCAGCAGAGCAGTGCGACTGCGGCGTCGAATAGCCGCAGGGGCCATCCGGCCTGCGCCCCGAACGTCAGGTACGCGACCGCCAGCAACGGCGGCTTATCGAACCAGAGGTCGCGGTAGAGCACGCGCCCACCCAGCCATTGCCCGGCCGCCGCCAGGGGATAGGCGTCGCCTTCCCACAAAATGCGAATATGGCAAAGCCGCGAAACCGCCAGTACCACGGCCAGCAGAAAAAACAGCGTCGTCTTGCGCAACGTTTCTGACTATAGCAATTGGTGCTCGATCGAAGCAGCCGGAGGACGTTCCACCACCCGTAAGTCGTGCCCGGTGGGCAGCGACTCATAGCCCGTAGCTTGAGCAAGCGGCACCCTAGCCCTACGGGTGGATTTCGGCGTAACGGCGTCCTTTAACCGATAATGGTTTTGTGCGTTCAGATTACACGCGCACCGGTGTCCGCCGCGCCGGCGATGATTATCAGGACATCATTGCCCTGGACCTTCTCGTCGAGTGGCTGGAGCATCCCGAACGTTACCGCTGGGTGCGCGTCGAAGCGGACGACGCTGGATTTCTCGATGACGTCGAAGCCTTGCGCGCGGACGACGTGGTCGTAGCGAAACAGGTCAAGTTTTCGGCTTATCCCGATGATGCCGGAGATCCTTACACCTGGAACGACCTCCTGAAAGAAGGGACCTCCAAGCGCGGGAAGGCGCTGCCCTCGCTTCTCTCAAAGTGGGGCAAAAGCTTCCAGAACCTCAAGGGCTCCCACGCTGGCATCGAGGCTAGCCTTGTCTCGAACAGGAGACCGGCCGACGATCTGCGGACCTCGTTCGCGGCACCCGGCCTTGCGGACCTTGATCGGATAACAGATGCAACCGTGCGGGATGCGGTCGTAGAGCAGCTTGGTGGGGAACAAAGCGCGCGGAACTTCTTTTCTGCGTTCAAATTCGAACTTGACCAGCCGGGCCTGGACACGCTAGAAGACGCGATATCGCACCGGTTCTTGAGGCTGCATGGAGACGTCCGGGGTTGGGAAAGCCTCAAAGACGAACTCCGAAAGTGGGTTAGGGAGAAGAACTCTCCAGCACCAGATGGCAGGATCACGCTGGCGACAGTCAAGGGTGCGGCCGAGTGGCAGCGCCTGGAAGCGCTTCCCGAAGAATTCGTTGTCCCCGCGGATTTTGTCATCCCTGACGATCGTTTTCATGAGAGCCTCATGCGCCTGCTCAAGACGAACGATCGGGACTGTGTAGTCCTGACCGGGCCTCCCGGCATCGGCAAGAGCACGTATATCAGCAACCTGTACCAGGAGCTCCGGAAGACTGGCATACACGTTGTAAGACACCACTTCTTCCTCTCGGGCGACGTCCGTACTTCGTTTCGCCACGACCACCTCAAGGTTGCCGGCTCGCTGATGTCAGAGATGCAGGCGCTCTACGCGGGCCTCGGGCTGGAGCCGCCTCGCGGGAATTCGCGCCCCGAGGACCTACTCGGCTGGCTTTCAGACTGCGGGCGCCAGTTGTCGGAGCAAGGCGGGAGGTTGGTTGTCATTCTGGACGGGCTTGACCACGTCTGGAGCGATGCCGGCTCGGTCGAAGAGCTGAACAAGCTGTTCCAGTTGGTCACGCCCATTTCTCCGGGGGTCATTCTGCTGGTTGGCACACAGCCGGTCGATAATTCGCGGCTGCCCAGACGCCTCTCCGAGGTTGCGCCGAGGGACACTTGGTTTGACCTTCCGGCTCTGGAATATCCGGCGGTCCGGCGCTGGGCGGAAATCCACGCGAGCGAGTTGCACGCCACGCGGGACGGCGAGCCAGACTCGCACGCCTTGGACGAGCTCGCCAGGGCACTGTGGAGGAGGAGCGAGGGATATCCTGGACTTGTCCCGATTTTTGACACAAACAGTTAAGACTCAGTTAATCATTTTTTGCATTGAATGGAGAATTGAGTCATGGGATTGTCTCGCAGGCAGTTCACGAAAGAGTTCAAATTGGCCG
>Ga0187888_1001055_pt1 | contig 27190 bp, 25 predicted proteins | sample June2016WEW_7_40_FD_132987 | JGI IMG/M metagenome (GOLD analysis project Ga0187888, IMG submission 132987) | Peatland microbial communities from SPRUCE experiment site at the Marcell Experimental Forest, Minnesota, USA - June2016WEW_7_40 | ecosystem: Environmental > Terrestrial > Soil > Wetlands...
GGAGGTTGAGCAGGACATTCTCATGGCGGGCAGCGCTCAGCCCGTGCCGTCGTGGGCCGCTTCGGAAACTTGGACCGCTCCCGCTCCGATTCCCTCCGCCGGCAACTGGATGGGATCGCTCAGCGGCTACGGCGACGTGCCATACCTCCTGCTCCCGGCTCAAGCTAACCGTACGTTGTCCGTGGCCGTGACGGCGCTGGACGAGACCGGCCTGGCCAGCGAATCAAAAGCTCAGCCCGTAATCGGCATGTGGGCCGCTTCCGATCCGCAAGGCAGCGCGCCTCCGGCCTTCACTTCCTCTTCCTTCAACACGGTCACCTTTGGCATGACTCGTCTCGACGCCCAAGTGGCCACCTCCGGCAATTTCCTGATCGGCATTTCCGATCTGCGCGGCGACGGCCGCCCCGACTACCACTACCAGGCGCAGGTGCTCTATGCTGACTCGGTTTCTCCATCACGCATCGGCGTGAGCGGCGGCCCAGTGACCGTGTCGGGCACAGGCCTCGCCCCCGGACAGACTGCGACCGTCGGCACGAGCGCCGCGGCTGTTCTCGCGGTCAATGCCGGACAAATGATCCTCGACGCGCCTCCAAACTCCGACGGCCCCGTGAGCATCACCATCAGCGACGCCACGACCGGCGGCTCTTCGATCATGACCAACGCGCTGACTTACGGAGCCGCCGCCAGCGATAACCTCGTGCTTCTGAACGGACACAATCCGCCCACGCCGGTGGGCACCGAGGCGCCTTATGCCGTGATCGTTGAGGCGCTGGCTTCCGACGGCGTTACTCCGGTCGCGGGCGCCACCAGCGGCTGGAGTGCCACCAACAGCGTGCAGCTTTCCGCTTGCAGCTCCAGTTCGTCCTGCACGGTGACGACCGATGCCGGCGGAGTTGCCACCACCTGGCTCACCCCCACGACCGTCGGCACGGCAACCATCACGGCGACTCTCGCCCCCGGTGTCTACAGCCCGGCCAGTTCGGTGAATGCCACACTCAGCGCCACTGAGTCGTCCTCTGATATCGGGGTCTCGACCACCTACTTGTGGATCTCGCAGGGAGCTACGGTCAGCGCTCCGTTGACGGCGCGCGTTCTCTCGAACGGCGTGGCGCAGCCGGGCGCGACGGTGAACTTCACGGTGGTGCAGGGAACGGGCACGCTGAGCGCAGCCAGCGCAACCACCAACTCCACCGGCTACGCCACGGTAACGCTCTCGGTCACCGAGATCGCCGCGCTGGTGCAGGTGAGCGCCTGCGTGGCTCCGACCAATGCTCCCTGCCAGACCATCTACGCCAACCCCGTGCCCCTGTCGCAACAGCAGCTCGAGCCGGTAGCCGGAGCCGGGCAAGTCTCCACCGGGCATGCGTTTCAGCCCGTGGTCGTGCGCGTGACCGATTCCTCTTCGCCGCCGAATCCCGTGCTCGCGGCGCCAGTCCTGTTCCAGACCACCGTCATGCGGCCTGGAGGATCGGCTCCCGCCGGCGGCAACGGCGAAACCAATCCCATCAACCCCGCTATGCCGGTAATCCTCAGCGTGACGCAAACCAACGCCACAACCGACATCAACGGATTGGCCAGCGTCACCCCCTCCAGCGGCGGCTTCAGCCCGCCCCTGGAGGTGAACGTCGCCGTCAGCGCCGGAACGACCGCCGCGCTCGATGATTCGCTCGAAGTATTACCCGCTCCCGCCGACGGGAGGTTAGAGTAACGCTATTTCAGGCCGTGTCTCGGTCTCGCCAACGGCCGCCCCATGCCATGTGGGGACAGCCGCCCTCGGCTGTCCGGCGGAGCGAAGCTCCGCAATGGAAGAGGACACACCTTCTCAGAAGCCGGCAAGTTGCGTCGATTGCCAACGCGGCGCTGAGTGCCGCGTCCCGCAGGGACGCTCTAGAATAGCCCGGCGTTTCAACGCCGGGTCAGCGCCGGCAAAACCCAACCGCGTCCCGTAGGGACGCCCGAGAATAGCCCGGCGTTTCAACGCCGGGTCAGCGCCGACAAAACCCAACCGCGTCCCGTAGGGACGCCCGAGAATAGCCCGGCGTTTTAGCGCCGGGTCAGCGCCGGCAAAACCTAACCGCGTCCCGCAGAGACGCCCGAGAATAGCCCGGCGTTTTAGCGCCGGGTCAGCGCCGGCAAAACTCAACCGCGTCCCGTAGGGACGCATGAACCCTATGCCGAGCTCCGCTCGCCCGGACGGGCGAGGGCGCCCGTCCCCACACGACCCGCTATTTCGTCCACTGATCCACCCAATCATTCACCGTCTTGTACCACAGCCGCGCATTCTGCGGCTTGAGCACCCAGTGGCCTTCGTCGGGGAAGTAGAGCATCTTCGAGGGCACGCCCATCATCTGCAGTGTGTCAAACATCTGGAAGCCCTCGCTCACGTCGAGCCTGTAATCGAGCTGCCCGTGGACGACCAGCGTCGGCGTCTTGAAATTTTTGGCGTACATGTGCGGCGACCACTTCAGATACAGGTCGCGGTTGTCGTAGGGCGTGCCGTGAAACTCCCAGTCGTTGAACCAGAGCTCATCCGTCGTCGCCCAGTCAGATTCGTTGTTGAACGAGCCGTCGTGCGACACCAGGCACTTGAAGCGGTCAGTGTGGCCCGCGATCCAGTTGATCATGTATCCGCCGAAGCTGGCGCCCAGCGCGCACTCGCGGTTCTTGTCAATGAACGGATAGTGCTCCTCGGCGTAGTCGAGGCCCTTCATCAGGTCTTCAAACGGGCCGCCGCCCCAGTCGCCGTTGATCGAGTCAACGAACTTCTGCCCGTATCCGGTCGAGCCGTGGAAGTTGATCATGACGACGACGTAGCCGTTAGCCGCAAACAGCTCGGGGTTCCAGCGGTACGACCAGTCATCTCCCCAGGCTCCCTGCGGCCCGCCGTGGACGAGGAACTTCACGGGATACTTCTTCGTGGCATCGAAGTTCGGCGGCTTGACCAGGAAGCCCTCGACCTTGTCGCCGTGCGCGCCGGGGAACCAGAAGGGTTCCAAGCCCTCCATTTGGACACGTGAAAAGATCGTGTCATCGATGTGAGTCAATTGCAAAGAATCCGGCGCGGTTTTGGTTCCCCAGTCAGATAGCACAATCTTGTATATCTCGTTCGGCCGCCGTATAGACATACGCGTGAAGACAAGAATATTGCCTCCATGATCAAACGCAAGGTCATCGTTGAATCCACCACTAACAAGCTGAATTGCACTCCTTCCCATCGTCGTTTGGGGTAGCTCCTCAGACCAAATGTAGGAAGCCCCCTCAACTTCACTCACGAAATAGATTTTTGATGAATCAGGCGTCCACGTGTAGGTTCCCACCCAACCCATGCGTTCAGCCCCTATCGTCAAATTTCTCTTTTCTCCCGTCTTGCGGTCGTAAAGCATCAGGCGGAAGCGGTCGCTCTCGTATCCCGGACGCTGCTGGGCGCGGTAGGCGATGTAGCGGCCATCGGGCGAATAGAGCGGCGTCGAGTCGCTGGCCGGATTGTCGGCGGTGATGTTCTTGGCCTGAGGCGGAAGCGGGATCAGGCGATTCCCCGAGATCATCCCTCCTGCATTGACCGGGACGATCCACAGATCGTTGTTCGTCGAAGTAGCTTCGACCTTGTCGTGATTCGAGGTGTAGCAAATCTCCTGCCCGTCGGGAGAGAAGGCATAGTCGTCCTGCCCGCCAAGAGAGAACTCAGGCGAGTCGTAGTCGCCAGGGGTGAGGTCTATGTAGCGACAGCCGCCCCCGGCTGTCGGGTCGAGCGCAGCTCGACTGTTTTCGTCGGCCGCAGAAGACCGCTGCCCGGCTTCGCCGGGCCGGACAGCCGAGGCGGCTGTCCCCACACAAGCATCGGTCACCAATATGTGGCTGCGCTTGCCCTCCTCATAGGCATTCCAGTGCCGGTAGAGCAGACGCTCGAAGATCAAAGCTTTGACCTTTGACCCCGCAGTCTCCTTTACCTTCTTCGCATTGCACTCGGCCTCCGCGTCAGGCTTGCCATCGCACTCGGGATACACATCCGACGTAAACAGAATGTGCTTGCCGTCCGGCGACCACAGTTCGCCGCCTGCCTCAGTCGCAATTGAAGTCAGCTTGTGCACGCCGGTCACGATTCCCGCCGCGCCGTCAAAATCAGCAATCCAAACCTGCGATCCGCCTTCCTTGGTCGACAAAAACGCAAACCGCTTCCCATCCGGCGCCCAGCGCGGGCGGTCACCGTCCTGATCGGCGATCAGTATTCGTTCTGCCGACGAAGAGCCCGCCGAGCTTTGCTCGGCCGGACGGCCGGGGGCGGCCGTCCCTACATGGTCCAATGGCACGATCCAGATGTGCGGCGTCTTCGTGTTGGCCTCGAGATCAACATCAACCACGCTGAAGATCACCCACTTGCCGTCGGGCGAAACCTCGGGCTCGCCCACCCGCTTCAGCTTCATCATGTCTTCAAACGTAAAGGGATGCTTGGCCTGACCGACCACAGACGACGCCGACGCAGCCAGTGCGACCAACAGCAGAAAAAGACGGCGCATGAAGGACCTCCTGCGGCAAACGGATGAGTGTAGCAGAAGGGCAAGGTCTCAAAGGTCCAAGGTTTCAAAGGCCCAGGGTTTCAATGTTTCAAAGTTTCAAGGTTTCAAGGTATGGCTGCTCTCGCCCGACAAAACAACTTTGAAACTCTGAAACTTTGCCCCTTTGAAACCTTGCCCCACCCGGCAACCTCTCGCCCCCTCCCGCATCCAATTACATGGCAGAACTGTAGCAGTCCTACCCTTCGGCCTCGCTGAGCGGAGAGGGGTCGGAGGGTTGGGCCGCCGCAGTTTTCCTGTTCATTTTGTGGGGATTTGCTCGGTGCATCCCGTCCGGGAGATAAGCAGCATTCGCGAGATCTTGTCGGCTTAGACTCTACAGCACCGCTCTGATTCGATAAACTAGACAGCATGAAACTGTTGCCCCGTCGTTTGCTGTTTTCTCTGGTACTGCTGGCCTGCGGGCTGGCTGCCACGCTTCTGAACGCACAAGAAGGTCCGCTCGACACCGCTCCGCCGCAAGGCACGACGCCGGAAGAAATCATCAAGCGCTTCGCGGCCAAGGAGACTGATTTCGCCAAGGCGCGGGAGCAGTACACCTACCGCCAGGATGTGAAAGTCGAAACGGTGGACGGCGATACGGTGGACGGCCAGTACCACGAAGTCTTCGACGTGCTTTTCGACGATAAGGGCAAGCGCCTCGAGAACGTCGTCTTCGCGCCCCAGTCGAGCTTGACCAAGATCTACATGTCCGAGGAAGACATGCAGGACATCCGCCACCGGCTGCCCTTTGTGCTGACCGAGCAGGACCTGCCCGAATACAACATTCTCTATGTCGGCCAGCAGCAGGAGGATGAACTCCACTGCTATGTTTTTGACATCGCCCCGAAGAGGATCGAAGGCAAGAAGCGCTACTTTCAGGGACGCGTCTGGGTCGACAGCCACGATTTCCAGATCGTCAAGACCTACGGCAAAACGGTTCCCGACCTGTGCAACGGACATCCGTGCAATGAGGTCAAGCACCACGGCGATCAGGAGAACCTGTTCCCCAAGTTCACTACCTGGCGGCAGCAGATTGACGGCCAGTACTGGTTTCCGGTCTACACCCGGGCGGACGACGAACTGCACTTCAAAATGGAAGACGTGCACATCCGCGAAATCGTGAAGTACGAGGACTACAAGCGCTTCGGCACCAACGTGAAGATTCTGTACGAGGGCAAGGAAATCCCGTCAGGGGAGAAGAAGCCGGATCAGAACAAGCCCGATCAGAACCCGCCGGGTCAGACGAAGCCGCAGTAGACAGGTTTCAAAGTTTCAGGGTTTCAAAGTTTCAAGGTGAACGAGACTGGGTTTACTTTTTCGAAGAGAGTCGATCAGTCGGTTCAAGAGCCCTAGCACTTGATACAGTTCCTGATCCATGATGTCGTATTGACTGGCGTTTAAGTACGAAAGATCGAGCGCGATCGCAAGCTGGGTATCCAGTTCGAGCAGCGAACCACGCGCTTGGCCCAGAAAATTCAGGAATTCGCCGCGAGTAAGCCTGCCCTGCCCTTCGGCGATATTCGACGCCACGGACACAACCGCTCGCCTGATCTGAGAAGTCAGTCCATAAGTTTCACATCTTGGAAATCGTTCAGTCGCTTGGTAGACGTGCACAGCGAGCGCCTTGGCTTTCTGCCAAACGAATAATTCCCGGTAGGAACGGGCCACGCTTGAGTTTAGGTTTCAAAGTTGCAACGTTTCAAGGTTTCAAAGAAAAAAACTCCGGCGTCATTCCCACTTTGAAACCCTGAAACCTTGAAACCCTAGTAGAAGAGATACTTCCTCCACTTATCATCCGACCGTCCCATCAAACGCATGATGTGGCGGCTGGTATGGAGGTTGAAAGCGCGGGGTTCGCGCATCAGCCGCATACCCGCCTCGGCGGGTGACTGGTTGCCCTTGCGGCGATTGCAGGGATGGCAGCAGGCCACCAGGTTCTCCCAGGTGGACGAGCCTCCGCGGGAGCGCGGCAGAACGTGATCGAGCGTCAGGTCGCTGGAGGGAAGCACCGCGCCGCAGTACTGGCACGTATTGCGGTCGCGCAGCAGGATGTTCTTGCGCGACAGCGCCCGGCTCTGGTGCGGAATGCGGCGGTATTCGAGCAGGCGGATCACGGAAGGCACGCGCATGGCCAGGCGCGCCGAGTGCAGGAAGTGTCCGTTTTCCTCTTCGGTCATGGCCACGCCCTTGAGCACGAGTACCAGCGCACGGCGTGCGGCGCAGACGTTGATGGGCTCATAGGACGCGTTCAGCACCAGGACGGGCGCGAGCAGGGCATGACCGTCGCCGGTGCGGTGCGGAGCCACCGGCGCGAACAGGCCGGCGGCGTGCCGGGCTGTTGATAGTGCCTCGTGTTCCATCCGGTAAGACATAAAATCCAAAGTTTCAAAGTTTCAGGGTTTCAAGGTTTCAAAGTCTTCGAGTTCCGCGGATTCGGCTTCCACTTTGAAACTTTGAAACTTTGAAACCTTGAAACCTGCTTCTTTCAGCGTTCTCGCCACCGTCGCCACCCACACCTGAGCCGCCCCGGCACGGCGCAGCACGCCGGCACACTCCGCCGCCGTGGCCCCGGTGGTATAGACATCATCCACAAGAAGCACTTCGCGGCCAGTGACTTCTGCGGCACGGGCCACGGCGAAGGCTCCGCGGAGGTTTTCGCGGCGCTGGTGGCTGGTCAGGCCAATCTGCGAGTGCGTGTCGCGGGTACGCTCGAGAATGCCGGTGACCAGATCGAGCTGCCCGGCTTGATACTTCAGGGCCGCCCGGGCAATCAGTTCCGCCTGATTAAACCCGCGCTGGCGGCGCTTGCCCCGGTACAGCGGCACCGGAATAACCAGAATCTTGCCCTGCTCGAATTCGGGCTCCAGCCCGGCGATCGCCTCTGCCAGCATGCGCCCTAAAACGTTGCCCGCGGGGCGCACGCCATTGTATTTCAGCAGGTGGATCAGCTCGCGCAGCCCGCCGTCATAGCTGCCATAAGCCACCGCCCGGCCGAAGGGACGCTCGATCCGGCGGCAAACCGGGCAGCGCCGCAGGCCGTCGGCTTCCTGATCGGCGTAGCAGGAAAACACGCGTTCCCCGCAAATGGAGCAGACCTCGTCCGTGATGGGGCGCATCCCGGCCAGACAGCCCGGACACACGGGAAGCCGGGAAATGTTCAGCAGAGGCTCGTCGCAGATGCGGCAATCGGATGGGAATAGGACGGAAAAGACACTGGCCGCGGCTCGGCTCAGCCAAGGAAGGTTAACCGACGAAGAGGAGTGCGGGAGAACACTAGAATGCCCCGCCAATCCAACCCTGGCTTCACTTGCCCGGATTCGGTCCTCAGTACTGCTGAAGACGGCCTCCTCTGCCGGCGTGCCGACCGGACCCCGCAGCTCTTCCTTGCCACCTAGCCCGCTACCTTGCAGTATAGCGGCGACGACGACCGCTAGGCAACGTTGCGTTTGGACGTGTCCGCCGGTTTGCCGGGTGAGATTTTGGAAATATCCGACAGCCGCTCACGCACCTTGGTGAAAATCGAACGGTAGTCCCGGCGGAAGCATTCGCCGCAGCGCACCGGCTGCAGAAGAAACAAGGGCAGCAGAAAGCGTTCGATGAACGTACGGCGGCGCGACCGGAAACCCACCTCACTTCCACAGTCGCGACAACGATACGGCGGGATCAAAGCCTCGTCGGGGGAGTTGCTGCTCATACTGCACCTCGGATTTCAGACTACGAAGGGGCGGAGAACCTGTGGTTCTTATTTTACACCCATGCCGAATGGGCCGTGAGTCCCTGCCACCTGGGACTGACAGCGGAGGTATTTCGGGGCTCACTCTGGATGCAGTGCGGGCGCGCTCTGGTGCCTGCCGCACTTGTCACCGAGGCTTGCAGCGTGCTAACGTGCGCCGTTCCACTGTTTTGAATGACTCTGGCGATAAGGCACACGAACTTGCTTCCATCCCACGCCCTAAAAGGATTCCGCCTATGAGCACCCCGGCAGCTGGTCTTCCCCCCAAGAAATACGCGCCGTACGTTCCCGAAACCATGCAGATGAAGGAGTTCACCCTCCGCGCATTGCTGATCGGCCTGGTGATGACGGCGATCCTCGGTGCCGCCAACGCCTATCTCGGGCTGAAGGCCGGCATGACGATCGCCGCGACTTATCCGGCGGCAGTGATCGGCATGGCGCTGCTGCGGCTGATGAAAGGCTCGCTTCTGGAAGAAAACATCGCCCGAACCGTGGGCTCGATTGGCGAGTCGGTGGCCGCGGGCGCCGTATTCACCATTCCGGCATTTGTGATGGCGGGCCTCTGGCCCGGGCTCACGCGGGACAAATACTGGAATTCCGTCGCCCTTATGGTGATCGGCGGAACGCTCGGCATTCTCTTCGTCACGCTGCTAAGGCGCGTCATGGTCGAGGACCCGGACCTTCCCTATCCAGAGTCAGTCGCGGCTTCCGAGATTCACAAAGCCGGCCAGCAGGGCGCGAAGGCAGCCAAGATTCTGTTCGCTAACATGGGCTTCGGCGGATTCATGTACCTGCTCGGGGCGGTCAACGTGTTCAGTCCCAGCAACACCTTGCACGTGAAGATCAGCGAACTGGGGAAGAGCTTGCTGCTCCGCACCGGCACCAATCCCAACGTCACGACCACCGTCACCGGCGGCGCGACGCTGTTCAACGGGCCCGACGTCAGCCCGGCTTACCTTGGCGTCGGCTACATCATCGGTCCGCGGCTGGGCGCGCTCAACTTCGCCGGAGGCGTGCTGGCCTGGGGACTGCTGGTTCCGCTACTTACCTTCACCATCGGCCCCTATATTCAGGCAGCACAGCCGGGCGGCAAGCCGCTCCCGTGGGATCTGCTGGCCGGAGCAATCTACTATTCGATCGTGCGGCCGATCGCCGTAGGAGGCATGCTGGTGGGCGCGACCTACACGCTGTTCCGCATGCGGAAACAACTTGGGGTCGGCCTGGGCCGGGCCATTTCCGACTTGAAGAAGTCCACCGCGGCGCACGCCGCCACCAGCCGCACCGACCGCGACCTGCCGGCCAAGTCCATTTTTGCGGGCATCGCCCTGGTCTTCGTGGCCATGATTCTGCTCTATTACCACTTCCTCAGCGGCGCGGGAAATCTCACCAGTTCAAAGATCCTGTCGGGATCGCTGGTTTCGGCTGGCGTGATGGTAATCGTGGGCTTCTTCTTCGCGGCGGTCTCCGGCAATCTGGTCGGCATGATCGGATCGTCGAACAATCCGGTCTCGGGTCTGACCTTGTGCACGCTGGTCATAGCGGCTCTGCTCATGGTTGCTCTCGGAGTCTCCGGGACGGGCGGCGTCGCGGCGGTGCTCGGAGTGGCCGCGGTGGTCTGTGTTTCCTCGGCGGTCGCGGGCGAGATGTTGCAAGATTTGAAAGTCGGTTACATTCTTGGCGGCACACCCGCCAAGATGGAGATCGGCGATTTGCTCGGAGTTGTGGTCGCATCGCTTGTCCTGTTCGTCCCGCTGGCCGTGCTCGACAAGGCCTATCACTTTGGCAGCAACGCCCTGCCCGCCCCGCAGGCCGGCCTCATGGCGATGCTTTCCAAGGGCATCGTCGGCGGAGAAATGGCCTGGCCGCTCGTAGTGGTCGGCATTCTGCTCGGGATCACCATGATCATGATCGACGTCAAGAGCGTGATGCTCTTTTCGGTCGGCATGTATCTGCCGCTGGGGACGACGTTCGCGATTTTCGTCGGCGGCCTGATCCGCTGGGCCACGGACAAACTGCGCGACCGCCGCGGCTACAACGATGCACAAAAAGCGCGCGTCGACAATGCCGGTATCCTCACGGCTTCAGGACTGATCGCGGGCGAGGCGTTGTGCGGACTGGTCATTGCTGGCCTGGTCGGATCGGGCAGAGACGTAACCCTGGTTCACTGGACGCCTTCCATCGGGGCGGCGCTGGCTGCTCTGGCGGTGCTGCTGATTATAATGATCCGCGTACCGCTGGCCAACGCGGGTCGGCCCGAAGACCCGGCGCCCCCGACCGCGATCATGTGACGGCGTTCAGCGGGCCGTCCGAGGCCCGCTGCCGTCATCCCGAACGCAGTGAGGGATCTAGGTTGTGTGGCGCGGGCGCCCTCGCCCGCGCTTTTCTCTTCGTGGCATATTGTTCTGAGTTAGTCTTCCTATGTCGATTGCTGACAACATCGCCGCAGTGCGAGCACGCATCGAAGCCGCGGCCCGGCGCGCGGGACGCTCAGCCGCTGACGTCGCTTTGATGGGCGTAACCAAGACCCACGGCCCCGAGCGTATTCGGGAAGCCCACGCTGCCGGGCTGCGGCTGTTCGGCGAAAACCGGGTGCAGGAATTGGCCGCGAAGGCGGGCGCGCTGGCCGACTTGGCCGCTGCCGAGTGGCACATGGTCGGACATCTGCAGACGAACAAGGCGGCGAAAGCGGTGGACTTGTTCAGCGCGGTCGACTCGCTCGACTCGCTGAAGCTGGCGGAAAAACTCGATGCGGCAGCGCGGGCTCTGGGCAAGAAGTTGCCGGTGCTGATCGAAATCAACCTCGGCGGGGAAGAGGCCAAGAGCGGGCTGGCACTGGATTCGCGGGAACTGGAAGAAATTCTGCTGGCTGCTCCGCGGTTCGAAGCCCTGGAATTTCGCGGCCTGATGACCGTGCCTCCGTTTACCGGCAATCCTGAAGACGCGCGACTTTACTTTCGCAAGTTGCGCCAGCTGCGCCATGCCAGCGCCGCCCGCAGGCTTCCGGCAATTCGCATGGACGTGCTTTCCATGGGCATGTCGCACGATTTCGAGGCGGCCATCGAGGAAGGCTCAACCTGCGTGCGTGTGGGCACGGCGATCTTTGGGGAGCGGCCCAGAGTTTAACCACGGAGGACGCACAGGAAATGCAGAAGTAAGAAGTAAGAATGCAGAAGTGAGGAGCCAGCAGGCAGAAGTAAGATTGAAGGTCTCATTCTGCATTCTGACTTCTGACTTCTGACTTCTGCATTCTACAATCTGACTTCTGCAATCGTTATGATTGCGATTCACGATAGCCCGTCTGGCGTCACCTTTCCGGTCCGGGTTCATCCCCGCGCCAGGAAAAATGCCGTCACCGGCACACTTGGCGATGCGCTGAAAGTCTCGCTGACCGCGCCTCCACTTGAAGGCCGGGCCAACCAAGCCTGCATTGAATTCTTCGCCCAACTTTTGCGGGTGCCGCGATCTTCCGTTACCATTGCCTCCGGCCAGACCAGCCAGAACAAGGTCCTCTGCGTGGCGGGGGTGACGGCGCAGTACGTTCGAGACCGATTGCAGGCATGAGGAAGTCAGAAGTTAGAAGTCGGAAGTTAGAAGTCAGATTGCAGATTGCAGATTTTACGTTTCAGACTGTGCGGTGGGACGATTGCGCCCATGAGGGATGCTGGGGTTTTCAATCTGCAATCTGAAATCTGATTTCTGCAATCGCTTCAGGAGCCACTTTGACCTTTTCCCAACGTTTCGACGAGATTCGCACCGGATTTCAGCGGCCATTTTGGGTTGCCAACATCACCGAAATTTTCGAGCGCCTGGCTTACTACGGGGCGTTTGCCTCTCTGGCTTTGTATCTGCAGGAGAAGCTGAATTTCTCTTCGGAGCAGACCGGAACTCTGACCGGCATTTTCGGCGGCATGGTGTGGTTCCTGGCTATTTTCGGCGGAGCCGCAGCGGACCGCATGGGCTTTCGGCGTGCGCTTTCCACGGCCTATCTCATTCTGGCGGCGGCATATTTTCTGATCGGCTCGATCGGGTCGCCGTGGCTGGGTCCAGTGCGCAACCTGGTGCCGCTGGGACTGTTTGTCGGTTTTATTCTGGCGCTTCCCGCGCTGGGCATTTCGCTGGTCAAGCCTTGCGTGGTGGGCACCACGGCGCGAGCGTCGAAAGAGAACGTGCGCTCCATCGGTTATTCGATTTACTACACGATGGTCAACATTGGCGGCGCCGCCGGCCCCTTCTGCGCGTCCTGGGCGCACCGGCACCTGGGCGTGGAAAATGTTTACCGCGCGGCGGCGCTCAGCGTCTTTGCCATGTTCTTTGTCGTGCTGATTTTCTTCCGCGAGCCCCGCCAGCCCGGGGACGCGCCTCCGCCCTCGATCACGCACGTCGCGCGGAACTTCTGCGTGGTGGTGGGCAATTACCGTCTGGTGTTGTCGGCGCTGCTGATTGCCCTGCTGCTGCGCGTCGCGCTGTGGATTAAGCCCGGGCTGAGCGTGCCCTGGTGGATCTGGACATTTCTCTTGCTGCTGGTGCTCGCGGGAATCAGCCGCTTTATGTGGTTCCTGGTGATTTTTACCGGCTACTGGGTGGTGTTCTGGCAGCAGTACATCAGCCTGCCCGGCTACATCCACGGCTACATCAGTCCGCATGCCGACGTGGAAATGATTCTGGTCACAGACGGACTGACCGTCATCTGCCTGACGCTCGCAGTGAATTTCCTGATACGCAAGATTCCGGCATTTCAGGCCGTTATTTTGGGCACCGTCATCACGTCGGTCTCCTGGCTGATTCTCGCCTTGCGGCCAACGATCTGGGGAGCGATCCTTTCGCTGTTCGTGCTGGCGCTCGGCGAGATCACACAACAGCCGCGCTATTACGAATACATTTCCCGGCTTGCCCCGGCGGGACAGCAGGGCACGTATATGGGCTTTGCATTCTTGCCGATAGGAATCGGTTCGCTGATTGGCGGATGGTTTGGCGGGACACTCATCCATCACTTCGGCGAGGTTCGACACCAGCCGGCACAGATGTGGTGGGTGGTCACCGGGGTGGGCCTCGCGACGGCCGGACTGCTGTGGATCTATGACCGGTTCCTGCGCCGGGAGAAGATCCCCACCGCTTGACTTCCGGTCCCCGGTCTGGGATCATTCGCCCCCAGTTAGCAAACTGACTAGGAGGCGCTATGCCACATTATCTGCAACAAGTCGCGTATTCTCAGGAAGGCTGGGAAGCCATCGTGGCCGACCCGCAAAACCGCATCGAAGCGGTGCGGCCCGTCATCGAGAAGCTGGGAGGCAAGATCGAAGCTGCCTGGTTTTCGTTTGGAGACTACGACATCGTCGTGATTACCGACATGCCTGACAACGTCAGTGCCGCGGCCATCGCCATGGCGTTTGCGGCCGGCGGGGCTTGCAAGTCGGTGCAGACCACTCCGCTGATTTCCCCGGATGAAGCCGTACAGGCTTTGCGAAAAGCTCACGAGTGCGGCTACCGGCCGGCAATCGCCACGCGCCGCGCCGCATAGACAATGTCAATAGCCAGACAGAGAGAATGCGAGGCGGCCTCATCAGGCCGCCTTTCTTGTTGTCTTTCTGGCTGACTTTCTCGTCACTTCGGAATGGAATTCGATGACTTCGCCCAACCCCAACCCGGCCGGCGTCGCGGCGCAGATTCGGCGCGCATTGCAGGACGGCGGTTCGGCCGAGCATGCCGCCGGAGTGCAGTGGTTCTTCAAGGACGAAATCAAATCCCATGGATGGTATACCGCCGACCTGCGGCGGGCGGTGCGGCGCTGCCGGCGGGAGATTTTACGGGAGCACGATTTTTCTTTTCTGGTAAGGGTTGCCGACCATCTTTTCTCTGGGCCGGTGCTGGAGGAAAAGGTCGCCGCGGTCTTCCTGCTGGAGAAGCTGGACGCTCAGTTTGGCGATCGCGAGTTCAAGCGATTCGAGTCGTGGCTGGATCGCATCAGCAGTTGGGCCGATCACGACGGGCTGGTGCATTACCTCATCGCGCCCATGGTGGCTGCCCAGCCAGCCCGGACAAAGGCCGTGTTTCGCTGGGCCAAGTCGCCGGATCGCTGGCATCGGAGGGCGGCGTGCGTCGCGCTGATTCAGGGGACGAGATGCCGGATGTTCTTCCCGCAGATCACCAGGCTTTCCAACTCGCTTCTCGCCGACGAAGACGATATGGTGCAGAAAGGCCTGGGCTGGTTGCTCCGCGAAACGGCCAAGTTCGATGCCCGGCGTACGGTGCCCTACCTGATGAAAATTCGCAGCCGCGCGCCGCGGCTGGTGCTGCGGACCGCCTGCGAGACGCTGCCAAGTTCAGCGAAGCGGAGGATTCTGGCCGTCGAAAAAACGTAAGCTCTCGGACTCTTTCTGCCGTCCTGCGAGACTTGGGAAACATCGATGTGGGGACAGCCGCCCTCGGCTGTCCGGTCGAGCGAAGCTCGACGGTCCTTCGCCAGCACCAGCAAGCTGCCACCTGCAATTCGCCCAAATCCTTTCTCTTGTTTACAATAGAGGTTTGCCTATGAACCTGGCTGCCATACAGTCTGCGCTGCGCGAACGCAACATTGACGCGTGGCTGTTCTACGACCATCACCATCGCGATCCCATTGCTTATCGCGTGCTCGGCTTGCCGGCGGGCTTGATGGTGACTCGGCGCTGGTTTTATCTCATCCCGGCAGAAGGCGAACCGGTCAAGCTGGTGCACAAGATCGAAGCCGGCCATCTCGATTCGCTGCCCGGCAAGAAACATCAGTATTCGGGCTGGCAGGAATTGTTCGACAAGCTGAAGGCTATTCTTGCCAACTACCTCGATCTCGCCATGCAGTACTCGCCCAACAATATTGTTTTCACGATCTCATTGGTGGATGGCGGCACGATTGACCTGCTGCGCGGTTTGGGCAAGAACATTGTCAGTTCCGCCGATCTGGTGGCGCAGTTCGAATCCACCTGGAGCGAAGAGCAGATCAAGTCCCACTTCGCCGCCCGCGACAGCATTGATGCCATCGTGGCGGCGGCGTTCCAGGAAATTGGCCGTCGCGTGCGCAATGGCGGCACCACGGAACACGGAATTCAGCAGTGGTTCATGGAAGCGTTTCGCCGGGAGAATCTCTTGGATGACGATCCGCCGATTGTGGCCGTCAATGCCAACGCCGGCAATCCGCATTACGCGCCCAGCGCTGACCATCCCACGGCCGTTCGCGAAGGCGACCTGGTGCTGCTCGATGTCTGGGGCAAAAAGAACACGCCCAACGCGGTCTATTACGACATCACGTGGATGGGCTTCGTGGGCGGGACGCTGCCCGATCGGATGCGCGAAGTTTTCGAGATCGTACGCGACGCGCGCGACGCGGGCGTAAAGACGGTCGTGGACGCCATCGGCGCCGGACGCACCATTCGCGGCTGGGAAGTCGATCGTGCCACTCGCGGGCACATTCAGAAGGCGGGCTACGGTGATTATTTCATTCACCGCACCGGACATTCCATCGGCACCGACGTCCATTCCAACGGGGCCAACATGGACGACCTTGAAATCCACGATGAGCGCCAGATTCTCCCCAACTCCTGCTTCTCTATCGAGCCCGGCATTTACCTGCCCGAATTCGGCGTGCGCAGCGAGGTCAATGTGCTGGTGCATGCCAAGTCGGCGGAAGTAACCGGGAAAATTCAACGCGAGATTGTGACCATCTGATGGCAGATTCCACGACAGAAAAAACGAAGGCAGACGAGGCAGCACCCTTGACTGTGATGGCCGTGGTCGCGCCCGCCATCGCATGGCTGGTTCCCGGCGCGGGGCACATGATCCAGAAGCGCTGGATTCGCGGCGGCCTGCTGTTCGTTTCCATTGTGACCCTGTTCCTGCTGGGCCTGGCAATGCAGGGCCACATCTACAAGGCGAACGGCGGCGACATTTTAGACATTCTCGGCCTCATCGGAAACCTGGGCGCGGGCGGGCTTTACATTGTGGCCCTGGCCATGGACTGGGGCCAGGGGGCGATCGCCTTCGCCACCGCGGACTATGGAACGAAATTCATGATCGTGGCCGGATTGTTGAATTTTATTTCCATCGCCGATGCCTATCACATCGCGATCGGGAAGAAGCAGTGATCAGGGGCAAGGTTTCAAGGTTTCAAAGTTTCAAGGTCTCAAGGTTTTCCAGGTTTCAAGGTTTTGCTGACGGTCTTTGAAACCCTGAAACCCTGAAACTCTGAAACCTGAGGGGAATATTGACCATCACACTCAATCACTTCAGCGCGGCGACGGTGTTTGCCCTCTCTGCCTCCATCGTGTTCGGCATTACCCACCGCGAGACCACGCGCGAGATGGTGCGCTACGGCCTTTATTGTTTTGCCATGTTTCTGGGCGGAGCCCTGGTCGCAGGCTGGGTGATGTGGCTGCTCAGAAGATAGCGGTCAGACCTCAGCCCTCGGACCTCTGCCGTCAGGTCTCAGACAACTCTGAAACCATCGGAGCTTTCGCTGAGGTCTGACGCCCGACGTCCGGGGTCAGCTTCACCCCTCCCACACCAACGCGTCGAAAATCCTCTTCGTGTCGAAATTCAGGCGGCGATACAGCGCGACCGCTCGCGCGTTCGCTTCGGTAACCGTGAGCGACAACATGGTGAACTTTCTTTTCTGCAGATTTCCCATGGTCGTCGCCATCAGCGACTCGCCGATCCGCCGCGTGCGGTATTCCGGCAGCACGCAGACCTGCGTGACGTGGCCAACGTCGTGGCGGACGCGCGAACACAGGATCAGCCCGATCAGGGTCTTCGCCCTGCGGTCGAGCGCCACGAACGACGACTCGGCATCGAACACGCCGCATCCCGGGAAGCGCACAATATTGTTGAGGAAGCGCAGCGATCCGCTCAGCGTGTGGTACTGGTCGTTGATCAGCGCGTCCACGTGGCCGCGATATGCGGCGGTGATCACCGCCGCGGAAGGCTGGTAGTGAGTTTCGCTCCAGGGACGAATCTCGACTTCGGGATGCACCGGAATTTCCTCGGGCGCTGACTTGCCCAGCGTCAGCACCATGAACAGCCGGGGATGGCGCTGGAATCCGGTCTCCAGAAACGGTCGCGAAAGCGCGTTGGCATCGTGGGCCAGCAGTTGTGCCTCCACCCGGTGAATTCCCGGAGACTGCTGCAGCGTCTCGATCACGTGGGTCAGCAGGCGCAATTCGACCGCGCGCGCGTCCGGCAGCCGGTTGCCGTTGGCCACGTAAAGGTCGCCAATGACTCCCTTGCTGCCTTCATACACAAAGAATGAATAGCCGAAGACGCGACCGCGATCCACGGCGGCGTAGCCGGGCAGGATTTTCGCGTCGACGTAGCGCAGGATCATCTCCGCCGAGCCGGAGTAGTCCCAGGAGAGCAGGCGCGCCCACAGTTGCGTCTCGTCGGCCAGCAGCGGACGCAGGTCGGCGGAAGAAAAGTGCCTGAGGTCAAGAATTTCCAAGAACGATCTCCAAACCGCTTTTCACCGTGACCGCGTGATCTGTACGTTTCGCCACTGAGAGTAGCGCCGCCGTCCAGGCTCTCGGGACAGCCGGCAAGATGCCGACGCTACGCCTGCGGGAGCAGCGGCGAATGTCACGGCAAAAATCCGAGTGTAGTGGGTTCGCCCGGCAGAGGCAAACCGGACGAATACCGGGTGGCAACAGGCGGCGAACCTCGCATGTCTCCGGGCCGCCAGCCAGGCGATTTCCACTTCATGCTTTGTGTCCGGCCTCACGCGTATTGGTGATTCGGGTCACCGGAGACTTTTGCCGGCGCCGTAATCGACAGCACGCGAAGTTCTTCCACGACTGTCTAACTCATTCATAAAAAGCAACTTGCAACAGTTTGCCGGCGGATCCACCTCGTGCTTTTCCTCACTGCGATCTGTGATGGCGGTCACACCAACCTGGCCCCATTCCGCCGCATAATCGCACCTTACCTCGGAGTAATCGTTACTCTTTTCGCTGGGGGTTCTCGTGGCAAAAGGACGCGTTTCGATCGTCGTGGAGCGCTGTAAGGCCTGCGGCTTCTGCGTGGAGTTCTGTCCCACGCACGTGCTGGCGCTTTCATCTGCCTTCAATTCCAAGGGCTACCATCCGCCGCATGTGGTGCATCCGGAAAAGTGCAGCGGGTGCGATCTGTGCGGCATGTACTGCCCGGACTTCGCCATCTACGGAACTAAGGCTCAGGAAGCCAAGATTGAAGAAACGAAGCTGCAGAAGGCCGCTGGAGGTGAGAAATGAGAGCGGATCCCCACGGGGTTTTGACCGGCACTCATTTTATGGACGGCGACCACGCCTGCTGCGAAGGCGCGCTGGCCGCAGGCGCGAGATTTGCCGCGGGATATCCCATCACGCCTTCCACCGAAGTCGTGGAGCGCTTCGCCTCGCGCGTGCCCACGGTGGGAGGAAGCTTCATTCAAATGGAAGATGAACTCGCCGCCTCCATCACGTTGCAGGGCGCGGTGTGGGGCGGGACGAAGGCGTTCACCGTAACTTCCGGCCCGGGCTTCTCGCTGATGATGGAGCACATCGGCTACGCCGCCATGACCGAAACTCCCTGCGTCTTCGTAGACGTGCAGCGCGGCGGGCCCTCCACCGGTCTGCCCACGCTCCCGGCGCAGGCTGACATGATGCAGGCGCGCTGGGGATCGCACGGCGATTACGAGATCATCGCGCTCTGTCCCAACTCCCCGCAGGAATGTTTCGATCTGACCATCAAGGCTTTCAACCTGTCTGAAGAATTCCGCGTGCCGGTGATGTTCATGATGGACGAGGTGGTCGGGCACATGACCGAGAAGGTTGTGATTCCCCCCGCCGATCAGATTGAAGTCGTGCCCCGCAAGCACACGCACAAATCGGTGGAAGAATACCTGCCCTACGGCACCAATGGCGATATGGTGCCCGAGATGGCGCACGCCGGCGAGGGCTACAAATTTCACGTCACCGGCCTGACTCACGACGAGCGCGGCTATCCCAACATGACGCCGCAGACGCAGGACAAGCTGGTGCGGCGCCTGCAGAACAAGATTCGCGTCGCCGCCGACCGCATCTGCATGTTTGAGCAAGACCGGTTGGACGATGCCGACGTGGTCGTCGTTTCCTACGGCATCACCTCGCGTGTGGCCCAGCGTGCCATTGACCTGGCGCGCGAGCGTGGTCTGCGCGTCGGCAAATTGCGGCTCATCACCGCCTGGCCCTTTCCCGACAAGAAGATTGTCGAACTGGCCGCGCACGTCAAAGCGTTCGTTGTGCCGGAACTCAATCTGGGGCAGATGGTGCGCGAGGTCGAGCGCGCCGCTGCCGGCCAAGCCAAAACGTTCGCCGTGCCGCACGCCGGTGGCGGAGTCCACAACCCTGACGACATCCTGAACGCCATCGTGGAGGCAACCCGATGCTGAATGTACTGGACGACACCATCAATCCCGTTGAACCGTTCCTGCGCAGCGACCGCATGCCCCACATCTGGTGCCCGGGATGCGGCATCGGCACCACGGTGAACTCGTTTGCCCGCGCCCTGATCGAATCGAAAATTGACTTGCAGTCACTTGCCCTGGTCTCGGGCATCGGCTGCACCGGCCGCGTCGCCGGATATGTGAAGCTCGATTCGTTCCATACCACGCACGGTCGCGCCATCCCCTTCGCCACCGGCCTGAAGCTGGCGAATCCCAAGCTGAATGTCGTCGTCTACTCCGGCGACGGCGACTTGTCGGCAATCGGCGGCAATCACCTGATCCACGCCGCCCGGCGCAACATTGATCTCAAGGTGATCTGCGTCAACAATCTGATCTACGCCATGACCGGCGGTCAGACGGCGCCGACTACGCCCGGCCACGCTACGACTTCGACCAATCCCTACGGCACGTTCGAGCCGGCCTTCAATTTGCCTCATCTGGTCGACGCTGCCGGCGCCGTCTACGTGGCTCGCTGGACGACTTTCCATGTGCGCCAGCTCTCGCGCGCCATCAGCGAGGCCTTCGCCAAGAAGGGATTCTCTTTCATCGAAGTCATCTCGCCCTGCCCCACGCTTTACCAGCGCCGCAACAAGATGGGCGACGGCCTCGACACCATGAAGTACTACAAGGAAAAGAGCAAGGTAAAGAACGGCGCGAACACGAGCGAAGTCGGGCTCACGCTGAACGGCGAAATTGCCGTCGGCAAGTTCGTCGACCGCGACCGTCCCGACTACCAGACCATGATGCGGGCGCAATATGTGGAAGCGCTGGGCGACCGCTACGTGGAAGAAGCAGTGGAGTGCTGCTGCAGCGAAGGTTGATTTTCAATTTGCGATTTTCGATTGCTGATTGTTGATTGTTTTGAACTGTTGGTTGTTGAATTTTGGAATTGGATTTTGACTTTCAATCGCCAATCGGAAATCGTCAATCGAAAATTATTGGAGCGTTTATGCGACTGACCGAGATTCGAATCGCAGGCTTCGGCGGCCAGGGGGTCATCCTCTCGGCCGTGGTGCTGGGCAAGGCGGCGTCGATTTACGAAAACGGTTTCGCCACCATGACGCAGAACTTTGGTCCGGAGGCGCGCGGCGGCGCCTGCAGCGCCCAGCTCGTGGTTTCCGATTCGCCCGTGCTCTATCCCTACACCATCCAGCCGGACATCATGGTGATCATGTCGCAGGAAGCGTACAACCGCTTCGCCCACGAACTCAAGCCGGGCGGCACGTTGATCATTGAAGAAGACCTGGTGCGGGTGTCCGATCTGAAAGGCCATCCCAAGGTCTACGCAATCCCGGCGACGCGCTTCGCCGAAGAACTGGGCAAGCGCATGGTGTTGAATTCGGTCATGGTGGGATTCTTCACCGCAGTCACCAAGCTTCTCAGCGCCGATGCTGTGCGCAAGGCCGTGGCCGACTCAGTGCCGCCGAGCTTCCGTGAACTGAATATCAAGGCCTTCGACAAGGGATTCGAGTACGGCCAGACCGCCAAGGCCGGCGCTCCTCCGGAACTGGAAGAAGTGGCGTACGAGAAGGAGTAGAACTCAACACTCGCTTCCTTAGTGAGCAAGCGCGCCAAGCATGTCCTGCAGCTTTTCCGCGGGCAGCCACTGTCCGCGAACCATTACACCCACGGGGTTTTGCAAAGTATGAATGTCCGCCAGTGGGTTACCAGAGACCAACAGCAAATCCGCTCGCTTGCCAACCGTGATCGTCCCGAATTCATCTTCTTTCCCGAGAAATTTTGCCGGATTGACGGTCGCCGTTCTAAGTGCCTCATACGGGGTCAAGCCGCTCTCTACCAGCAGCTGCAACTCCTGATGTGCGGAAGCGCCCGGAATCGCCAGCGGAGCCCCTAGCGCATCCGTTCCTAGCAACAGCGGCACTCCAGCCTTATGCAACGCGCTTGTTAGCTTTCGAGTGAAATCGGGGTAGTTTCGGAACACGATCATCTGCCATCGTGGCAATAAGTCTTGGCCTGCAGCGGCCGTCCTCACGAATGTCTGGTGATAGGGCCTTGAACGCGGGGTCCTGCAATAGCTTCACCCGCTGCTGCCGGCTCATGCCGTCATATAGGTTCAGCGTGGTCTCAACCCAGATTCCTGCGCTGCGAGCAGAACCAGCAACTCTGGCGACTTGAGCGTCGCTGCTGCGCCAGAGAATCGGAAGCCAATAAGCAGTCGCGGAAAGGAATGCGACAACCGCAACAATCAACAACACGAAGTGGAGTTTCGTCCCTGCCGAAGGAGCACATTTTCGCCAACAAGCTGCAACTGCGATGACCATCCCAACCGCAAGTACCATCATGACCAACAATATGGCCGTCGCCATGATCAGCAGAGGCATGTTTCCGCTCAGGATTAGAAGGATGGACAACACCATAGAGGCCATCGCGAATACCGTGAATGCGAGCACTATTTTGCGGGTGCGGGAAACCTGTGCTGGGCATACTGCTGAGTTAAGGTTGCGGGCGCGACGGACTATGCCGAACGCCGCCCATGTGGCGCAGCGAATCAGTAGCAGCAGGAGAGCCACCGCACTGACAAGAAAGAAAAGATTCATGTCCTTCGGCTCCGGCGGCAGAAAATATAGCGCAATGAATTCCCCAACGTGTGCCAGCGATTGGTGTGCTTCCAGCAGGGCATACAGTCCCAGATGTATTGGTGCGTGCCCGAGAAGGGGAATTCCGAGACGCCGCGCTACCTCGCTCATCCGCATGTATGCTGCGCGCGATAGGCCTGATGTGGTTAGATAGCGACCCTCAGCATCCACAATTTGGTGATACTTAATCACGTCATAGCCGGCGCGGAATTGGCTGGTAACTTCGACCTCCACTTCCTCGGGAGTCCGTTCGCGTGGCTCATTTATGAACTCGCCAGACGTGTAGAGGTTTGGGGCAAGCAACTCTCCATTGCCTATGCGTTGCCGCCACGCCAGATGCTCGGGTTCCCCACGTAAATTGAGAACGGTGGTTATCCCGTAGGCCAGGAACAGCGGAGCGTCACCAAAATTCGGCCTGGCCTGTACTAACGAATCAAGGTGGACGTGCATGTCTGCTAAACCCGGCGTCAGGTATCGCCCTGTCCCGTCGACCACGATCGCGCCTGCGGGGATAGTCATTGTGCTCGCGGGCCCAATTTCGGCGATCCGACCTCCGCGGACGATCACCGTCTGTCCCGGTAACAGACCTTCGCGGTCCATCGGCACCAAGGTGACGTTCACCACTGCAGTGACCGGGGGAGCGTTAGGGCCGGAAGCGGCGGGAATTGCCGCTACTGAAATTTGACCGGCCGCGAGCAGCAGCAAGAGCGCCGCACCGCGGCGGGCCGCCCTGGCAAGTGACTCTCGCATGTCTTCATATACGCACGCAGTCCGTTGAAAGTTCACGACGAGCAGTAGCGCCGGAGCTGGAAAAAGTGGCCTACGAGAAGGAGTAGACGGCAAAGGACAATGCGAGGAGTGATGCAGCTTATATAGGGCCGCTCTTCGAGTTTCGGCAGTCTCCGCCGATTTGTCCTCCTGAGCGAAGGATGGGTTTTGGGTAGGGCCCGGCTTCAGCCGGGCCATCAAAGGCCGCATAAACGCTGGGCTTTAGCCCCTGAGGAAAGGCATCGGCATTCTCGTCAACGTTTGGCGCTCGCCGCTGCCACCCAATAATAGTCCACGCCCTGCGGCGCGTAGTGTCCAAGGAACATCACGCGCCGACCGGGAGCCTTCTCCGCTATGTTGTACCTAAACATCGACGGGGCTACCACCAGATGTTCCCCCGCAGGAAGCGGCGCAAATTCACATCGCGTGATCGTCTGGTTACGGTAGAACTCCAGCCCGTACTCGAGCTCCCGGGACACTCCACAAACCGCGACCGGCAACTCATGCGTCTCGGCGCCGGCCAGTTCCGCAGCCAGCGGACGTGCCGAGAGCGTCTGATCGATCGGCGTTGTCCCCAGCTTCAGCACGGCCGCTACTGCCAGCACCACCGGAATCAACGTGACGAAGCGCAGCATGCGCAATTGCAAACGGCTGACCAGCGTCAGCGCGATCGCGGCGCACAGCACAAATGCAATTGCCAGCGCAATCAGCATCGGCCGGCCTCCGGGAAGCCGGTGCTCCGTTACGGCATACCCGATGAGCAATGCCGGAACAATCGGCGCGGCCGCTACCAGCGCGTGCAGCACGGCCATCCACTTCGGGACCGGTTCCTCCCGTTCCAGATGCCGCCGCAGATAATCCGCCAACAGCACGGCTCCGGCAGGGATGGCTGGAAGAATGTAGCCGGGAAGCTTCGACTGCGAGATAGAAAAGAAAACCACCGGCACGACCAGCCAGAGGCAGGCGAAAAGATTGAACTGCAATTCGAAATCCGGCTCGGCGGAAACCGAAGCAGCTTCGGTAGGGGCATCGAGAGAGGCCCCCAGGGGCTGAAGCCCACGATCATTAGGCAGGCTTTGCGGCACGACTGGAAGTCGTGCCCTTCCCGGTTTCTCTGCCCACCAAACGCGCATCGAGTCGGCAAATGCCGCAACTACAAAAACGATCCACGGCACCAGCGCCAGGGCCGCGACCGGCAGGTAATACCAGAACGGCTGCCGGTGATGATAAAGATCGCTCGAGAAGCGGGCCAGGTTGTGCTCGAGAATAAATTCGCGGAAAAACTGCGGATTCCTCATCTCAACCGCGACGTACCAGGGCAGGGCAATTGCGCAAAACAGCACGATGCCCGGCAGCCACAGCGTTCTCACCATCAGCCGCCACTCGCGCACCGCCATCGCGAAAAGCACAATGATCACCGCCGCAAGAACCGGCGCCACCGGCCCCTTGGCCAGCATGCCCAGCGCCATGCAGAGGTAGAACGCCGCCAGGTAGATTCGCCTTCCACTTTCGCGCCACGCCCACCACGCCAGCATCCCGATGGCGAAACTCGCGGCCAGAGCCATATCCATCGAGGCGGCCCGGGCATAGCCGATCACGCCCGCACCCGAGGCGGTGATCAGCGCCGCGTCCACCTCGACGCCGCGCCGGAAGCGGCGGAAGAAAAGATACACGGCGATTACCAGCAGGGTCGCGTCAATCGCCGAGGGCAGGCGCGCCGCCACGTCACGCACGCCGAGCACGGAGTAAGCCAGCATCGCTTGCCAGTAGTAAAGCGGCGGCTTCTCCAGCCACGGCCGCCCGTCCAGAACCGGCGTGATCCAGTCGCGGCGGTCCAGCATCTCGCGCGCGACCTGCGCGTAGCGCGGCTCGTCGGCGCCGATCAGCCCGAACTGCCCTGCGCCGTAGAAAAACAGAAACGCGCAGAACCCGAAGATCAGCAACGCGTCGGTGCGGGTGCGGAGGGTCATGAGGATTTTCGATTTGCGATTGACGATTGTCGATTGGAAACCGCGCCAGGCGCTCCTGAGTCATTCTTCAATCGGCAATCGCAAATCGACAATCGGAAATCTATTGTACGGAAGGTCCGCGGCCAATCTGCAGAAGCACCTGGCGCACCGCATCGGCGAGCGGGCCGTCGAGCGAGCAGCCGCCGGCGCACTCGTGGCCTCCGCCGCCGAAACTCTCGGCCACGCGAGCTACGTCAATTTTGCCCTTGCTGCGCAAGCTGGCGCGAAACCGCCCGTCGGGCAACTCGCGGAAAAACGCTGCCACCTCGACTCCGCCGATCGAGAGAACGTAGTTCACCAGGCCTTCGCAGTCTTCTTCCAGCGCGCCGCAGCGCTCCATCTGCTTCTGCGTGACCCAGAAGTAGCCGACGTGGCCTTCCACATTCAGATTGCGCAGAGCTTCGCCCAGCAGGCGAATCTTGGCCAGCGAGTGCGCGAAATAAATGCCGCGGGCGCAGTGCGCCGGATCGGCGCCCGCCAGCACCAGTTCGCGCGCCAGGGCAAACGTATCTTCATTCGTCCCCTGAAACATGAACGAGCCGGTGTCGGTCATCAGCGCGGTGTAGAGGCACGTCGCAATCTCCGGCGAAAACTTCACCCCCGCTTCGCGCGCCAGCCGGAACACCATTTCCGCCGTGGCCACGGCGTGCGGATCAATCCAGTTGACGTGGGCGAAAGGCCGCCCGCTGACGTGGTGATCAATGCTGATCAAAAACTGGTCTTCCAGACCTTCCAGCCGCGTGCGGTGGATGCTGTCGCATTCCAGAATGATGGCCGCTTCATAACCCTCCGTAACCCGGTTCGACTGCACCACCTGATCGGCGTAAGGCAGCGAGCGGTAAATGCGGGGAACGCCGTCGTGCAGCACAACATCGGCCTGCTTGCCCATCGCCCGCAGCACCTGGCAACACGCCAGCGCCGACCCGACGGCGTCGCCATCGGGACGGGCGTGCGAGGTCAGCACGAAGCGCTCGCGCTGTCCGATCTGCCGCAGCACATCCTCGAGCATGTTATGCGTTCTCTCCACCAGGTCCCCTGCGGGCCTTGCTTCGTTTTTTCGCCCGCGCTAACAATTCCTCGACTCGAGCCTTCTCCCGCTCCGCGCGGTCGAGCCGGAAGAACAATTCCGGAGCTCGCCGCAAACGCAACCGGTCTGCCACCTCGCGCCGGATATAAGCCTTGGCGGCATCGAGGCCCTGGAGGCTGCGTTCGGCCTCCTCGTCGTCACCCTCCACATCCACCAGCACCTGCGCCGAACGGCCGTCCTCGGCCACTTCCACGCCACTCACGCTGACCAGCCCGATCCGCGGATCGGCCAGTTCGCCTTCGACGAGTGTTTCGATCTCCTCGCGCAGGGCCTCTCCGACCCGGCCGCGATGGTACTTCACCCCGCGCTTCTCCACGGCCTCACCCCCGCAGTAAAACGCAAGAGAATATCAGAAAAGCGGGGGGAAGTGTTGGCCGGGATGCGTTGCTATTGTCGCGCGCTTTGGCGGGCAGGGATAAGTACGGAGGTAACAGGGTGTTAGGGATAAGGTTTCAAAGTTTCATGGTTTCAAAGAATGGCGCAGTTCCTGCTCGTCACTTCGCTCTTGGACCTTGAAACTTTGAAACCTTGAAACGTTGAAACCTGCCCTTAGAAGTACTCCACGAACGAATCGGCAATCTCCGCCCCGTGATTGTTGGCAATGCGCGTGGCCGCGCGCTCCACTTTTTTCATCAGTCCGTCGAGGTAGTCCCGCGAATTGGAGATGCTGACAACGCCGATGGTGGCGCGATTCCAGAGTTCCGCGGCATCGAGCTCCGCGACAGCGACGTTGAAGCTGGAGCGCAGCCTGTCTTTCAGGCTGCGCACCACCTGGCGCCGGTCCTTGAGCGACTGCGCCGCTTCGATGTGGAGTTCGAGGGTGAGGAAAGCGATGGCCATTTCGGTCGTTGGCCGTTGGTCGTTGGAGGCTATCTCATAAATGGTTTTGGGAAGGGCACGGCTTCAGCCGTGCCGCCCAGAGCCAACAAAGACGCGGGCTTTAGCCCCTGAGGGAGCCGACGGTTTATCCCTTTGGTTCATTATGAGA
>Ga0187888_1001058_pt1 | contig 27131 bp, 23 predicted proteins | sample June2016WEW_7_40_FD_132987 | JGI IMG/M metagenome (GOLD analysis project Ga0187888, IMG submission 132987) | Peatland microbial communities from SPRUCE experiment site at the Marcell Experimental Forest, Minnesota, USA - June2016WEW_7_40 | ecosystem: Environmental > Terrestrial > Soil > Wetlands...
CGCCTGATGCACGTCAAAAGCGATATACTTGTCCTCGCTCATAAGGGTGCTCCTCCTTGTCAAAGTTGGATTTCGTAGCAACCCAACCTTACACAATCAGGGGCGCCCTTTCATAATGCGTGTTAGGGTGCCGTTTCCGCCTTTCCCGGACGGCATACCACACTGGCCTCTTTTCTGATAAGGATGCCTGACCGTTTCTCGTTTCTCTCGAAGGGGACGTTAATCTTTGAATCAGGTCAAGCTGGGGAGTCTGATGCAGAGTCGCCAGCCAGCAGTTTCATCACCGCGAGGGCGCCGTCGCGGGCGGAGTGGGGGCGCGCCAGCTCGCGAACCCGGTTGCGAAGACCTTCTAGCTTCGAAGGCTCGGTCAACAACGACGTAATGATCGGTGCCAGATCATCAGGTTTCTTAATCCAGATTCCTGCTCCCCATTTTTCAATCCAGCGGCAGGTGCGCTCCTCGTTGCCGGGTAGGGGATTGAACGCCAGCATCGGCAGCCCACAGGCAAAGCCCTCGTTGAGCGTGCCACCGCCGGGTTTGCTGATCATCAAGTCGGAAGCGACCATCCATTCCTGGACGTTGTCGATCCAACCCAACACGCGGACCTGCGGCAGGTGTCTATAGTGTTCTCGCAGGCGTTTCTCGACCCGCCGGTTTCTGCCCGCGAGCAGAACCACTTCCAAATCGGCTCGGACCTTGAGGATTTCCCTCAGGATGCGCTCAGGTGTGCCAAACCCCTGGCTTCCCAGTGAGAGCAAGATCTGGATGGCGTCCGCTTTGACGCCCAGCTTCTCGCGAACCACCGCGCGCGAGGGTAGTGAGGCGAACGCCGGGTGGATGGGTTGTCCGGTCGTCACCATCTTCGAGGCAGGTGCGCCGACGCTGACGAGTTCGGCGGCGAGATCCGGATGGGTCGTAAGGAACAGGTCAACTTCCGGCTGCACCCAGGCGCGGTTGAAGTCCATCAACTCCACACCCGCCAGCACAAAGTTAGCGTGCGCCTCCCGCTTACACAAGGCGGCGATTTCGCAGGCGCCGACCTCGGTAGCAATGACGGCGTCCGCAGCGTAATCACGGAGGAAGCGGAATAGAGGCTGAGCCCCGCGCCGGTAGAGCCAATTGGGCCCGGTCGAGTCAGACTGAGACTGCTTGCTCTCAATCCACCGCCACAGGCTCGGCCAGATGGCAAGTGGAATTACATAGGAATTGTAATAGGCCCGGAACCACGCCGTGCAATGCTGGAGCGTATCGACGACCTCCGCATCGACGCTGGGGCGGAGATCTCGAAAGGCCTGTCGCAGGGCCGCTGCGGCTCGCGCGTGCGCCGCGCCGTGCGACATGCTCAGGATCAGAATTCGTGGATGTGTGGCCACGGTGTTAGGTTTCCTGGCAGGACAGGAATTGATTCTGCGGCTTTACATTCTGTGCTCGACCGCTTACCATCGCGGATTACTGACATGGAACTCTTCATCCTTGGCGCCGGCATGGGAATCGTGGGAGGAATGTTTCCCAACCCCTTGCACATGATCGCTCTGACCCAGGTGGCCTTGGGCCGATGGGGGCGTGCGATTTTCGTACTGCTGGGGCCGCCACTGCTTGTTGATGGAGCCTTTCTTCTCGTCACTTTGTTTTTCTACCGTTGGATCCCCTTTGGCATCGTCCACTATATTGCCTACGTTGGGGGAGCAGTCGTGATTGGCTTTGCGACCTACGCCCTCTGGGGAATGCGCCGCACAACGGAGGAAGCGATGGCGAATTCCGCAGTATACACCTTCACGGGCGTCACCGTAGCCACGCTGGCAGAGGTGGCGGCTCCTGGAACCTGGGTTTATTGGATCACCATCGCCGGACCGATTCTCGGCGAGGGCCGGGCACACGGTTATGGGCGCGTGGTGCCTTTTTTCGCCGGCAGTGTGGTCGGCTACTATGGCGCGGCTGTATTCTCCCTGGCGGTCATGGCGTGGGGCGCAGGCCTGCACAAACGCTTTAAACAGCACCTAATCCTGGCAGCCAACATCCTGCTTTTGCTGATGGGCGTTTCCTACCTTTTGCGCGCCTACCTGAAGTAGTGTGCCCCCCAGCGGTCTACGTATCGGCCCCGCAACACTTTTTGTATTTCTTTCCACTGCCGCAGGGACAGGGATCATTCCGCCCCGGGCGCGAGTGCGGTTCGGCTCCCTGTCCACGCTGTCGCAACATCTGCATGACATTCGCAGGCGCACGGCCTTGCCTGAGTTCGGACGCCATGAACTGAATGTAAGGGTCGATGTGTTTAAAGAATAGCTTATATCCGGCACACAGATAGTTAGGGCCCCACCCGCCGTCGGGCGTTCTCGTGAACCGGTGCTTGGGGCATTCCCCGTTGCACGCAAAGCGGACTTCGCACTCCCGGCAGTATCGCGGCAAGCTGTCGCGCTTATCCAAGCCGAAGCGGCGCTGTTGCTCAGAGTTGACCAGGGTGGCAAGTGCCTGCTCCCTGAGGTTCCCCAACCGGTTGTCCGGATACACGTAATGATCGCAGGAGTACAAGATTAGAGAAAGCTCCGCACGGTTCTTTGGCATTTTTCGCTTGACAAGCTCAGGGGCCTATGATAGCCTATTACTGTGTTCGTATGGCGGGCAAATTGTCGCAGGCAGGTGCGGACTCGCCGGCGCGCCCGGCGGAACAGAATGCTCCCGGCCAAGGGAAGAAGAGGGAAATGCAGAAAAATATCGAAACAGTGGGAACGAAGCTAAGAAGTAGTTGAAAACAAAGGACATGACTTTTTTGAATGCTGCAAATTGTGCGCGTTTTGCACGCAAATCAGCACATATCAGAGCTTAAGAGGAGCGAAAACAGCACGTTTTGCGAAAACGAACCGAAGCCATGAGCCGAAAAACACGATCCGTAAAGTGACACATAGTCGGCTACACCAGCTTCAGACTTGCATAGCTGGCCCCGCGCACAGTTCCGGTCTCCCCGGGCATCGCGTCGCCGGGCTTTGGAGTCCGGCCGGGACCCGGCCGGGCGCCGCCTTTTCGACAAAGAGTAGAGCGGACAACATGTTACATCAAGAGCCTGTCCGAGTGGAACCCGGGGCGAGTTTTCCGCGTACCTTTCTACAAAGCCACGCAGGATAAACTGATCTAGGGAGGAAGGTTTATGGGCAGTTGGGCACAGCATCTCCGGTTTGCCGGGCGCCAGTTGCAGCGCAGTCCCGGCTTTACGGTCACCGTAATCGTCACCTTGGCCTTGTCCGTGGGCGCGAACACGGCGATCTTCTCCCTGGTGAATGCGCTCATGCTGAAGAGCCTGCCTTATCCGCATCCGGAGCGGATGGGGGCGATTTACACTCGAGTCACCGGCCCTAGAGCTTTTGATGAGCGGCACCATCTGGATGGGGAGCAATGGGAGTTGCTGCGCGACAATGTCCCCGCTTTGATCACTGCTGTTTCGGGAGGCAGCACGGGCGTGAACCTGCAGGCTGGTTCGCGCGCGCTGTACGTGCACGACGGGCGAGTCTCCGCTCACTACTTCGACGTGCTGGCTCTTCAGCCCATCATCGGGCGCAGTTTCTCTGAGCAAGAGGACCGTCCCCACGGGCCCAAGGCCGTAATTCTCAGCTACAACGTGTGGCGCAATCTCGGCGCTGACCCGAGCATAATTGGGCAGGCCATCCTGCTGCGGAGCGAACCCTGCACGGTAATCGGCGTGCTGCCGCAAGGCGCCACCACTCCCTTGAACGCCGACGTTTACACCTCGCTGCAGCCCAGCCGCGCGGGCGAAGGAGGGGGAACGAACTTTGACCTCATCACCCGGCTGCGCAATGAAGCGACCTGGCAGGAGGCGGATGCCGAGATCAACCGCGCCTGGGCCTTCCGCAAGGACCGCTATGAACTGCAGAACAACCCAGGCGCACAAGTGATTTACTATTCGGCCCCGCTCCAAAAGGGGCAGACGGACTCGCTGCGTCCGCAGGTGCTGGCGCTCATGATGGCCGCCGGCTTGATCCTGCTGATTGCCTGCGCGAATCTCGCGGGCTTGACTCTGGTGCGCATTTTGCGCCGCGCCCCGGAAGTGGCCACACGGTTGGCGCTGGGAGCCTCGAACTGGCAGATTCAGAAGCAATTCTGGGTGGAAAACCTGCTCCTGGCCATAGTGGGCGGGACCGTTGCGATCTGTGTGGGCTTTATCGCCCTGCGCGGCCTCCTGCTGTTGTTGCCCGAGCACTTTCTTCCTGTCGCCAGCGTACCCCTCGACGGCCGAGTGATGGCTTTTACGCTCACGATCTCGGCGTTGACCAGTGTGCTGTTCGGAATGCTCCCGTCACTCGCCACGCGCAAGGTTGACTTGCGCTCATCGATGTCCGGCCGCGGGGAGGCCAGAGTGGGCAGCGTGCGCCTGCGCCAGGCGCTGGTTGCCGGGGAGGTCGCCCTCACCGTCGTGCTGTTGGCCGCTTCCGGCCTGCTCATCCGCAGCTTGGTCCACTTGGAGACACTGCCGCCGGGATTCAACCCCCATGGCGTGATGGTCGCCAAGGCGTCGCTCGACGATGCTCGGTACCACAATCTCGCCGTTTTCCGAAAACTCCTGGACGATAGCACAGCCGCCATGCGGCAGATCCCCGGGGTGAAGAATGCGGCGGTGGGTCTGAGTTTGCCTTACGAACGTGCCCTGAACGACGGCATCACCCTCAGCGACGGGAAAGAGGCCGGGCGCCAGGACGCGACCGATCTGGTCTACGTTACACCCGGATACTTCGACACCTTGCAGATGCCAGTGCTGGCGGGACGCACCTTTGCGGATGCGGGCGGCCCGAATACACAGAAGGTGGCCGTGGTGAACCAGGCCTTCGCGAGAAAGTTCTATGGCGGAAGCAATCCGGTGGGCCGCTACCTCGACAAGGACACCCTGATTGTGGGTGAGGTGGCCGACGTCTCGGTCTCTTCCGGCATCTACGAGGGCGCGCCGCTAATGAGCGAGCAGGCGATGTACATTCCGGCCTCGCAAGTAAATCCGCAGTACCTCCCCATGGTGCACATGTGGTTTCAACCCGACTGGGTGGTTCGCACGGCAGGCCCGGTGGAGGGCTTGACGGCCGCGATGCAGCGCGCCCTTGCCAGCGCCGATCCCAACCTGCCGGCTTCCGGCTTTTACGCCATGAAAGATCTCATGGCGAGGACGCTCGCCACACAGCGCATCGAAGTCTCGCTGCTGGGCGCCATGGCGGCGCTGGCGCTGCTGCTGAGCGCGGTGGGCATCTTCGCACTAGTGGCAAACATGGTTGCGCAGCGGACACGCGAGATTGGCATTCGTATGGCGCTGGGGTCGACTCTCAGCCAGGCCATGCTCCAGGTCGGCCGCTCAGGCGCAGGCGCTTCACTATTCGGGGTTGTTCTGGGGCTGGTTCTTTCCTTTGGAGCGTTGCGAGTGATGCGCAGTGTAATCTATGGCGTGGGCGTCTACGATGCGCCATCTTTGGCCGCGGTGGTGCTAGCCCTTGTCCTGGTGGCGCTCCTGGCCACAGCCCTGCCGACTCTGAAGATTGCCAAGATCGATCCGGCCCAGACGTTGCGAGAGGAGTAGAATGGTCTTGAAGATAATCTCCGACCTCTGGAAGTGCAAAATGATTCGAACCGCAAGCGTTTTGCTTCTTGTTGCGTTCGCTGGACTACTGCTCTTGAGCAACACCAGCCGCGCTCAGGAATCGGCGAAGGCATGGGCTTCTTTCGAGTACCTCATAGGAGATTGGGTAGGCGAAGGCGAAGGACAGCCGGGCCAGGGAACCGGCGGGTTCACATTTCTGCCCGATCTTCAAAACCACATTCTGGTGCGTAAGAGTTATGCGGCTTACCCGGCCGCGAAAGACCGGCCGGCTTTCAGGCATGACGATCTGATAGTGGTCTATAAGGATTCGGAAAGTCTGCCGCCTAGAGCTGTTTATTTTGACAGCGAAGGGCACGTAATCCACTACTCGGTTACGGCCTCCGCCGACCACAAAACGATTGAATTTGTAAGCGAGGTGTTGCCTTCCAATCCCAGGTATCGCTTGACTTATTTTATGACGGGCGGCGATGCTTTGACTCTCAAATTCGAAATCGCGCCTCCAGGCAAGCCGGACTCCTTCTCAACTTATATTGAAGCCAAAGCCAAGCGAAAGTAAGGACGCCGGCAAACTCGGCTTGACAGAACGGGTGTTGTTTGAGACTATCTAAGTTCGATACCGAATCAGGGGATCGAAAACCAATATGGATGACAAGAGCCTTTACTCAGGGCTGATCCGTCTGCATATTCTTCACCACGCCGCCCACGAGCCTCTTTACGGAATTTGGATCGCCGAGGAACTGTGGCGGCACGGCTACAAGCTCAGCGCCGGCACACTTTACCCGATTCTTCACGGTTTGGAGCGCAAGGGTTATTTGCGCTCCCACGAGGAGCGCAACGGCAAAGTTGCAAAACGGGTTTACACAATAACACCGCTCGGCAGAAAGGCGTTGCGCGTAGCCAGGAAACGCGTGCACGAGCTGTTTGGAGAAATGTTCGGTGTGAAGGGTTGAGAGCCATAGCAGTTAGTCTTCTGAGGTGAAAACTTTATGCGCCGGAGATTCCTTCCGGAGTTATCCGCGTTGGTTCTGATATTAGTTCTAGGGCGAGGCCTCGTGGCACAGGTGGGCGGGCCGCCCGCGCGCGCCTTGACTCTCCAGGACGCGCTTGACTACGCTCTCCAGCATTACCCTGCCGTCCGCGCTTCGCTCGAACAAGCGGCGGCGGCACGCGCCGGTATACCGCTGGCACGAACCCAATATCTTCCCTATTTAAGCGGAGTCTACCAGGACAGCCGCGCCACGCAGAACCAAGTGGCCGGCATTTGGCTTCCTACATCCATCACTCCCACGGTTGAAGGGCCCGTCGGCGGGCCTTCCAGCGGGCAGAGCTATTGGAACAATCAAGCCGCCGTGCTTTTCTCTTGGGAGCCAATCGACTTCGGCCTGCGCGCGGCTGTCGTGGGAGGAGCGAAATCCGCAGCGGACAAGTCTACGGCGGACGTGGCGGTGACGAGACTCCAGGTGGCGACAGCGGTCGGCGATTATTTCTTAAGCGCTCTGGCAAGGCATCAGGCGGCCGTGGCAGCGCAGGCAAATGTGGACCGCTGGCAGGTTTTCGTCAAGTCCGTTCACACGCTGGTCGACAACGCCTTGAAGCCGGGGGCCGATGCCTCACGTGCCGACGCTCAACTCGCTCTTGCCAAGACCCAGTGGTATCAGGCGCAGGCGGGAGAACAAGCGGCTTTGGCCACGCTGGCGGCGCTTATGGGCATGGCCGGCGCTGAAGTCCAACCGGAGGCAGGGAATCTGCTTCAACTGCCGCCCGCGGACGCGTTGCCGCGCGCAGCGCCGGCCGATAACCCACTGGCGCGGGATCAAATGGCCGCGGTGCGGCAGGTGGAGGCGCAGGAAAAGGTGCTGAGCCGGACGGATTACCCACGGATTTTTCTCGGAGCTGAGGCTTTCGGGCGAGGCAGCGAGATTCCTAATAACGGATCGATCGCCGGCAATTGGGATGGGTTGGCGCCCGGACGGGGAAATTGGGTGACGGGGCTGACGATTACCTTCCCAAATGTCTTCGATTTTAAAACCGTGAGCGCACAAAAGCAGATCGCCAAGGCGAATGAGCGATCGCAGCGAGCGCTTTATGACAGAACCATTCAGGACGTAACCGGCCGGCTCCAAGCGGCGCTGGCTGAACTGAAGAGCGCTCAACTGGTGTCGCAGCAAACGCCCGTCGAGCTGGCTGCGGCGCGCGCGTCGGAGACTCAATCGCGTGCGCGTTACGCGGCGAGCCTGGCAACCCTGGTTGAAGTGGCTGACGCCGAGAGTCTCCTGGCTCAAGCGGAGATGGACGATGCGGTTGCCCGGCTGAATGTGTGGCACAGCCTTTTCAATGTGGCCTCTGCGCAGGGCGACTTGCAGCCATTCTTAAGTGTGTTGCGAGGATCCAACCCGTGAAAGGATCGGGTGATCCGGTGATCGGGAGATCGGGTGAACGGGAGGCAAATCTGTCGCGGAGCATTTTCCACGGGTGGCGCACCTCGTATTCTGTTCACCCGATCACCGGATTACTCGATCTCCCGATTCTTGGTCGGATTATTCGCTGGAGGCACTAAATCATGTGGCTGATTCGCGCGGCATTGAGACGCCCAATTGCCACCTTGGTGGCGGTGATCAGTGTAGCGCTCTGCTCCGTTCTGGCCGTCACGCGGATGCGCATCGATATCTTCCCTAACCTGAATTTCCCGGTGATCTACGTCGCGCAGCCCTATGGGGGGATGAGTCCGGCGCAGATGGAAGGCTATCTCGTCTACTACTACGAATATCACTTCCTTTACATCAACGGGATTCAGAGCGTCGAGGACAAGTCCATTCAAGGCAACGGCATTTTGAAATTGACCTTCTACCCCGGCACGGACATGAGCCAGGCCTTGGCGCAGACCATATCCTACGTGAATCGCGCCCGCGCATTCATGCCGCCCGGAACAGTGGCGCCGTTCGTGATCCGCTTCGATGCCGGCACCGTGCCGGTCGGGTATATCGTGTTTTCCAGCGAGACGCGCACCCTCGGTCAAATCCAGGACTTGGCTCTTAACCGCGTGCGGCCGGCCTTCGCCACGCTTCCCGGCGTTACCTCGCCGCCACCCTTCGGCGGCAACCAACGCACCATTGTCGTCACGGTGAATCCGGATCGCCTGCGATCCTACAACATGTCGCCCGACGAAGTCGTGCAGGCCATCAATAATGGTAATACTCTCCAGCCCGCCGGAAATGTGCGCACCGGCAGTCTGCTTCGCATCGCTCAGAGCGATGCTATTACGCCCAATATCCAGACTCTTGCGGACCTGCCAATACGGACCGGCGCTGGCCCCACGGTCTACCTTCACGACGTCGGCGTAATTCAGGACAGCACGGACATCCCCACAGGATACGCACTCGTTAACAGCCGCCGGGCGGTCTACATCCCCGTTACCAAGCGTCCCGACGCGTCAACGGTCGCGGTGGTGAATGAAGTCAAGAAGAGCCTGCCGTATTTCCAATCTCTGGTTCCCGACGACATCAAGGTCACTTACGAGCTCGACCAGTCTCAGTACGTCACGACCGCGCTGAGCGCCGTGGTCCGAGAAGGACTGCTCGGAGCCCTGCTGACCGGCCTTGTCGTTCTGTTGTTTCTCGGCGATTGGAAGAGTTCGTTTATCGTCATGACCACCATCCCTTTTGCGCTTTTAACTTCGGTGGTGGCCCTATGGCTGACGGGCCAAACCATCAACGTCATGACGCTGGGAGGGCTGGCTCTGGCGGTCGGTATCCTCGTTGACGAAGGTGTAGTCGAAGTCGAGAACATTGATAGCACGCTTCAGCAGGAGCCTAACCTGCCGCCCGCCCGCAGCGTGCTCCACGCGACCCAGAGAACCGTCTTGCCCCGCTTTCTATCCATGCTCTCTGTGGTTGCGGTTTTTGTTCCCTCATTTCTAATGTCCGGCGTTGCGCAAAACCTGTTCGTGCCTCTTTCGCTTGCTGTGGCCTTTGCCATGATTGCCTCCTTCCTGCTTTCGAGTTCCTTGCTGCCCGTGTTATTCCTTTGGGTACATCGCAACCTTGAAAGGGGCCGCAAGGCCCTTATCGCGGGGCGATGGGACTTTGATAGGGTTCGAGATCGCTGGGGTGCGTTCCTCACTCAGGTTGGAAAGCTTCGCTGGCCGGTTCTGGCAGTTTACGCCGGGATGGTGCTCGCTATTATTCTCCTGCTGGGTCCGCAGCTCGCCCAGGAACTGTTCCCCAGCGTGGGCGCCACCCAATTCCGACTGCGTTTCGATGCCCCCACGGGCACACGAGCGGAGGACACGGAGCGGCTGGTAACGGGAGTTCTGGATGAAATCCGCCAGGCAGCCGGAGGGCAGAACGTGCTTATCACTCTGGGCTATGTCGGAACGCAGGGGGCAAGCTATCCGATCAACACAGTGTTCCTTTGGACGAGCGGGCCGCACGAAGCGGTCATTAACGTTGCGCTTCGGCCTGAGGCTCATATCGACCTGGGCGACTTCGAAGAACAACTCCGCCGCATCCTGCCGCCGAAATTTCCGGGATCGACGTTTTCCTTCGAACCGGGAAACCTGGTTGACCAGATCATGAACTTTGGGGCGCCCACTCCTGTCGAGCTGGCAGTGGCTGGACCGAACCTGTCTGCCAGCCGTGCCTACACGGAGCGATTGCGAAATGAAATGGCAGAGATCGCCGACGTGCGGGACTTGAAATACGAACTACCCCTCGATTATCCGAGTGTAAATGTAAAGGTCGACCGCCAACTGGCGGGGCAGTTCGGTGTAACGACAGCGCAGGTGGCCCGGTCGCTCTCGGAGGCGACCTTTTCGAGCCGTTTCACCAGCCCGAATTATTGGGCTGATCCGAATTCCGGCATTGCCTATCAATTGCAGGTTCAGTACCCCCAATCAAGAATTACATCGCTCGAAGATGTCCAAAATATCCCGGTCATGCCGGGGCAGTTCCAGCACCCGTTGATCGGCGATCTGGCCAGAGTCGAAGACGGCACGATCATGGGCGAATACGACCGGCGCAACGGCTTTCGCATGTTGACCCTTTCAGCGAATATGGCAGGTCACGACCTGGGAAAGCTGGCGAAAAACCTGGATGCCGCCATTCGGCGCGCCGGAGCGCCCCCACGCGGCACCACCGTTCAAATGCGAGGCCAGATTGCGCCCATGCGAGAGACATTCACCAACCTTGCGGTTGGCGTGGGGCTGGCAGCCTTGGTCATCTTCCTGTTGTTGGCTGCGAACTACGAGTCTTTGCGCCTCGCCTTGGTTGTGCTGACGACGGCGCCCGCCGCGATCGCCGGAGTAATCTTGATGCTTCTGGCCACCCATACTACGCTGAATATCGAGTCCTACATGGGTGCCATCATGGCTGTGGGAGTGGGTACCGCCAACGCGATCTTGCTCGTGACCTTTGCGGATCAGCACCGCCGGAGCGGCGCGTCCTCGCTCGCTTCGGGGATTGAGGGCGTGAGGGAGCGAATGCGCCCCATCTTGATGACCAGCGCCGCCATGATTGCCGGAATGATCCCCATGGCGCTGGCAAGAGAGGTCACGGCTCCCTTGGGTAAGGCGGTAATCGGCGGTCTCCTCGCTGCGACTTTGGCCAACTTAACTGTGCTGCCCTTCGTATTCTCTGTCGTCCAGCAGCGGGCCGCGACCGGTTCTCCCTCGCTCGACCCCGACGACCCGGAAAGCCGCTACGCGAAGGGCTAGGAACAAGCTGGACCACGAAGACAGGAAGACACAAAGGAAGGAGATAACGAAAATGCGGGAGAGGGCAGGACGCACGTTTCGAGTTGAAACTGTCTTGTTTTCCTGGTGCCTTGGTGTCTCCATGGTGGCGTCGTCCTGCCGCCAGGACACCAGCGGTTCCGCATCCGCCGCACCACCGACGACGCCACAGTTGGAAGTAGCTACGGTGAAGTCTGCGAAGCTGAACACTACGGAGCGTTTACCGGCTGAGCTCATGCCCTATGAACGCGTCGAGGTTTTTGCTAAAGAGACCGGTTTTGTGAAATCGATCACGGTCGACCGCGGCTCCAAAGTGAAGCAAGGGGAACTCATGGCTGAGCTGGAGGCGCCGGAATTGGTGGCCCGGCAAGCCCAAGCTAACGCCGCGTACGAAAGCGCTCAATCGCAACTCGCCGCCGGGCAAGCCAGGCTGGCTTCAGACCAAGGCACCTATCAGCACATGAGCGCTGCGGCTAAAGTGCCGGGTGTCGTGGCCGCCAACGACCTTGAGATTGCGCAAAAGACCGTACAAGCAGATGAGGCGAACGTCGCAGCCCTCGAGAAAACAGTCGAAGCCGCCCAGGAGAATCTTCGGGCGGTTTCGCAGCTTCAATCCTACTTGAGAATCATGGCCCCGTTCGATGGCCAGGTGACGACTCGCTACGTTCACCCCGGCGCGTTAGTCGGCCCGGCGGGCGGCCCCGGCGCCTCGACCCCGATTCTGCAGATTCAAACGCTCACGCGGCACCGGTTGGTGATCCCCGTTCCGGAGTATGATGCGGCCGATATACCGGTAGGAACCGCGGTGAGTTTCACCGTACCATCCTACCCGGGACGAGTTTTCCAGGCCCCGATTGCCAGAGTCTCGCGCGCCGTGGACAGCAAAACGCGCACCATGCCTGTGGAACTGGACGTTCGAGACTCACAGGCAGAACTTAATCCAGGCATGTTTTGCGAAGTGTCCTGGCCGGTGCGCCGTGATTACTCCACGCTGTTTGTGCCTGCCTCTGCCGTAGCCAACGACCTAGAGCGAACCTTCGTGATTCGCGTCGAGAACAATCGAGTGGACTGGGTCGACGTGAAAACCGGAGCCAAGTCCGGCAACTTGATCGAAGTCTTTGGCAAATTGAAAGAGGGTGACCAAGTGGCGGTGCGCGGAACGGACCAAATACGTCCCGGAGCCACGGTCGCGCCTCGCTTGGTTGCCTCGCCGTAGCCCGCGCGGCGATGGAGCGTTTGTGGGAACCATCCTGAAGAAGAAAGGGGTTAACAGGCGCATGAGATCTCTCTTTCAGTTCTTGCTCAGACCAACGCGAGGTGCGGCCGGCGTGGCGCTGATTCGTCTTGCCGTCGGCTCGATATTCCTGACGCAGGGCATCCTGAAGTACATTGACCCCAAGATGGGCGTGGTCCGGTTCACGCGGATTGGATTTCCGCATCCCTATTTCACCGCGCATTTTGTGGGGACATTTGAGATCGTCTGCGGCTTTCTCGTGATGCTCGGGCTTTGGACAAGGGCCGCAGTCGTTCCGCTCTTGATTGTCATCTCAACCGCGATCGCCACCACCAAGGTCCCTGAACTGTTTCGAGCCGGCCAAGGATTCTGGTTCATGGTGAGCGATGCTCGTACCGATTTCGCCATGCTCTGTTCGCTCGTCTTTCTGATTGTCGAAGGCGGGGGAGCGTGGTCATGGGACGCACGAAAAACTCTCGAACGAGGGGAAACCCAGCCGAGGTGAATAAGATGAACCTCTGCGTTTGCATATTTGCGCTTACGGCCGTGGCTTGGGGGCAGGTGCCCCATCAGCATCACCCCCCTTCGTCCGCGGAGTATGCGAAGGTGCTCGAGGACCCATCGCGCGATGCTTGGCAGAAACCGCACGAAGTGGTGATAGCGCTGGGCCTGAAACCTACAGACACAGTCGCCGACATCGGCGCGGGCACCGGCTACTTCGCGCGCCGCTTCGCGATGCACGCCAGCAAGGTTTACGCCGTCGATATCGACCAAAAGTTGTTGGCCATTGCGAGCAGCAATGCGCCCGCGAATCTTGAGACGATTCTTGCCGCACCCGATGACCCGCGTCTTCCGCCACGGTCAGCGGACTTGATCTTCTTTTGCGATGTAGTTCACCACTTGGAGGACCGTCCGGCGTACTATCGAAAACTTGCCAATGTACTGAAACCGGGCGGGCGCATCGTAGTGGTTGATTTCTACAAAAAACCGCTCCCGGTCGGCCCACCGGAGTCGACGAAGCTCTCCGAAGAGGAAGTCATTGCGGAATTTCAGGAGGCAGGTTTCGGCCTTAGCAAACGATTGAATATACTGCCCTATCAGTACTTCCTGTTTTTTGACAGACGCTAGCGAAGAAACGCAAGCAGGTTGTTCACGCGCCGGGTGGTCACATTAAAGGAGCGGAGAGTTGAGAACCCGACTGTCCTTGTGGGCCTGTCTGCTGTTGGGAGTGGCAACTCCAGGAGCGTCTTCTCTCGGCGCCCAAAGTGAGGCGCCTTACGCGCCAAGCCCCGTTATTCAAAGCGTAAATTGGGATTTCGAGCACCTCATCCGGTTGGCCAACACTCCGGGGAAAGGAGGCAGTGATCTTTGGCCCACCACCTGGGCGGCCGACGGCAATATCTATACCGGTTGGGGTGACGGGGGCGGCTTCAGCGGCGCAAGTGATTATCTCGGCCGTGTCAGCCTTGGGTTCGGCAGGATTATTGGTACCCCTCCCAATGTCAAAGGGGTGGATGTCTGGGGAAACTACCCGAAATACGCCCAGCATCCCGCCACCTTCTGCGGCAAGCCCGTCAGCATGCTTTCTGTGGGCGGCGTCCTCTACGCCTGGGTCAGTAGCTGGTTCAATGAGAGCACTGCCAATTTTGTTCACTGTGGTTCGAACCCAAATCCTGTAGAACACAGGCTTGCATGGTCAGCCAACCTCGGTGCAACCTGGACGCTCTCGTCATGGAAGCTGGAGCAATCTCGCAGCCCTCTGGTTTGGGCGTGCTTCCTTAATTTTGGCGCGGACAATGCGCGTGCCGGGGACAGATACGTATATCAGTACTGGAGAATTCAGGGAGAAACCAGCAACACCTACTTGGTCCGAACACTACCCGAAAAGCTACAGGGCGGCCCCAGCGCATCAGGCATCTACGAATACTATGCTGGTCCCGGCCCGGTGTGGTCAGCCGAATCCTCCATGGCCCAACCGGTTTTTGTTGACACCAGTGGCCGGGGCATCACTCATGTCGTCTACGACACTGGCCTCAGACGCTTTATTGCTTCCGTTCAGGGCCACAGCGTAGGAGAGGCGGGGTTGTTTGACGCATCGCAACCGTGGGGACCTTGGACGACCATTGCGTATTACCAAAACTGGGGTGGCTATGGAGCTCGTGAGTCTCTTGGCATAGACTTCCCGACTAAATGGATAAGCAGGGATGGAAAGACTCTTTGGGCTGTGTTTTCAGGCGGAAGACTTGGGGAAAATGATGACTTGCTTGATTCGTTTAATCTCGTGAGATTGACATTGCTCCTCCGCGACGGCGTAAATCGAAAGTAGAAGCTAAGAAAAGGCTTCCGATAAATAGTTAAGGCATCACTTAGTTCACGGTTCCGAGGATTCAACCCCCTCTTATGACCTCAGAAAGGTCAACGAAACCTTCACCTGAAAGCTCCGCGTTACTCGACAGCTTGCAGAACCACCGATGACCCCGAACTGTGACCCGATGGTCATCGCCACTCCGGTATACGGCATAGTCAGAACCCACTTCGACCAGGCTGAATCCCGACTCTCTCAGGAAGGCGTCGCACAGGCCAGCAATCGAGGCTGCTTTCCGCTCATCTTCCTCGCGGAGAGGAGAGGTTTGGGAATCGGGTGGTACTGAGGAAAAGGGCTTATCCGCAGCTCCGGACATCGGGGTGCCTCCTCGTGCCGGACCGTCACATATCTATATCGTACTCCTCGGAGTAGGATTTTCAACTCGGAACTCTGAATCGCCACCGATATTCTATTAGTCAGCAAGCCAGAGGTAGATGACTACTCTATAGTACACACACAGGGTAGAGTAGAGTCGGCACTTACTTAGCCAGATTCTTCTCGCCGCTTCTGGCCCTCGAGACTGCAGCCTCGATGACGCCCGGCTCTCAGAGAGCTCAAGCAATGTGGGTGACAACGTGCAGGTGATAATGCCTGCGCAGCATCAACCATCTCGTGGTATCTTCTCTCGCGAGTGCTAACGCTATGAATGTTCTGCTATTCGGCGCCACGGGCATGATTGGGCAAGGTGTTTTGCGCGAGAGCCTCCTCGATCCGGACGTGCAAAACGTCCTATCGATAGGGCGTAGTTTGACACGACAACGGCATCCGAAGCTACGCGAACTCGTACACACTGATTTCCTCGATTTCTCTGCCCTCGAGCCAGAGATGAAGGGGTTTGACGCCTGCTTTTTCTGCCTCGGTGTCTCCTCAGCAGGCATGTCGGAGGGGCACTATCAGCGCGTCACGTACGATATCACGATGGCAGTTGCACGCACGCTAGCAAAACTCAACCCGGATATGACCTTCATTTATGTATCGGGAATGGGCACAGACAGCACGGAGCGCGGACGCGTGATGTGGGCGCGGGTGAAGGGAAAGACCGAGAATGCTCTGATGAAATTGCCGTTCAAGGCACGGTACATGTTCCGGCCGGGATTCATTCAACCGTTGCGCGGGATTCGTTCGAAGACCAGGCTGTACCGGGCATTTTACACAATTACAGGACCGATTTACCCCTTAATCAGGGCGGTCCTCCACAAGTACGCGACAACGACGGAGGAATTAGGACGCGCCATGATCAAGGTCGCCAAGCAGGGCGCCCGGAAATCAGTGCTGGAAAACTGGGACATTAACCGCATTTGAAAACGCCAGCGCCGAAACGGCGCGCTCAATCCTTCGTTCGTCCAGGGACGAGGCTTTGCGGCTGGTCTTACCTCCGTCACTGAGGCCGGTTCTTCCCGATTATCGCTGCTCGCGCCGGGGCCCGTCACTGTAGCACGGGCGAATCACCGTGGCTTTCTAGCCAGTCGCACAACGCCGTTACGACGCGGGGGTCGAGTTGCGTGCCTGAGCAACGGACCAATTCAGTCCGCGCCTCACTGACCGTGCAGGGGCTCTTATAATGCGAACCTCTTACCATACAATGGAAAGACTCAGCCACAGCCACAATTCGGGCTCCGAGGGGGATCTCTTCGCCTTGCAAGCGGTCGGGGTAACCATTGCCGTCGTACCGTTCGTGGTGGTGACGCACGATTCGCGCAATCCCTTTCTCTTTCAAAGTCTCCAGGATCTTCGAGCCCCAAGTCGCGTGGCTCTTCACTGTTTCGAATTCCTGCTCCGTTAGAACCGTGGGCTTACGGAGCACTTCCTCGGGTACACTGATTTTGCCGATATCATGGACAATCGCCGCCAGCGTGATATCTTGAATCTCCGCCTCGGGCAGACCCACCTGGCTAGCGATCTTGGTCGCCCACCAAGAGACTTCCTCGCAATGGCCGCGTGTGTAAGGGTCTTTGGCTTCGATCACGAAAGCTAGGGCCTCGATAGTGTCAAAGAGCGGCGTTGTCCTCTGCTCAAACTCTCGCTGTAGTGCGCGCAGGCCTACATCGAGTGCCATATATTCCTCCCTCTGCCCTTGCCCTACTGGGTGTGGACTGCCCGTAGCTTCTTGATTTGCTCTCGACGTTCTATGTTCTATCCCGCCTGGTCTAAGAACGACCTTTCCCCCCTTGAGTCCTTCGATCTCTATCCCTATTTTCGGCTGAATGAAAGAGACAAGTGAGCGAAATAAACGACGCCCCGCCACTGGACGGCGGGGGACCAAACTGGGCTGGGAAGTTTTTCACCGGCCGGGAAGTAACGAATAGCTAGCGATCTCCGCCTGGCGCACGGACTCCGTCACTATAGCCAGCATCCGAGTCTGGGGGAGGGTGCCGTTTCAATCCGGAAGAAATCCAAGCTGCCACTTGCGCAGCACCGTGCGCATAGTCATGATTCCAGCAGCATCCCAGGCAGCATTCCCGTAGGAACCGGACACAGTCCCACTCCAAAACCGGAGAGTGATTCCGTTTTCGAGTGTGTTAGTTCCTGTCTGGGGGCGGAACACCGCCCGGGAATCGCTATTGGATCCTGACTACCTTCTTAGCAATCAGCGCGTCGAATCTAGAACTGAACGCGCAGCTATTTCCGAGTGTTGGCCTCAATCTTCTCTAAGATGGCCATGAGCTTATTCGTTTTGCGAATGTAAATCGTGGGTACATAAATCGCGAGCAAAGCAACGATCACAATACTTGCAAAAATCGCGGTCGCAGACAACTCCATAGTAGCCTCCGGTAGAACGAGAGTGGAATCTTGCGGGACATATATATACAACGACTTAAGGGATTGAGCAACAAGTAAATTAAGGTTTGATTTGCATGGCGCGCTGTCGCAAAAAAGCAAAAAAACGGCTCGAAACGGTTCTTGACGAGCCAGGAACGCACCGACCGCCCCTTCTTGTGCCAAAACCGGCCTCGATTCTCGCCGGAAAAGTGCGGGAGATCAACGGTACTAAAGTAAGGTATCGACCCGATGAGCGGTGCGCAATTCACAGCACGCCATATTTCAAGTACACCTCACGAAGCGACTTGCCCTCGAGGAGTTCCTTACGAGAAAGATTCTCCTTCTGCACCTTTTCCTGCGCCTTCACTAAGACCGCCTCTTCAACTTCGTCGGGCACCACGACGATGCCGTCAAAGTCGGCGAAGATCAGGTTGCCGGGCTTCACCAGCACGTCGCCGCAGCGGATGGGCACATCATAGGCAACAACCATCCCGCGTCCCATGGAATCAAGTGGACGAATGCCGGAATAGTAAACGGGAAATCCCATTTCGATGATTCGGTTGCAGTCGCGGACCTGGCTGTCGCAAACGCAGCCTACGGCGCCGTTTCTCTTCGCGACGGTGCTCATCAATTCACCCCAAGGCGCGTTGGTCCCGGCATGATCGGTTGAATGTACGACCACGTCCCCGAGCCTGAGAGAATCCACCGCCTCGATTTCAAGTCCGTAAGGATCAACCTCGTTGATGTAGTCCGTCTCCATCCAGCGAAGGGTCCGGGCGTGGCCAACGAACCCGCAGTTCTTTCGGTCGGGTAACAAAGGGCGCAGCCGATGGTGCATGGCTTGGTTGCGGTAACCGAGGCCATCCAGGATGTCGCACACCGCGGCCACGTAAAGATTCTCGCGAATGAACTTTTCGATTTCAGTGTCGCTGGCAAACATACGCGGCACCTCCCTCTCGTATAATCGGCTGATCGGGCAATCGGGTGAACAATTTGTGATTGGTGATTTGTGATGGGTGATTGAAAAAGAAATCACAATTCAAATTACCAATCGCAAATCGTTCACCCGATCTCCCGGTCCCTAAGATTCGCTAAAATCAATCATGATGGGCCGCTCGCGGAACCCACGAGTTCTAATGGCGCAGTAAATCAATCCTGCCGTAAACCAGACTCCTCCCGTGATTTTAGCGGGCGTTTTAAGGCCCAGCCAAATCCAAAGGCAAAACACGAATCCGATGAGAGGCATCACAACGTCCGCGAACCATCGCCGCTTGCGGCCCGACTGTTGCACGATGGCGAATTGCCAGAAGGCGGCAAAGTTCACTCCCATGAACGCCAGGAAAGCGCCGAAATTCAGGATCTCGCCCGCCTGCTCGTAACTAACAAACAGTGTTCCAATATACGCCACAATTCCGATCAACCAGATGTTACGGGTAGGGGTATTACGCTTGGGATCAAGGTATGCAAAGAGCTTGCGCGGAACCACGTTATCGCGTCCCATGCCGAAGAGCAGGCGCGCAGCACCCACTTGGCCGGTCAGCCCCGCGCCGATCGTGGCGAGGATCAACACTAAGCCCAAGGCCTGAAAGAGGAGCGGCCCTCCCACCCGGCTCGTCACATCCATGAAAGCTGTCTCGGTGTTATGGAAGGTGGTGTAGTCGGGCCAAACTCTTTGTCCAAGATAGATCTCCAAGCCCCCTACGATTCCGGTGAACAAACAGACGGAGACAGTGGCCAGCATGACGTTGCGCTTGGGATTCACGACGTCCTCTGCCAGGGTGGTGACACCGTCGAAGCCAATGTAGGTGAGCGCGGCATAAGAAGTGGCAGTCCAGATAACCCGGATGTCGAAAGTCTTGGGATCGTAAAAGGGCTGGGTAGACAGAACCCCACCCCACCCCTGAAGGTGGAAAAGGTAACGGACCGCCAGGATCATGAAGATTCCAATGACCACGCACATGATCGTGAGAAGGATGACGTTGGCGCGTGCAGTGGCGCGGATGCCTCGCAGGTTCAGCCAGGTCATGATCCCCACGAACATCGCAGCCAGAACTGCGTAGGGTATAAATGGGAAAAACCGTTGGATCGTGAGAGCACCGTAGATACCGTTCAGGAGTGGTTGGATGAGGTAGTCAAGAAACATCGCCCAACCCGTGAGGAAGCCGAGGTGAGGATTGAGACCGCGCCCGACGTAAGTGTAGGCGGAGCCGGCCGTGGGGTAGAGTGTCGCCATCCTCCCATAACTGACGGCCGTCAGCATCATGGCGATCATCGCAATCAGAATGGTGGTGACGAAGTGGCCGTGGGAGAGGACCTGCGCGACTCCAAACATGGGCACGGGCGCGATCGGCATAATCAGCACGATGCCGTAAAAGATCAGATCCCACAATGTCAGGACACGCCGCAGGCGCGGGACCGGGGCGCCGGTTTTTGCTTCGCTCGAAACTGAGTTGTCGCTCAAGTCACGCTCCCAAAATGACGACCGTTCAGGGTCGCAGGTCTGCAAGATGTTGCAGGGTCAGCCTGGACGGTTGCGCGCGGGCAGCCATGAGGGCGGCCCCTGCCACGGGAATTTTCAAAGCTCGTGACGGTATTTCGACAAGAGTTCCGCCCCCGATTCCGTAACCCTGAGAACGTACTCGAGCCGCATGCCCCACCGGCCTTCGAAATACATTCCGGGTTCAAGTGCAATAATCATATTGGGCTCTAGGGGGATGTCATTATAAGGAACAATCCGTGGTTCCTCATGCCAGCTTATGCCTAGGCCGTGACCCGTGTGGTGCGGATAGCTTCCTCCGAGCTTGGCCACACCGCTTCGCACCTGCCGGTCGAGATCGCAGGCTCGAAGCCCAGGGCGTACAGTCGCAATCGCATCTGAGAGGACACTCACCAAGCCGTCAAACGCTGCTTTGTATTTCTCAATCGGTTCGCCGGCGCAACAGGTGTTACAACTATCGCCCCAGTACCCGAAATGTCGAGGAACCAAGTCGACGATGAGCAATTCTCCGGACTCAAACTTCCGAGCGGTGGGCGGACCTCCCACGAGGGAAGTGCGGGGGCCCGAAACCACATCCGCAATGATCGGAACCCGGCCTCCTTCCCTAAGTTCCATGGCTTGGCGTAGTGCGGTGAAGATCTCAATCTCGGTACGCCCCGCAGTTGCCTGCTGCTTAGCTATACGCTGGCCGAGGTCGCACAAGGCCAGCACTGCGCGCATGGTTTCGAGTTCTTCCGCGTCCTTGACCATGCGAAAAGTAGAGAGGACATCTTTGAACGAGCAAAACTCCAGTTGGGGACAGTCGGAACGCAATGCGTCGAGGAGCGCAGCGGGGATTTCTTCCGGCTCGATGGCGACCTTGCTTCGCGGAAGAGGCCGCAACTTCGCCGCCAGTTTTGCGGACAAGTCCTGGACCGCGAACATGGGCCTTTCAATGATGTAACTCGAGAAACTCTCTCGCGATACGGCCCCCGCAATGCCGTCTCCGGGTTCCATGTCTGCGAGGTGCAAAGTTGGTTGCTCGCCGCGAATCCACAGAAATACTCCTAGCAGAGGAGTCATGGGAGAGGGTTCCAGTTCCACCGTGGCTTGGTACCCCGTGAAGTAGCGGAGGCTAACGAAGGAACTGAACAGAGCGTGGTCGATGCCGTTTTCTTGAAGAGTCCTGGATAGTCTCTCGAGTCTATCTTTGACCATGAGTGACCTTTCTGCGAAGAGTCGTAAAGTTCTGACTCCTGACTTCGAACTGCCGCCTCCTAGCTCGTTGGGGGCAAACCAACCCCAAAGCCGCCGCTCACCTCTACGGTCGCACCGGTCATGAAGGAAGCGTCTTCGCTGGCCAGGAACACGGCGACCCGGGCAACCTCTTCAGGTTGGCCGATGCGCCAGAGGGCGTGGAGCTTTCCGGCGGCCTGCCTGGCCTCGGCAGGGTTTGGCTGAACCTCGAAGTATCCCCAGGCCAGACCCGCGTCGATGTAGCCCGGACAAATGCAGTTCACTCGAATTCCCTCTTTGCCGTGATCGATGGCCATAGCCTTGGTCAAGGCGATGATGCCACCCTTGCTGGCGCAGTAGCCCGCGCACATCGGTTCCACGAAGAAGCCGTTCACGGAGGCCATGTTGACGATGCAGCCTTGGGTTTTTCTTAAATGGGGGATACTATACTTTGAGCAAAGAAAGACTCCTCCTAAATTGATGCTGATTTCTCGGGTCCACTCCTCAAACGTAGTATCCTCCACGGTTTTGTTAACCTGGATGGCGGCATTATTGAACAACACGTTGATCCGTCCAAACGTTCCAAGTGTCTGGTCCACCATGGCCTGGACCGATTCAGGATCCGACACGTCCGTCTTAACTGCGAGAGCCGCTCCTCCCGCGGACTTGATCTGTATCGCCGTTTCCTGTGCTCCCTCCAGATTGATGTCAGCAGCCACCACCAGGGCTCCCTCCTTGCCAAACTCCAGGGCGCCGGCCCGTCCGATACCGGATGCGGATCCGGTGATGATCGAAACCCGACCTTCAAGCTTCATGCTCGATCTCCTCTTCTCAGAATTGCATCAGCTATCTGCCTTCTCCATGGGAGCATGCCCTGTACTTGCACACCGCAGCCACAAGGGCCGCCCCTACACGGCGTAAGCCTTTAGCGTATCCGCGTTAATCTCGATCCCCAACCCAGGCTTGGAGGGTACAGCCACCTGGCCGTGCACGACTTTGAAAGGTTCGGCCAAGAGTTCCCGCCGCAGGGCTGAGTCCGTCACCGAAAACTCCAGAAACGCCGAGTTCGGTATGGCGGCAATCAAATGCAGACAAGCCGCCACCAACACTCCGGTTCGAAAGGCGTGGGGCACACACAGGCGATTGACTTCCTGCGCCAGGTAGACAATACGCTTCGCTTCGGTAAGCCCGCCCACGTGCGACATTTCCGCGTTCACGACGGCTTTGCCCACCTCCGGAGAAGTATCGACCTCTCCGTACCCTGTGATGCCTTCATCGGTCTCGATGCGAATCAAAAGGTCATCCTGAGTTCCGTCTGCGACGGCTTGCCGCTCCGGCAGACGCAAGATGATCCCCTCCACACCGGTGATTTTCATGCTAAGCCCCGCCTATCGGCGTTCAATGAACGCAAGTATAATAGCCGCTCTGGGGACTTGACTGTCAAGACTCTCAGACTCAATTTAGGTTGTTGGCGCAAAAAGTCGAACGAATTTCGCACTCGGGGTGAGTAATGTTCAATTGTCGATATCTTCCTTTCGGGTTGTTGATTGTTGTTTGCGTGGGGTTCCCGGCCCGCGCGCAGGACCAGCAGGCCAGCGCGCGAATCACCATTGACCCCGCGCAAAAGTTCCAGGAGATCCAGGGGTTCGGCATCAACTACACCGGTCCGTATTTCCGCAACGATCAGAAGGCGACGTTCGACACCCTGATCGACGATCTTGGCGTGACGATGTTTCGGGTGGTGGTTTACCTGGTCTATTCCAACTGGGAGGAAACGCCGGGCGCCAAGGACTGGGAGTATTGGAACGATCGCTACTCCACGCCGATTTTCGAGGCGTCGTGGAACGGCCTGCGGTACTTGAACTCGCGCGGCATCCGCCCCATGCTGGCGCTGATGGGGCCGGTGCCCGATTGGATGACGGGCAAGAATCCACTGCCGCCCAGGCACGCCGTGTGCCAACCCAAGGTTCCGCCCAATTTGCAGGGCTATTTGAGCCCGGCCCACTATGGCGACTTCGCCGAGGAAGTCGGCACGATGGTCGAATACGCGCGCATCCAGGCGCATATCGACTTCGACTACTTCAGCCCCTTCAACGAGACAGACTGCTATCCTCCGGAAGGCCCGCGCATCGACCCTGACGAAGCGCCGAAGGTCCTCGAGGCCGTGGCGCAACGGTTGAAGAAAGAAGGGCTGGGAGATGTCCAGTTGGCTGTTGCCGACAATGCGATTATCACCAACGATTATACCGATCCCATTCTTAAGGACGACCAATTGATGAAGCAGGTCGGGGTCTTCACCTTTCATACCTACGGCGAAAACTCGATTGGCGCGCAGGTGGACCGGGTGAAATCCAGCAAGTACGCGCGCGTTCCTGTGTGGCTGACGGAGTACGGCGACTTGAACGACGAGGACAAGACCTTCGAAAACCAGTGGAAGAATTTCTCGCTCAAGTCCAACCGGCGCGCGCTGACCGCGCTCAACCAGGGCGCCAACGCCTTGTTCTACTTCGACGCCTTTGACGATTACGAAGAGTGCGCCCGGCGGCTCTGCTTTTACGGCCTGTTCCGCAGCGCCAGCCATGTCTACGCGCCGAAGAAGAGCTACTACGCCACGCGGCAGCTTTATCACTTCGTGCGGCCCGGCTGGCGGCGAATCGCCGCCACGAGCGAAGCCCCTGGCCTGATCGTCTCGGCTTTCCAGGGCCCGACGCCGGACGCGCTGGTATTGGTCGGAGTGAAAGAAGGCGGCCCGGGCCACTTTCAAATCGACCTGCCGCAGACCGGTTCCACGCCGGCGAGCTGGGATCTCTACGAGACCACCCGCGAATTGGATTGCCAGAGAGTCGTAACCGTTCCCGTGCACGATGGCCGCGCGGAAATCGAACTGCCCGCGGAGGCAGTGTTCACGCTCGTGGGGAAGATGTAGGGGCACCATTCCTCCACGCAGGTCTTTGCTTCTCCGTGTTCTCTGTGCCTGCGAAAAGACGAAACACAGAGCTCACAGAGACGCTCTGTGGTCTCTGTGTTGAGCTTTTTGATGGCACGGAGGACACTGAGAAGTTCATTGGGTTGCGTCCCCCGATCCGCGCTCTGAGACGGCATGGAAGGCTCGCGCGTCTTTCTTCAACCGCTCCTTGTCACCCCACACTGACTCCGTGTGGGCGAGGATTTCCTCGGGCGTGAGCCAAAGCTGCTTCATTTTTCTCTGGCTATGCAATCGCGCCATATCGTTAAAGTGCGGTGAGGACGGATCCTCGGATTCTCCATACGGCAGAAGACTCCAAGCCTGCTTGGGCGAACCTTCCTCGACCACCAGCAAGTGTCCCCAGCCGTCGTCGCAGTGGATCGTTCCGTCTTCAGCCTGAGGGCCGTCATCGGGGTGGAGCACGTCAAACACGCCTGTCCCGTCCATCGGGAACGTGCCACCGCGCTCGACGATGTTCACCTTTCCCCAGGGGACTTCAGCCTTGCCGAAGTCTTTACGAATCCGCCGAATTCCCTCCCCCAGAGCCTTGAGCGCCATGGCTTGTTCCTCGCGTGAATCGAGGTCGACCTTGTAGCGCGAGTAGGCTAGAAATCTTCGCAGCCGGGCGGCCGAAAACAGATCGCGGTAGGCTTGCGCCCAGAAGTGGAGGTAAGTCTCGGCGGCCGAATCCGTGGCCGAACGGCGGTCCCAACTCTCGAGGGTCGCGACGGCCTGCGCGATGCCCGGATCGGCAACCTCGCGCGGTTGTTTCCGGAGCCCTCGCACCAGTAGAGGAACGATGACGTCAGCGGGCACGACATAGGTGTCGTAGGCCAGCGCCTTCATTTCATCCAGGGTGAATTTCTTATCCTGGGCCAGCACTTTCAATAGCCTCTCCCCGCGCGGATTCAAATCCTCCTGGCTGATCTCCGGCTTGGTCACGGAGAGCAAGTAATAGGGGGCGGGGTCGAGCGGTTGAAGCCCGGAGTTGACGGTCGAGAGCCAGGGCGGATTGTTGCAGTTCTGGATGAAGCCTGAGGGCGGGTTCAGCAATTGTGGATACTTTTCGAGCGGGAAATACGGCCCCCATTCGGTCGCCTTGGTCCAGCCCGGCACAGGCTTGCGCCAGTCGTAGCCTGCGGCGCGCTGGGCTACGGTGGCGTTGTGCACCCAGTAGAGGTTGTTCTGATCCGTGTAAAGCAGATTCCAGCGCGGCATGAGGTGCGAGGCGATGACGGTTTTGAACTCCTCCAGATTCCGCGCCTTCATGATGCGGTAGAGGTTGGTCGAGTAATTCACGCCCAGGTAATTGGGCAGCGCCACCGCGTAAGCCCGGTGCCGCTCCTTATCGAATTTGACGATAGGCCCGTGGTGCGTGTAATAACAGGGCAGGGCCAGCGTTTCCATTCCGTTGGGGCCCTTAATGCGGAAGGTCTCGTTTTCGACCTTGATCTCGCGCCAGCCGCCCTCGTAGAGATATTGGAGTGGGTTTGCGGGGTTGAGCTTCTCTTCATACACATCGGAGATGTTCGGCATGTTCCAGGTTGCGGACCACGTGATCCGGTCGTTCAATCCATCCAGGAAAAACGGACTGCCGAACCAACTGATGCCCGCGGCGTCCAGCTTCCCGGGCGTGATCAGATGCGCCTCGTAATTCTGAAAGCGGTTGGCCCACGGCATGTGCGTGTGTTCGACGTGAATAATGCGGCCGTCGGCCGACTTGGCAGGGGCGATGGCAAATTGATTGGAACCCAGGTTGGGGAATGAATAGGGCAGGTCATCAAGCTTACTCAGCGCTTCGTGAATGCTGTAAAAGCGAAAGTACTGGCTGCGCTCCAGCGCTTCCACGTCTTCCGCGGTGATACCGTCGATCCAGGAGGGCACAGCGGCGCGGTGCTCCTCGATGTAGGCATTCACCCCACGCGCGAAACTGGAGAGAATCCGATAGACCTGCGGATCGATCTCATCGCGGTGTTCGACCACGGTCTGCTTGGTGCGCAACAAACGCTGCAAGTAATCGCCGTCCCAGCGATATTCGTACGGGATGAATCGCAGGTACCCGTCACCGAGCGCTCCAAAGCCCTGCACTTCCGCTCGCCGCCCCTGGGCGTCACGATACTGGATGAACATCTTCTCCAGATGGTCTTGCGCCTGAGCATAGCCGTATCCGAAGAAAGTGGCTTCCTCCGTCTCGCCGACAATGTGCGGAACGCCATACTCGTCGCGATAAATGCTGACTTGGCCGGCCAGCGGATCGCGCGCCTGAAGACTCCACGGCAGCATCGCAAGGACCGCAAGAACAGCGGTAGACCATCGGGTTGTTCGTGTCATTCTGCAACCCCCCTCCCTTCGAGCTTTGCGTGCCTTGGACCTTGTCGTTACATCTCGATTTCCCTCTTCGCAACCCCGACTGCGCTTCGAAACTCCACTTTGTTCGCTTCGTTTGCCGCTTCTGGGGTACAGAAAAGCGTTCGTTCTGCGCAATCTATTTTAGCCCAATCGTTTGTTTTCAATGAGTTCTTAGCTTCGTTCCCACGATTTTGTGTGTTTTCGGCGGGACGAAGGGGCAACCCTTGCGGTTGCCCGGGGGCGGCCACAAGAACCCCCTCACCCCCCGACCCCTCTCCCCCAAGGGGGCGTGGGGGGATTGTGGATTCAGGGGGTGGCGCCGACGTGCCGCCCTCTGCCATGTCGGCTTCACGTTCTTGGCCAGTTTGGGGCGACCGGCGCATACATCCCGACCAAACCCGTCGGGACGTATGCGCCACCCCGGTGGGTTC
>Ga0187888_1001066_pt1 | contig 27036 bp, 40 predicted proteins | sample June2016WEW_7_40_FD_132987 | JGI IMG/M metagenome (GOLD analysis project Ga0187888, IMG submission 132987) | Peatland microbial communities from SPRUCE experiment site at the Marcell Experimental Forest, Minnesota, USA - June2016WEW_7_40 | ecosystem: Environmental > Terrestrial > Soil > Wetlands...
CGTTCGCTCCAGTTCCGCAGCGCTTACCGATCCCGGGTTTGTCAATCCTCAGCATCGTCGCTGCTTGGTTGAGCGGACAGATCACTTGTTCATTCGACCGGACAAATCACATACTAACGACAAGCCTTACACGACAGCCTTGTACACGAGAGACCGCAGGTGTAGACTGCACCAAAGGTGAGTATGCAATCCAAATCGGTTTCACTGGTTTCCAGTTGGACGCTGCCGCTGGTTCTGATCGCAGGCGCGGCCGGCTTGATCTGGCTTGAAACGGGCGCTCGGGCAGCGACCAACGCCGACCGGAAGGGCACCGTGGAAACAATCAAGGTCCACGGCAAATCGCTCGAAGGAAACCTGGAGGGTGATTCGCCGGATCGCGATGTGTTCGTTTACCTTCCGCCCAGTTACGGTACCGAGAAGAACCGGCGCTACCCGGTGGTCTATTTTCTGCACGGATACGGCATCAATGCGGAGGCCTACTGGAAACTGATGACCGTCCCGGAGGCGGCCGATAAGGAAATGACTGACGGAACAGTCCATGAAATGATTCTGGTAAATCCCGACGCGTATACCATCTACAACGGCAGCATGTACTCGAACTCGCCCACTACCGGCGATTGGGAGACCTACATCACGCACGATCTGGTGAACTACATCGACAGCCATTACCGCACCATCGCGAATCGCGACAGCCGCGGCTTGGCGGGGCACTCGATGGGCGGTTACGGAACGCTACGAATCGCCATGAAATACCCTGAGATGTACTCCAGCATTTACGCCATGAGCTCGTGCTGTTTGATGAACAATCCGGGCGCGCCCCGGCCGCCAGCGCGGCAGCCCGCGCCGACGCCAGAGAATCAGGACAAAGGGGAAAAGGCGGGGCGGAGTGGCCGAGGACCGGGAGGCTTCGCGAACGTTCTTTCCGCCGAGGCGGCCGCATGGTCGCCGAATCCGCAGAACCCTCCCAAGTTTTTCGACCTGCCTACGGAGAATGGTACGGTGCGGCCGGAGATCGCGGCCAAATGGATCGCCAATTCGCCGCTCGCGATGGTGGATCAGTACATCTCAAATTTGAAGCAATATCACGCGTTCATGATGGATGTGGGTCTGCAGGATGGGCTGGCGGCTTCCAACAAAGAAATGGACGCAGCGCTCACCGAGGCGGGAGTTCTGCACAAATTCGAAACCTATGAGGGCAACCACACCAACCACGTGAAAGACCGGTTCGAGACGAGCGTCCTACCGTTCTTCTCCGAGAATCTAAAATCCACCGCGACGCGCGCGGCCAAACATCGGTAAATCCGCGCGGGCGAGGAATATCTTCTTTTTCTTAGGCGTTAACAGGTTGGGGTGATGTCCGGCGGCCCTTGGATTTCGTCTCGACTGCTGCCGGTTTGGCCACGCTGGCAGCTGGATAGTTGTTCCGAAGCCACTTCTCCACCGACTCTCGTTGCGTCAATGGCGCCACTCGCTGCCAACTCGTGCGACCAGTGGTAACCGTGTACTCGGCCATCAGGTAATTGTTGGAATTGTACACATGCACAACGTCGCCGGATTGGGAACGCTTACAGTGATAGGAGTCAGAGATGTCAGAGTGATGGTGATGTTGCATTAATTAGAGTTTACCACTTTAATTAAGCCCGCGTCATCTTTACGAAAAAAGGTGACGCGCAAGTAATATTGGAGGTTGGTTAGCAAGAGGCGACTTGCTCGAATTGCGGGCTGACTCAGCGATAAGCCTCGCGTCGATGGCGGACGCCAGTGATTTCTATGGTGGTCTCGCTCCCGTGATCGAAGAAGACGCGGTAGTCGCTACAGCGGAGACGAAAGCCGGTTTCCGGCGGTTTGAGCTTCTTCACATCGCCGGTGCGGTTGGATAGGTAACGGTCAATGCAATGGAGAATGTGGATTGCGGTCTCTCGATCGATGGCCCTCAGATCGGCACGGGCTTCTGGCGACCAGTTGACCGCAATGCGCTCGGGGGCGGTACCCTCGCTCACTGCTTCAGGCCGAATTCGCGGAGGATTTCGTCGTGCGGGATGCCTTCGCCACGAGCAAGTGAAGCACGAGCGCGGCCTAGCGCGGCGGCGGTGTCGGGCGCGAGTCCTTCCTCTTCCACCTCGGCGAGCGCCAATGAGCGCGCCAACGGCTCCACCATGACTTCGAGCAGACGGCGGACGGCATTTAGCTTTTCGGCTGGCAGCGCATCCAGCAATGCGTGAGCCTGTCGGCGCTCTTGATCGAGATTCTGTTCCATGGCTGTGCTCTTGGTGCTGGTTCCATTTTACGCAATTTGTGGGCGAACGCTTCTGTGGGCATGCGGCGCGCGCCGCACAACTGAAACGTTTAACCGCCGTTGTGACGCGTCCGCATCGATGCCGTTGCTACAATGGAGGACTCTGATGAAGCCTTACAATTGGGTGTTGTTGTTCGGTTTAGCCTCGTCGCTTTTGTCCGGTGTCCTGTTCAAGCCACCGAACTACATCGGCGCTACCTTGCTGGTTGTCTGCGGGGTAGTGGGTTTAGCAATGTACTTTAGATCAGAAAACTTCCGCTCACGTTTCCATCGAGAAGAGTTTGGCAAAGACAGGCGGTCGCGGGAATAAGTGGATAGGCCGACACGCCTTGTTAATGCCAAATCGCTTTTTTTACGCTCTCGCTAATTACGTCTACCAGAATCTTCTGAAACCCTTCAGAGACAGCAGGGCCGGCTTTCTCCAGTAGCTGCTTAACTCGCGCGGCTGAAACGACAGTTCTTGGATTATCACGGACAAGGTTCTCAATCAGGTCAGCAAATTCCCGCTGGTCAGCTTCCAACTCTACGGCTGTAGCGTACTCTCTGGCCGCCTCGATTGCTATTTGTGTCCACGGAAACGCACGGCCACACTCAAGGCAGAACGCGGGGCGACGGTAGGGCGGAATCTCTCTTGAGGTGATCCAGTAGCGTCCTCGAATCGACTGGCCGCACTCGCATTGCGTGATAGTTGAGGCTCCACAGCGAGAGCAGAACTTCTCCATGCCCGCGCCTTTTAGACGTTGGATGTCTGCCGTGACGACGTGTCCGTTTGAACAGATCTGCGCTGTATCGTATGCCATGCCGGGGCCCTTCGATTGTAAAACGGAATCCAGGCGTGGCCTGACCACCGGGCTGACCACTTTCGATTCCGCCAAAATGTCTTCCGGCTTGGCTTTTTTGTTTATGATGGGCTTTATGTTTGACCCATACGAACGCGAAGACGGAACCGTTGAGATCCGAACTGAGAACGGGATCGCACACCTCACGAAGGATAAGGACGGAACTTGGACGGTCCGAGAAGACCCCAAAGGGACCAAATTCCCGGATCGGGGAAAAGCATTCGATTGCGTCCGAAAGCTCAGGAAAGTTAAGGATTGATCTTAATCTTCAACAGGCACCACGTGTTCTCTCGAACTTCTTATGTGGCACGAAACTGGCACGGTTGCACCGAAGCTTATGTTGGTAGGTGCCTAAGTGTTTGAGAAGGTTGGTGGACCTGGTCGGGTTCGAACCGACGACCTCTTCCATGCCATGGAAGCGCGCTCCCAACTGCGCCACAGGCCCACAACGGGCGATGCGTTTTCAATATATCATGCGGTCCGCTAACATAGTCACCGGAGTTCACGATTTCACCGGAGTTCAAGATCAAAATGACGCGGGAAGAAGCCTGGGATCTGCTCTGCGAGTTCACTAAAACCGACGGACTACGGCGGCACGCGCTGGCGGTGGAGACTTGCGTGGTGGCGTACGCGCGGAAGTTGGGCGAAGACGAAAGCAAGTGGGCGGTCACGGCTCTGCTGCATGATTTCGACTGGGAGATCCATCCCACGCTGCCCGATCATCCGATGAAGGGCGAGCCCATCCTGGCCGGGCGCGGAGTGGATGCCGAGATCCGCCGGGCGATTTTGTCACACGCCGATTTCAGCGGCGTGCCCCGCGAATCACCGCTCGAAAAGACGCTGTTTGCCTGCGACGAACTGGCGGGTTTCCTGACGGCCTGCTCGTACGTGAAGCCGGGTCGCAGCATCCACGAAGTGGACGTGAAGTCGGTGCGAAAAAAATTGAAAGACAAAGCATTCGCACGGTCCGTGAATCGCGACGACATCATCAACGGCGCGGCGGGCCTGAATGTCGATCTCGATGAGCACATCGGGTTCTGCATTGAAGCGATGCAGCGGCGCGCAGCCGAGTTGGGTCTGGCCGGCGTCCCGCCGCTGTCCACGGCGGAACACGCGTCGCCTCAAAACTGACACAAAATATCCGGAATATCGCCTCTTTTCCTTATTTCATGCGCGGCCCGCAACCTGCGTATGCGGAAGCTCGAAGCGCACAACATGGTGCGCGATTCAGGGGACAAGGAGGCGCCGGTGATTGTATTAAAGTATCTGCTTGAATTTTTTGGTTTCGCCATGCTTGCTGCCGCAGTGGTGTTGGTGGCGATGGATCTCGGAAAGTTGTACCGCGGGCCGCAGCCGGAATTGCGGACGGTACATCTGGAGTGGAGACTGCCGGGCCGGTTGGGCCTGCTCGGTTTGATTCCGCTGCTGGCTGGTTTGAGCATTGCGGTGGTTCCAGCTGGAATGGCGGGCGTTCGGGTCAGTCAAATCTCGGGGACGCTTCCGGAAACGCTGTATCCCGGACTGCACCTGGTAATCCCGCTAGTACAGTCCATGGAGACCTACGACCTGCGCGACCAGATCTATGAGACCGCCGTTCTGCCTGATTCGAAGAAGGGCGAATGGCTGAAAGTCCAAACCAAAGAAGGTTTGGAACTGGGCCTGGCCGTGACGGTACGCTTTCGCTTGGATCCGCACCGGCTGGCGTACGTTCACGCCAATTTGCCGCAACCAGTGGAAAAGGAATTGGTGCCGCCCGTGGTTGCGACGGCATTTCGCGATCTGACGCCGCGTTACCTGGTCCGCGAACTGTTCGCCACCAAGCGCGAAGAGATTCGCCGGGAAGCCGCCACCGCTATCGCGCAGAAACTGGCGCCCGATGCCGTGATAGTGAAGGAAGTGATGCTGCGCGACATTCAGTTGCCGTCCGAATACGCCAAGGGGTTGGAAGGCGTGCTGCTGAAGGAGCAGGAAAACGAGAAGCTGGGCGTGGAATTGGATGTTAAACAGAAGGAAGTTCGGGAAGCGGAGCTGGAAGCCGAAGCGCAGGAGGCTCGCGACGTGAAGGCTGCGGAGGCCCCGGCTCAAGTTACGGTGCTGCAGGCCAAGGCGCAGTCGGACGCCATGCAGTACACGCTCCCTCTGAAGCAAAAGCAGATCGAGCAGACGCGCCTGGAATCGGCGGCGCGGAAGGAAGCGACGGTGCAGCAGGCTGAAGCGCAGGCGGAGGCGAAGGTGATTGATGGCAAAGCGGAACTGCAGCGGCGCAAGCTGATGAACGAGGCCGATCTGGACCGCGTCCAGTTGCTGTCGAAGGCCGATGCCGACAAGATGCACCTGGAAGGCGTGGCGCTGAAGGAAAATCCTTTGTTGATCCAGAAGATCATCGCCGAGAAGCTGTCGGACAAGGTGCAGATCATGATGGTGCCGAGCGACGGGAAGTTCTTTTTCGCCAATGATGTGCTCAAAGGAGCGATGCCCGCTGCCGTGGCCGCGGAACCCCAGGAGCCGGTGCGCGGTCAAAGCGGTTCGCATTAGAAGAGTCGGTGCCGCCACCCGCTGCGTTGTACGCGATCAGTTGGATGTTAGAATCTCGGCTGGAAGCTAGTCTTGGCCGGTGCTGGGCCTGGTCTTCAAAACCAGTTGTGCGGCACTTTGTGTCGCGGGTGGGTTCGACTCCCACTAGCTTCCGCCAGAAACTGTTGATTGCAAAGGTACTTACAGACCACTTTACAGCATGTACACTTTCCTGTACACTTTAGAGACAGGAGAAAAAGCCGTGGCAAAAAATCTCATCATGTACCGCCGTCATGCAAAGGCGTGCAGCAAGGGCTACGACCAGAACAAACGGATCTTTCCACCACAGACCCACAAGGACATCAAGGCCGACTGTGGCTGTCCCATCGTCTGTTCCGGCACGCGCCGTTCTCCCAACGGAGACACGGAGAAACTCCGGCATCTGTCGCTCGATACGAACGATTGGGACACGGCGCGAGAGAAGTTAAAGGCTCTTCAAGAACTGGCGACGCCAGTAGCGAGCCGCGTTACTGTCGGTGAGGCCATCGCGCGTTACCTGAAGCGTAAAGGTCCGAGCGGTGACAACATCGAACATGCAACCCTCCGCAAGCACCAAGTGATGCTGCTGGACCGTGTGGTGCCCTTCTGCAAGGACCGTGGGATTCAACTGATTTCCGCGTTTGATGATCCCGCCATTGTGGAAGAGTGCTTCCTGTCATTCAAGAACTTGAATCCGAGCCACAACAAGAAAACCGCTACGCTCATGGACAAGCCCCTCAGTGATCGCACACGGGCGAAAGAGCTGGACCGCTATCGTTCCTTCCTCCGCTACTGCAATGAGCTTGGATGGCTGAAACATAATCACGCCGCGAATAAGAACATCATCAAGCCACCCTCTGTGAAGCCGTCTGCTAAGTATGGATTGGAACCGGCGGAAGAAACGCAGGTCTTTGACGCCATCGAACTGGTAACCAATCGTCGCCAGATGGATCAGTACAACGCGAAGGAACTCCGCGCGCTGGTTATGGTGCTGCGTTATTCCGGCCTCAGGATTTCCGATGCAGTCACGCTCGATCACACGCAGCTTGTGAAGCGGGAGTCCGGCGAAGGCTATGCCATCAAAGTAATGTCGATGCAGAAGACTGCTGATCCAGTCCGTATCCCGATCACGCTGGAAACGGCGGAAGCTCTCCAGAGCCTCCAAGTCAAAGGTGAGAAGGACGGGCGGCGCTTCTGGTTCTACACAGGCAACGGTGAACGCGACACGGCGGTCAATAACTGGCGTGAGCGTGTAGACAACCTGCTAAAACTCGCCCAGCAGCCGCCATACAAACCCTTCCGCCATCATGCCACGCCGCACACGCTTCGCCATACCTTTGCAATCGCGGCGCTGAATAACGGGGCTGACATCAAGATGGTCTCGCGCTGGCTTGGCCATTCCAATACAAAAATCACGGAAGCACACTACTCCCACGCAAACCAGGCAACACACATAGCATCGGATCAAGCATACGATGCGATGATCGCTAGGCAGCGAGTAGCCGCGTCTTAACGATGAGTCCTAGGACACAAGCGGGGATCTTATGGGGCTTTGTACGTTTGATGATCGGGAAACCTCGGGCATGAACGCGAATCGTCTCGGGATCGCAGCCGATCAGCGCCGCCGCCTCCTTGTAGGTGTAGAGCCTTCGAGCCTGAATGTCCTCGAAGATTCGCCCCGCTAGATCCTCCCGAAGGTTTTCCACGCTAGGCGGGGCCTGTGCCTGCGCGATAAGCTGGGCTATTCGTGCTTTCATGGTTACTCCAAAAGGTGAAAAGGCCCACCGCGTAAACTCAGCAGTAGGCCGAAAAGTGTTGATGACAAGAAAAAGACCACTGCCGCCGGTTCAAACCTTAGGCAGTGGTCGTGAATAGCAGCGCCGTCAGCCCGACGCTGTTAAGCAGGTGATTGAATGCTGAACACTGAGCCCACGCGGATAACGTGGGCATTGTTGCTAGGCGGAATGACAGGGGATTAACTCCCTTGGCCGCGAACGGCCACGCCTAGCAAATGTCGAAACTGGGTTAAGCGGTGGCTAGCGCGGCGCGTAGCTCGCGCTGGCGTTGGTGGCGAGCAGCCACAGCGATGCTGGCGCGGTCACGTTGTAGACAGTGGCATGACTGCGTGTTGCCGCTACGGAGATCCATCCCAGGCACCGCGACGACTGCGCCACAGATACACCGCGCGGTCCACACGGCATAACGCCGCTCGTTGATATGGGAGAACGCTATCACCGTGAGCCTGCCGAAGGTCTGGCCTGTGAGATCGATTATGCGCGCGTTCACTTGGCCACCTCGCGAATATCGGTAGCTAGCGGCGCGCGTGCTGTTGGAATGCGCTGTGGGGTGAACTCAACTTTCATCCCGATAAAGGGATTGCTTGCGCTGGCGGTAAGATCTCGACGCGCGCCATAGAAGTCAACGCCGTCCGACTCGATCCACACATTAGCGCCATGCACGCCAACGACAACGCCCGTTAAGATCGGTCTTTCTGTCATATGTGCTTCTCCAATTCCGCAGCAACCGGGCCGCCAACCAGGCTGAGGAGCCACAGCCAAAAGACTGCGGGGCGTGACAGGAGATACACGGCGAAGAGAGTTGTGTGGAGATAAATCTTCATGATGTTGTGCATGTGACTTAGTAGGGGCAAGCCGAAGCCTGCCCCTAAATGCGGTGTTGAAAAAGGCGACAAAAGGAGTAAATCACCCAGGCTGCGCTTACGCGGGGCGTTCCCTCAGCCCGTGACAGCCACACCGCAAGGTCGATTAGTAGGTGTTGACCATCGAGACGATTGGGTGAGTCCCAGCGTCGAGAAGGTTCGCGTCGTAGCGAGCAAAGCCGAGGTAACCTACTTGGCCGTTGGCCGCGTAGAGCTCCACCAAGCGCAGGACGAGCAGGTCACGCACACACCGGATGGTGTATTTGGAAAAGTCGCCGAATAGAATCGTAGTGTTGGTGACGGTGGGCGAACTGGCATTGGTTTGCAGAGTCGCCATGTAGTTATTGAGGAAAAATCTCTTTCCAAACAACGTATCTGGCTGGCCTACGGCGATACCGGGTGTCCAAAGCGGGCGGCCGTATTTGTCTTTGACCTTTTGAAGGGCCGAAAGCGTGGAATCGTGCATCAGGAATGAAGCGCCACCACGGTAAGAAACGTCCAAGGTGTGCATCAGATTCTCGATGTCATCGGAGCCGATGGTGTTCGCACCACCGACGCTATCGTTAGTGGCCGAGCCTACGGCAGTGTAAGTGGGCGCGCTGGCCGCCGTCATCGCGGTAATTACTCCGGTAGGAGCACCGCTGCCGCTACCAACGAGGAAATCGGAATTGAGTTTGCGGCCGAGCCGTTCGCCCATAGTGCGGGCCAAGAAAGCGTCAACCGGAATGGTCGTGTCCTGGAGCACCTCAAGAGACATCAGAATCACTTTGGTCGAATACTTGTACGATCCCAAATTCACGATGCCCGTGGTCACGTTTTGAGTGCTGACTTCAGCATTTTCCGCGACTATTTCCGCCGAGATGCTTGTATCATTCGCTGTGGGGAACGGCAGCGGTCCACCCAATTCCGTCCGCACGATGTTGCAGAAGTTCGGAGCGAGCATTTCGCCTGCGAACTTGGTGGCAGCCTCAACCTGGTTGGTGAAGCCCACAGGAACAATGAAGCCCGCCGTCGACCCCGGATAAGCGCCGCCGGTTGGCGTGCCTTCCACACCGAGAGTGGCGCGGAAATTGGCCTTTTGCTTGAGCAGGGCTTGCTCGGCCGAGTCGAGACGATCAAAGCCACGGCGGAGATACTTATCGTATGCCGAGCGATACTTCGTGTCTCCTTCGGATTCGTCGTGGCCGTCGCCGAAGTGGCTACTTTGCGGAGGATGGCGCTCAAGTGCTTCAATCTCAGACGCGAGCACCTTCTGTGCCCTGTCCAGCTTGTCAAACCTTTCGAGCTGCTCGCTCGTGGACATGCCCCGCTCAACCAACTGGGACATCTCTTGCGCTATGCGCTTACGTTCAGCGCGCTTTTCGATATTCGCGGAGGCCACGGTTAGTTGACCTCCGCTTCGATGGCGCGGACACGCGCGATAAAGTCGGCTTGCAGACTTTTGAACGCGATGACCTGTGATTCGCTGACCGGTGCTTTGCGCTTGCTGCGGTTTCGTTCGACTCGCAGAGCGCGAAGTTGATCGTCGCTGCGCATGTTGGCAGCGGCCTTTTCGTATCTCATGGAAACTCCAAAAGTGAATTTGTTTGGAGTTCCCGTCTCTGGCGCCTACGTCGGCAATTCTCCAGAGTCAGCGCGCACAAGGCGCGGCGCTCCGGTTGCAGATGTAGCCAGCAGTTCCTAGGGAACAACTCGGACGCCCTCGTTAGAAGGCGGCCGGAAAGAACACCTTGCTAGAGGTGTGCTTTCGTTCTACTTGCGATTCGATTCCACGTCAGCACCCCGGCGAAACAGGCGGGGAATGAGCCTGGAATGTGGCTGAAATGCACCACTAATAAGAGGCTTATAATCATTCAGATAACTTGGACTGTGTCAAATTTGACACACGCAAGGAATTTGGTCTGACGCGCGCGTGATTCGGGCCGAGTCGTGCGTAACGTAATGAAAACAAAAGAGATACCCATATCGCTAGGCACTAACTTTGAGCCGGTCATTTCTAAGTAATTGATAACATTGGAGATAAAAGTGTCACTGGCTTGGGGTGTCAGTTACGGCCTGCTAGCGCCCACGGCGTAGTTACATTCCCATCATTGCCGCCGCTCGTAAGCATCGCCACGCCGCCTAGGCCACTATCTGAAAAGACAGCCCAATCGATGATGCTGCCGCTGCCGTCCGTGGCAATCGAAGCATAGAAGTCTTGCCCGCCGTTTGTGTTACTGATCGTGGCGCCCGCTGAGGTCATTGACCATGACGTGATGGCCCCTCCCGAGACGATGCCGTCATAGTTGGCCCCGAGTGCCGTAACGAGGTCGATGCTGCTCGTGATGTTGTCGTCCCTGAGCTGCCCGCAGTTCAGGCCATTGAATGGGACGACGCCACAACTGTAGCCGTTAGAAACAAATGTCGGGCCAGAATACACATAAAGTTCGTCTGCCCGAGAAAAGGCTGTGAGAAAGAGCAGGCCAAGGCCGACTCTCAAAAGTAGCTGTTGTTGCATTGTGAAATCTCCTCAGGAAGGAGCATATCACGAAATAACGAAGTAACGAAAGCCCGAATGATACCCTAACTACTAGGACCTAGGGTATTCTGTGATTCGAATGGCCGCGCCTTCAAAAGAGCCTAAACCCGACAAGATCACGACGCTAAACCTCAAGGTGCCCGCCAGCTTCAAACGCCGACTTAAGATGTACGCGGCGGACAAGGACCGCTCTATGGTCGAGATCGTGATGGAGAGCGTAGAGCTGCGCTTCGCAAAGGAAGGCATCAAGCTGTGAAGTCTTCAGGTCTGTCGATGGAGCGTTCTACCCGGAACACCAGCGGGTGAGCCATCGGGTTTTATGACCACCGGTAGAGCCATCATCGTTGGTTCGATTGTTCTAGGAGCTTGCGTACTCGTTCCAACTGCCTACCTAATTGTCCACAACCGTTCAGTGGCCAAAGAACAACGGCAAGAGAGGGAGCAGGCGGCAAAAGCAGCGGCGGACCTTGTCAGTCGTGCGCGAGCAAAGGCAGCGTGGGACGAATCTGTCAAATTTTTGGAAACCGGTATTGAAATTTTTATCAACCGGAAGGCTGGGACGATGAACAGCAAGGCGGTTGACGCAAAGAAATATCGCTGTCTTCATTCGATGCGTGTCAAATCCTACGCCAATAGTGATGTCATCTGGAATGATCCGAAAACGGTTACAGTCACGGGTGTTGTTGCCGCAACGACCATAGACGGCCATCGTACTCAAGATGCCGAGACATTTTACTCATGGAGCGCTACCTATGTGTGGCTCGATGCGAACAAATGGGGACAAGGGTCAGTGAAAGATTCGTGGCGGTTCGATTCTACAGCCGATCCCGGCAGGATGATTATGGAAGACGTTGACCTCTCGCCGAACCATGAAGCACCATGTGGCGCCCTAAACTAGCCAGTCTTATCTAGCAGCGGGGCGATTCCGTGCCACCATGAAGTTATGCAACACACGGACATAAGCATGATGACCGACCAACAAAAGCAAGAGTTCGTTAACGACCTCGAAGACCAGCTTTCGGAGGCGCGGGCCAGAATTAGGGAGCTTGAAACTGTCACTCCACAAAAGCGGGCCGACCTCCTCGATCCGGGTTTGATAACGAGCTAGAAAGGAAGCTAGTGGGATTCCCACCGCGTTAGCCGCTGTTCCACTAGCCTGCGAAAACTTTCAAAAAGCGGCACCTAGCCGCCGTGTACACTTTTTGTACACTTCTGCCCTGTTTTGGCGTGTTTTTGATGAAATCCACAGGATCAGGTAGGCTATCTTTTCTGTAACTTACACATTCCAAATAGCTTGTGAGAGAACGACTCCCACTAGCTTCCGCCAAAAGTTAGAAGCCACCTGGATTGGTCACGGCGGTGCCGCGCTCTGACAACAACGTCCGAAATTGCATTCGTTCATTGCAAAGGGCCGTATCGGTGACCGCGCTTTGATCGGACTGACGGTGTACACGTTCGCACGAGTCGGTGCAACCACAAGCATGAACGTTGAGGATTTATACTTTCAAAATCGGAAGTGGTGGGTGCGCCTTCACCAGAAAGGTGGCAAGCTCCATCAGATGCCTGCTCAACCACAATCTCGAAGAGTACGCCGCGGCGTATCTGGAAGCAGCCGGTGTCGAAAAAGAGAAGGACACTCCCCTCTTTCGGACGGCTCGGGGAAAACTGGAGCAGCTCACGGACCGACGAATGACCCAGTCGGACGTGTATCTCATGATCCGCGTCGTGCGACCGGTCCCGCCATCAAAACCTTGATCGGCTGCCACACGTTCCGGGCAACCGGAATCGCCGCTTACCTGTCTAACGGCGGGAAGCTCGAAGTGGCTCAGCAGATGGCCGCTCACGAATCGGCGCGGACAACCGGCTTGTACGATCGGCGTGGCGATGACATTTCACTTGACGAGGTCGAGCGGATCGCGATTTGATTGCGGTTGTTTGCTGCAAATTCGATGTAGTTCGAAATTGGTATAACACATTAGCGCTAAAACTGCATCGACGAACGGTACGTATAGTACGTGGGTCGGTTAGAGCTAATATTGACTTCTCATCCCACAGTCTGAATATGTGCGTTATACTCGACAAACGGCGAGAACCCTTTTTGGTTTACCCGGCGGTGAAAAGACAAGAAAGGAGAAACGCTGTGCTTGAGATTCTCGGAATTGAGAAATTACCGCTGAAGACCGGTCGTCCGGGGTTCGGTCTAATTGAAGGATTCTTGTTATTGTGCTTTGTTAGTTCATCTGTGACGGCATCCACTCTCCAGCCGGAGGTTTTCCAATCGAGCTATGCATGCCTGGGCACGCAACTAATTCCCGAAATGGCTTGCAATCTTGGTGAAGAAGGAGGTGCAGGTCCACTGCCGAGTCCGCTCTATCCCCCCGGGTACTTGACGGGACCGCAGGCGTCCCTTAACAATTTTTCGGCTTCGGGGCAGTCAGGTTACGGGGTGCTCAAGTCGGCTGCTTCCGCAACATTTAGTAATACATCCACGGCCTACGACTACGCATCGTCGCTTGCGGCCTTTGAGGATGTCATCACGATAAGCTCCCCGCCTTTCAACGGTTCAACTGGGTATCTGTATGTAGGGTACAATCTCGACGGGCAGATCAGTTCCACGGGCAGCGGCAATGCCTTTGCCCAGGTCGACGTGTTCGGTGGGCCGACCTTCGGTCAACAATGGCTTCAGACGTACACGTCATCAACCTCTGGCGAATACGCTTTGCCGTCGCCGATTCAGTTCGTTTACGGTCAACCGTTCGGGCTCTACTTCGACTGCAGGTTGTTGCTGGCACTCCTCCCGCAACGGCAATGAGCTTTCGTTTCGACCAATTCAACCCGTCAGATCCATATCCATCGGGCGAAACAACCGGCCAAGGGGCTGGGACAGCTTCGTTTAATGATACGTTTGTTTTGTCATCGCTAATACCAACAGACGCTTACGGGAATGAAGTTTTGGGAGCCCAGTTTTCGTCAGAATCCGGAACCGAATACTCGACTGGTGGAGTAATTCTCACGCCGGAGTCCTCTACAACACCGGTTTTGCTAATTGGCATGGCTTTAGTCTTTTGGGGTGTGCGGCGCAAAGACCGGCTTGACACCAACAGCCGGCGCACTGGCTGACTAGCGCGTCGGCGGATCTGACCAGACTATTTCAATTCTAGCGCGCGCCGGAAATCCACGCTTCTCACAATCGGTATTCCCGAATACTCTTTGAGGTCCAGCAAGTGATGGTCGTTCGAGACGATGAGGTCAGCTTTCCCGTCGACCGCGCACTCTAGGATGCGGTCATCGTCCGGGTCGGCCGCAACCACGTGGACCCTGGCATGTGGCATGACAATCCCCTTGCCTGCGACACGGGCGACGATTCTCACTGCGTTTTGCACGCGGTCTTCCGGCCAGTTGAAGTCAGCGCGGAGAACTCCTGCCATCTCCTGAATGATCGCGGGCGAAACGATAAGCCGAAACCGGCCGGCGAGCGCGGCATCCCACAAAACAACGTTGCGTCCCTTCGGGCACTGGAACGCGGAAATGTAAACGTTGGTGTCGAGGACGGCTTTAAGGCGTGCGGCGCCGGGCGCGAGACTCATGGATAGTACGCGTGATGTCGCGCTCTGTTATGCCGACCTTCTTGGCTTGCTTTGCGCCGAACGTCTTGAGCTCCCCATCGAGGGCCGCTAGCCGGCGGCGGCTCATTGGTTTCTCCCCCTGCTCTTTCACAATGCGCATCACGGTGTCCATGGGATAATCGCCGCCGGAAGGTTCCTTGGGGACAATCGTGATCGCCCGCCCGGAAACCCTGAACTCAACCGGCTGGCCGGCTCGAAGCCCGGCCTTCCGTCGGACGGCCTCGGGTACAACAATGGGCGTGGTGAGGGTCCTAGCCATAATACGTAATACGTCCGGGGAACCGGTTGCTTTCAGTGTACGGGTATCTCCCCAGTTCGTCAAACTGAGTATCTACAGTCGAGCCTATACGCAACAGAAGTGAGCCTGCGTTCCGCGGCGGGTGGCGAGCTAAGTGAGCGGTCATAACGCCGAGGAAGCTGGAGCTCGCTATGCTGAAGATGAGGTGCTTGTGGACACGATCGGCGTTCAGGCCGCTGAAGATCTCGATGATTTCGCCCTGACCGCATGTCAGGCGTCCAATTTAGGAAATGTGGGTAACTGGTTCCTTAACTTTCGTGGCGGATACTTTGGCCTCATGTCCCGTATTCAAGGCCTGGGTCGGCACTCGGGGTCACTTCACACCTGGAAGATGGGGACTTCCTTCCAGATGCATGAGCATGACATTGCGGTGATGCTCTTTTGTATGGATTCTGCGATCGAGTGCTTCGTGTTCATGGCAAACGCTCTTGGTAACGCAGTGGAAGCCAGCGCGTTTCGTGATATTAAATCAGAAAAGGATTTGCGCCGAATAAGTCCCGCCGACATCATTGGATCAAAAACATCGAAGCCGTTACCGGGCTACCGCAAGTTCTTTCCCGAGATGCAAGAGTATTGGCTGTCGAAAGCTGAGCTCCTCAGACTTATATTTGAAAATCACGACGTAACGAAGCACCGACAGCAGGTCAGCTTGAACGCGACTTCCCGGTTAGATCCGCCGCCAGGCTTCTTCAAAAGCCTCGGTCTGCCTGATGATCCGCTCATCAGGGCGCTACATGGGCCTGCGCCTCCCATGGCTGAGGTGAGACTACCGAGGAATCCAAAGCTTCCGAACGATGAAAAGCCAAACTCATCCGATGCGTGGACCACACTGGAGGCCATGGAAAAAGAGTTTCATGAGTTCTTCTCGAAGACCTTTTGTCTGACAGTCGGGGATGCTAAGCGGACGATTCACTTAAACGGCCCGATCATTCGCCAGAGACACAATCAACCGAAAATTGGGACGGTCGTGAGCGCTACTCCGCGTACGATACGTGTACGATGGACCCCGCAAACAGGCGAATCCAGCGAATCGAGCGGCTTGTAAGTCCACTAGGTTACGCATGATCAATTAGCTTGCCGTATTTAGACTCCCACTAGCTTCCGCCATTCCATCCATCGCCTACGCTCTCGGTACGAGCGCTGAAGCCGTCGCGATGGCCGCCGGTGTCAGCGAGGCGTGGATAGGCGGCGGCAACTTTTTTCGCCAGTCCTCCTGCGTGCCAGGACGCAGCCGGTTCTGGGGGAAGGCCCCCAGAGCGACGAATATTGTGCGAAAAAACCCATAAGCGCCTGCTCCCGATTGGTTCAGCGATTGCACGTTCCTTGCCCGGAGGCAAAGACCATGCGAAAGGCACTCTACGTCGCAGTCGTTTCAGCCTTGAGCCTGCCTGCGGTTTGGGCCCAAAGCGCTTCGATAAAAGACCAGCCCGCTCCCACGCCGCAAATTGAACGGGGGCGGGAATTGTTCACTAACGCCAAGAAAGGCGTCGCCTGCAAGACGTGCCACTCGCTGGCAGGCATTGGAACGGCCATCGGACCGAATCTGACAAACATGGCGTCCAACGGGAGCGTGCACAGCATTGTCATGACGATGCACATGACCATGACCGAGCACGTATATCGGGTAAAGACCAACGGCGCCAGTTTCCCAGGGATACTGCATCAAAAATATGGCGATAAGGTAGAGTACTACGACCTGAGCGAGATCCCGCCCGTGCTCCGGACGCTGTACAACAATCAAATCGTTTCATTGGAGCGCGACCAGAAATGGCGGCATCCACCGGCCATGGCCAACTATTCGGCGCAAGAACTGGCGGATGTGATCTCATTTCTGAAGTTCGCCGCCACCGGATCGCAGGCTGAAATTGCCGCTACGGATGTCAATCCGAACTGGTAAGGGCTGCCGTTAGCAAGCATCGAGCTTGCAGCGAAGTAGTGTTCAATAGAGGGTGATGCCCGAAGATCGCACGATTCCCGGAGATCTGACCATTGGTGACGAGTTGTGGGAGTACATGCGCAGCGTCACCCTTCGCGAGCCCGCGCTTTTGAGCCGTCTCCGTGAGGAGACAGCCCAGCATCCGAACGCCAGTTGTCAGATCTCGGCCGAGCAGGGCCAGTTCATGGGGCTGCTGATGCACTTGATCGGTGCGCGCCGGACCATCGAGATCGGCGTCTTTACCGGTTACAGTGCGCTGGCTGTGGCTTTGGCGCTGCCTGCCGATGGACGGATCATCGCCTGCGACATTAACGAAGAGTGGACTGCGGTTGCGCGGCGCTACTGGCGCGAAGCGGGCGTGGAACAGAAGATCGATCTGCGTATCGCACCTGCGCTCGCCACCCTGGACCACCTGATCGCGAGCGGGCAGGGAAATCAATTCGATTTTGTGTTCATTGACGCCGACAAGACCAACTATGCCAATTACTATGAGCGGGCCCTGGTGCTCTTGCGGCGCGGTGGATTGATCGGAGTGGATAACGTACTCTGGTATGGTCGAGTGATCGATGCGGCCTTCGACGATCCGGATACGCGAGCCATTCGAGCGTTCAATGAGCAGCTCAAGAACGACGATCGAGTGTGGTTGAGCATGGTGCCGGTACGGGACGGCCTGACGCTGGCCTGTAAGAAGTGACGCTAGCCCGCAAAAAGACGGCCCGCTAGAACGGTGTGGTACTGGAACGCACCGGTACGGTACGGCCCAAATGGTGATAGTCTTTTCATGGGATTTCGCGGATCTTTGTAAGCGGGATCGAGTAACTTGACCGAGTCAGAATGGTTCAGTAGTCTGAACAGGAACGGAGGATGGTTTGGTCCTTCTGCTCTTTGGACCGCCCGGTAGCGGCAAAGGCACGCAGTCAGGAAGAATCTCAAACTGGTTGGGCATTCCGGCCATCTCGACGGGCGATATGCTGCGGGAGGAAATCAAGGCCGGCACGGCGCTGGGGAACGCCGCGCAGTCCATCATGGCCAGTGGGGGATTGGTGGGTGACGACCTCGTCAACCGAATGCTCGCTCAACGTGTGTCCTCACCCGATAGCGCGCACGGCTTCCTCTTAGACGGGTACCCGCGCACCGTGGAGCAGGCCGAATACTTAGATCGCTTGATCGAAGAGCGGCAGTTCCAAACACCTATCGTGCTGCATCTGGATGTCCCGATGGACGCGCTGGTGGGCCGTCTCACTTCCCGCCGCCAATGTCCCCAGTGCAAGAGGATCTATAACCTGCTGCATCAACCGCCCCGCACGCCCGGCATTTGCGACGACGACGGCACGCCGTTGATCACTCGCAAGGACGATAGCGAAGAGGTGGTCACCGAACGCATTCGTACCTATGACGAAGTGACGCGGCCCGTTCTGGCGTACTACCAAGATCGCAAGTATCACCAGATCCGAGGGGACCGCTCGCCCAGCTACATTTTTGAAGCCATTACCGGAATTCTGGAGCCGATCGTTTCAAAGAATGGCAATTGCTGCGCCAAGCCCAAGCCGCCGATCTAGTTCGCTCCCTTTATCGATTCCGAGCCGCGCACGCAGTAAGCGGTTTTAAAGGTCTTCGGGGACGGACGTTTCTTCGGGGATCGGTACAACTTTCGCGTGCCGCCACAACCGCTCCAATTCATAAAACGTGCGCGATTTGGGCGAGAACACGTGAATCACATAGTCCCCGTAATCCGCCAGGATCCATTCGGCGTTCGCGAAGCCTTCCACGCTGACGGGATATTCGCCGCGTTTGTCGAGCTGCTCACCGATCTCTTCCACGATGGCCTGGATCTGCTTAGGGTTGCTTCCGCTGCAGATCACGAAAAAATCCGCGAAAGTAGTGACTTCGCGCAGATCCAAAACTCGTATGTCGAGGGCTTTCTTCGATTCGGCGGCTCGAACAGCGGTGAGCCACGGAGGGGTGCTGAGCGGCGGTGCAATCGGTTGCGCGGCCGTGTTGTGTTGCTGTCGGATAGCTGAGGAGTTCTCCTATCTTTATGGTACACTGAAATTTCCAATGCGACAATTGCTTGTGCTCTTATTGTCCCTTGGAGCCTTCATTCTTTTGGCAGGAACGCCGGCGCGGCCGGCAGAAGCTCCAGCTGACACTGCAGCCAACAAGGGAATCGAACTGGCTCAACAGCAACTTGCCCGCGTGACAGACCTGGTGCAAGTGGGGGCTCTTCCGCGCGTCCGGATCCAAGAAGCGCAAGCGAATCTGGAAGACGCGAAAGACGAAGTGATTCTCGCGCATGATTTGTATGGGGATCTTCCCGAGAAAGGCGCCAGCGAGGAAGCTTCGGCGGAAATGATCGCGGCTGCCCAGCGGCGCTTAGATCGCCAGCAAGCACGCTTGGACGACGCCCGGAAGATGGTTGACGCCGGCGTAGCGGCGCAGAACTACCTGGCGCCGTTTGAAGCCGAGCTCACCGCCCGTCAAACCAGTTTGGATCTGGCTCATCTGCGCGCACATCTGATGGCCGACCGAGCGGCTATGAATCAGCAGCAACCGGCCCCCCCAGTTCTTGAGTCCCTTCCTCAGGATGACTCCGAGTTGTTTTTTCAAGGCATGGAGCACTATGAGGGCGACGGCGCTTTCAATGAGTATTGGGATCTGCCGCCGCTGGAATTGGCCTTTGCGGACAAGTTCCAGCGTCCGCTTCCCATCAGCGCGGAAGGGGAGACGGAAGTGCATCGCGCGCTCGGATTCGACCATCGCGGCCGCGTAGATGTCGCCATCGTTCCCAGCGCTCCCGAGGGCATTTGGTTGCGGCAATATCTACAGTTGAGGAAGATTCCTTATTACGCTTTTTCGCGCGCTATCCCGGGCAAGGCCACCGCGGCCCACATTCACATTGGCCCTGGAAGCACGCGCCTGGCCAGTCAGGCGACCCACCAGTTGAGCAAACATCTGAGCGTTCGCACGCATAACGCCGACTAGCGCATGGCCCTGGTCCCGCGCGTTTTTCTAACAGCCGAACAGATCCAAAATCGCGTGCGTGAAATGGGCGGCCAGATCAGCGCTAATTATCCCGATGGTCCGCTGTACCTCATTTCGATTCTGAAGGGAGCATTCATGTTCCTGGCCGACTTGTCGCGTCATATCAAGACGCCGTCGCGCATCGAGTTCATGGGAATTTCGAGCTACGGCCGCGGCAAAACATCGTCGGGCGAAGTGAAGGTCACCAAGGATCTGGATGTCTCCATCGAAGGGCATCATGTACTGATCGTGGAGGACATCGTCGATAGCGGCGTGACGCTGACGTACCTGATGAATCTGCTGGAGCAGCGCCGACCGAAGTCGCTCGCGATCGCCACGCTACTGGATAAACCTGAGAAGCGTCTGCGCCCCGTGCATGTCGCCTACGTTGGCTTCCAAATCCCCGACGAGTTCGTGGTTGGCTATGGCCTCGACTTCGCGGAAGACTATCGGAACCTGAGCGACATTTGCGTGCTGTCGGAGGATTAGGGACTGTGGCTGGTGGTTAGTGGCTGGCGAGTTGAGAAAAGCTTCAGCCTTCAGGCACTACCGGGCTAATGGTCAAAAGCTTCCGTGATTTGGAGGTGTGGCAAATTGGGCTGGATCTCGTGGAAACGGTCTATCGCTGCACGGCTGAATTTCCAAAAATGAGATGTATGGATTAACTGCTCAGATGCGACGCGCAGCGGTCTCGATTCCGTCCAACATTGCCGAAGGCCAAGCCCGCGCGTTTTCCAAGGAATTTCTGCACTTTCTGTCGTTCGCCCTTGGGTCCTTGGCGGAGTTGGAAACTCAGCTCGAGTTGGCCGTGAGACTTCAATACCCAGCGGCACTGATCGGCGTTGCACAAGCGCAAGCCGAATTGTTAGGCAAGAAACTCCACTGTCTCCAAGCGTCCATACGGGCACGAACCACCGGTCACTAACCACCAATCACTAGCCACCAATCACTAGCCACCAGTCACTAAACCTTCGGCGGCAAATCCCGCGCCTCACAACTGGAATCGAATCCGTTCACCTTGTGGCTCCCATCGCAGAACGGTTTGTTTGCGGAGTGCCCACAACGGCACAGAGAAATCACGGTACGGCCGCCCAGTCCGAACTCTTTGCCCTGGGCGTCGTGCATCGTGAAATCGCCTTCAATGCGAATCGATCCGTTGTTGTTCACGGTAATTTTGGTAGCTGCCATGCATTGAGATGGTAGCACTGAGATACCTGCCCCGCCGCCAGCCATCAAGTGAATATCGCCAGGGCTGCTAGAATCCAGAAAGCATGATCCAATTCGTTCTGGAAACAGACCGCGCACTGTTTGAAGACGCGATGCGGTTCGCGCAGCAACAGACACGCAAGCTGGTGGAGACTCATCCGGGTTTCTATCCCATGTACACCTCCGACGGTAAGTGGAAGCACGAAGGCCAGGTGTGGACCAATTGGTGCGACGGATTTTTCCCCGGGTTGATGTGGATCTTCCACAAGTGGAACCTCGCCACTGGCGTGGCGGACAAATACTGGCAGGAGCAGGCCGTGCGCTATACCACTCCGCTCGCCCCGCGCCAGCATGACCGCGACGTCCACGATCTGGGTTTCATCTTTATGTCCACCTATTACCGGTGGTACCGGCTGACGCAGGACCCCAAACTGAAAGACGCGCTCATTCAGGCGGGCAAGACGGAGTCGTTGCGGTTCAAAGAGAACGGGCAATATTTGCGCTCGTTCGTCGGCGAGGATTCGCTCTTCATCGACATCATGATGAATGTCGGCATCATCTTTTATGCCGCGCGGGAAACGGGCGATCGCAGATTGCGCGACATTGCGCTGCGCCACTGCCTGACCACTCGCCGCAATCTGGTGCGCGGCGATGGTTCCACGGCGCAGGAAGGGATTTTCGAACTGCAGACTGGCGAATTCCTGCGCCAGAGCACGCAACAAGGGTACCGGGGCGATTCGTGCTGGTCGCGCGGTTTGGCGTGGGCGCTGTACGGTTTCAGCCTTTCCTACGAATACAGCCGCGATCCGCGATTTCTGGAAACGGCCGAATCCTGCGCCGACTACTACATCCTGCATTGCAACAGCGATGGCGTTCCGCCGTGGGACTTCAATGCGCCGCCCGAATCCCGCCGTCTGCTCGACACCTCCGCTGCCGCCATCGCCGCTTCCGGATTGCTGCGCCTTTGCCGGCTCCTGCAGGATCCCGTGAAAGGGCATCACTATTGGTCGCTCGCGATTCGTATTCTCCGATCGCTCTGCGAGCATCATGTCGCTAAGAAGGACAAGAAGTGGGAGGGCATTCTCAAAGGCGGCGTCTATCATCTGCCGAAGGAATTGGGTGTCGACGAATCGGTGATCTGGGGCGAATATTTCTTTGTCGAGGCGTTGGAGCAGGCGCTGCCACAACTGGGTTAGGGACAACCACCGGTGTGGAAGATCACGACAATCGTGTCGTTTCGGCCGGAGTTGGACTGAGAGATCGTGACGTGCTCGTATTCGGTCCACGAGACCCCGGAGAACGCTCCGGTGCCGGAGAAAGCTCCGGCGGATGCTGCAGCCCGGCGTAATTCTTTGCCGCGCATGGAATCAGGCACTAAGTCCGCGAGAAAATTCTGCATTCGCTGCCGAGCGTTGAAAGGGCCGGACTCGTTGGGTAGTGGTGGCGGTTCGGCCGGAACCTCGAGTTTGCATACTTTGTAAGCCGCGCCATAATCGACGGTCAAGTCGAAACCTTGCGGCACATGGAATGTTTCTCGATTGAGCGGCGCGCCGAACTTCGCGCGCAGCGCCTCGGAGTCGAACTGAGCCAGCGCCGGCAGTACTAACAGCAAACAGCCAAGGGCTAATCGCGTGGCTCATGGTACCTCCGCGAAACGCCCTATGGAGCGGCTGCGATCCTGGCCGATAACTAAGCAGGATGCGTCCGGAATCTATCAATCAAGCCGCGCCGGTCAATTATTACGATCTTCTTCAGGTCAACCCTCGCGCGGAAGTGGAAACCATCGAACGTGTGTACCGCATTATGGCCGCGCGGTATCATCCCGATAACCTGCAAACCGGCGACGCGGAGCGCTTCCGCGTGCTCACCGACGCGTACCAGATGTTGCGCGATCCGGTGAAGCGGAAGGAGTATGACCGGCAATTCGAAAAGAACCAGGCGGGACCGCTGCCGATCTTTCTCGGAAAAGAATTCACCGACGGTATCGACGCCGAGGCCAAGATTCGTATCGGCGTTCTCTGTTTGCTCTACAGCAAGCGCCGCGCCAATCCGGATTACGCCGCGCTGTCGCTGCTCGACATGGAAAACATCATGGCGTTTCCACGCGAGCGGCTGCTATTCGCTCTGTGGTATCTGCGGGCCAAGCGCTACGTGCTCCAGGACGATCGCAGCAGCTTCATCATCGCCGCCGAAGGCGTTGATTTTCTGGAAAGCCAGCTCCCTACCAACCAGATTCTTTACAAGATATTTCGCGACACCGAAGCCGGCGTGATGGTTTACCCGAAAGCGCTAACGTCAAAGACGACTTAGGCGTGTTATCGTCTCGGTTGTGATTCCGTTGCGGGCGCTATTGGCGCTCCTCTCCGCCGTCGCTCTTGCCAGCGCCCAGCCCACGCCCATTCTCATCGATACCGACGCCGGCTCGGACGACTTCATGGCGGTGGCGCTTCTGCTCGCGCATCCTAGCGTCGGGATTGACGCCATCACCGTGGTGAACGGAATGGCTCACGTCGATGCGGGCGCTCGCAATATGGGGCGTCTACTCGATTTGGCGGGCCGCAAACAAGTGCCGGTATTTGCAGGGCGAAATACGCCCTTGCGAGGCGCGAACGAATTTCCCGCTGAATGGCGCAAGATTTCGGACAACCTCCCCGGCGTCGCGCTGCCTCACGCGTCGCGGCCGCCCGAAACCAAGCATGCTGCCGACTACCTGGTGGAGCGGTTGAGAAATGCTCAAATCCCGGTGCAGATTCTCGCGCTGGGGCCGCTCACCAATATCGCGGAGGCTTTGCAACGCGATCGTTCCGTGGCACCCAAGATTCGCGAAATCGTCATCATGGGTGGAGCTGTCCAAGTGCCCGGCAACCTTCAGGACGGTGGCGTGTTCCATACCAATAACCAGACAGCCGAATGGAACATGTTTATCGATCCGCTGGCGGCAAGTATTGTTTTTCGATCGGGCGTACCAATTCTGTTGATCGCGCTGGATGCCACCAACAAAGTTCATATTGGCCCCCAGTTCCTGCGCCAATTTGAATCCAAGGCACAATCGCCGCTCGGACGCGTTGTAGCTGGGGTGCTGAAAGCGGATCGCGAGATGATCGACGCTGGAATCTTCTACGCCTGGGACCCGCTGGCCGCCGCCGCGCTGTTGCAACCTGGCATGGTGCAGACCGCCGCAATGCACATCGACATCCGGCAAAACGTGCCTGAAGAAGGACGAACGATGGCGACCACCGGGGAACCCAATGCACAGGTAGCCGTAGACGCCGACGCAGCGGCATTCCGCGCGCTATTTCTCGAGTCCTTCACCAAATGAGCCCCAAAGCCACCAACCTTCTTCGCCAACTGGGGATCGGCAGTGCGACGGCCCTGGTGATCTCGAACATGATCGGCACGGGCATCCTCACTACCTCTGGTTTTCTCGCTGGCCAACTGGGCTCGGCTCAGTTGGTCCTGCTGATCTGGGGTGTTGGCGCGGTGTGCGCGCTGGTCGGCGCGTTCTGCTATTCGGAATTGGGCGTCAACTTCCCCAGCTCCGGCGGCGAGTACGTTTACCTGACGGAAGCCTTCGGACCAACATGGGGCTTCATGACCGGTTGGATCTCGTTCTTCGCCGGATTCTCCGCGCCCATCGCCGCCGCGGCGCTGGCATTTTCCGATTATCTGGGGCATTTTTCCGCCACCTTAAGATTGGACAGCGCGCGCCATGTCGTCGGATCGGGGTCCTGGGAGCTGAAGTTGGGTGCCGCGCAGATCCTGGCCAGCGCTATCATCGCCCTGTTCACTCTCATCAACTGCCTGGGGATTCGCCGAACCGCGCGAGTCCAAAACGTTCTGACGTCGCTGAAGATCTTGATTATTCTGACCTTCCTGGTCATGGGCTTTGCGTTCGGACAAGGAGACTGGCAGAACTTCACCCATCCGGCCGTGCGCACGTCGGTTACGCCGCTGTTCGCACAATTTTTCGTAAGCCTGTTCTACATCTATGTTTCCTACAGCGGATGGAATGCGGCAACCTATGTCGCCGAGGAGTTGAAGCATCCGGCTCGCACGCTTCCGCTGTCGCTCGCGTATGGGACTGCGCTGGTTGCGGCGCTCTTCATTGGCCTTAACGTGTTGTTCATCTATGCGGTGCCGCTCGAATCGATGAAAGGAGTGGTTGCGGTGGGCGCGCTCGCGGCGCGGCATCTTTTTGGACCTGCGGTGGCCGGCATCTTCAGCGCGGCTATGGCGCTTTCCCTCCTGGCGACGGTAAACGCCGAGGTCACCATTGGTCCGCGTGTTTACTACGCGATGGCCAAGAACGGCGCGTTTTTCAGCATGGCCGCGAAAGTGGACCCGCGCTGGCACACACCCGTCATCGCGATCCTGTGCCAGGGAGTTTGCGCGATCCTGATGACCGTGAGCCCGTTTCTCAACCTGCTGCTCTATATCGGACTGCTGCTCAACTTTTTTGCCGTCCTTTCGGTAGGTTCGCTGTTTATCTTTCGCAGGCGGCCAGGGTGGCAGAAGCTGGGCGTGGTGAGTTTCGCCTATCCGCTGGTGCCACTGTTTTTCGTGGCGGTGGGCGTGTGGATGACGATTTTGGGCGTTATGCTTCGCCCGGGAATTTCAGCCGTCGCCGTGCTTACCGTGGCGGCCGGCGCGGCGGTATATCACTTTAGGCTCCGTAGAGCGACGGCGTGAAACCCGCGGGAGCCTGCAATAGTTCCAACAGCGCCTGGCCCGCGCGATGAAAGCGCTTCTTCCTTCGATGCACGATGCCCACCGGTCGATACAATTCGAAGCCCGCAATCCGAATGGGCACCAAGCGTCCTTGGCTCACCTCTTCTTCCATCACACGCGCGGGCATGATGCTTACGCCGGAGCCGTGCGCCACCGCTTCCTTGATCATTTGAATATTGTCGAAGTGCAGCGTCGTGTTCACATGCACATGATGCTCGCGTAAGAAACGATCGATGTCCTTGCGAATCGGCAGGTCCTCATCAAAGCCGATGAAGTCCAGGCCCTCTAAATCCTCGGGCTTGACCTCCTCATTCTTCGCTAATGGGTGGTAGGGAGAAGCCGCCACCGCCATCTCTTCCCGCCGCCAAGGAAGCACCGTGACCTCTTTGGTGGGCTCCGGATAACTCATCAGGCCCAGATCGGCTCGGTCGGTAGCTACCGCTTCGTACACCTTTTCCGGACGCAGGTATTCCACTTCGATGCGGGCCTGAGGATAGAGTCGAATGAACTCTTTTTCCAGGCGCGACAGCTCCGACAGACCCACCGAGTAAATGGAAGCCACTCGAACGGTGCCTTCCACTTCACCTTTCAGCAGATCGAGCGCTACTTGAAATTCGTCGCGCCGGCTCAAGACATCGCGACACATCTCCAGATAGAGCTTGCCCGCTTCCGTAACGGCCAGCGGACGGCTGCTCCGGTCCAACAGAGTCATCCCCATCTGCTCCTCCAGTTCCTGCAGGTACTGGCTTACAGCGGACTGGCTGATGCCGTTCATCCCAGCGCCTTTGCTTACGCTCCGGCTGTGTGCCACATCCCTGAAAAGCTTGAGCCGATCAAAATCCATCTCGCCAACCATACTATTAGAAACTCTAATTCTGTGTCAAGTAACATTTCTGACTAACTAATATTGCTCTGCCGTGACTGTGCTGATATACTCAGTCATGGTCGGACTCCCGGTTGAGCAGGGTCTCTACGATCCAAGAAACGAACATGATGCTTGTGGCATCGGTTTCGTAGTCAACATCCAAGGCGTGCAGTCGCATGACATCATCGTCAAGGGACTGCAAATCCTTATCAACCTCGCTCATCGCGGCGCATGCGGATGCGATCCTGAGACGGGCGATGGCGCTGGAATCCTGATTCAGATCCCACACAAGTTTCTGGCGCGGGAATGCGCCGAATTAGGCTTCACGTTGCCGCCTTCAGGCCAATACGGCGTGGGCATGGTGTTCCTGCCGGTTGAGCCGTCGCATCGCTTGCTCGCGGAGGGAATTCTGGAGCGAATCGCTCGCGAAGAGGGTCTTTCTGTGCTCGGTTGGCGCGACACGCCTGTGAAAGCGGACGCGATCGGCCGCA